>OLVT01000320.1_pt1 | contig 53942 bp, 53 predicted proteins | sample 1673241 | NCBI WGS metagenome assembly OLVT01 (sample SAMEA3178936, study PRJEB25190) | human gut metagenome | biome: human gut; feature: human-associated habitat; material: faeces | place: Austria | collected 2013
CCGTCATCGCCAGCGGCGGCGTGGGCAAGCTCGAGCACTTCGCCGAGGGCATCATCGACGGCGAGGCCGACGCGGTGCTGGCCGCCAGCGTCTTCCACTTCGGCGAGTTCACGGTAACCCAGGTCAAGGAGTACATGCGCAGCCAGGGCATCCCCGTGCGCCTATAGAAAGGACCATCCATGCAAACCGAGCTTCCCGACCTGAGATACAACGCCGATGGGCTGATTCCGTGCATCGTGCAGGACGTGGAAACGCGCGAGGTGCTCATGATGGCGTGGATGAACGCTGAAAGCCTGGCGCTGACGCTCGAGCGCGGCGAGACGGTGTTTTGGAGCCGCAGCCGCCAAGAGCTGTGGCATAAGGGCGCCACCAGCGGCAACACGCAGAAGGTCGTTGAGCTTCGTTATGATTGTGACGCCGATACGCTTCTAGCCCTCGTGCATCCGGCGGGCCCCGCATGCCACACCGGCGCCACCAGCTGTTTCTTTCGCACGCTGGCCAAGTTCGAGTAGCTGCTTCGCCGTCATCCGCTATGCTGGCGAACGGCGTCTAGTCGCACCCAACTGAGGCGGTGGAGAACGCGCGGCGCCGAAATAAACGCAATGAAAGGATATGGGCGTTGGTCATGGCAGTGCAGCCATGGCGGTTGAATAGATAACCTGAAAAAACGAATGAGCGCCGTTATACTAGTAGCAACACCGGCGAAGCTCGCTCCATAGGCTGTCAAACTTCTGGAGTGGCGGGCGGCGCAGTGTTATCGAATCAATAGCCGGGTGCCAGCCCGGCTATTCTATTGCTTCTGCTCTGTCGTGCCCGGTCATGCGCTTCGGGTGGTTATCCGTGGCGACTTGCTTGCGCGCACCCGGCGCCTGCGCTATTCTGCCCCTAGCTTTATTTTCTCGAAGGAAACCCTTCCCATCATCAAGTTCCCGCTTCCCATCAACGCTCTTTCTATGCGCAAAGCGGGCAACAACCCATATATATAAGGAGGAATAAGGGTGAAGTTCTTTCTGGACACGGCAGATCTAGCCGAAATCGAAGAGGCTGCTAGCTGGGGCGCGCTGGCAGGCGTCACCACGAACCCGTCGCTGTACGCCAAGATCGGCGGCAAGCTGGATGACTTCCATAACCACATGAAGCGCATCTGCGACATCGTCGGCCCGGACTGCCCGGTTTCCGCCGAGTCCGTCGCCATGACGCGCGACGAGATCGTCGCCGACGGCCGCAAGCTGGCCGAGATCGCCCCGAACATCGTGGTGAAGATCCCCACCATGGTCGAGGGCCTGGCCGCCACCCACACGCTGGCCGCCGAGGGCATCCCGGTGAACATGACGCTGTGCTTCAGCGTGCCGCAGGCGCTGCTGGCCGCACGCGCCGGCGCCCGCTACATCAGCCCGTTCATCGGCCGTTTCGATGACATCTCCGAGGACGGCCTCGAGCAGGTCGGCAACATCGTCACCGCCATCAACAACTACGACTTCACGGCCAACACCGCCAACGGCGAGCAGGTCGAGATCATCGCCGCCTCCGTGCGCAGCGCCAACCACGTCACGCAGTGCGCGCTCATGGGCGCCGACATCGCCACCGTCCCGTTCGGCGTGCTGAAGAAGATGGTGCAGCATCCGCTCACTGACCGCGGCCTGGACTCCTTCATGAAGGACTGGGAGAAGGTAGCTAACGCATGAGCGACGAGCAGAATGTAGCGGAGGCGTCGCAGCAGGGCGCCCCCGCGGCCGATGCGGCGCCGGCTGCTCCCAAGCGCCGCCCGGGCCGTCCGCGCAAAAGCGCCGCCTCGTCTGGCAAGGCCTCTTCCGAGGCTTCCTCCGACGCCGCATCCGACGCTCCGGTCGATGGGGCCGATAGCGCCCCGAAAACGCCGGCCAAGCGCCGTCCGGGCCGTCCTCGTAAGAAGGCCGCGCCCGCTCAGAAGGCCGAATCCGCCCCTGCTGCAAAGGCAGATGCCGCCGCAAAGGCCGAACCTGCCGCGAAGCCCGTTTCCGCGGCGAAGGCGAAAAAGGCGAAGGAGGCTTCTGCCGAGCCCGAGGCCGCCGCATCCAAGGCGCAGGCCGCCGAGGCCGCCCAGCCCGCCGAGACGGTAACCGGCACGCCGGCAAGGCGCCGTCCGGGCCGTTCGCACAAGAAGATCGCCACCGCGCCCGTCGCCGCTCAGGCGGCCCCCGCGCAGGACGCACCCGGCAAGCAGCAGGCCTCCGAAGCCGCAGAAACCGCCGAAGCCGTGCAGACTTCCGCCGAAGCAGCCGGCTCCGACCAGCAGGCACCCGCCAAGGACATGGCCCCGGGCCGCGCGGCACGCGCCGCGCGCACCCCGCGCAAATCGGTGCGCGCCCAGGGCGCCAATCGCGAGGGCCGCTCCGAGCAGCATGAGGGCCGCGGCAAATCCGATGCCCGCGAAGGCGCCGAGCGCGCCGAGGGCCGCAACTCCGGCAACGCCGGCGCCGACCGCCATCAGCGCAACGACCGCAACAGCCGCAAGAACGGCAACGACCGCAACGACCGTCACCAGCGTCATCAACGCAATAACAACCGCGAAGTGGTCCCCAGCGTCAACAAGGACGACCTTGCCAAGCTCAAGGTGGCCGAGCTGCGCGCGAAGGCCGCCGAGCTCGACGTCGACGTGGCGGGCCTGAAGAAGGCCGAGCTCATCGACGCCGTGTACGACGCGTCCCTGAAGGCGGAGGGCTTCGTGGAGGTCGAGGGCATCCTCGACATCATGCAGGACGGCTACGGCTTCCTGCGCACCAACGGCTACCTCCCCAGCGAGCAGGACTGCTACGTGGGGCTTTCCACCATCCGCCGCAACGGCCTGCGCAAGGGCGACAAGCTCACCGGCACCACGCGCCCGGCGCGCCCCAACGAGAAGTACGCCGCCGTGCAGAAAGTGGCCACCGTCAACGGCAAGCCCGTCGAGGAGCTGGGCCGTCGCGTGCGCTTCGGCGACCTCACGCCGGTCTATCCCGACGAGTGCCTGACCATGGAGCATGGTCAGACCACCATCACGGCTCGCGTCATCGACTTGGTCAGCCCCATCGGCAAGGGCCAGCGCGGCCTGATCGTCAGCCCGCCGAAGGCCGGCAAGACCACCATCTTGAAGGACATCGCCGCAGCCATCAGCGCCAACAACCCCGAGGTGCACCTCATGTGCCTTTTGGTCGACGAGCGCCCCGAGGAAGTCACGGACATGCAGCGCTCCATCAAGGGCGAGGTCATCTCCTCCACCTTCGATATGCCCACCGAAAACCACATCCAGGTTTCCGAGCTGGTCATCGAGCGCGCAAAGCGCTTGGTGGAGGACGGCAAGGACGTCGTGGTGCTGCTCGACAGCCTCACGCGCCTGGCGCGCGCCTACAACCTGGCGCAGCCCGCATCCGGGCGCATCCTATCCGGTGGCGTGGATTCCACGGCCCTGTATCCGCCGAAGAAGTTCCTGGGCGCGGCCCGAAACATCGAGGGCGGCGGCAGCCTGACCATCCTCGCCTCGGCCCTGGTGGAAACGGGTTCGAAGATGGACGAGGTCATCTTCGAGGAGTTCAAGGGCACGGGCAACATGGAACTCAAGCTCGACCGCAACCTGGCAGATCGCCGCATCTTCCCGGCCATCGACCCGGTGGCATCGGGAACGCGCAAGGAGGACCTGCTGCTCGATCCGCAGAAGGCCCCGCTCATCTGGGCGGTTCGCCGCATCCTTGCGAACACGAACAACACCGAGCGCGCCATGGACATGCTCATCAAGTCCTTGAAGCGCACCGACGACAACGACGAGTTCCTTATGCGCACGGCGAAAAAGGCCCAGCACAACAACGGGAACGCAAACGCAAACCTGGAGTTCTAGGGGAGACATATATAGATGGCGACAATGCATGACAATAACGAAACGGTTGCCTGGCCCAAGCGCGCGGTGGTCACGGCCGGCATGCCCTACGGCAACAAGCCGCTGCATTTCGGGCATATCGCCGGCGTGTTCGTGCCCGCCGACTGTTTCGCGCGCTTCCTGCGCGACCGCATCGGCGCGGAGAACGTCCGCTTCATCAGCGGCACGGACTGCTTCGGCTCGCCCATCAACGAGGGCTACCGCAAGCTGGTGGAGGCCGGGCAGTTCGACGGCACCATCGAGGATTACGTGCTGCGCAACCACAACCGCCAGAAGGACACGCTGGATTCCTACGATATCAGCCTTGATATCTACGAAGGCTCCAACATCGGGCATTCCGGCGAGGTCCACCAGCTCATCAGCGAGGCGTTCATCAAGAAGCTGTATGAGAACGGCTGGCTGCAGAAGCGCGCGACGCTGCAGTTCTACGACCCCGAGGCGGGCACGTTCCTGAACGGCCGCCAGGTGCAGGGCCATTGCCCCGTGCAGGGTTGCAAGTCCGAGCACGCCTATGCCGACGAGTGCGACCTGGGCCACAGCTACGCGCCTGAGGACCTTATCGCGCCGAAGTCCTCGCTCACCGGCGTTACGCCCGAGATGCGCCCGGTGGAGAACTGGTACTTCGACCTGCCGGCGTTCAACGCCTTCCTGAAAAAGCACGTGGAGGCCCTTGAGGCCGACCCCGAGGTGCGCCCCATCGTGCCGCAGACCATCAAGGAGTTCTTGGCCCCGCCGGTGGTCTACATTAAAAATGAGCTGTACGACCAGTACCTGGAAATCGCCGACAAGCTCGCGCATCACCAGTACCATGAGGCCGAGAAGGGCAAGCAGTCCTTCGAGATCGAGTTCGACACCATCGACGACCGCGATGCGGCGCGCGATGTGCTCGCCGCGGCGGGCATCCGCTTCCGCACGGGCAAGGCGCTCGTTCCCTTCCGCATCACCGGCAACATCGAGTGGGGCGTGAAGGCCCCGGTCATCGACGGGCTCGAGGGCCTGACGGTATGGTGCTGGCCCGAAAGCCTGTGGGCTCCCATGAGCTTCACCATGGCCGTCAACGACAAGATGGGGCTGCCGCGCGGCAGCTGGCGCGACTTCTGGTGCTCGGAAGACGCGCAGGTCTACCAGTTCATCGGCCAGGACAACCTGTACTTCTACGGCGTTGCCCAGCCGGCGCTCATCGAGGCGCTGCGCCCGGGCGATATCCTCGCGCCCGGCGAGACGGATACGCCCCTGCGCCAGACCAGCCTCATCGCCAACCATCACATCCTGCTGGGGAACAAGAAGGCCTCGTCGTCGGGCTCGGTCAAGCCGCCGACGGCCGACGAGCTGCTCGAGCACTACACCGTCGAGCAGCTGCGCGCGCACTTCCTGGCGCTTGGCCTGGATCAGAAGTCCGTGGGCTTCAAGCCCAAGCCCTTCGATCCCGACGAGGCGAAGCGCAACGACCCGCGCGTGGCAGACCCGGTTCTCAAGGAGGGCGCGCTGCTCACCAACGTGTTCAACCGCCTGGCCCGCAGCTGCTTCTACGAGGCGCAGAAGAACTTCGAGGGCTGGATGCCGCTCGGCGAGGTGTCGCCTGAGGTGCGCGAGCGTGCGCATGTCTGCATGAACGAGTACGATAAGACCATGCACAAGGCGGAGCTGCACACGGTCATGTCCATCATGGACACGTTCATCCGCTGGGCGAACAAGTACTGGACGGACAACATCCGCACCGCCGAGAAGGAAGGCGACGAGCAGCTGCGCCGTCAGGTGCTCGTGGACTGCTTCTACCTGCTTCGCGTATCCACGCTGCTCATGCACCCCGTGGTGCCGAAGGGCTGCGAGAAGATCGCCGATTACCTCAGCTTCGAGTTCGACGACTTCTTCAGCTGGAACTTCGATTTCGAGGGCATGGACGAGCTGTGCCACGGCGCCGAGCTCGAGGACGGGCGCCATCGCATCCGCGAGCTTCCCCCGCGCTTCGACTTCTTCTCGAAGCACCCCTCGCAGTTCAAGTAGGGTATCAAAGCACGGCATCCGATCAGGCTGGCCAGCTGCGGCAACGCGACTGGCCGGCCTTTTCATGGGTGCGGAAAGTTGGTTTGCATATGCACGTTGATTTGTATTCCGACGGCGCCTCGCGGGGCAACCCTGGGCCGGGCGGGTACGGCAGCATCTTGCGCTTCGTCGACAGCAAGGGCGGGGTGCACGAACGGGAGTTCTCGCAAGGGTATCGCTGCACCACGAACAACCGCATGGAGCTGCTTGGCGCCATCGTGGCCCTCGAGGCCCTCAAGCGCCCGTGCCACGTGACGCTGTATTCCGATTCCCAGTATCTGGTGAACGCGTTCAACCAGCACTGGGTGGACGGCTGGCTCAAGCGCGGGTGGAAGAACTCGCAGAAGCAGCCGGTGAAGAACTCCGATCTGTGGAAGCGCATGCTCAAGGCCAAGGAACCTCACGACGTGGAGTTCGTCTGGGTCAAGGGCCACGCCGGCCATGCCGAGAACGAGCGATGCGATGCGCTGGCAACCTCCGCGGCCGACGACTCGTCGCGCCATAAGGAGGACGCGGGTTTCCGCGGCTAGGGGACGGCGCAATGCGCCGTGAGGAACGGGCGGCTGGAGCAGGCCGGGGCAGAAACCCCGGTTTCGCCCCACCTGCCCGTTCTCCATATATGCAGGTAGCCTCACCTGGGCGTATGCCCGTTCAGTGCAAAAGGTACCGCGCTTGTTGCCAGGGTGATACAATGGCGTAAGCGATTTTGCAACCGAGAAGGAGGTTCGTGCATGCAACAGGAAATGAAGCTGCGCCGCCGCATCGCCGGTGGAGCGATGGCTTGCGTCCTGTCCTGCGGCCTTATGGTCCCGCAGCTGGCATTCGCCACCCCTGATTCATCTTCCAAGCAGGCCGAGGCCCAGGCGGTCCTGGCCTCGCTCAACTCCATGCAGTACCAGCTCGATCAGGCATCGGCCGACTACGGCCAGGCGCTCGAGGAGCAGGCTCAGGCCCAGCAGTCCGCCGATCAGGCTCAGGAGCGCATCGACCAGATCAACGTCGAGATCGCCGATGTGCAGTCCCGTTTGGGCGATCGCGCGCAAAGCATGTACCGCACGGGCGCCAGCTCGTTTTTGGACTTGCTGCTCGGCTCCACCTCGTTCAGCGAGTTCGCCACGAACTGGGACCTGCTGAACAAGGTCAACGATAACGATGCCGAGCTCGTGCAGCGCAACAAGGACCTGCGCACCGAGGCTCAGGAGCAGAAGGCCACGTTCGACGAGCAGTCCCGCACCGCCGCTGCCAAGGCATCCGAGGCTAAGCAGATCCAGGACGAGGCTCAGGCCACCGTTAACTCCATGCAGCAGACCTATGACGGTCTTTCGGCCGAGGTGGCAACGCTGGTGGAGGAAGAGCGTGCCGCACAGGCCGCTGCCGCTGCCGCAACCGCTCAGCAGACCGTCGACCAGTCCGCCGCCCAGGCTACCCAGCGTATGGGCATCGCCGGCGCCACGAACAACAACGCAAATGCCGGCGGCAATGGCGGTAACGGCGGCGCTGCCGATAACGGTGGCGGCAACACGTGGACCGACAACTCCGGCGACTCCGGCAACACCGGTTGGACCGATAACGGCAATTCGGGTAATACCGACAACTCGGGCGGTTCCAGCAGCTGGGCTCCGTCTTACAACGCCTCTACGGGCAATGCCATCGTCGACCGTGCATACAGCTGCATCGGCGCGCCGTACGAGTGGGGCGGCGTCGGCCCTGACAGCTTTGACTGTTCCGGTCTGGTCAGCTATGCGCTGACCGGCAGCTATTCGCGCTACGGCACCACGTACACGTTCATGGGCATGTCCCAGGTGTCCGACCCGCAACCTGGCGACATCTGCACCAGCTGGTCGCATTGCGGCATCTACATCGGCGGCGGGCAGATGATCCATGCCCCAACCTTCGGCCAGACGGTGTGCGTTAGCTCCGTGCAGTCCGACATGATCATCGTGCGTCCCTGGTAGCGCTTCCCCCTTCTGCGGCACATCGGCAAGCATGTCAGCCAGCAGCGCCGAAATACCTGCAGTAAACAACGAGCCCCAAGCTGTTCCACCAGCTTGGGGCTCGTTCGCGTTTGCAGGGGTGTTGGCTCGGCAGGAATGGCTGCTTGGAGCCGGGGCTGGCGAAAGGGCGCCGACCCGATCATGCCCAGGGGGTATTCGGCCTCATAGGCAGCGGGGCATGCAACCCCGATCGGCGCGCGCCCGCGCTTTCGCGATACCGCGTTAGCCCTCGCAGGCCTGCGTGATGAGCTTGCGCAAGGCGTCGAATCCCTCGCGCTTCTCGCTGGACGTCACCAGCATGGGAACGTCCTCGGGCAGGGTGAGCTGGCGTCGCAGCACGGACACCTGCTTGTTCTGCTGGTTGCGGGAGAGCTTATCGGCCTTCGTGAGCACCACGGCGAACGGAAGTCCCGCCTCCATGAGGAAGTTGATCATGTTAAGGTCGAGCTGCTGGGCCTCATGACGGATGTCAACCAGGCTGACCACCAGCGCGAAGTTGCGGTCCTGGTTGAAATAGCCCTCGATCAGCTCCGCCCAGCGGCCTTTCTCGGATTTCGCCACGCGCGCGTAGCCGTAGCCGGGCAGGTCGACGAAGCGGGCGCCTTCGGTGGCGAAGAAGTTGATGGTGGACGTCTTGCCGGGCTTCTGAGAGACTTTCGCCAGGCTTTTGCGGCCGAACAGGGCGTTGAGCATGGACGACTTGCCCACGTTCGAGCGGCCGGCGAACGCCACTTCCGGAAGCGTCGAGGGCGGCAGCTGCGACGAGATGCCGAACGAGCGCTCGAAGGTTACGTTGTTGAAGTTCATACGGTGCTCCAAATGGTTCGAAGTTGTGCTTGCACCATGATAGCGTGCTTCGCCCTGCGGAAATGCCCACGTCATCCGCCATCCGCAATAACCCCGCATGACGGCAAGCGGGGATTTCGAGAAATAAAGTTGCCATTGATTGACAATATGTCACCTGTGTCATACTGTTTCGAACGCAGTAGAAGATACTGGGGTCGAACATCGCTTGACGTACGGCGACGACCAGCACAAGAAAGGATGCAGAACATGAAGTTTAAAAAGCGCGATGGTTGGATGCTCGCCGGCGGTTTCGCTCTGGGCACGCTGGGCTTGAAGGCGCTGAGCAGCTCCACGGCGAAGAAATGCTACGTGCAGGGCGTCGCCAAGGGCCTGCAGGCCAAGGCCGCCTATCAGGACGTGGTTGAGCAGGCCAAGGCCCAGGTGGACGACATCGTGGCCGAGGCAAGCTACATCAACGAGTCTGCTAAGACCGAGCAGTCCGCGGTCGACGGCGAATAGCGCGAAGACGTCGCTATGAAATATCAGATCGCAAATGAGCTTCCGGGTCGTTTGCGCGTGAAGCTGGCGGGCCCTGTCCCGCCAGCGGACTTAGATGCGCTGTATCGCGTGCTGGGTGCATGCCCCGACATCGCGAAGTCAACCGTCTATCCGCGCATCGGCAGCGTTGCCCTGACCTATAACGCCGCACCCGGCGGCCGCGCACGCGTGCTCGAGCATCTGGCGGGCATCGATGCGGCGGCCATCGCCAAGGCCAAGCAGGGGTGCGGCCTTGAGCTTGCCCCGCGTTCGCATTCCCTGCTCATGGACCTGGCGTCGCTAGTGGGCTTCCATTTCATGCGCCGTTGGTTCCTGCCCGCGCCCCTGGCGGCAGCTTGGACGGTTTTCAGCTACCGCAAGTTCTTGTTCGCCGGCCTGAAGTCGCTGGCGGCGGGCCGGTTGGACGTGCCCGTGCTCGATGCGGCGGCGATCGGCATCTCGTTCGCGAAGCGCGATCCGCGCACGGCGGGGCTCACCATGCTTCTGCTCAACGTTGGCGAGACGCTTGAGGAGTACACGCGCAGCCGCTCGGAGGGCGCGCTCATCAACGCGCTGCTCGACCTGCCCGAGACCGCCCAGCTGGTGGAGGGCGACACCGAGGTGCAGGTTCCCTCCAGCTCCTTGCGCGCGGGTCAGCTCATCGCCGTACGCACCGGCATGCCCGTGTGCGTTGACGGCACGGTGGTGCGCGGGTGCGCCATGGTCAACCAGGCGGCGCTTACCGGCGAGCCGCTGGCCGTCGAGCGCACCGTCGGCGACGACGTGTTCGCCGGCACGGCGGTGGAGGACGGCGAGATCATCGTCGAGGTGAAGGCCAACGAGGGCCAGACGAAGCTGCGCACCATCGTCAACCTGGTCGAGCAGACCGAATCCTACAAGTCCCGCACGCAGTCGCGCATGGAGCGCCTTGCCGACCGCATCGTGCCGTGGAACTTCCTGCTGGCGGGCATCGTGGCGCTTACCACGCGCAGCCTGGTGAAGACGTCGGCGGCCCTTATGGTCGACTACTCCTGCGCGCTCAAGCTTACCGGCTCCATCGCCGTGCTGTCGGCCATGAGCCAGTCTGCCCAGGCGGGCTTCACCGTGAAGGGCTCTCAGCACTTCGAGTCCATGGCGCAGGCCGACGTCATCGTGTTCGATAAGACGGGCACGCTCACCGAGGCCGCCCCGCAGGTGGCGCGCGTGCTTTCCCTTGACGGGTGGGACGATGACGAGGTGCTTCGCTTCGCCGCATGCTTGGAGGAGCACTTCCCGCACCCGGTGGCCCGCGCGGTCGTGCGCGCTGCCGCCGAGAAGGGCTTGGAGCACCGCGAGCGCCACGCCGAGGTGGAGTACATCGTGGCGCACGGCATAGCAAGCTCGCTTGCCGGCAAGCGCGTGGTCATCGGCTCGGAGCACTTCGTCGTGGAGGACGAGCAGGTCGAGATCTCCGAGGCGCAGAAGGACCTCATTGCGCGGGAGACTGAAGGCCTCTCGCCGCTCTACCTTGCCGTGGACGGCAGGCTCATGGGCGTCATCGGCGTGCAGGATCCGCTCAAGGCCGGCGTTCCCGAGGCCATCGCCGAGCTTCGTCGCCTGGGGCTTTCGCGCGTCATCATGCTCACGGGCGACAACGAGCGCACCGCGGCGCGCATCGCCGGGCGCGCCGGCGTCTCCGAGTTCCACGCGAACCTGCTTCCCGAGGACAAGTACGCCTTCGTCGAGAAACTCAAGGCGGAAGGCGCGCACGTGGTCATGGTCGGCGACGGCGTCAACGATGCCCCGGCGCTGGCGCTTGCCGACGTGGGCATCGCCATGGGGCAGGGCACCGCGGTGGCCAAGGAGGTGGCCGACATCACGCTCACGGGCGGCCAGCTCGGCTCCATCGTGGCGCTGCGCCGTATGAGCGAGGGCCTGATGGGCCGCCTGAACGGCAGCTTCAAGGAGGTCATGGTCATCAACTCGACGTTGTTGGCGGCCGGCATCGGCGGCATCATCTCCCCGCAGGTCTCCTCGCTTCTGCACAACGCCTCCACCGTCGCGCTGTCCATGCGCAACGGGAAGCGCTACGACGCATAGGCCCGTCGAGGGCCTATGGGCGCAAGCCGACGGGCGGTCGCGTGCCCAGGGCAAGCGGGCTTACCCGTCGGCATTTCGTGAAAACATGGACGAACATCGACGCCCCCGTTGCAAACGCCCGGGGGCGTTGTTATAATCCGAGGGCTGTTTTATCACACATGCGTGTGCGACCCTTCCCGCTAGTGGCCGAAATCGGTTGCGGGTGAAAGGGGATGACCGCACGCAGAGGACTAACGAATGGAGAGTGTCATGGCTAAGATCAGCATCCAGACCCTGCTCGATGCAGGCGCGCACTTCGGTCACCAGAAGCGTCGTTGGAACCCCAAGATGAAGCCGTTCATCTTCGGCGCCCGCGGTGACATCTACATCCTGGACCTCAAGCAGTCCCTCGTGGGCATGGACCAGGCTTACACCTTCGTCTCCAACGTCGCCAAGAACGGCGGCTCCGTCCTGTTCGTCGGCACGAAGAAGCAGGCCCAGGAGGCCGTCGCCGACGCCGCCAACCGTTGCGGCATGCCCTACGTCAACGCCCGTTGGCTCGGCGGCATGCTCACCAACTTCGTGACCATCCGCTCCCGCGTCACCCGCATGGAGGAGCTGGAGGCCATGGAGGCCGACGGCCGTATGGCGCTGCTGCCGAAGAAGGAGCAGATCCTGCTGCGCAAGGAGCTGTCCAAGCTGCAGCTCAACCTCAACGGCATCCGTAACATGAAGCGCGTCCCCGACGCCATCTTCGTGATCGACACCAACCGCGAGGAGATCGCCATCCGCGAGGCTCATCGTCTGAACATCCCCGTGGTGGGCACGCTCGACACCAACTGCGATCCCGATGACGTCGAGTACGGCATCCCGGCCAACGACGACGCCATCCGCTCCGTCAAGCTCCTGGCCGACTTCATCGCCGACGCCGTCGTCGCCGGCACCGGCGCCCCCGTTTCCGCTGAGGAAATGGCCGCTCCGGCCGAGGCCGAGGTTGCTCCGGCTGCCGAGGCTGCCGCTCCTGCTGCCGAATAAGCACGGGGCCTAACCCACTGGTGTTGCACGCCGTCGGTCCCCGTAGGGCGGCCGACGGCGTTCGAGGTTATTAACGGCGGAGCTCAGGCGCCGCCGCAACAAGGATAGAAAGGATCCAACGTGGCTGCTATCACCGCTTCCATGGTCAAGGAACTGCGCGAGATGACCGACGCCGGCATGATGGAGTGCAAGAAGGCGCTCGTCGAGGCCGATGGCGACATGGAGAAGGCCGTCGACGTGCTGCGCACCCGCGGTCTGGCCGCTGCCGCCAAGAAGGCCGGCCGCGCCACCAACGAGGGCACCGTCATGACCGTCTTGGCCGATGATGCCAAGTCCGCTGCCGTCGTCGAGCTGAACTGCGAGACCGACTTCGTGGGCATGAACGAGAAGTTCAAGGCCTACGCTGAGAAGCTGGGTCGCGCCGCTCTGGCCGCCAACGCCGCCGACGTCGAGGCCCTGCGCGCCTCCACCTTCGAGGGCGAGCCCGTCGAGGACATCCTCACCGACGCCATCCACGTGCTGGGCGAGAACATCCAGCTCCCCCGTGCCACCACCGTCAACGCCGGCGGCATCGCCTCCTACATCCACGGTGGCGGCAAGATCGGCGTTCTGGTGACCTTCGACGTCGAGGGCATCGACCCCGCTTCCGAGGGCTTCCAGGCTTACGGCCGCGACGTTGCCATGCAGGTTGCCGCCGCTTCCCCGGTGTCCGCCAACCGCGAGTCCGTGCCGGCCGAGGTCGTCGAGCATGAGATGGGCATCTACAAGGCTCAGGCTGCCGAGTCCGGCAAGCCCGAGGCCATCCAGGAGAAGATTGCTACCGGCCGCATGGAGAAGTTCTACAAGGAGAACTGCCTGACCGAGCAGGCCTTCGTCAAGAACCCCGACCAGTCCATCAACCAGTACACCGACGAGTGCGCCAAGAACCTGGGCGGCACCATCAAGGTGACCGGTTTCGTGCGCTGGGCTCTGGGCGAGACCGCGTAACCTACGCTTTTCGCCACATAGCCAGCGAATCGCAAACGCTGCGGGCCGCTCCTTCGCCCTGCATCCGCTCTCATGCTGCGACAACGGCCGTCGATGCCGCAGCGGAAGCGGACGCAAGGCACGGGGCGGCCCGTTTTCCTTTCTCGGGCCATTATCGCTTCTGCGCGTCCGCGAATGCGTTGATACGTTTGCTTTCATCGTGAAGGCCCGCCTTGCGCGGGCCTTCGCTTTATAATGGGCTTTCGCAATCTAGTTCATCCAGGGGGGTTTGCATGTCTGAGAAAGAGATCATCGTCGTCGAGGGCAACAACGTCCTTTCCGGCGAGGTGAGGGTTTCCGGCGCGAAGAACTCGGCTTTGAAGCTCATCGCCGCCTCGCTTTTGGGTCAGGGCGCCTCAACGCTGCACAATGTGCCCCTTATCAGCGATATCATCGTCATGTCGGAGGTGCTCGAGTGCCTCGGCGCCACCGTCGAGCGCGACGGCCACACCATGGTCATCGACACCGCTCAGGTCACGTCCCATGAAACGCCGTACGAGCTGGTGTCGAAGATGCGCGCGTCCATCAGCGTGCTCGGCCCGCTGGTGGCGCGTTTCGGCCAGGCGCGCGTGGCCATGCCTGGCGGCTGCCAGATCGGTGCCCGCAAGATCGATATGCACCTGGTGGGTCTTGAGGCCCTGGGTGTGGAGTTCACCGTGGACCACGGGTACCTGAACGCCCACACGCCCAAAGGCCTGCACGGCGCCGATGTCACGTTGGAGTTCCCCAGCGTCGGCGCCACGGAGAACTGCCTTATGGCTGCCGTTACCGCTCATGGCACCACCTGCATCGAGAACGCCGCGCGTGAGCCTGAGATCGTCGATTTGGCGAACATGCTCAATGCCATGGGCGGTAAGGTCAGCGGCGCCGGCTCGTCCATCATCCAGGTGGAGGGCGTGCCGCTTGAAAGCCTGCATCCCTGCGAGCACACCACGGTGGGCGATCGCATCGAGGCCGGCACCTTCTTGGCGGGCGGTGCGCTCACGGGCGGCCCGGTCACGGTGCGCGGCATCGACCCGTCGTACCTGCATATGGCCATCATGAAGCTGCGCGCCATGGGCTGCTGCGTCGAGGCAGGGGAGGATTGGATCACCTGCAGCCGCAACCAACCGCTGCAGCCCACCGATATCCAAACGCTTCCGCATCCGGGTTTCCCCACCGACCTGCAGGCTCAGTTCATGCTGCTGTGCAGCTTGGCCCACGGCACCTCCATGGTCACCGAGAACGTCTTCGAGAACCGCTTCATGTTCGCCAGCGAGCTGGCGCGCATGGGCGCCGATATCACCATCGAGGACCATCATGCGCTCGTGCGCGGCGTCAACGACCTGCAGGGTACCGACGTGTCCTCCACCGACCTGCGTGCCGGCGCGGCGTTGGTGCTGGCGGGCATCGTGGCCGAAGGCGAAACCCGCGTGCACAACATCAAGCACATCGACCGCGGCTACGAGGACTACTGCGGCAAGCTCTCCCAGCTCGGCGCGAACGTGTCGCGCCGCCAGGTTGGCGCGGCCGAATAGCCGGACGGGAGCGTCATGGTCAGGAAACGCAAGGACATCACGCAGATCAACTCCAAGCTCACCTCGCGCCGCATGCGCAGCGCTACCTTGGGATCGCACGTCCCCAGGGTGCGCCCGGCGCATATGAACGCCGACCAGGTGGGTTTCTCCAGCCCGCGTAGGCAGAAGCGCGCGCAGCGCGGCTACGTGAGCAACGTCATGCCCAGCGCCCAGGGCCCGCGAAGCCGTACCGGTTATGCCCGAGGGCTCGAGTTCTCGCCGGGGGTCAAGCGCCGCACGCTCGCGAAGCGCGTGGGCATCGCCGTGGCGGTGGTGGCCGTGTTGGCGGCCGTGGCGTACGGCGTGGGCTCGTTCACCCTCATGGGAAACCTTAACGGCAAGCTGGCGCTCAAGGATTCCGATGCCGCCAAGGCGCTCACTGCCGTAAAGTCCGGCGATTCGTTCTACACGCTCGTCGTGGCCGAGCTCGATACCCCGGGCATGCCGAACTCCGCCGAGGGCCCCGATGCCCTAGCCCTGGTGCGAACCGATTCCTCGGGCAAGAACGCCTGTATCATCAGCATCCCCGCCGATGTGCAGGTGTCGCTGAAGGACGGCAAGTATTACCCCATCAGGGAGGCGAGCGTGCGCGAGAGCGATGCCAGCCTGGTCAGCGCCGTTGCCAACTTCGCCGACGTGAAGATCTCGCATGTGGTGAAGATCGACGCAGCCGGCCTGGCGCAGCTGGTGGACACGCTCGGCGGCGTGGATGTGGACCTTTCCGAAGAGGTGGACGACCCCAATGCCGGCAGCGTGTACTTGCCAGCAGGCGCTCAAACCCTCACCGGCGAAGGCGCTCTAACGCTGGCGCGCGCCACGAACTTCTCCTCGCCAAGGCAAACCCAGGCGGAAAACCAGCGCAAGCTGCTCGAGGCGGTGTCGTTGCGCATGGTGTCGGGAGGCAAGTCCAGCTTGGTCGGCCTGCTCGACCAGCTGCAGGGCGCCTTCGGCACCGACATGGGCTCAAGCGATGCGCTGTCTTTGGCCGAGAGCCTCAAGGGCATGAGCGCCGACTCCGTCACGGGCGCCCTCGTGCCGGGCTACGTTACGCAAAGCGACGGCCAAGATGTGTTCGCGGTTTCGAACTCCTCATGGACCGAGATGATGGACCGCGTCGATTCGGGGCAGGAACCCGCCGAGCAGACGCAGGCTGCCACCACCGACCCCGGAAGCTTTACCATCACGCTCAAAAACGGCGGCGGCATCACGGGTGCGGCGGCCTCCATGGAGTCCACGCTCACTTCGAAGGGCTTCAAGGTCTCGGAGACGGGCAACACCGACACCTCCGTGTACAACGAAACGCTGGTCATCTACAACACCAGCGACGCGCAGCCGGCCGCGCAGACCGTGCTCGATGCCATGGGGGTGGGTCGCTTGGTGCAGAACACCGGCGCCTATTCGTTCGGCACCGATGTGCTGGTTATCCTCGGCAAAGACTGGAAACCATCATCGTAACCCCATCCAAACGCCCGATGGCCCCATCGGGCGCTGTGGTAGAATCGCTCATGATGAACAAAAGACCGAAAGGCAAAGGAGAACCCCATGGTTGAGAAGACCGATGTTGCAGCAGTGCTCGAGCTCATCCGACCCAGCCTGCAGGCTGACGGCGGCGACGTGAAGCTCGTCGACGTCGACGAGGACGGCGTGGTCACCGTCGAGCTGCAGGGCGCTTGCAAGGGCTGCCCCATGTCCCAGATGACGCTGGCCAACGGCGTCGAGCGCATCCTCAAGGAGCGCGTGCCCGGCGTCACCCGCGTGGTGCCGGCGGTCATGTAAGCAGGTAAACATCAGGTAAGCAGGCGGAGAAGGGAAGCGGAAGGCATGAAGTGTTGGGAGTTGCGCGGTTGCTACGAAGATGCCGAGATGAACGGCCGCTGCCCGCATAACATTCCCGGCGAACCGTGCCCCGCAGATTGCCACTTCGCCGCCTGCTTCCGTCCCACCCACGTGGTGTGCACCGATTTCGGCAAACTGCTCAACCCCAGCCGCGATTTCGACGCGGCGGTCAAGGAGATCTGCCGCTTCTGCGAGTTCTTTTTGGAGCACGGGCCGAGCACGGCGGATCGCGTAGACGAAGGCCCCACCCGTCAGGGCAATCCGAACAGGTTCTTGCTCTAAGGACGTTTCAGTGGAGGCCGTGAACTTGCATGCCGCGTGCCCTAGCTGCGGGTGCGGCACGTTCGATATGGCGCGATACCGCGCCATTATGGTATTGGGCCCCGAAATGGCCCTGTTCACTCTAGATTGCCCCAAGTGCGGCGCGCAGGTTCAGCTGTTGCGCGCCATCCCCGGCGCGCTTCGTGAAGAGGTTAGGGCAAGCGCCCAACAGGTTGGCGCAGGGGGCTTGAACTAAGGTATCCTTTTCTCCGTTCGACTGCTATGGAACGGAGCTTTTCCCATGTTAAACGAGATATATCGCATGCTCGACCCGGTGGCGTTCGCCGTCGGGCCTTTTGTTGTGCGCTGGTACGGCATCGCCTATGTGGCAGGTTTCGTGTGCGCGGCGCTCGTGCTGTGGCAGGTGGCGAAGCGCTGGAAGGTGCGGGTGGATGCGGACAGCCTGCTCACCGTGGTGCTGTGCGCCATCGTGGGCGTGATCTTGGGAGGACGTTTAGGTTACGTTCTTGTCTATGGCGATGGCTACTATTTCTCGCATCCCGCCGAGATCTTGGCGTTCAACCATGGCGGCATGAGCTTTCATGGGGGCCTTATCGGCGCGCTGCTCTCGGGCATCGTCGCGGCGCGCTTCACCGGCATCCCGTACCTCACGCTTGCCGATATGGGCTGCATCGCGGCGCCCATCGGCTTGTTTTTCGGCCGCTGCGCCAACTTCGTGAACGGCGAGTTGTGGGGCGCGCCCACCAGCTTGCCCTGGGGCGTGGTGTTCGGCGGTACGGCGGGCGTGATGCCGCGTCATCCCTCGCAGCTCTACGAGGCCCTGCTCGAGGGCGTCGTGTTGTTCTGCGTGCTGTACATCCTGTCGCGCAAGCAACCGCCGCGTCCGCAGGGGACGTTTTTGGGCGTGTTCCTGGTGGGTTACGGCCTGTTCCGCTTCCTTGTCGAGTTCGTCCGCCAGCCCGATGCGCAAATCGGCTACCTGTGGGGAGGGTGGCTGACTATGGGCCAGGTCCTCAGCGTGCCGCTCATGGTGGCGGGAGCATGCGCCCTTGTTTATGCCGTTCGCGTTAAGAAACCGCAAAAAGGGCTTCCAGAAATGATACAAAAGCAGTAACATATAGGTACGCAACAGACGGGCTGCGGGAGCGTAACGGGTTGGCGAACATCTACCCACGCGCCCTCCGCGCTTGCAAGGCGTTTTCTATACTGAGAGCAACGGCACCATGGGGGTTGCCGTTGAAACCTGAGAGGGGTTTACCATGGACGTCAAATTCTTCAAGTGCATGCATTGCGGCAACGTGGCTATCAAGCCGTTCGACCAGGGCGTGCCCATGTCCTGCTGCGGCGAGAAGATGGTTGAGCTGCGTGCCAACGACACCGATGGTGCCAAGGAGAAGCACGTGCCGCAGGTCGTCGTCGACGGCTCCACGGTTCACGTGAAGGTGGGCGAGGTCGCCCATCCCATGACGCCTGAGCATCTGGTCGCGTTCATCGTGCTCGTCACCGAGAAGGGCTACCAGATCGCCCCGCTCACCGCGCAGGACGCCCCTGAGGCAACCTTCGCTCTGGCCGCCGGCGATGCGCCGGTGAAGGCGTACGAATACTGCAACCTCCACGGCCTGTGGGTCAAGGAGCTCTAGCACCCGGGCAACGCGCGCGAAAAGGACGGACCCGCAGCGGGTATGCTGCGGGTCCGTTTTCGTCTCGGCGCGCGTTTCCGCATGGTGCCCGCTGTTTTTTCGCGGAGATTTTTGCGATGAGTCTAGCGCAAAAGTGGGGTTTTCCGATTGCCGATGAATCGCAGCCGTTTAGCGGTATAGTTTTTCATTATGTGAGACGAAAACCGCAACGGTAAGGTGGCTGCATGGCAAAGCGAACGAAGATCGTATGCACCCTTGGCCCGTCCGTCGACAGCGAGTCGACGCTCAAAGGCCTGATCAACGCGGGTATGGATATCGCCCGATTCAATTTCTCGCACGGTTCGCATGAAGAGCAGCGTGCGCGCATGGATCGTTTGCGCAAGGTTCGCCGGGAAATGGACAGCCCCTGCGCCATCTTGCTCGATACCAAAGGCCCCGAGATCCGCACAGGTGAGCTGGCGGGTCATAAGCCGGTGCAGCTTATGGCGGGCAACTCGTTCACGTTCACCGAGGCGGATGTCGAAGGCGGCGATCGCGTGGTCAGCCAAACCTGCAAGGGTCTGGCCGATGTCGTTTCGCCCGGTACGGTCATCCTGGTCGACGACGGGCTTATCGAGCTTGCCGTCGATAGCGTCGAGGGCGGCGATATCCATTGCACCGTGCAAAATTCCGGCTTGCTCGGCGAGCGCAAATCCATGAACCTTCCCGGCACGTCGCTGCCCCTGCCGGTCATGACCGACCAAGATCGCGCCGACCTGCTGTTCGGCATCGAGCAAGGCGTCGACTTCATCGCTGCGTCCTTCATTCGCGATGCCGCGGGCGTGCGCGAGATGCGAGCGTTTTTGAACGAGCATGGCGGCGGCGACATCATGTTCCTCTCGAAAATCGAATGCCACGAGGCCGTCGAGAACATCAACGAGATCATAGAGGCGTCCGACGGCATCATGATCGCCCGCGGCGATCTGGGCGTGGAGGTCCCGGCTTATAAGGTGCCGCACATCCAGAAGGAGATCATCCGCGCCTGCAACCGCGCGTCGAAGCCCGTCATCACGGCAACGCAGATGCTCGATTCCATGATCCGCAACCCGCGTCCCACGCGTGCTGAGGTGGGGGATGTGGCTAACGCCATTTACGACGGCACCGATGCGGTCATGCTGTCGGGCGAGACGGCGTGCGGCCAGTACCCGGTTCCCGCCGTGCAGATGATGGCCCGCGTCGCCGAGGCCAGCGAACCGTACCTGTTCGACGAGCGTTTCCCCGATCGAACGCGCGTTGCCGCGCGCGTGGCGCTTGCCGTGGGCCTTGCCGCCGTGCAAACGGCCGAAACCGTCAACGCCGCCTGCATCGTGGCGCCCACCATGTCGGGCCGCACCGTGCGCTTGGTGTCCAATCTGCGTCCGCGCGTCCCCATCTATGCGGTCACGCCGTCGGAGCGCGTGATGCGTCAGCAGCAGATCCATTGGGGCGTCGTGCCCATGCTCGGCGATGTGCAGGGCGATATGCCCAGCGTCGTGGACAATGCGCGCGATGCCGTGGTGTCCAAAGGCCTTTTGCGCCCGGGCGATGTCGCCGTGTTCACTGCCGGCGACCGCTCTACCAGCCCTGTGGTGTCCAAGGGCCCTGACGGCACGGAGTCCGTCGCAGCCACCAATGTCATGTACGTGGTGCAGATCCGGGAAAACGATACAACCAAACAAAAGGGAGGGAAGTAATGCCGCAGCAGCGTTACTACCTTGCCATCGACATCGGGGCGTCGAGCGGGCGCCACGTGCTCGGTAGTGTGAACAGCAACGGCGTCATCGAGCTCGAGGAGGTGCACCGCTTCGATAACGTGCAGGTGCGCCGCCGCGGGCACGATTGCTGGGATATCGACATGATCTGGGAGAACATCCTGGTCGGTCTGGAGAAATGCCGCAAAGCCGGCAAGATCCCCGAGACGATCGGCATCGATACCTGGGGCGTCGACTTCGTCTTGGTCGATGCACAGGGTCGGCTTGTCGGCGACGCGGTGGCGTATCGCGATGCGCGAACCAACGATGTTGCCGCCGACGTCGATGCGGGCATCGGCCTGGAGAGGCTCTATCGCGTCACGGGTATCCAGCGTCAAGCGTTCAACACGATCTATCAGCTTGCAGCGCTCTCGCGCGAGCATCCCGAGGAGCTTGAGACGGCCGATCGCTTCCTTATGGTGCCCGAATACCTGAACTACCTGCTCACGGGCAACATGGTCAACGAATACACCAACGCCACCACCACGAACCTCGTCAACGCCCGCACCTGCACGTGGGATGCGTTCGCCCTTGAGGCGGCGGAGGCTCCCGCGCGCCTGTTCGGCGAAATCGCCATGCCCGGCACGGTGGTGGGCGGGCTTGCGCCCGAGGTGCAGCAGCGCGTGGGCTTCGATGCCCGGGTGATGCTGCCCGCCACGCATGACACGGGCTCGGCGTTTCTGGCGGTGCCCGCGCGCGATGCGCAGGCCGTCTACCTTTCAAGCGGCACGTGGAGCCTGCTCGGCGTGGAGCACGAGGGCCCCATCACCTCTGACGCCAGCAGGTATCAGAACTTCACGAACGAGGGCGGCTATCTGAAGCGCTTCCGCTTCTTGAAGAACATCATGGGTTTGTGGATGATCCAGTCCATCCGCCGCGAGCTCAACGGCGTCAGCTACGTCGCCGGCAAGGGCGCCCAGCTCAAGCGCGCCGCCAAGGAGATCGGCTTCGGCGACCTGGCGGATGCTGCGCGCGCCGAGCAGAAGCTGCATCCCGATGCCCTCGTCCCGCACGTCAACGTCAACGACGATCGCTTCTTGGCGCCTGCGTCCATGATCGAGGAGATCAAGGCCGCCTGTCGCGAGACGGGCCAGCCCGTGCCGGATACCGTCGGCGAGTTGATGCGCTGCGTATACGAGAGCCTGACCGGCTGCTACGCCGATTCCATCAACGAGCTGTCGGCGCTGACCGGCCGTACGTACACCTCCATCAACATCGTCGGCGGGGGATGCCAGGACACCTACCTCAACGAGCTGACGGCCCGTGCCTGCGGCATCCCCGTGTTCGCCGGCCCCATCGAGGGCACCAGCCTGGGCAACCTTATGGTGCAGATGATCGGCGACGGCGTCTTCGCCGATCTCGATGAGGCGCGAGAGGCCATCCGCCGTTCGTTCGACGTGGTGGAATATCAGCCCGAATAACCCGTACGCGCAGGGCCCGCCGCGCGTCGGCTCTGCGCACCCGAATCGGTTCACCGCCGCAACGCGGCTTGAACATAGCAATTCATCCAAGATAGGAGTGCACATGAGCACAGCTTACGAACTGGCACGCGAGGCATACGCCGCCGAGGGCATCGACACCGAGGCGGTCCTGGCGAAGCTGGCCGGCAAGGCGATCTCCGTCAACTGCTGGCAAGGCGACGACGTCATGGGTTTCGACCAGAAGGACAACGCGGCTTCCGGCGGCATCATGACCACGGGCAACTACCCGGGCCGCGCCCGCACCTTCGAGGAGCTGACGGCCGACTTCGAGAAGGCGTGCAGCCTCATTCCCGGCAAGAAGCGCATCAACCTGCATGCAAGCTACGCCATCTTCACCGATGAGAACCCTTGGGTCGACCGCGATCAGATCGAGTACAAGCACTTCGAGCCCTGGGTGGCATGGGCCAAGGAGCACGGCTACGGCATCGACTTCAACCCCACGCTGTTCAGCCATCCCATGGTCAAGGAGGGCCTGACGGTCTCCTCGCCGGACAAGGATGTGCGCGACTTCTGGATCCGCCACTGCATCGCGTGCCGCAAGATCGCCGAGCGCATCGGCGAGGAGCTTGACGACATGGTGCTCAACAACTTCTGGATCCCCGATGGCCTGAAGGACTACCCGGCAGATCGCTTCGGCATGCGTGAGCGCCTGCGCGATGCGCTCGACGAGATCTACTCCTTCGAAACGCCGCACGTGATCGACGCCATGGAGCAGAAGGTCTTCGGCATCGGCGTCGAGGGCTTCACCACCGGCAACCAGGAGTTCTACGTGTCTTATGCCGCGAAGAAGGGCGGCAACCACGTGGTGCTCATCGACGCCGGCCACTTCAACCCCATGGAAAACATCGCCGACAAGCTCTCCAGCTTGCTGCTGTTCTTCCCGTACGTGCCGCTGCACGTCACCCGCTCCATGCATTGGGACTCCGACCACGTGGTGCTGTTCGACGACAACATCAAGGAGATCGCCGGCGAGATCGTGCGCTGCCCGGACGGCTGGGACAAGGTCATCATCGGCCTCGACTTCTTCGACGCGTCCATCAACCGCATCGGCGCCTGGGTGACCGGCACCCGCGCTATGGAGAAGAGCCTGCTGTTCGAGCTGCTGCAGCCTGTCGAGCGTCTCAAGGAGCTGCAGGATACGTATCGCTTCTCCGAGAAGATGATCGTCGCCGAGCAGTTCAAGACCATGCCGTTCGGCGCCGTGTGGGACGAGTACTGCCGTCGCGAGGGCGTGCCGACCGATGGCGGGCTGTGGGCTCCCATCAAGGCCTATGAGGACGAGGTGCTCTCCGGCCGCGCGTAGGCGGGAGCCCTTCGCGTTCAATGAAAGCAAGCGGCGGGCGCGGAACGCGCATCCGCGCCCGCCCGATCCGCGCCGTAGTTCCCGGCGCATGATGGAAAGGTAGGAACATGGGTATTTTGGATAGCGCGCAGGACGTGCTGGGCCGTGGCGCGCAAGCCGCGCAAGGCGTGCTCGACAAGGGCGTCACCGTTGCCAAGGGCGCCGTTTCGGGCGTGGCCGTGGAGCAGCAGCCGTTTATGAAGGCGTTCGTGCGCCTGTGCACCGATGGCTGGGACCAGGGCTGGCACGAGCGCAACGGCGGTAACCTGACGTATCGTCTGACCGATGAGCAGGTTGGCGCGTGCCGCCCGTTCTTCTACGACAACCCCTCCAGCTGGGTGTCCATGGGCGTGCAGGCCGACAACCTGCGCGGGGCGTTCTTCGCCACCACGGGCTCGGGCCGCTATATGCGCAACGTGAAGCTCGACCCTGCGGCCAACGTGGGCATCGTCGAGATAAACGACGCCGGCGACGCATGGCGCATCGTGTGGGGCCTGAAGGACGGTGGCGTTCCCACCAGCGAGTTCCCCACGCACTTCATGAACCATAGCGTTCGCGTGGCCGCCACCGACGGCGCCTGCCGTGTGATCTATCATGCTCATCCGCAGAACGTCATCGCGCTGTCGTTCGTGATGCCGCTTGATGCGCGCACCATCACGCGCGCCCTGTGGAAGGCCATGACCGAGTGCATCGTGGTGTTCCCGAAGGGCGTAGGCGTCGTGCCGTGGATGGTCCCGGGCGGCTCTGAGATCGCGCAGGCCACCTGCGAGCTCATGAAAACCTACGATGCGGCCATCTGGGCGCAGCATGGGTTGTTCGTATCCGGCCCCGATTTCGACACGGCGTTCGGCCTTATGCATACCATCGCGAAGGCCGCGGCCATCTACGCCGAGGCTCGTATGCTCAACGGCGGCAGCGACGAGTTCCGCAACACCATCACCGACGACGGCCTGCGCGCCATCGCCCGCGATTTCAAACTCGATATCAACGAAAGCTTCCTGGACTAGCGCAGCTGCCGGCCATAGGAACAAGTGAAAGGCGAATCGATCATGGCAATGTCTCAGGAGCGCAAGGGCACCATCGCGGTGTCGTTGACGAACTTCCTGGATTCCGGGTGCATCGTGGCGTCGTCGGTGGCGCTGACGGCGTGGGCCGCCGCATTCGGTTTCGGCTCGATGTGGACCTCTATTCTGGGCGCTATCGGCGCGAACGCGTTCGGCGCCGCTATCGGCGCGCTTATCGGCGGATTTCTGACCGACAAGTACGGCCGCACCATCATCTACCGCTACAACCTGCTGGTATACGCCATCGGCGTGGCAATCGCCATGTGCGCCATGAACCTGCCCATGGTGGTGGTGGGTGTGGTGCTCTCCGGCCTGTCGGTGGGAGCGGGCGTCCCTGCTTCGTGGAGTTACATCTCTGAAACGTCCACCTCAACCAAGCGCGCCGCGAACATCGGCATCAGCCAGTTCGCATGGAGCTGCGGCCCGGCCATCATCTTCCTGCTGTCCTTGGCCTTGTCGTTTGCGCTCCCTGGTTTCGCGGCCGACGGCAAGACGTTGCTGCCCGCCGGAACCTACGGTCCCTTCGACGGCCTGCTGTCCACGCGCATTCTGTTCCTGGTGCTGCTCGTGGTGGCCCTTGTCGCATGGAATCTGCAGCGCCAGCTGCAGGAGTCCAAGGATTGGGCGGAGAAGCAGGGCGAAGCGGCTGAGCACGAGTCGTTCGGCCGCATGATGGCCAACGCGCTGAAGAACCCCGTCAACGTCAAGACCATCGTGTTCCTGGTGGCCGTGTACCTGACATGGAACCTGGCGGCTGGCACCAACGGCCAGTTCATGCCGTATCTGTATGCCGCTGCCGGCAACCTGGATTCGGTGGGGCAGAGCCTGCTCGGCGTGGTGCAATGGGTGCTCGTGGCCGTCTGCTCGCTGGCGGTGTTCTCCAAGCTGGGTGATAAGGTGCCGCATCGCGTCCTGTTCGGCGTCTCGGCGCTGCTGGCGCTGGCCTCATGGGTCTGCATCGCCATCTTCGGCGCGGCTCTCAACAACGGCACCACCGATTCCATGGGCTGGTGCCTGTGGGCCTACGTTATCCTGTGGGGCGTTTCGGCGGGCTTCTCGGCGCAGTGCTTTTACGCGCTGTGGGGAACCGAGCTGTTCCCGACGCGCTATCGCGGCGGCGCGCAGGGCATCATGTTCTTCCTGGTGCGCGCGGCGCTCGGCATCTGGTCGCTTGTAGGCGTCGGCGCCATCATGGGCGACATCTCCACCAACCCCGCCGGGTTCTTCCCGGCGGCGCTCATCATGTGCGCGGTGCTGGTGGTGTCCCTCGTGGTCGGCGTGGCGTGGTGCCCGGACACGCAGGGCAAGACGCTCGATCAGATCACGGAAGAGCGTTACGGCAAGCTGCAGTAACGTTTTCATGCATGCCCGGGCGCACCGCCCGGGCATGCGCGCTTCGCGGTGCATATGCGTCGGTAGGGAAGGACGTGTCCTGTGCAACCGTGCCGGAGGTGCCATCGTTTTAGGGCGCATATGCGCCCGTAGGGCAGGGGGGTCTGCAGCCTCCCTGCCCATCCCGGCGCTGCCGCAAGCTTGGGCATGCTGCGTTTCGTAGCGCGTACACGCGGTGCGCACAAGGGGCGGGAAAGCCCAGGTCCGTGCGCGACTGCGTGCCCGTATCCGCAATGGTAATGAAAGGAAAAGGCGATGACCGTACGTAAAACCGCCGAAGGCCGCACCATCAGCGGCTTCAAGATGAAGCTGTATCCCGGGTTCGCCGAGGAGTACGAACGCCGCCACAACGAGCTGTGGCCCGAGATGGCCGACATGCTCCACGAGTACGGCGGACACAACTACAGCATCTTCATCGATGAGGAGACCAACATCCTTTTCGGCTATATCGAGCTCGACGATCCCGAGCGTTACGCGGAATCGGCCGAGACCGAGATCTGCCGGAAGTGGTGGGATTTCATGGCCAGCGTCATGGAGACCAACGCCGATAACTCCCCGGTAAGCGTTGATCTGCCGTGCGCGTTCCATCTGGATTAGCGCATGCCCCGGCAGCATTGCCGAAATGGAGATAGAGGGAATCCCGCAAGACCCTCTCCATATCAATAGGTAAGCGCCCGCAACCTTGCTTGTGTGCAGGTTGTGGGCGCGCTTCATTCAAGCAGGTTTTTCTTGAAACCGCACATTCAGGCTCCTATAATATCCAGTTGCGTCTGGTGACTTATGGATACACCCGGGCGCGTGGATTGACGGAGTCGGTGCGTTCGGCCTCAAACGAGCGTGCTTGGGCAATCGCCATATCCACATCTGTAGGAAGGATCTCCGGTGCATGGTGAGGCATGCGAGCGGAAATCCAGATCGAAAGGTTTGAAATGGGAGTCAAACAGTACAGGCCGACTAGCCCCGGTCGTCGCTTCCAGACGGTTTCGGACAAGGCCGAAATCACCTGCGACAAGCCGGAAAAGTCCCTGCTTGCGCCGCTGAACAAGAAGGCGGGTCGCAACAACCACGGTCACATCACCGTCCGTCACCAGGGCGGCGGCGTGAAGCGTCGTTACCGCATCATCGACTTCAAGCGCAACAAGGACGGCGTGCCTGCAAAGGTCGCTACCATCGAGTACGACCCGAACCGCTCCGCTCGTATCGCTCTGCTGCACTACGTTGACGGCGAGAAGCGCTACATCCTTCACCCGAAGGGCCTGAAGGTCGGCGACATGATCGTTAGCGGCACCGATGTGGACATCAAGCCCGGCAACGCCATGCCGCTGTCCTGCATCCCCGTCGGTACGCTCATCCACGCTGTCGAGCTGCAGCCCGGCCGTGGCGCCGCGCTTGCCCGCTCCGCCGGCACGAGCATCCAGCTGATGGGCAAGGAAGGCAAGTACGCCATCCTGCGCATGCCCTCCTCCGAAATGCGCCGCGTGCTGCTCACCTGCCGCGCCACCATCGGCGAGGTCGGTAACGCCGAGCACTCCAACATCACGATCGGCAAGGCCGGCCGTAATCGTTGGCGTGGCATCCGCCCGACGGTTCGCGGTACCGTCATGAACCCTGTGGACCATCCCCACGGCGGTGGCGAAGGCAAGAACAAGACTTCTGGCCGTCACCCTGTCAGCCCCTGGGGCGTTCCGACCAAGGGTCATCGTACGCGCAACCCGAAGAAGGCCTCTAGCCGCCTGATCATTCGCCGTCGCAAGAAGTAGCGCTAAGCGTTAAGGAGTAATAGTGAGCAGAAGTTTGAAGAAGGGTCCTTTCGTTGAGCCTCGCCTTCTTGATCGCATCGAGAAGATGAACGCGGCCGGCGAAAAGAACGTCATCAAGACCTGGTCCCGTGCCAGCACCATCTTCCCCGAAATGGTGGGCCACACCATCGCGGTGCACGACGGTCGCAAGCACGTGCCGGTTTACGTTACCGAGTCCATGGTCGGTCACAAGCTGGGCGAGTTCGCCCCCACGCGTACCTTCAAGGGTCACGCAGCCGACAAGAAGAAGCGATAAGAAGGGGTGAATCATGGAAGCTAAAGCAATCGCACGCACCGTGCGCATGTCGCCCCGCAAGGCACGCATCGTCGTCGACCTGATCCGCGGCAAGTCCGTTCCGGCTGCTCGTGAGATCTTGATGTTCACCAATCGCGCAGCCGCCGAGGTTGTCGAGAAGACGCTGAACTCCGCTGTGGCAAACGCTGAGTACCAGCATCATGTGCGTCCGGAGACGCTGGTCGTGAAGACCGCCTTCGTCGATGAGGGCCCCACGCTCAAGCGCATCCGTCCCCGCGCTAAGGGTTCCGCTTCGCGCATCCGCAAGCGCACCTGCCACATCACCATCATCGTCGCTCCGCGAGAGGAGGCATAAAGTCTATGGGTCAGAAGGTAAGCCCTACCGGGTTCCGCCTCGGTATCACCGAAGAGTGGCGCAGCCGTTGGTACGCCGACAAGGATTACGCCCAGAACCTGGCAAACGACTTGGCCATTAGGAAGTTCCTGGACAAGCAGCTGGCCCGTGCCGCCGTCTCCAAGGTCGAGATCGAGCGCGCAGGCGACAAGATCAAGGTCATTGTCACCACGGCTCGCCCGGGTGTCGTGATCGGCAAGAAGGGCGCCGAGATCGACGCTCTGCGCAAGAAGCTCGAGAAGGTCGCCAACGGCCTGGTCAACATCGAGGTCGTCGAGGTCAAGCGCCCCGAGCTGGACGCCAACCTCATCGCCCAGTCCGTTGCCGAGCAGCTCGAGGGCCGCGTCGCTTTCCGTCGCGCCATGCGCAAGGCTGTGCAGTCCGCCCGCAAGTCCGGTGCCAAGGGCATCCGCATCCAGTGTGCCGGTCGTCTCGGCGGTGCCGAGATGAGCCGCCGCGAGTGGTACCGCGAGGGTCGCGTGCCGCTGCACACGCTGCGTGCCAAGGTTGACTACGGTTTCTGCACCGCCCGCACGCAGATGGGCGCCATCGGCGTTCAGGTGTGGGTGTACCACGGCGAGGTCCTGCCGGGCCAGAAGGCTCCGCAGCCTCAGCTCGAGGGCAGCTCTCGCCCGAACCGTTCCCGCCGCAACGACCGTAATGATAGGGGGCGCAAGTAATGCTCGTACCTAAGCGTGTTAAGCACCGTAAGGTGCAGCGCGGTTCCATGAAGGGCCGTGCAAAGGGTGGTACCCGTCTGAACCACGGCACCTGGGGCATTCAGGCCCTGGAAGCCCACTGGATCACCAACCGTCAGATCGAGGCCGCTCGTATCGCCATGACCCGTTGCATGAAGCGTGGCGGTAAGGTCTGGATCACCATCTTCCCGGACAAGCCGATCACCAAGAAGCCGGCTGAGACCCGCATGGGTTCCGGTAAGGGCAACCCCGAGGCCTGGGTCGCGGTCGTCAAGCCCGGTCGCATCATGTTCGAGATCGACGGCGTCGACGAGGCCACGGCCAAAGAGGCGCTCCGCCTTGCAATCAACAAGTTGCCCATCAAGTGCAAGATTGTGACCAAGGAAACGGAAGGGCAGGAGTAAATGAAAGCAGCAGAGATTCGTGAGCTGTCTGCCGACGATCTGCAGGCCAAACTCAAGGAAGCACGCGCTGAGCTTTTCAACCTGCGCTTCCAGATGGCAACGAGCCAGCTTGACAACACCGCACGCGTGAAGCAGGTCAAGAAGGACATCGCTCGCATCCAGACCGAGATGCGCGCCCGTGAGCTGAGCGCATAAAGGAAGGTTTGATAACATGAGCGAAGAGCGTAATACGCGTAAGGTCCGCCAGGGCGTCGTGGTCAGCGCCGCTAACGACAAGACGATCGTTGTCTCCGTCGCCGAGCGCAAGCCGCATCCGGTGTACAAGAAGATGATGACGACCACCAAGAAGTTCCACGCGCATGACGAGAACAACGAGGCTGGCGTCGGCGATACCGTCACCATCATGGAGACCCGTCCGCTGTCCAAGATGAAGCGCTGGCGTCTGGTGGAGATTAACGAAAAGGCGAAATAGCCCTTTCCTCTTATCCCATCAGATTACCGATTGAAAGATAGGTTGAAGCAATGATTCAGATGCAAACCATGCTCGCGGTCGCCGACAACTCCGGCGCTCGCAAGGTGCAGTGCATCAAGGTCCTGGGCGGCTCCAAGCGCCGTTACGCGGGCCTGGGCGACGTGATCATCTGCAGCGTCAAAGAGGCTATGCCCAACGGTGCTGTCAAAAAGGGTGACGTCGTGCGCTGCGTCGTTGTGCGCGTGAAGAAGGAAGTTCGTCGCGCTGACGGCAGCTACATCAAGTTCGACCAGAACGCTGCCGTCCTGATCGACGCCAACGGTGCGCCGCGCGGCACGCGTATCTTCGGGCCCGTCGCCCGCGAGCTGCGCGAGAAGAAGTACATGAAGATCGTGTCCTTGGCACCTGAGACGCTGTAAAGGGGGTTATTCGCAATGAACAGCATGAACATCAAGAAGGGCGACACCGTCCGCGTTCTATCCGGCAAGGACAAGGGCAAGGAGGGCCAGGTCGTTCGTTCTCTCCCCAGCAAGCAGCGCGTGGTCGTCGAGAAGGTGAACATGGTCAAGAAGGCCATGCGCCCCACTCAGCAGAACCCGCAGGGCGGCATCATGTCCGTCGAGGCTCCCATCCATGTCTCCAACGTCATGGTCATCTGCCCCGAGTGCAAGCAGCCCACCCGCGTGTCCCACCGCGTGAACGAGGCCGGCAAGAAGGTCCGCGTTTGCAAGAAGTGCGGCAAGGACATCGATAAATAGTTTTGTTGAAGGCGGCCCGCCTTTGCGCGGGCCGCGTTTAGAATATGACCCTGGCCATATAAGACCAGGGACGCAGGGTCGGAAATCCTGCGTTTAATTCATCGAAAGGAAATCGCATGACTGCTCCTCGTCTCAAAGAGAAGTACAAGAACGAGATCGTCGCTAAGCTGGAAAGCGAGCTGGGCATCGCCAACATCAACAACGTTCCGCGTCTCGAGAAGATCGTCGTGAACATGGGTGTCGGCGCCGCCGCCTCCGACCACAAGCTGCTTGATGCCGCCATGAACGACATGCGCATCATCACCGGTCAGCAGCCTTGCATTACCCGCGCCAAGAAGTCCATCGCAGGCTTCCATGTGCGCGAGGGTCAGGCAATCGGCTGCAAGGTCACCCTGCGCGGCGACCGCATGTGGGAGTTCCTGGATCGTCTGCTGGCCGCTGCTCTGCCGCGCGTCCGCGACTTCCGCGGCATCTCCCCGACCAGCTTCGACGGTCGCGGCAACTACACGCTCGGCATCACCGAGCAGCTGATCTTCCCCGAGATCGAGTACGATAAGGTCGACCGCACCCGTGGTATGGACATCACGTTCGTCACCACCGCCGGCAACAACGAGAACGCCTTCGCGCTGCTGTCCGCGCTCGGCTTCCCGTTCAAGGACCGCGACTAACCCTTTTGTTTGACCGTAAGGATGGCCGGTCAGGCCATCCTGCAGGCAGTTTAAAGCCCGCTTTCCCGGCGGGCTTGGAAACAAGAAAGAAGGATTTGCATGGCAAAGAAATCGATGATCGCCAAGAGCGAGCGCGAGCCGAAGTTCTCCACGCGCCAGCACAATCGCTGCACGCGTTGCGGGCGTCCGCGCGCTTACTACCGTAAGTTCGGCCTGTGCCGCGTGTGCCTGCGCGAGCTGGCCAACAAAGGCGAGCTGCCCGGCGTGACCAAGGCTTCCTGGTAGGCCCCAACACAAGGTACGTACGGGTGTGCCACGGTTCAGGCGGGGGTGCTAAGGGCGCTTATCCGAACCGAACCGATCGGCTCATCACGAACCAAAGGAGAAACTTACTATGACCATGACTGACCCTATCGCAGATATGCTTACGCGCGTGCGTAACGCTAACTCTGCCGGCAAGGCTACGGTCTCCATGCCCTCCAGCAAGAAGCTGGTCGAGATCGCCCGCATCATGCAGGAAGAGGGCTATGTGGCCGGCTACGAGGTTGTCGAAGGCGAGCCTCGTGCCACGCTCGAAATCACGCTGAAGTACGGCGAGAAGAAGGCCAAGACCATCCGCGGCATCCGCCGCATCTCCAAGCCGGGTCTGCGCATCTACGCCGGCAAGGACGAGCTGCCCCGCGTTCTGGGCGGCCTCGGCACTGCAATCGTCTCCACGTCCAACGGCGTGATGACCGACCGCGACGCCCGCAAGAAGGGCATCGGCGGCGAGGTTATCGCGTACATCTGGTAGGAAAGGAAGGGATAGGTTTATGTCTCGTATCGGCAAGCAGCCCGTTACCGTTCCTGCCGGCGTCGACGTGAAGATCGACGGCCACATCGTGACGGTCAAGGGCCCCAAGGGCGAGCTCACCCGCGAGTTCAACCCCATGATGACCATCAGCCAGGAAGGCGAGGAGATCATCGTCTCCCGTCCCGACGACTCCCGTGAGGCCAGGAGCCTGCACGGCCTTACCCGCACCCTCATCCACAACATGGTCGAGGGCGTTTCCAACGGCTACCAGAAGAAGCTGCAGCTGGTCGGTGTCGGCTATCGTGCCGCGCTGAAGGGCAAGGACCTGGAGATGCAGCTGGGCTTCTCGCACCCCGTGCTCATGGAGTGCCCTGAGAACATCACGTTCGAGGTTCCCAGCCAGACCGAGATCGTCGTCTCCGGCATCAGCAAGGAGCAGGTCGGCCAGGTGGCCGCTAACGTCCGCGCATGGCGCAAGCCTGAGCCTTACAAGGGCAAGGGCATCCGCTATGAGGGCGAGCATGTCCGCCGCAAGGTCGGCAAGGCTGGCAAGGACTAAGCGCGCAAGCGTAACTGAACGAAGGGATTACCATGAATAAGCTTCAGAAAAAGCAAGCTGCGCTGGCCCGTCGCCATCGTCGCGTGCGCGGTAAGATCTCCGGCACGCCGGAGCGTCCCCGTCTTTGCGTGACGCGCAGCAACAACAACATCTACGTGCAGTTCGTCGACGACGTTGCGGGCAAGACCCTGTGCGGCGTTTCCACCCTGGGCCCTGATTTCAAGGCCACGGGCAAGAACGGCGCTAACGTCGAGGGCGCTACCGCTCTCGGTGAGATCGCAGGCAAGAAGGCTCAGGAATGCGGCATCACGGAAGTCGTTTTCGATCGTGGTGGCAACCTGTACCATGGGCGCGTCAAGGCTCTGGCCGACGCCGCTCGTGAAGCCGGTCTGAAATTCTAGAAGGGGTTTAGTCTATGGCTCGCAACAAGCAAGAGAACGCCGCAGCTCCCGAGCTCGAAGAGCGCGTCGTTTACATCAATCGCGTGTCCAAGGTCGTCAAGGGTGGTCGCCGCTTCGGTCTGACCGCGCTGGTGGTCGTGGGCGACCGCAACGGCCACGTCGGCATCGGCATGGGCAAGTCCCAGGAAGTGCCTACGGCCATCAAGAAGGGCGTGGAGGACGCAAAGAAGAACATGTTCTCCGTGCCGCTGACCGACGAGAAGACGCTGCCGCATGAGATCATCGGCGAGTTCGGTGCCGGTCGTGTTCTTATCAAGCCTGCTGTTCCCGGTACCGGCGTTATCGCCGGCGGCGCTGCCCGTGCCGTCCTGGAGCTGTCCGGCGTGGAGAACGTCCTGTGCAAGTCTCTGGGCACCGACAACGTCATGAACGTCGTCAAGGCCACGGCCGAGGGTCTGAAGGAAATGCAGTCCCCCGAGTCCGTTGCCGAGCGTCGTGGCATTTCCGTTGCCAAGATCTACGGCTGGAAGGAGTAACCCATGTCCGACGCTAAGAAGACGCTGCGTCTTACGCAGGTGAAGAGCTCCATCGGTTACAAGAAGGATCAGGCTGCAACGCTGAAGGCCCTGGGTCTCGGCAAGATCGGCCGCTCCATCGACCAGGTCGACAATGCCAACATCCGCGGCATGATCTTCAAGGTGAAGCATCTCATCAAGGTGGAGGAGCTGTAAAGTTCCCAATCGCCACCTTGGCATACTTACCCGTCTAGGGTAGAGTTCTCGATTGGCGTGTCGGCTTCCGGCGCGCCAATCGGCTGTATTGGAAGTTTGCTGGCGGCGAGCTGCCAGCACCGGGCGGGAGCCCGGTAAGCTATCTGCAAGGAGAAAAGAATGGAACTCAAGGACCTCAAGCCCGCAGAGGGCTCTCGTAAGAACCGCAAACGCGTCGGCCGCGGCCACGCTGCCGGTCAGGGCAAGACCGCCGGCCGCGGTATGAACGGCCAGAAGTCCCGCTCCGGTGGCGGCAAGGGCGCCGGCTTCGAGGGCGGCCAGACCCCGCTGGCACGTCGTCTGCCGAAGCTGCCCGGCTTCCGCAACATCAACCGCGTCGAGTACCTGCCTGTGAACGTCTCCCGTCTCGAGGAGAAGTTCGAGGCCGGCGACGTCGTCGATGGCGCTTCTCTGAAGGCCAAGGGCATCATCAAGCATGAGGACGCCCTGGTGAAGGTTCTCGGCGATGGCGACATCACCAAGGCCCTGACCGTCAAGGTCGATAAGGTTTCTGCCTCCGCCAAGGCGAAGATCGAGGCAGCTGGCGGAAAGGTCGAAGAGCCTTGCTAAGCTCTATCATCGACGCGTTCAAGGTTCCCGAGCTGCGCAAGAAGATCTTGTTCACGCTGGGCATCCTTGCGCTCTATCGATTCGGTTCCTACGTGCCGGTTCCGGGCATCCCGTTCCGCGAGTTCGCTGACTCGTTCCAGGATTCGGGCGTGTCCATGACCATGCTGGACCTGTTCACCGGCGGCGCGCTTTCGAACTTCTCGGTATTTTCGCTGGGCATCATGCCCTACATCACCGCATCCATCATCATGCAGCTGATGCAGGGCGTTATCCCGGCGGTGGGCCGTTGGGCGAAGGAAGGCGAGACCGGCAGGCGTCGCATCACCCAAGTCACGCGTTACCTGACGCTGGCGCTGGGTCTGATCAACGCCATCGGCTACCTGCTGCTGTTCAAGTCCCCGCAGTACGGCGTGGTGTTCTCTTCCGAGGTCCCCGAGGTCGTCACCGACATCCTGGTGGTGTTCACGTTGGTGGCCGGAACCGCGTTCATCATGTGGATGGGCGAGCTCATCACGCAGCGCGGTGTCGGCAACGGCATGTCGCTCATCATCTTCGTGAGCATCGTCAGCCGTGTGCCTTCGGCCATCTTCTCTTCGGTGAACCTGACCACCGATACCGGCATGGGCATTGCCATTACGGTGCTCATCCTGGCAGTGGTGCTCGTGTGCATCCCCGCGATCATCTTCGTGGAGCGTGCGCAGCGTCGCATCCCGGTGAACTACGCCAAGCGCGTGCAGGGTCGTAAGATGATGGGCGGTCAGTCCACCTACATTCCCTTGAAGGTGAATGCGGCGGGCGTCATCCCGATCATCTTCGCAAGCTGCCTGATCTACTTCCCGGCTCAGCTTGCTGCTCTGTTCAACGTGGGTTGGCTGACGGCATTCGCCGATGCCATCTCCACGGGTTGGGTGAACTGGATCCTCACCATCGCGCTCATCGTCTTCTTCGCGTATTTCTACACCTCCATGGTGTTCAATCCCGAAGAGACGGCGGACAACCTGCGCAAGCAAGGCGGCTTCATTCCCGGTGTGCGTCCCGGTTCCGCTACCGTGACCTACATCAAGAACGTGCTGCATCGCGTCACGCTTCCGGGCGGCATCTTCATCGCGGTCATCGCGGTCGTGCCGACCATTATCTTCTACTTTACCGGCAACACGCTTATCCAGGCGTTCGGCGGTACTTCCATCCTTATCATGATCGGCGTTGCGCTCGATACCATGAGCAAGGTTGAAAGCCAGTTGAAGATGCATAACTACGAGGGGTTCTTCAAGTAAGGAAACCTTGCAGTTACCGATAGGGAGGGCCTTAGGGCCCTCCCTTTTTGTTATGATGGAGAAGCATTATCTGCATATCTCGAAAGGATTGCTTCACCATGAACATCGTGTTGCTGGGCGCCCCGGGCGCTGGTAAGGGCACGCAGGCTGCCAAGCTGGTCGAGGATTGCGGCCTGTGCCATATCTCCACGGGCGACATCCTTCGCGCTGCCGTTAAGAATCAGACTCCCCTGGGCGTTAAGGCCAAGGGCTTCATGGACGCCGGCGAGCTGGTTCCCGATGATCTGATCATCGATCTGATGAAGGAGCGCATCGAGCAGCCTGACACCGAGAAGGGCGTCATCCTGGACGGTTTCCCGCGTACCACCACGCAGGCTGTGGCTCTTGACACCATGCTGGCCGAGCTGAAGCGCCCGCTGAATGCCGCTCTGCTCATCGATGTCGACTTCGAGGTCATCGTCAAGCGCCTGACCTCTCGTCGCATGTGCAAGGAATGCGGCCACATCGGTTCCGTTGCCGATGCTGCTTGCCCCGCATGCGGTGGCGAGATGTACCAGCGCGACGACGACAACGAGGCCACGGTGCGCAACCGTCTTGACGTCTACGAGAAGTCCACGGCGCCGCTGATCGACTACTATCGTGGCTGCGACCTGCTTGTGTCCATCGATGGCGATCGCGACGTCGACGTCGTCTACGCTGATGTGAAGCAGGCTCTGGGTCTGTAGCGTTTGCTATTAAACGTGCATATTGCTTGAGAGGGAGGGGTGAAACTACCCCTCCCTTTGCTTATCCCGTATAATGTTTCGCCGTATGCCTACCATGAAGCAGAACATATCCTACTGGCACCAGCAGCTTATGCTTAAGCATGGCGCTACGGTAAAGCACGTCCTGAAAAGCGCCGTGCTGTTGATTCTTGCGGCTTTGGTGCTGGAAACGTTCGTGTTCAACTTCAACTACTTCCGCACGGCGGGCTATCACACCACTAATCTGGACAATCGTCTGTCGCTGACGAAGACCCTCGATAACCAGTATCGCGTCACCGAAGTCAATCACGTCATTGAATTCAAGAACCTCAATTCCGAGGTTCATAACGTGTGGCTTAACTTCGATTACCGGCAGCCCGCACAGCAGCTGAAGGTGAAGATTCAGTTCACCGACGAGGCTCACAGCACCTACTTCGATTCCACCGAGTACACGGTGGGCGTTCCCGAGGTTGACGTCAACACGTTGTGCGATCAAAGCGAGTACATCAATCTGAACACTACGGGGTTGGTGTCAAACCTCAAGATCACCATTTCCGGTGAGGACATCAACTACCCGATTATGCTATCCGATGTGTCCATCAACGCTCGGGAACCATTTTTGTTCAATCAAACGCGCTTCCTGTTCACGTTGGGTATCTTGTCGCTTGCGTTCATCTTCCGTCCGAAGTCGGCCATCTATCGCATCGGCATCGAGCGCAATCCCCGTAAGTCCAAAGCTGCGCTCATCACCGCCGTGGCTATCGAGATCGTGCTGCTCAGCTCGTATCTGTTCATGGGGTCGAACCTAGTCGGCGTCGCCACCAGCACGTACAATTCCGGCTCGTGGGACGGTACCGGCATCGCCAACACGTTCAAGGTCGGCGGTGAAAACGCCCAGCAATATGCCGAGCTGGCCAAGTCTATGGCTCATGGGCAGCTGTACTTGGAAGAAACCCCTCCGCAGTGGCTCCAGGAAATGGACGACCCTTACGACAAGGGCTCCCGCGACGAGTTGCAGAAGGAAACGGGCGAGGATTACCTGTTCGACGTTGCCTATCACGATGGGCACTACTATGTGTATTTCGGCGTAGTGCCCGTACTCGTGTTTTACTTGCCGTTCTATTTGATAACCGGTTCGAATTTCCCCACAGCTATCGGCGTGCTCATAGCCGTCATCATGTTCGTGCTGGGCTGTTCGGCGTTGCTTGACCGGTTCGCGCGCTATCACTTCAAGCGCGTCAGCCTGGGCTTGTACCTGTTGCTGCAGATCCCGCTGGTCATGTGCTGCGGCATCCTGTATTTGCTGAAGTTCCCCACGTTCTACTCGCTTCCCATTTCCATGGGTCTGGCGTTCTCGGTGTGGGGCTTGTATCTGTGGATGCGCGGCCGCGCGGCGAAGCGTCCTTGCGGTTGGTATCTGGGCGGAAGCCTGTGCATGGCCCTGGTTGTCGGGTGCCGCCCGCAGCTGATTGTGCTGTCATTGGTAGCGTTCCCGCTGTTCTGGCGTAAATACATCACGAAGCGCACTATCCTCACGCGTAAGGGCGCGATCGAGTTCGCGTGCTTGATAGCGCCGTACATCGTAGTGGCGGCGGGGCTCATGCTGTACAACCATGCTCGTTTCGGCAGCTTCACCGATTTCGGCGCGAACTACAACCTGACGGTCAACGACATGACAAAGCGCGGCTGGAACATCGGGCGTTTGGCTCCGGCGCTGTTCGCGTACTTCCTGCAGCCGCCTTCCATGACCGGCGTGTTCCCGTTCCTGCAGCCTGCTCCGTTTGAGACCACGTACCTGGGGCAGACCATCAAGGAGGTCACGTTCGGCGGCGTGCTGGCATGCCTTCCCATCCTGTGGGTCCTGCCGTTCTCGCGCCGTATCCTGGCATTGCGCTTCAAGACGCGCTCGACCCGGACCATTGCGGGCGTCATCATCGCATTGCTGTTCGGTGGCGTGGTGGTTGCACTGATGGATGCGCAGATGGCGGGTATCTTGCAGCGCTACTACGCGGACTTCAGCTTCATGTTCCTGGCGGCATCGGTGCTTTTGGCGTTCATCGTCAACGAGAACCTCAGGCCCGGATCGACGGCCCAGGTGCTGCTCATGAAGGGGCTGCTGACGCTTGTCTGCATCTCAGTGCTGTACGTCGCGCTTCTCTGCTTCGTTCCGGAAACCGGATGGTTCTCCGATATCTACCCCTGGTCGTATCAGGACATCATCGAGACGGTGCTGTTCTGGACCTAGGCGGCAGCGCGCGGCGGGCGATTGCTGCGCGTGCTAATTCCCATTATCAACCCCGACCGATTTTCAATGGCGAAAGAAAGGGCATCACATGCAACTGTTCATCGAGGAGACCTACGAGGATATGAGCCGTCGCGCGGCGGATTTGATCGCCGCCCAGCTGATCGTGGACCCGGCTTCCACGTTGGGCCTGGCCACCGGCTCCACGCCCATCGGGCTGTATGCCGACCTGGTGGAGGACTTCCAGGCCGACCGTATCAGCTTCGAGCAGGTCACCACGTTCAACCTGGACGAGTACCGTGGCCTGTCCCCCGAGCATGACCAGAGCTATCGCTACTTCATGCAGAAGAACCTCTTCGACCATGTCGACATCGACCCCGAGGCAACGAGCGTCCCCGACGGCGCCAATCCTGATGCACAGGCCGCTTGCGAGTCTTACGAGCAGGCCATCAGCGAAGCCGGCGGCATCGACCTGCAGCTGCTGGGTCTGGGCCACAACGGTCACATCGGCTTCAACGAGCCCTGCGACGAGTTCCCCGTGCGCACCCATGTGGTCGAGCTGACGGAGAGCACCATCAACGCCAACAGCCGTCTGTTCGAGTCCATCGACCAGGTTCCCTGCGAGGCCTACACCATGGGCATCGGCACCATCATGAAGGCGCGTGCTATCCTGGTGGTGGCCAGTGGCGTCGATAAGGCGCAGATTGTGCGCGACGCGTTCTTCGGCCCCGTCACGCCGCAGGTTCCCGCGTCCGTGCTGCAGCTGCACCCCAACGTCACCGTCGTGGTGGACGCCGAGGCCGGCTCGCTGCTGTAAGGCGAACCGGTGCCATAATCGATAACACATTCGAAGGGCTTTCCGCGCATGCGGAAGGCCCTTCCATATTTGAAAGGAGCATGCGGGTATGCGCATTGCAAACGGCAAGGTGTTCGACGGTCAATGCTTCCGCGAACGCGATGTGGTAGTGGAGGGGCAGACCTTCTCCAGCATCGAGGCATCGGGAGACGTAGCGTGCGGCGCGGGTGGCGCCGCCGATACGCTGGACGCTTCGGGATGCTATGTGATTCCAGGCCTGATAGATGTGCACTTCCACGGTGCCATGGGCCACGATTTCTGCGATGCGTCCGATGAGGGCATCTCCGCCATCGCGGCATACGAGGCAAGCCGTGGCGTGACCTCCATCTGCCCGACTACCATGACGCTTCCTGAAGAGCGCCTGGCTCCCATCGTGGCCAGCGTGGCCGCGCATGAAGCAGCAGCGGGGGAGGCCGGAATCGTGGGCATCAACATGGAAGGTCCCTATATCGCCCCCGACAAGGTGGGCGCGCAGAATCCTGCGTACGTACGCAGCGCCTCCATCGAAGAGTTCGGCCGCCTGCAGCAGCAGGCTATGGGCCTCATCAAGCTGGTAGACGTGGCTCCCGAGCAGCCGGGCAACCTGGAGTTCATCCGCCAGATGTCCCATGACGTGCGCGTCTCCGTAGCCCATACGTGCACAAGCTATGATGACGCGTGCGCGGCCTTCGATGCCGGCGCGCGCCATATGACGCACCTGTTCAATGCCATGCCCGCGTTGCATCATCGAGAGCCCGGCCCCATTGCCGCCGGTGCGGAGCGAAACGATGTAACGGCCGAGATCATCGCCGACGGCGTGCATATCCATCCCGCTATGGTGCGCCTGGCGTTCGCTCTGTTCGGCGACGATCGCATGATCTTGATCAGCGACAGCCTGCGCGCCTGCGGGCTCGGTGATGGCGAATACGAGCTGGGCGGCCAGCAGTTCTTCGTCAAGGGCAATCGCGCCACCATCGCCAACGGCAGCCTTGCCGGCAGCGTTTCCGACGTGATGGCGTGCATGCGCACGACGGTGCGCACCATGGGCATCCCGCTGACCAGCGCCGTGAAGGCCGCAACGGTCAATCCGGCCCGCGCCTTGGGCCTTGACGGCAAACTCGGCGCTATTGCTCCGGGTTATCAGGCCGATGCCGTGGTGCTCGACCGCGACCTGAGCATCAAGCACGTGGTGCTTCGAGGGAAGGCCATCGTGTAGCGATAGGTCGACCGGTTGCGCCGCTGCGATGCGCTTTGCGCCGTTCGGGCGCTTGTTCGCGCCGTAAGGCGGATTCCATCCTTTGTTTGTGAAACGTTGGCCAGCGCGTTGACGAACGGCGAACCCCGATACTATCCTCATTGAAGTTCGCTCAACAGAAAGAAAGAGGCAAGGTACTCATCATGACCGATTCCCCGTTCCACGGCGTAATCCCCCCGGTGGTCATCCCGCTGACCGAGAAGAAGCAGCTTGACCTGGAGGCCTTCGAGCGCTCCATCAACCGTATGATCGACGCCGGCGTCGACGGCTTGTTCTTCCTGGGCTCCTCGGGCGAGGTTGCGTTCCTCACCGACGCCCAGCGTTATCATGTGCTGCAGGAGGCCGTGGCCATCGTGAACCATCGCGTGCCCGTGCTTGCCGGCGTCATCGACATGGAAACCCTGCGCGTGGTCGATCAGGCCAAGCGCGCCAAGGGCTTCGGCGTCGACGCGCTGGTCGCCACCGCCCCGTTCTACGCCCTGGGCGGCCCGAAGGAGACCGAGCGTCACTTCCGCGCCATCCGCGAGCATACCGACCTGCCGCTGTTCGCCTACGACCTGCCCGTGTGCGTGCACACCAAGCTCGACCCCACCATGCTGGTGCGTCTGGGCAAGGACGGCGTGCTGCAGGGTGTGAAGGACTCCTCCGGCGACGACGTCAGCTTCCGCTGGCTGGTGCTCGAAAACGAGGACGCCGGTCATCCGCTGCAGCTGCTCACCGGCCATGAGGTGTGCGTCGACGGCGCGTACCTGGCAGGCGCCGACGGCAGCGTGCCGGGCCTGGCCAACCTCGACCCGCACAGCTACGTGGAGCAGTGGAAGGCCGCTCAGGCCGGCGACTGGAACCGCGTCAAGGAAATCCAGGACCACCTTGCCCGCCTGATGTTCCTGACCCGTGTGGTCAAGGCCACCGTCGGCTTCGGCGCCGGCGTGGGCGCGTTCAAGACGGCTTTGTGGCAGATGGGCGTGTTTAACACGAACCAGATGCGCGAGCCCGTCCAGGCGCTCGAGGGCGAGGATGTCGCGGCCATCGTCGAGGTCATCAAGAAGGCCGGCCTCATGGACGCGGACGCTCCCATCCGCAAGTAGCTTTTCTTCGCTTTTGCAAGCCGGCGCAGGTTCCACCCGCGCCGGCTTTTTTGTTTGCGGTACCATGGTTGGCACCAGGTGATAAGGTGCTTTTCGAAAAGGGAAGGGTGGGGTGCATGGAATATCCCGCATACGTTGCGGCGCTTGATATCGGCGGTACGAAGATCGCCGGCGCGCTGCTGCGATACGAGCAGATCGACGCTGCCCCTGAAGTCGTGTTCGAAACCCAGGTGCCCACGCAGGCGCAGCGCGGGGGCGGCCCCGTGCTCGTCACCGTGTGCGATGTGGCGAACACGGTGCTTGCCGAGGCGCGCTCGCGCCGAGAGCAGGTGCTCGGCATCGGCGTGTCCACCGCCGGGCGCGTGGATGCGGTCACAGGCGGCATCGCGTATGCCAACGAGATTATGCCCGGATGGACCGGCCAGCCCATCAAGGAGCGCTTGCAGGAGTCCTGTGAGCTGCCGGTGTCGGTGCTCAACGACGTGCAGGCCCATGCGCTCGGCGAGGCTCGCTGGGGCGCTGCCAGCGGGGCTGATACCTGCATGATGATCGCCGCCGGCACGGGCATCGGCGGCGCCGTGATCGCCCATGGGCGCTTGGTGCGCGGCAACCACGGTTTCGCCGGAGAAATCGGGCATATCGCTTGCTCGCAGGCTGTGGGCATCCCGTGCGTGTGCGGCGGTGCCGGTCATTTGGAGCTGGTGGCGTCGGGAAGCGGCATAGAGGCTCGCTATGCCGAGATAACGGGCAACCATATCGATGGCGCCGAGATCTCCCGCCGCGCAGCCGAAGGCGAGCCTGCGGCGCACAAGGTGATCATGACGGCGGGCATCGCCCTGGGCGAGGCCATCGCGGGTATCACGAACCTGCTCGATCCCGATATGGTGGTCATCGGCGGCTCGGTACCCAAGGCGGGCACCAAGTGGCGTGCGGCGGTGCAGGAGGGCTTCGAGCGTCAGATCCCGCTGGCGCAGCGTAGTCTGCCTATCCTTGCTGCCGAGCTGGGCGGGCACGCTCCGCTTATCGGCGCGGCTGAGGATCTGCTTGACTACTTGGAGGATGTCGAGGCTCAGCAGGAGCTCGACGAGTTTGACGACGTCGAGGAGATCGAAGCGTCTGACGAGCTGCATAACCCTCAGGAGCACCTGGATATGGAAGATCCGCAGGAGTAGTTCCCTCGGTAAATCGCAGCGCCCGACGCCGTGGATTGCGGCTACGGGCGCCGCTTGTTTAAGATCGTGAAAGGATGGGGAAATGGATCCCATTATCGAGCAATTGCGCGGCAAGGTCATTGTCAGCTGCCAGGCATATATGGGCGAGCCGCTGCGTCACCCCGAGACCATGGCGCAGATGGCCCGTGCGTGCGAGCTGGGCGGCGCTGGCGGCATCCGCTGCCAGGGCCTGTCCGATATCGCGGCCATCAAAGGCCGAACTGAGGTGCCCGTCATCGGCATCTGGAAGGAAGGCCACGAGGGCGTCTACATCACGCCCACGCTGCGTCATGCGCGCGCCTGCGTGATGGCAGGCGCCGATATCGTGGCAATCGACGCTACCGATCGCCCGCGCCCCGACGGCAAGACGCTTGAGGACACGGTGCGTCCGCTGAAGGAGGAGGGCGTGCTCGTGATGGCGGACTGCTCCACCATCGAGGACATCCGCCATGCGTTCGCCATCGGCTGTGATATCGCCTCCACCACGCTCTCGCACCCTGGCGCCGCCATCGACTGCGGCATGGCTGACGGCCCGGATGTGGCGCTGGTGCGCCAGGCCGTGGAAGAGTTCCCCAACAAGCCCGTCATCTGCGAGGGCCGCGTGCATACGCCTGCCGATGCCAAGGCTGCCATGGATGCCGGCGCGTGGGCTGTCGTGGTCGGCACCGCCATCACGCACCCCACTAGCATCACCAGCTGGTTCGTGGAGGCTGCAGGCAAGTAGGTTTTAGCAGTCCCATCGGAAGCCCCGGCCTTTGTTGGTCGGGGCTTCTTTTATCCCGTTCGATGAGCCCTTGCTCGGTATCCCAGTCGCTCAGACGGTCCTCGCTTGGCGGAACAGTCCACTGGACTGTTCCAGTCGCTGCGGAACTCGCTTTATGAGGTACTGAGCAAGGGCTCATCTGTGTTACTCGGATTGTTGGCTCGCCGTTAACAAGGGCTTTCTAGGTTATACGTTATCGCTTCTGAAATCCAACCAAATGAAAATCGCCCCCGCTGCTCTTGCGAGCGGCGGGGGCGATTGCGTTTCCCGTTAGGTTAGCCCGTTGGAAGGCTACTTGCCCAGTTCGGGATGGAGCAGGGAGGGGGCGGCGCCCAGGAGCAGGCGCGTGTAGTCGTTCTTGGGGTTGTTGAAGATCTGCTCAGCGGTGCCGCGCTCAACGGCCTGACCATGGTTCATGACAATGATCTGGTCGGAGATGTAGCGCACCGTCTGGATGTCATGGCTGATGAACACCATGGCAAGGTTGAGCTCCTTCTTCAGATCCATCAGCAGGTTGAGGATCTGGGCGCGCACGGACACGTCGAGTGCCGAGGTGGGCTCGTCGGCGATGATGGCGTCGGGTTTCAGGGACAGCGCACGGGCGATTGCCACGCGCTGACGCTGGCCGCCGGACATCTGGCCGGGCAGCGCCTCAAGGACGCTGTTGGGAAGGCCCACCATCTCGATGAGCTCGCGCACGCGAGCCTCGCGGGACTTCGCGTCGCCCACCTTGTGCACGATCATGGGGTCCATGAGCTGCTCGCGGACGGTCATGCGCGCGTTCAGGGCCGTTGCCGGGTCCTGGAACACGACGGAGATGACGCGGCCGATGATCTTGCGCTGCGCTGCGGTGCGCTTCGTGACATCGGTGCCCTTGAAGTACACATGACCGGACGTGGGGGTCTGCAGACCGCACATGACGTTGGCCGTGGTGGACTTGCCGCAGCCGGACTCGCCGACGATGCCGATGGTCTGGCCCGGCATGAGCTTCAGGGACAGGCCGTTGACGGCGTGGACCTTGTTGGGGTGCAGCAGGGAGCCGGTACGCGTCTTGAACACCACGTGGATATCATCAAGGAAGATGATAGGCGTTTGCTCGTCGTTGTTGGCGACGGCTGCACTGTTGGTTGCTTCGGCCATTAGTTCGCACCTCCCGTGAGATAAGGCTTGACGCCGATGCGCTTCAGCTCGCTGTCAGGCAGCTCGGCGTAGTAGTGGTCGGAATTCGCCACACGCTTGAGCATGGGTCGCACGTTCGACGTCTTGTCCGGATGGCTGGAGCGCGGACGGAAGCGGTCGCCTTCGGGGAAGTCCTTCGGCGAAGGCACCGAGCCGGGGACCTGATGCAGGCGCGCACCGCCGGCCTCGATGGACAGAACGGAGCCGAGCAGGCCGCGCGTGTACTCGTGGATGGGGTTGGTGAGGATCTCCTTCACCGGGCCCTGCTCCACAACCTGGCCAGCGTACATGACGGTGATGGAGTTGGCGACCTCGGCAACGAGCGCCAGGTCGTGGCTCACGAACACCATGGCGAAGCCAAGCTCGTGCTGCAGCTTGTTCAGCAGGTCGATGACCTGCTTCTGGACCGTCACGTCAAGGGCGGTGGTGGGCTCGTCGGCGATGACCAGCTTGGGGTCGCGCGTCAGGGCCATGGCGATGAGCACGCGCTGGCGCTGGCCGCCGGAGAGCTCGTGCGGATAGGAATCCAGCGTGCGCTTCGGGTCCAGGCCGACCAGCTCGAGCAGCTCCTCGGCGGTACGGGTGCCGCCGCGCTTGGTCAGCTGCTTCATCTGAGAGCGGATGAGCATGGAGGGGTTGAGCGAGGACAGGGCGTCTTGGTAGACCATGGCGATCTCGCGGCCGCGCAGCTCGTTCATCTCCTTGTCGGAGAGGTTGAGCAGGTTCTTGCCGTCGTACATGATCTCGCCGGAGATCTCGGCCTTCTTGTCCAGCAGGCCCATGATGGCCAGGCTGGTGATGGACTTGCCGCAGCCGGACTCGCCCACAAGGCCCATGGTCTGGCGCGGGCGCACCACGAAGCTGACATGGTCGACCACGTTCACATCGCCATGGCGGGGGAACTTGATGCACAGGTCCTTGACTTCCAGGATGGGAGGCACGTCGGTGCGGGCCTCGAAGCGGTCGGTGCGCGTAAGCTCGGCTTCCTTAAGGGCGGCCAGGCGCTTGTTGAGCATGTCGGCCTGAGCGGCGTAGGCCAGCGTCGGGTCGGCGACCATACGGTCGGCCTCGCGGTCCTTGTTCAGGTCGTTCTCGTCGACCTTGACGGCGCTCTTCGGCGCGGCGATGGCGTCGGTGATGCCCTCGGAGACGATGTTGAGGCACAGAACGGTCAGCATGATCATGATGCCGGGGAACAGCGCCTGCCACCAACGGCCGGCCAGCACGCCGTTGCGGGCGTCGGCCAGGATGTTGCCCCAGGTGGGGGTGGGCTCGGGGATACCGGCGCTGATGAAGGCCAGGGAGGCTTCGAACACGATGGCGTCGGCCACGAGCACGATGGTGAACACGAGGACGGGAGCCACGCAATTGCGCACGACGTGCTTCCACAGGATCCACGGGGCGCGGGCGCCGGAGACGACGACTGCGCGGACGTAGTCCTGGTTGTACTCGCTCATGACGTTGGCGCGCACGATACGGGCGATCTGCGGGATGTACAAAAAGCCGATCGCGAAGATGAGCGAAGGCACGGAGTTGCCGAACACCACGATGAAGGTGGCGGCAAGCGCGATGCCGGGGAAGGACATGATGATGTCCAGGATGCGCATGATGACGTTGGCGATGCGCGGGCGCACGACGGCGGCGATAGCGCCGATGATGGAGCCCACGACCAGCGCGAAACCGGTAGCACCCAGGCCGATGACTAGGGAGTACTTAGCGCCGCACATCAGGCGGGACATAACGTCGCGGCCCTTGTCGTCGGTGCCGAACAGGTGCGCGGAATCAGGCGCGCAGAACGAGGTGAAGATCTCGTAGGGGCTGTAGGGCGCGATGAAGTCGGCGAGTGCGGCCACTACGATGATAGCGATGAGGATGACCAGCGAGATACGCGCGCCGATGGTCATGTTCTTCCAACGACGGAAGCGGACCTTGCCGGCGCCGTCCTCCATCTTCTTGGTGAGGTCGCCACGAAGTTGAACCATACTCTACACCGTCCTAATTCGCGGATCGATAAGGATGTAGAGCATGTCGACGATGACGTTCACGATGATGAACGTGATGGCGACGACGAGAACGACACCCTGAACCAACATGACGTAATTCGAGGTAACGCCGGAGACGATGGCCATGCCCATGCCCGGAAGGGCGAAGATGACCTCGAGGACCACGGCGCCGCCGATCATGTAGCCGAACTTCAGGCCAAGCACGGTGACGGGCGTGATCAGGGCGTTGCGCAGCACGTTGCGGGCGACGACGGTGCCGTAGGGGATGCCGAAGCCGCGGGCGGTGCGCACGTAGTCCTTATCGAGCTCCTCGACCATGGACGTGCGGATGATGCGCGTCATCTGGCCGGTCAGCGGCACGGCAAGGGCGATGCCGGGCATGGCCATGCGTGCAAGCCATCCACCGGGGTCTTGCGTGAGCGCAGGCAGGGCGCCGGAGGCCGGCAGCAGGTGCAGCGTGGAGGAGAACAGCAGGATGAACAGCACCGACAGCCAGAACGACGGCGTGGCGATGCAGGCGATGGAGAAGATGCGGATGACCTGGTCGGGCCAGCGGTCGCGATACAGGGCGGACACGACGCCGAGGATGGCGCTGGCGACGATGGCGATGATGAAGCCGAAGAAGCCGAGCTGCAGCGTGATGGGCAGCGCGGTGGCGATGCGAGCGGACACGGACTGGTTCGAGGGACCGAACGTGCCCAGATCGCCATGGAAGAAGCCGGCCATGTAGTCGCCGTAGCGAACGATCAGCGGATCGTTGAGGCCGTGCTCGACGCGGTAGGCCTCCAACTGGTCGGGTGACGCGTTTTCGCCAAGCGCCGAGAAGGCGGGGTCGATAGGCGAAAGCGACATCAGGAAGAAGACGAGAACGGTGACACCGAACACCATGATGGGCAGCCAAAGCAGGCGATTGCCGATCAGTCGAAGCAGGTTGTTCACTCGATCCCCTCCTTTCTGTAGGCTCATAAGAGCATGCTTACGTTACATGGTTTGCCATCGTTCAGCTCACGCAGGCTGGCAAACCTTCCACATTATACCGATTTGCAAGATTCCTTCGCAGATAAACGGCGAAATAGGATAACTAATCAGCCAGCTGCTTTTCGCAGACATGCCACCAGTTGTTTCCGGTGCCGCGCGCGTATTCGCAGCCGACGCAGGGTTTCGTGCAGAACTCGGCGCTTCGCATTTCGTCGGGGAACAGGTCGTGCCCGTCGTAAGGGGTGCGCGGCAGCTCGGGGTCGGCCTGCTCCATGCCGCGGATGAACATGGAAGCCATCTGCTTCATGCCCAGCGCGGTGGGGTGGGTGCCGTCGATGGCGTCGTAGTCGTAGCCGAACGTCTGCATGTCCACGAGATAGCAGTTGTCGGCGTCGTTGGCGGCAGCGCGGATGATCTTGTTGTACTCGTCGACGCAGATGCCGCGGAACCAACGCGGGGACGTGGGGCGATGCGCGCCCTTCACGCGGCCGGGAAGGAGCGTGGAGACCCAGATGCGCGCGTTCGGGTATTGGGCGTGCATCGTTGCCAGCATGCGGCGGTAGGATTCCTCGAAGTTGGCAAGGGTTCCTTCGGGGGCCATGCCCGCCACCTTGCCATGGTCCGGGCACTCGGCCGCAAGCTTCGGCGGAGCGGAAGGCGTTGCCGCGCAGATCTGCGCGTACCCCGAGCCCCAGCCGTAGTCGTTGATGCCGATATGCACGAGGATGTCATCGGGGGTACGCCCGTCGGCCTGCAGGTGCTCGATGCGCTCGGCCGAGGCGCCGACGGGGAAGTCGCGGCCCTCCACCACGCAGCCCGACCAGGACGCGTTGGCCAGGAACTGCCCGTCGAAGTGATCGATGACCTGGCCCCACCAGGTGTCGTGCGGCGTCTTCACGCCGGTGAGCTCAAGCTGCTCGCCTTCGAAGAACACGCGCCAACCTTGCGGCAGGATGCCCTCGAAGGAGCTGATGGAGTCTCCGTATACGGAAAACAAACGTGTCATGCGGTGATAACCCCCCTAAATCGAATTGACGTGAACATGGTATACGCTTCATGCGCATATGGGGTCAAGACGCAAAGAAAGCCCACCTCGCAATGAGGCGGGCTTTCCGGTTGCAGCCTATAACCTGGCGGTTATTACTTCAGCTTTGCGTTCTGGAAGTACAGGCCGGTGGTCGGGCTGGGCTCGAAGCCTTCGATGAGGCCGGCCCAGTAGCCGGTGACGACCTTCTTGTGGAACAGCGGGTACAGCGGCACTTCCTCGGAGATGATGTCGAAGCACTTGTTGTACGCCTCTTGGCGCGTCTTGGCATCGGTGGCCTTGCGAGCCTGGTCGAGGTACTCGTTGAACTCCTGGCACTTGCCGTCGCCGGCCTTAGCCCAGCAGGAACGGCCCTGGCACCAGTCGGTGTTCTCGCCGTAGAACCAAGCCAGATGCACGTCGGCGTTCGTGCCGAAGCAGGAGACGTCGCCGGGGGCCAGGAACACGTCGAAGGGCAGGATCTCGTCGGTCTTGGAAGCGGCCATGGTGGGGTAGGGGGCAGCCTGCACGTCGAGCGTGACGTTCATGCCGACGGCCTGCAGGTCCTGCTGGATCTGAGCGGACAGGTCCTTGATCCAGTTGTCGATGACGAGCAGCTTGACCTCGAGGTTCTCCTGGCCGGCCTCCTTGAGCAGGGCCTTTGCCTTCTCGGGATCGTACTTGTAGACCGTGGATGCCTCGTGGTAGGCCGGGTTGTCCTTCGGCAGGTAGGAGGTCAGCGTCTCAGCGTTGCCGCCCAGCTGGTTCTTGATCAGCTTGTCGTAGTCGATGGCGTAGTGGAAGGCCTGACGGACGCGCTTGTCGTTGAAGGGCTCCTTCTGGCAGTTGAACATCAGGAAGCCGATGCCGTAGCTGTCGACGCTGTCGACGGTGACGCCTGCGCCGACCAGCTGGTCGATGTTGGAGAACGGGATGTTCTCGCCGGCGATGGCGGTACCCTCCTGCAGGGCGGTCACGCGAGCGGTGTTGTCAACGCGCACGAGCCACTGCATGGCGTCGGCGGAAGCCGGCTTCGGGCCGTTGTACTTGGGGTTGGGGACGAAGTTCAGCTCGCCGCCATCCTCGCCGTTGCACTCGCCGAAGGCCCATGCACCGGAGCCGGTCGGCGGGGTGGTCATGGTCTCCTTGGTGATCTCGGCAGCCGGGAACACGCGGCACAGGGACAGGCGCTCTTTGAGCTGCTTGTCGCTGTCGACGAACGGGTAGGCCAGCGTGAAGGACACGGTGGCGTCGTCCTTGGCGGCGACGGTGTCGATGAAGGACAGCATGTCCTTGTAGGTGGCGTTGGCCTTGTTGGCCTCGATGACGGCCACGACGTCAGCGGCGGTCACGGCCTCGCCGTTGGAGAACGTGGCGCCTTCGCGCAGAGCGACCTCGTACTCGGTCTCGGAGACCTTGACGGGCTCGCCGGCGGCCAGGGCGGCGTTGGACTCGCCGGTGAAGTAATCCAGCTCGTAGAGGCCCTCCAGGCAGTGCTGGATAGCGGGCAGCATCAGAGCGGAGCTTGCGCCGATGGGGTTGTAGTTAGCGTTCTTGTAGCTGCAAGCAGCGGTGATCACGCCGCCGGTGCTGGCAGCGGAGCCGCTGGGCTTGCCGCCCTCGGAAGAGGAGCTGCTGCCGCAGCCGCTCAGGGCCAGGCCGGCCGTTGCGGCGGCAACGGCGCTGCCCGCCAGGAAAGTGCGGCGAGACAGAGAATACTGCTGTTCCATGGGATTCCCTCCGTTCATCTGTCGAGGCGGTTTTTCGCCCCGAGCCTGCGCATGCGCCTTTCGCGCACGCACTACAGCAAACACGATGCATTATCCCTGAACGGGCTTCGAAAATAAAGAAGGGGTAAAGGTTTTACCCGGCCGTTACGGGGGAACCCCCTCGTGCGCAGGGCGTTTCGGGAGGGTCTTCGGAAGGGCTTGCCGGCGGCGGGCGGTTGCCATGGCGGGGTGAGCGGCAAGCGCGCCGGTCCTGGCGAGCGGGAGGGCCCCGTCTGATCGAGACCGCTTGCCGAGAGCATCCGCCCCACGCCTGCTCAGAGTTAATCCGTGGGGTTTCGGCGCGTCGAGGCTGCTAATATAGGCGCATTGTACGGCCAGACGATGTTTCCGATCGCGCCGATCGGGGATAGCCTTAGGAGAAGAAATGACGAGAGAATTCAAGTCCATGGACGGCAACACCGCCGCAGCGCATGTCTCATATGCGTTCACGGAGGTTGCCGGCATCTATCCCATCACCCCTTCCAGCCCCATGGCCGACCTGGTCGACCAGTGGTCGGCGGCCGGTAGGGAGAACATCTTCGGCACGAAGGTGAAGGTGTGCGAGATGCAGTCCGAGGGCGGCGCCGCCGGCGCCGTGCACGGCTCGCTGGCCGCCGGTGCCCTGACCACCACCTACACGGCTTCCCAGGGCCTGCTGCTCATGATCCCCAACATGTACAAGATCGCAGCCGAGCAGCTGCCGAGCGTGTTCCATGTCTCGGCCCGTACCGTTTCCACGCACGCGCTGAACATCTTCGGCGACCACTCCGACGTCATGGCCTGCCGCCAGACCGGCTTCGCCATGCTCGCCGAGGGCAACGTCCAGGAGGTCATGGACCTGTCCGCCGTCGCGCACCTGGCCGCCATCAAGGGCCGCGTGCCGTTCCTGAACTTCTTCGACGGCTTCCGTACCTCCCATGAGGTGCAGAAGGTTGCCGTGTGGGATTACGCCGACCTGGCCGACATGTGCGACTTCGACGCCGTGAAGGATTTCCGCGACCATGCGCTCAACCCCGAGCGTCCGCGCATGCGCGGCAGCCACGAGAACGGCGACATCTTCTTCCAGAACCGCGAGGCCTGCAACGGCATCTACGACGCGCTGCCGGCCGTGGTGGAAGAGTATATGGATAAGGTCAACGCCAAGCTGGGCACCGATTACAAGCTGTTCAACTATTACGGCGCCCCCGACGCCGAGCGCGTGATCGTCGCCATGGGCAGCATCTGCGACGTGGCCGAGGAGGTCATCGACTACCTGACCGCCCAGGGCGAGAAGGTTGGCCTGGTCAAGGTGCGCCTGTACCGTCCGTTTGTCACCGCCAAGTTCTCCGAGGCGCTGCCGGCCACCTGCAAGAAGCTGGCCGTGCTCGACCGCACCAAGGAGCCCGGCGCCCGCGATCCGCTGTACCTGGACGTCGTCAACGCGCTCATGGTCGAGGGCCGCGAGGGCATCAAGGTCTCCGGCGGCCGTTACGGCCTGGGCAGCAAGGACACGCCGCCCGCGTCCGTGTTCGCCATCTTCACCGAGCTGGCCAAGGACGAGCCGCGCGGCGAGTTCACCATCGGCATCGTCGACGACGTCACCGGGCTGTCCCTGCCCGAGGATGCGTCCGCTCCCAACACCGCAGCCGCCGGTACCATCGAGTGCAAGTTCTGGGGTCTGGGCGGCGACGGCACCGTCGGCGCGAACAAGAACTCCGTCAAGATCATCGGCGACCACACCGACAAGTACGTGCAGGCCTACTTCCAGTACGACTCGAAGAAGACCGGCGGCGTGACGATCAGCCACCTGCGCTTCGGCGATTCGCCCATCCGCAGCAGCTACTACATCAACAAGGCCGACTTCGTGGCGTGCCACAACCCCAGCTACATCACGAAGAACTTCCCGATCGTCAAGGACGTCAAGCCCGGCGGCACGTTCATGATCAACTGCCAGTGGACGCCCGAGGAGCTTGAGGAGCACCTGTCCGCCGAGGCCAAGCGCTATATCGCGGCCAACGACGTGCAGCTCTACACCATCAACGCCATCGACCTGGCCCGCCAGATCGGCATGGGCAAGCGCACCAATACCATCCTGCAGTCCGCCTTCTTCACGCTGGCGAACATCCTGCCGGCCGAGGATGCCGTGCGCTACATGAAGGACGCCGCCACGCGCTCCTACCTGAAGAAGGGCCAGGAAGTCGTTGACATGAACCACCGCGCCATCGACGCGGGCGCCACGGCGTTCGTGAAGATCGACGTGCCCGCCGCCTGGGCCGATGCCGAGGACAACGCCGAGGTCGAGCATCTCGAGGGCCGTCCCGAGCTGGTCAAGCAGGTTCGCGAGATCATGGAGCCCGTCGGCCGCATGGCAGGCGACTCCCTGCCGGTCTCCGTGTTCGTCGACCATGCCGACGGCCAGTTCGAGCAGGGCGCTGCCGCCTACGAGAAGCGCGGCGTGTCCGTGTCCGTGGCGAAGTGGGATGCCGAGAAGTGCACCGAGTGCAACAGCTGCTCGTTCGTGTGCCCGCATGCCTGCATCCGCCCGTTCGGCCTGACCGACGAGGAGGCCGCCGCCGGCCCCGAGGCCATGGCCGTGCTTCCCATGAAGGGCAAGCACAAGGAGCTGAAGTACACGCTGGCCATCAGCCCGCTGGACTGCATGGGCTGCGGCGTGTGCGTGAAGGCCTGCCCGGCCGACGCGCTGACCATGGTCGGCGTCGAGGACGAGATGGCTCAGCAGGACGTGTTCGAGTATTGCGTGAACAAGATCGCCGACAAGCCCGAGATCGAGGGCACCACGCTGCGCGACAGCCAGTTCAAGCAGCCCCTGCTCGAGTTCTCCGGCGCCTGCGCCGGCTGCGCCCAGACGGCTTACGCCCGCCTGATCACCCAGCTCTACGGCGACCATATGTACATCTCCAACGCCACCGGCTGCTCTTCCATCTGGGGCGGTCCGGCTGCCACCAGCCCGTATACGGTCAACAAGCAGGGTCACGGCCCCGCATGGTCCAACAGCCTGTTCGAGGACAACGCCGAGCACGGCATGGGCATGAAGCTGGGCTATGAGGCCGTCAACGGCATGCTCGCCGCCGACGCCGCCATTCTGGTGGAGGCCGGCGCCGCCGCCGAGGCCGCCCAGGCTTGGCTCGACGCTCGCGGCGACAAGGCCGCCAGCCGTCAGACCGCCGACGCCCTGATCGCCGCTCTGCCCGAGGTTGCCGCCGGCGAAGGCGCCGCAGCCGAGGCCGCGCAGCGCATCCTGGACCACAAGGAGTACCTGGCCAAGAAGTCCGTCTGGATCTTCGGCGGCGACGGCTGGGCCTATGA
>OLVT01000333.1_pt1 | contig 52550 bp, 33 predicted proteins | sample 1673241 | NCBI WGS metagenome assembly OLVT01 (sample SAMEA3178936, study PRJEB25190) | human gut metagenome | biome: human gut; feature: human-associated habitat; material: faeces | place: Austria | collected 2013
CTGCCGGCTACCAAATGGCCAGATTTGTTTTTGCGAAAAAACCTTGACACTATCATAAAATCTGGTATTTTATTTGCGATTGTGTCTACGGTACTTGTTTTGACGCTCATCAATATTGTAGGTGAAAATAATTATATGGGTATGCAGACAAATGTGACAACTAATAATGCTGAAATAGAAAAAAGCAGTCCCACGATGGGCAGCATTCAAGATGATTTAATTGTGTATCTAAGGGAAAATCACCCAGAAATTAGATTTGGAAGTAAGAAATTTGTAGATTATGCTTGTGGCGTTGCTTCAGAAGGTATAGATCCAGAACTGAAGAAATTACCAAATTATGATGACATTGTTTTTTACTGTGCCGAGTATTTGCACGAACTGGATGAGTACCAAGCGGAGGGAAAAAAGACTATTCCTTTTATTGGCTTTAGACCTTCTAAGGAGTTTAGATCAATGACAATAGAAGATATACAAAATTGATGTACATAAATAGAGTATTAGCGAAATAATGAAAATTAAAAATAATATGAACTTTAAGTATATTTGAGTAAAAGAATATTATAAAAATACAACTATATCGTTTGGGGTGCAATCAAGAATATTACAAAGTTTCTCCACTGTCAAAAGTGTAATATTTTTATTTTTCTTTAAAGAATCTAATGTTTTGTTGTCAATACCAGCTTTCAGAAGTTGATATTGAGAGATATTTTTCTTTTCATGGTATTCCAGAGAGGAGCATAACTTATGATGAGAACCACCACCTAAAATAAAAGATAGATAAATTATAGGTGAAATATATAGAGAACAATATTGTGATTATATCCACAATGTTATATAATTATATATATGTGGAATTTGACTTAATTAGTTATGCAGGAAATGTGGTGATAGCAAAATGTATTTCAACAAAAAGCGATGGAAAGAATATAAAGAAAGAATGAAGTTAAATTGTTGTATACTTTGTCAGCCAAGACTTTTAAGTGATTTTTTTTATATTACGCATACAGAAGAAGAAATATTCGATGCTGAAAGAAGGGAAATACAGAAGTTGATTGATTTGATTGAAAATATGACGTTGGTAAGGGCTTAGGTAAAATTATTTTTAGATTGTAGCAGAGAAATTTAAGCAATACAAAATAGCGTAAAGGAAAGATGCAATGGATTTTGCAAATTAAAAAATAGATAAAATGGTGCAAAGTTTACAAATCACTGACAGAATAAAGTTGCGACATACCTTTCAAAAGAAGACAACAAATCAATTTTGGGGAAATTTTACAACTAAATGAAGAAGTTATCAAGGGAAGAAGATTAAGGAGTTTGTACATGAAAGTGTAGAGGAAGTGTTTAATGGGCTATTGGAAGCCGAAACAGAAAAGCCCCAGTATGAGAATAATAAACAGAGCTAGGACTGCTATAGTGGTTTTTAAAGCGGCAATCATATACTTTTGGACATTATGTCCAGAAGTATTTCTGAAACTAAATTGGCACTACTTCGACACTTAATTGATACTGCTCTGACATTTACACGATATTTCTTATATGATAAGATACCAATATGGAAGTCTATCCAAACAACAAAATATATTTTTTATTCAAAGGCATTTGATTATGAAAATCAGATGCCTTTTTTATATTCCATTTACAGGAGGTCAAAACATGAAAAAAGAGAAGAAGAAAAGATTTTCCATTGCTCAGGCAGGCTATCTACTTTTTTGCAGTAGTACCATGATGCTTTATATGGCGGAGCCTGTTTTTGCGGCAACTGTATGGGAAAAGGCTACGGAAATCATGAAAGATGTATATGGTCAAATTGTAGCTATATCCACCATAGCGGCAGTAGTAACGGCTGCTATTGCACTTTTGATGATGAACTTTTCCAGAAGTGGCAGAACAGTGGACGAGTCTAGGGCTTGGTTAAAGCGAATCATCATTACATGGGCAATCATCAATGGTCTTGGATTTATCATGGCATATATCACACCATTTTTTGAAGGTGGTCAATGGAAGGCATAAGCAAAGGAGGGATTTCCTTTGGGAATACTTGATGGCATTGTAGAATGGATTGCAACACAGGTGATGAATATATTGGATATGATCAATACATCAGTTTTGGGGGCTTTGGGATGTGATATGGAAACATTTTTGATGTACTTCCCGGCAGCTGAAACATTTTATAGTATCATTGTTGCACTTGCCATTGGCTTGCTACTGTTAAACCTAGTCTTTCAGCTGTTCCGAAACTTTGGAGTATCCAGTAGTGGAGAGGCAGAAAATCCAGTCAGTCTTACAATCAGAACTTGTATTTTTCTGTTTCTTGCTTTTTTTGCAAAGGATATCTTAGATATTATCTTAGATATCGGAGGAACGCCTTATACGTGGCTGATGACAGAAGAACTGCCACCCCTGAATTTTGCAGATTTCAATTCTGTATTGCTTACTGTACTAGGGGCTTCATTAAGCGGTTCCATTGCACTGATTGCTTTGATATTACTGGTGATTCTCGCATGGAACTATATTCGACTGCTATTTGAAGCGGCAGAAAGATATGTTTTATTAGGTGTTTTGGTGTATACAGCACCATTGGCTTTTTCCATGGGTGGTTCGCAAAATACTATGAATATTTTTCGAAGCTGGTGCAGGATGCTGGGTGGACAAATTTTGATGATATTGATGAATGTATGGTGCCTTCGTATCTTTACATCTATGTTTGCAGGCTTTATTGCCAATCCTTTATCCTTGGAAAACGGAAATTTTCTAATTTGGTTTTTGTGTGCAGTTGCGTTTTTGAAGGTTTCCCAGAAAATGGACAGTTTTGTTCAGATGTTGGGAATCAATGTAGGCAGAACAGGAAGTTCTATGCTTGGTGAAGCAGCCATTGCTATGCGTACCATTGATCGGGCGAGAAAGGTCGGTGGCAGTACATCTTCTACCAGCAGTGCTACAAATCATCAGGAAACATTTTTGCAAGGTGGCTTGGCAGGAGCCGTAGGCAGACAGTTCAGCCAAGGTGCAATCCATAATATCACTGGAAAAAGCGATAGTATCGCTTCCAATATTGCCAGATCTGTTTATAATTCTTCTATCCAAAACGGCGGTGGATTTTCCACAAATGTCATAAGCAGTATTGCAAGGGGGGATGTTACGAAAACAGGAACCATGAAAGGAGAAGAAGCAGTACAAGCATTTTCTTCCTATATGGGCGTAAATCATTCTTCTATGGAACAGATGGCTCGTACTGAAAATATGACGCAGAAAAATGATACAGAATCTACAGGGTATTCTGATCAATTCTCTGTTGCTGGTACAGAAAGTAACAATTTGCAGGAAGCGACCTTTGTAGATATGCAAACTTCTGCGGAACAGGTGATTGCGGAGTATCAGCAGAATATTGGTGCTTCTACTTCTGAATATTATGGAAATGATGCTGTGGATTCAAGTCCACAGATGAATGCTGCTACAATCCCATTTTATAGTGAAAACAATCATCCGGAGCAAAGTGCTTTTCAGGATAGGGGCGGTGTTTCTGTGCCTTATTCAGAAAATGAAAGTTTCAGCAGCGTAGAACCTAATGGAGTTACAGAAGTACCCGTATACAGTCAAATAGAAATGGGTGGCGGCAGGATCACAGGTGTGGAAACAACACATGAGTTTTCAGAAGGCAGGGCATTTGCTATGTATGATACGGAGAAATATATGCCGCCAGTGAAAGGCGATTATAAAACAGTAACCGCAGCAGATGGGTCAAAGTGGTATCATCAGTATGCTCAGCCAACTGTAATCAAAGAGCCTTTTATGAAGGAAGATGGAAAGATACAATATCAAGAACACATTGAAAATAAATTGCCAGAGCCACCGAAAAGAAGGGATAGGGTATAATTTTCTATAGGTTGTGTAGTTTTCTTATAAACAGCATATAATAGAGAAAGATATTGACGTACAATAAACTGTACGTTATAATTTAAGTACAGAATACTGTACGTTTATAAGGAGGGATAGTATGATCGCTGTTAACTATACAACATTACGTGAAAATATGAAATCCTGCATGGATAAAGTAACTGATGATTATGAAACACTAATTGTTACTAGAAAAGACAATAAAAATGTGGTAATGATCTCTGAAGAAGCTTACAATAACCTGATGGAAAATATTTATGTTGTTGGCAACAGAGCAAATTATGATTGGCTGATGGAATCCAAGGCACAGTTAGAGCAGGGGGATTTTTCTTCTCATGAATTGATCGAGGTGCCTGAAAATGAATAAGGTATTTACGAAAAATGGTTGGGAGGATTATCTTTATTGGCAAACGGAAGATCGAAAGACGTTGAAAAAGATCAATTCGTTATTGGAAGATATTTCTCGAAATGGTAATGAAGGAATTGGTAAACCGGAAGCTCTCACAGGTAATCTAGCAGGTTTTTGGAGCAGACGCATCAATGACAAAGATAGATTGATTTATAAAATTGATCAAAACAACATATATGTATTAGCCTGTCGGTATCACTATGGAGATAGGTAATTAGAAAAGTTCTGAATGTTGATTTCAGAACTTTTTTTATGCTAAAAAAGGAGGTAATCAATGGGTGCAGAAACAGAATGCAGTGCAGGCAGTTAGCATTTTGAAAGCCTTCAAATATGGCAAGGGCGGTCCTTTTGCAGCAGCGGAAGTACTTTGGGACCAAAAAGAAAATATTGGTAAAGGTCTGGCTGGACTGGGATTCCTGTTGCTTTTGCCGATATTGTTTCTTTGTATGCTGCCTTCTTTTTTATTTGGAGGTTTTGGTTCTATGGAGGCTTTGAACAGCCAAACGGCTATCATGCAAAATTTGCAATCTTATCAAAGTGCAGTATGGACAGCAGTAGATCATGCGCATGAAAGTATCCTTACACAGATACAGTCAGAGATAGATGGACTGGGTGAGGATGAAACGGCAGTGATTTCAGACGATTTTCATTATGGAAGCGCAAATGCGATGCTGATTTTGTGCCAGTATTCCGTATGGAAAGGAACGGAGGACATCAGTACAGAAGAAGTGATGTCACTTATTCAAAATCATGCAGACGCATTATTTACTTATGATGTATCAACATCTACATCAGATGGTATCACAACCTATACTTATACGGTGCAGTATGCAGGAGATGATTATTTCGCCGATGAAATCTTCCATCTAAGCGAAAAAGAAAAACAAAAGGCGTTGGATTATGCGTCTAATTTACAAATATTTCTATATGGCAGTATGATGGGGGCTGTTAGCGCACAAGTCAGTGCGGAAGTGTTGGCATATAGCGACCTCATCAAAAAATATGCGGAACAATATGGCATCCCTCAGTTTTTCGATGTAATCTGTGCGGTTATGATGGCAGAAAGCGGCGGTAGAGTACCAGATGTCATGCAGGCAAGCGAATGTCCTTATAATACCAAATACCCGAAGAAACCAAACGGTATCACTGATCCGGAATATTCCATTGAAGTCGGGGTGCATTATCTTGCTGATTGCCTTCAGGGGGCTGGATGTAGTTCTCCCAGTCAGATGGACGAGCTTAGCTTGGCATTACAGGGCTATAATTACGGAAACGGATATATCGGCTGGGCATTGGAGAATTATGGGGGATATAGCGAGGCAAACGCATTGGAGTTTTCCAAACTGATGCAGCAGAAATTGGGATGGAGTAGCTATGGTAATCCAAAATATGTAGCGGCTGTCATGAAATATTTGGTATTCACTGGTGGTGGAGTTTGGGGTTCTCCTTTTATAGGGAAAAATTGGAACGCTGCTGTATCTTCGGAGTTTGGCTACCGTGTAGATCCTCTGAACGGCAGTCAGGCTTTCCATGAAGGATTGGATATTGCATATCCTACAGGTACACCAATCAATGCTGTTTCAGGCGGGGTTGTCACTTCTGTTGTATTTTCCGAGACAGGATATGGGCATCATATTCGCGTAGACTGTGGAAATGGTGTGCAGGTACTTTATGCCCATTGTAGTGATATTTTTGTGACGAAAGGACAAAGCATTGCTGCTGGACAAGTTATTGCAGAAGTAGGTGCAACTGGCAGAGTGACTGGAGCACATCTGCATTTGGGTGTGTTGGTCAATGGTGAAGAAGTGAATCCAAGGGAGTATATCAGCCAATGAGAAAGGAGGTCGGAAATCATTTCAAAGTCAAAAGAAGAACGAGATATTTATTTGATTCCACCAAACTTCATCAGTGAAGGTTCACTATTCGGTGGGATGCTGAAACTAAGAAATGCCATAGAAGCCGTAGTCTTTTCCTTAGGAATTGCAGTTCCTGTGTTGAAGATAGCGGCTTTTTCCTTTACCACAAAGATCATCATTCTGTGCCTAACAGCTTTGCCGATAGGCATTTTTGCTTTGATTGGTGTGGGCGGAGAAAGCCTGACAGCATTTCTCATGAATTTTTTCCATTTTCTGCGTGCAAAAAGAATAGTGTCAGCAGAAATAACGTGTGTTTCAGAAGAAAAAAGAACGGATAAGCATTTGTTCCCGGATATTGGTGATCTGCCAGAGGAGTTTGATGAGGAAGAAAAAGTATCTGTTCATAAAAAAAGAAAAAAGAAACAGTCTTTAGAAGCAGATTTTTTTCCAGTAGAGAAGATTGAAAACGGTATCTGCTATTTGAAGGATAAGAGATATATCAAGATAATGGAGATTGAGCCTATCAACTTTCTATTACGCAGTGCAAGAGAGCAAAGAAACATCATCTACTCCTATATGTCATATTTGAAAATCAGCCCAGTGAAAATGCAGATCAAGGTCATATCGAAAAAAGCGGATATTGGCAGCCATTTGCAGAAAATACAGAATGATATCGCACAAGAGAAAAATGAAAAGTGCAAGATTCTTTTGATGGACTACTATAACCTGATTCGACGTATCGGCTTGAAAGAAGCTGTTACCAGACGATTTTTCATGGTTTTGGAATATGAACCCATGCCTGGCGGCAGTAAAAAGAATGAGGAGAAAGAAGCCATTGCCCAGCTGCATATTGCGGAACAGACAGCCAGAACATATCTTAGACAATGCGGCAACGAGGTCATAGAACAGGAAAAGCCAGAAGAATTTATGGCAGAGCTGTTTTATATCCTTTTGAACCGCAAAAAGAGCAATTCTGTGGGTTTTGTGGAAAATGCAGCAGAAGCTGTGGATGAATACTTCTTGGCTGTGGATAAAACGGACAAAATAGAAATCCCCATATCCTCTTTGGTGATGCCAAAGGAGATTAAGTTCCAAAAAGGCAGTTATATTGAGATAGACGGTTTATATTACGCTTATTTTATGATACCGTCAGATGGCTATAAATCACAGGTGGCAGCAGGCTGGCTTTCTCTCTTGGTTAATGCCGGAGAAGGGATTGATGTGGATATTTTCCTCAATAAGGAGCCAAAGGACAAAGCACAGTTCCGTTTAGGTCAGCAGATTCGTATCAATCGCTCTAAAATGAAGGAAACATCAGATACCAATACAGACTTTGATGAGATCGACAGTGCAATACGTTCTGGCTATTACCTGAAAGAAGGTCTTGCAAATAATCAGGATTTTTATTATATGAACATCCTCATTACCATCACTGCCGACAGTGTAGAAGAATTGGAATGGCGAAGCAATGAAATGAAAAAACTGATGGTGTCGCAGGATTTACAGATGAAGCCATGTTATTTCAGACAGGAACAGGCATTTTTGTCTACCCTACCATTGAACAAAATGGAAAAAGGGCTCTATGCTTTATCCAAAAGAAATGTTCTTACTTCTGGTGTGTCTGGCTGTTATCCTTATGTCAGTTTTGAAATGAGTGATGATAACGGGATTTTGCTTGGTGTCAACCGATATAACAATTCCTTAATTATTGTAGATATTTTTAACTCCAAGATTTATAAGAATGCCAATATGGCGATTTTAGGTACATCGGGTGCAGGAAAAACATTCACTTTACAGTTGATGGCAATGCGTCTGCGTGAGAAAAATGTGCAGGTCTTTATTCTGGCACCTTTGAAAGGTCACGAGTTTCGTCGAGCCTGCCATAACATCGACGGTGAGTTTATCCAGATTTCTCCGGCGTCCCATCATTGTATCAATATCATGGAGATACGAAAGACTGACCAGAAAGCAAATATCTGTCTGGACGGTGATCAAAGGGCAGAACGCTCGGAACTGGCGGCGAAGATTCAGCGCCTTCATATTTTCTTTTCTCTGTTGATACCGGATATGAGCCATGAGGAACGTCAGCTTTTGGATGAGGCATTGATCAAGACGTATGCCTTGCAAGGCATCACTCATCAAAATGCGTCTTTGTACCAACAAGATGGCAGTTATAAACCCATGCCGGTATTAGGTGATGTTTATGCGGTGTTGATGGAAAATACAGAAACAAAACGCATGGCAAATATCCTGAACCGTTTAGTCCATGGTTCTGCCAGCACCTTTAACCAACAGACCAATGTAAGGTTGGATAATAAATATATCGTACTGGATATATCGGAGCTGACAGGCGACTTGCTTACAGTGGGGATGTTCCTGGCACTGGATTATGTTTGGGATAAGGCGAAAGAAGATAGAACTGTGGAAAAAGCAATCTTTATTGATGAGGTTTGGCAGCTCATCGGTGCATCCAGTAACCGTTTGGCAGCGGAGTTTGTACTGGAAATCTTTAAGATCATTCGTGGATATGGCGGTGCTGCCATTTGTGCCACACAGGATATCAACGATTTCCTCGCATTGGATGATGGGAAGTATGGTAAAGGTATTCTTAACAATAGCAAAACAAAAATCGTGTTGAATCTGGAGGATGAAGAAGCCCAGAGAGTGCAGGAGATTTTGAACCTGAGTGATACAGAGGTCATGAATATCACGCACTTTGCAAGAGGAAATGGTCTAATTCTTACCAATAACAATAATGTGACTGTTGAGTTTAAGGCATCAGCATTGGAAACAGAAATGATCACCACAGACCGTCAGCAGTTACAGGAATTATTAAAAAGAAGGGAGATGAAGCAGTGATTGCGGTAAAAGAAAACAGGCAAAGTCTGGAACAGAAAATCGTAGAACTGGTGTCAGAATATCAAGCGTTGAAAATCGAGCAGGTAGAAAAGTATTTTGGACTGCCTTCAGAAACCATGGCAAAGGCATTCAGAAAGCTGGTGAAAAAAGGCAGGATTTCTTTGGATCAGGAGGCAGGGATCATAAGAGAATCTAAGGATATCAGAGAAGATATGAAGCTGATCCGCAGTTTCTGGTTGGTTCTTGATTTTTTAGATGACTGTGATTATCATGGCGCAGCGCATTTCCCGCTGATGCTGGAGATGTACCGCAGTGGGAGTGTTTACAGTGTGTTCTATTGTATGGAAGGGGATGAACTGGTGATCTGCCGTTCCATTCAGCCGTTGCAGCAAAGCATTTGCTTTCAGCCCATTGTACTTTTGGAAGACCAGGCACAAATAGAGAAAATGTCAGAACTCAACGCAGTATTCTGCACAGTGGAAGAACATGGGGAGGTGGCATATTTTACCTATGAGTCCTAATTTATATGATCGAACCAATCGCCTGAAAGACGACATCATACGTTTAAAAAACGCAGTCTGTGCCTATGAAATGACAGATGCCGCAAGGTATCCGGAAAATTTTGAAGATTTAGGTATGGATATTGCGATGCGTGCAGAAGCCATTGCCTGTACTGCCAGAAATCTGGTGGGATCTTATCCCGTGAGCAGCAGAAAACGTATGCTGCATACAGTGACAGATGCACAGGGGATCGAGGTCATGGAAACAGAAATGGGATATGAAATCATCATCCCACAGCTTTTGCCGAAACGCAAAGGAAGGCAGAACGTGGTGTTCTTGCTGGAACCCTTGTCATTTGCTTTGGAGTGCTTTTGTCGAGAGAAGGAAATCTGTCGTATGGAACAAGCATTTATCTGTTATACCTATGAGTATGCCAAAGGTATCCCGGTAAGAGGCATTCGAGACTATGATAATCTGGAAGCAAAAGAGGTGTTGGATGTGATCAACGCCTTTTTTTTATTGGATGACAGTGGCGCTTTTTGTGAGCTGCATTATCGCACAAAGGTCGGAAAAAAGAACTGCACACATATAGAAATCAGACGAAAGACTGGTCAGATGTGGTATCCAGAAATGGCACTGGAAAGCGTATGATTTTGGGATTGGTCAGAAGTTCTGCCAAACCATTGAAAAATAAAGGAAAGTAAGGCGCAAGGAAAGGATAAGTTCTGACCGAGTTTAGGAGCCTTGGTCAGAAGTCATATCCCGTATTTTGGAGGTGAGAAAAAAACCATGATACAGAAAGATGCCAAAGCGTATCATGTGCTGGAGATATTATCTATGGCAGGTGAGGTTGGAGAGGATATGCTTTCGCTGTTGATCCCGCAGCCTGATTACCGAAAGAAAATTTTACAGAGATTACTTTTGGAAAACAAAATCGTTCGATACCAGAAAGATGGGGTAAAAGGCTATCGCCTTACCATAAGCGGAAAACGCTGGATGCTGCAAAGTGATTATAATCGGTTTTCATATTTTCTGGCAAATGGTGCCGATGCCTCCATGCGCCGCAGTGATTTGATCCATAGAAAGAGGCAGCATCGTCTGGCAGAAATGATGGCACTTTTTTTCTTGGCTGGTACCAATCTGTTCCGAGATGATAAGCCGAATATCTTTCAGGAACAGCCAACGGAGGCAAAGCTCTCGCAGTCTGTTTTCTACAGTTCCAGAGAATGGAAAGACATGGGCAGCCTTTCTACGAAAGTCATCAGTTCCCGTGGAGCAGGTGTCTGGCTGACAAAAAACGCAGTCTGGCTTTGCTACCATCTGGATGGGGTGACATCTTGGTATGGTAATGTGGAGAAACGTGCGGATATCTTGCTGCGTTCTGTGCTTCAGGAAAAAGGATACTCTTTTTCGGAAACAAGAGCGCTTTTATTTTATAGCCGAACAGATATACCTATCTTAGAGGTGAAACGACAAGCAGATATCCGAGATTCCCCCTTTGAGAAATTCTGCTGTATCCCGCTGGATGAGAACGGTAGTCTTTTGCTTCAGATATTGGAAGATGCACAAATGTGTCAGTGTTTATATCAGGTGCTAACAGAGGATTTAAAAAGCAATGCAGAAAGCAACATCATAAACGATGGGTATAATGACGCCTTGGAACCGGTATTGATTTGTTTCGACTTTGACATCAAACGCTTGCTTCTCTTTGTTATGCAGCTGAGATATGCCCAAAAGAAAGGAGAGGTCATTTGTTTTGACTTCCAGAAGGAAGGGGTGAAACAATACTGCGATGAAGCCACCCAAATTTCAACAGTGGACATGGAAGCTGTCCGAGAGAATTTCTTTTGAACGACGTGATTTGAAAAAAGCAGTCGCAATACTGCTTTTGGGTATCCTTCCATTATTGTACGGTGCTGGGTATCTGGCACAGTTCCTTAAAAACTACAAAATATGGTCAGCTGCCGGCGGTGTAGCAGGAGATGGAACTGCACCACAGTTTCCGGATGCAGGGATACTTTCATGTTTTCGTCATGTGTTTTCGATGGATGGCTTCTATGCTTTGTTTTTCGAATGTATCCTGATCGCTATACTGGTGGTGATGGTGATGCATATGGGAAACAGCACTGGAGGCGAATTAGACAGAGAACGCAACTTTGCTTATTCCGAAAAGGGTACCTATGGTACAGCAGGATATCTGGAGCAAAAAGAAATGAAGAAACTCTTGTGTCTGACGGATATCCGCCATACCAAAGGCACGATTTTGGGTATTGTTGAAAAACAGATTGCCAGTATCCCACTGGAAAGCAGGATGAACCGAAATATTGCAGTATATGGTGCTTCTGGCAGCATGAAGTCCCGTGCTTTCGTGCGTAATATGATATTCCAATGTGTCAGACGCGGGGAAAGCATGGTGCTGACAGATCCAAAATCAGAACTTTATGAGGATATGTCGGTGTATCTGGAGGAGAATGGATATACGGTAAAAGTCTTTAATCTGGTCAATCCGCCAAACAGTGACAGCTGGAACTGCATGTGGGAGATCCAGCATGAGGAGTTGATGGCACAGACCTGTGCTGACGTTATTATCAAGAACACAAGTGACGGGAAAACAGACCATTTCTGGGATATGTCAGAGCTGAACCTGCTGAAAGCATTGATTCTGTATGTGGATATGGAAAAAACGGAGGAGGAGCGAAACTTAGGTCAGGTATATCGTATGCTGGCGGAGTTATCGGAGAAAGAGATGGATGCACGTTTTGCACTTTTGCCAAAGGAGCATCCTGCAAAAGGACCCTATCATATCTTTAAGCAGGCAGGTGAAAAAGTCCGAGGCGGTGTCATCATTGGTCTGGGTGCCAGATTGCAGGTGTTCCAGAACAAAATGATACGTAATATCACTGCATACCCGGAAATCGACCTGGAATTACCCGGAAAAGAGAAATGTGCGTATTTCTGCATCACCAGCGATCAGGATTCTACCTTTGACTTTTTGTCATCCTTGTTTTTTTCATTCCTGTTTATCAAGCTGGTGCGCTTTGCAGACCGAAATGGTGTAGATGGGAAATTACCAAAGGCAGTCAATTTTATTCTGGATGAGTTCCCAAACATTGGCGCCATACCGGATTTTAAGAAGAAAATATCAACGGTACGCAGTCGAAATATCAGTATTTCCGTGATATTCCAAAATATCGCTCAGTTAAAGAACCGTTATCCCTATGACGAATGGCAGGAAATCATTGGTAACTGTGATACCCAGATCGCATTGGGCTGTACGGATGAAATGACAGCTCGTTTTCTGTCAGACCGCACGGGTGAGGTGACCATCTCGGTCAGCAGTCAGTCCAAACAGCTGCATACTTGGCGTGTCAGCAACTTCACGCCAGATTTTCGTGAAACCAGTTCCGTAGGCAGACGAAAGCTGATGACACAAGACGAAGTCCTGCGTATGCCATTGGACGAAGCACTGATCATACTCCGTGGGCAAAAGGTATTTCGTGTGAAAAAGTTCGATTATACCTTGCACCCGGAAAGTAAAAAACTAAAGAAAAGAAAGGCGGTTACCCATATCCCCCTTTGGCAGATGGAAGAAAAGGAACCAGCTGTAAAAATAGAGGAACCCAGACAACAAATGGCACTGTCAGAAGAAAGAAAGGAATCCTTTGGACAGGAAACAAAATCAGTCGTTTTGGAACAAGAAGTACAACCGAAAGAACCAAAGAAAGTGGTTTCAATCTCGAAAAAACAATTGATGAGTAAAAATAAGGAGGCAAGGAACAATGGACCAGGACGAAAAAATGATACAGGCGCAGCAGATGCCGGTATTGACCATTGAAAGTAATGGCAGTTATGTAACAGCCGCAGACGCAAAAGAACAGGTGTGGTATGAATTGCAGAACGCATACCGCAGCAGACGTATCCTTTCCGGTGCATTAGGCGGTATTGAGGAAAGTGGAGAAAGTACCGTAGCGGTAGTATATTATAGGGATTTCCGTGTAGTCATTCCCGTAGATGAAATGATGCTGAATCTGACAGAGAACACAGGCTATGGAGAAATGAAAAGCAGACAGATCAGGATACTGAATCATATGCTGGGCTGTGAAGTAGATTTCATTATTTTGGGAATCGATGCAGCGGCACAGAGCGTTGTTGCCAGTAGAAAACAGGCAATGCTCGTAAAGCGCAATAAATTCTTTTTTGGCGAAAATGGTGCGGCGCCTATGGTAACAGAAGGCAGAGTGGTGCAGGCAAGAGTGATTGCAGTAGCAGAAAAAGTAGTGCGTCTGGAAATCTTTGGGGTGGAGTGTTCTGTTCCAGCAAGAAATCTGTCTTGGGAATGGATTGGAGATGCCAGAGAACAGTTCCATGTTGGAGATGCAGTCTTAACGCAGGTGACAAGTATCCAGTGTAATTCGGAAACAAAAGAAGTAAAGCTGGAAGCAGACATGAAAGCCATTACCAAAAATGAAGTGCTGGAAAAACTCAGCCGTTGTAAGGTACAGGGACGTTATTCTGGAAGAGTCACAGACGTACATAAGGGTGCTACTTTTGTAAAGCTGGATATTGGTGTAAACGCATTGGCATATAGCTGTACAGACCGTAGACTACCAGGAAAACATGATGACGTCAGTTTTGTAGTAACCCGTCTGGATCAGGAACGAGGCGTAGCGGTGGGGATCATTACCCGCATTATGCGCCAGAATATTTAAGTCATGCGCAGCAGATTACTTTGTGCTGTGGGCTGCTTTTTTCTGTCAGTTCTCTTATTATTTTTTGCTGTACCCCTCACAGCAAAGCAGATGTATCCCAAAATAGAAGTGGTACGTACAACAAAATCCATAGAACAGGGTGCAATGTTTGATGCAGATGATCTGGAGGTCGTCCGTATGGGGGCATATCCTTTATCAGATACGGCAGTCACAGATATATATGACGTCATTGGACGATATGCCGCTGTTGACATTGTGTCAGGTGATATCCTGCTGACAGAAAAGGTCAGTCAGGTACCCTTTCAAGATGGCGAGGCAATGTCGTTGCTGCCGGAGGGCTATGAAACAGCCGTTGCCATGGTCCAGATCATGGAAGGCAGTGAAGTGACAGCCTTGCAGACTGGTGACATCATCAAAATGAATGGGTATGACGATGGTCTGATCGACATTCCTGCACTGAACTTTGTTCGTGTCATTACAGCCATGGAACCAGATGCCGAAGGTGTCATTTGGATCACGGTATCTGCCAATCAAAGACAAAGCACATTTCTGGAGAAACATCGAAAGGATGTGTTTCATGTTTCTGTTATGGTGCGGGAGAATGAAGAACTGGCAGAAAAATTATTGCAGCAGCAAAGCGCATATTTTGAGGAGGAACCATGAGAAAGCATATCGCTGTTTTTGGCAGCCCGTCCAGTGGAAAAACATTGTTTTCCTTTGTACTGGCAGATGCATTGACAAAAGACCAGAAGCGTGTATTAATCATCAGCCCTGACGAAATCATACCGATACTTCCAATGTTGGAAGATGGAAAGATGGGACTTGGCAGGTTGTTCTCAGAAGAAATCAATCAACTTCATTTTACCAGAGCTGTAAAGGTGCTTCGGGAAAATCCGTTGGTAGGTGTTCTGGGATACGGTCTACAGGAAGAAGGCATAAGAGATGAAGCACAGATGGAAATATTTTGTTCCATTGCTGAAAGTCTGTCAGATAGTATCATTTGGGATCTGACTTCAGATATGTCAAATCCCTTCTGCCAATTTGCAAAGAAAAAGGCAGAGCTTTCTGTCTGTATTTTGACAGCGGATAAAAGAGGGCTTTTGTATGAACAGGAGAATGAAAGAAATCTACCACAGAACAGCATTCATCTGGCTGGGCAAGTGAAGCCATATAGCCCTTACGAGGAGGTGAGTGAAAAGATCGGCGGTTTTGACGGTATGCTGCCCTTTGGCAAAGAGTTGGAAATTGCCTATCTGGAGGGCAGGATGATAAAAGGAGGGAGTCTATGCCATAGGAAATATTGGGATGCTGTTCAAATGATCTGCGACAGAATGGAGGAAACATAAATGTGCGTTTGGGTATAAAAAGAAAAGAGAACTGGTCAGACTTGAAAAAAAGAATAGAAAAAGACCATGGTGTCAAAAGAAGGAAGAAAAGAGGAATGGCAATCATCTTTTCTTTTTTTCTGTGGTTTTTTGGCTTATGTTTCGGTTTATTGCTGCAAAATGTTTATTTTGCATTTGTCCTGTCTTTGGGCTTTCCTTTCTTGCGCCATGGTTTTGTTGTGAAAAGAATGTATTGGAATCGCAGGAAAAGCAGGATCGCATTTCTGAAGGGGAAAACAGTAGATGTTGCATTGCTTCAGGAAGATGACTCGATGCGGAGAGACTTTCATCGGTTACAAATTTTGGAACAAGCAAATATGCTGCCAGCAGGTGTGGAACAGGAAGTCAGGAAGCAATGGATCGAGGTCCTGCGGCTTCAAGAAAAATACGAAAGAAAAATACGAAAGATGCCTGCTTACATAACAGCGGTGTTTTTCTTTTTCGCTGGAATGACTATTATGCTGGCTGTTTTTCAACCGAAAGTACAAAGTTTTTTGTTCACTGCCAGTGGAAAGCAGTGGATCGCTTTTGGTATGGCAGTATTCTTTTTTTCAGTCTGTACAGTACTGCATGGTTATGGAAGTTTGGAAGATAAGAGGTGAGAAAACATGAAAAGGAAGGGATGGTATCTTCCTATGTCGTTAGCGGTACTTTTGTTATGTACAGCGGCAACAGAAGCACCGGAACCAACAACAGAAACTTATATGAAAGGCGGGAATTATTACATTGAAAAGACGTATACCTTAAAAAATGGCGAGGACATCGACCATTTATTGGGAGCTAGTTTTGAGTTGAACGGCTATACCTATCATCAGATCGATGTCAAAAGTGAGCCAGTGGTGGAGGTATTGACAAAAGAAGTATCTCAAACAGCAGAAACAACTGTGAGCTCGGAAAGCAGTGGGCAGGTAGCAGCAAATCTAGGGGAAACCAAAACTTATGAGGATGAAGATGGATATAAAGGTGAGTTGAAATTGGATTATGCTTCTATCCAATATGCAGCAACAGGATATACCACAAAGACGTATACGAAGTCTGATTCCAAAATGTACTATGGTCTTTCCTCCATGGATACCAGCCAGATTGCGAAAAATATATGGTCTGGCGGTGTTAGTATGACATTATACGACATCCAGTGGATTGGGGATAATAATATGGGCAGCGGTGATACTGCCGTAGGGAACAACTATAATGCAAAAGCCCTGTATTCCGGTACCTATTCCGTCAAAATCCCAACAGCATATACCGCAAAAGTAACCTATACCGGTACAGTGGAAAAAGAAATCTCTGAACAGACAGCATACACATTGACCTATCTGGGAGAGAAAGCAGAAATGCAGGTCATGGAGGAAGAAAATCATTACTTGCCATTTTTCATTGGCGGAGGGTGTGTATTGCTGCTTTTGGCAGGCGGCACCATTTATTATTTGCTGAAGAGACGTAAGATAGAAACAGTTCCCTCTGATTTGGATGGATTAGAAGAAGAAAATGAGATAGAAGATACTCCAGAATTTGAAGAAAAGGGGGAGGAGCATGAAACGATTTAAGTGGCTCATTGCCATATCATTGACTTTTGTAGCGTTGATACCGACACCAGCATTTGCAGCAACCTATACAGATATTGCAGGGCATACGGACGAGGCATATATCACAGAATACAGCAGCTATGGCTTGGTCAGCGGGTATCCAGATGGAACTTTCCGCCCAGACGCTACCATTACCAGAGCTGAAACGGTTGCATTACTGGATAAGCTGGAACTGTATCCCATCACACAGAAGGATAGCAGTTTTACAGATGTACTTCCAACAGACTGGTTTTATCCATATATCGACTCTGCTGTAAAAAGTGGTGTTGTCAGTGGATATGAGGGAAATATATTCCTGCCGCAAAATGAGATCACACGATTTGAAGCAATCTCCATTGTATCCAGGCTGGTCAGAAGCGAAAACTATAACAGCGTGCAGCTGCCATACAGCGATAGCGAGGACATTCCTTTATGGGTGAATACATCCGTGCGTAATCTGTATGCAGCCGACGTGATTGATACATATCCAGAAAATAAGATAAACGGTAGTACGCATATCACAAGGGCAGAAATGATCCGTATGCTGGACAAAGCTATGAAAACATACGATTTCGATACCAGCAGGGTGTCTCAAACAACATTGGAAAACTATACAAATCCACAGGCAACTGCCACAGAGATACCACATGATATCCTTGGATATCTTACCATAGAAAGTATCGGTATTTCTAAATTCCCAGTAAAGGATGGCGCAGACCTGGAAACCATCAAAACAGCCATTGGTCATTTCTCTGAAACACCGATCTGGGATGGAAATGTAGGCTTTTGCGCACATAACAGGGATTATAAGTATGATTTTCGTAATTTGAAAAATATTGCAGTTGGAGATACGGTTACTTATGAGACAAGATTTGGAACAAGGAATTATCAGGTAACGGTCATCAAACCTATTGCGGAAACAGACTGGAGTGATATTACAGCAGCAGTGGAACAAAATACCCTTACTATGGTGACTTGTATTGAAGAACAACCGACGAAACGCCTTTTGGTACAGGCAGTACAGAAATAAAATGCAGCAAAAGCTGCATTCTTTGTTGTCTTTGATCCCATCTTTTTGTATCAGTAGATAAAAAGAGAAGAAGGAGGAACTACCATGAAAAGATTTGTACAAACTTGTATCGCTATATTGACTGCACTTACCATATCCCAGACTGCCTTTGCGGCAACAGGAGAGCTGCTGGGGGACGTTTCAAAAGGGAATCACCCAAATGCACCCTATGCTGCATCCGAAATCATTGTGCCTCGCCCGTCACAATCGGCTTATGGCAGCTTACCATTATACGCCAATGGGCAAATACCTGTAGATATTCAGGGACATTGGGCAGAAAATGCCATTCGAGATTTCCTGCAACGTGGATATATATCAGGCAGTGGAGGGTATTTTTATCCCAATACACCTGCTACGTATGGTGATTATGCAGAGATTGCAGCACACTTTGGCTTAAACCCAGTGACATTTTATGGCGGTCAGGATGCCAGCCGCATCTTTTCCGACCGTTTCAGCTGGGACAGTCATACGGAGCCGGGAAAATCAGCGCTCATTTGCGGAGAAGCTGGTGTATGGGGAAATCCAAATGAGAATCTCGCAGGGATTTATTTCACATTAGAACAGCCGGCACAGCGACAGTATATCGCTTTATTCCTCTCCCATTTTCTTGAGGAAAATCAAACAGCATATACCACAGCATTTACAGATACTGCACAATGTAGCTTCAATATACAGAAAGCGATTTCACAGTTGGTAAATACTGGTATCCTTTCTGGTTTCGGTGATGGTACTTTCCGTCCCAATGCCGTAGTTACAAAAGCGGAGTTGGTGACTATGTTTTATCGCCTGCTTCAGCAAAATGGGTATGATATGGAAAAACTCAGTGAACAGCTCTATGGCAACTACCATGACTTTTACTGGGAGCAAAGTGCGAAGCTTCTTGATCTGGTAAACCAGGAGAGGAAGAAAAATGGTGTGCCTACACTACGCTATGATGCTGATTTACAGGCATTATGTGAAATCAAGAACATCGAGCGTTCCTTGAATGGCTATTCCACATTTGAAAAACTTATTTCCTATGACGGAAAAACCATTGCCGATGGACACGTTTCCAAGTACTGGGGCAGAGCCACCCAAATGGCAGCAGACTTTGGTCTTTCCGACTACTTGGTGGGAGAAAACGCAGTCAAGAATGCGGCAACAGCAGATAAAGCCCATCGTAACCTGACAAATTCACAAGCACATAAAGAGAATTACCTGAATCCAAAGTATCAGGTGGCTGGTTTTGTGGTAGGCGAAAAACTGACCTATGAGATGTTTGCCTATTTCAAATAGGAGACTGAATTAAATCAAATATAATATGGCGCAGAAAGAGTTCTGTTTTTAGGGGCATCTTCATAAGAAAACAACGGAAGCCGAAATCCTTGTTATCATAAAAGGATTCCAGCTTCCTTATTTTTACTATGATTTATCTGGTATGTTTTCTTAAGAGGAACTTGCTTTTCAGAACTCTTTTGTTAGCAGGTTTTCATGGAAAAAACAGGAAAAGGAGTTGATTTTTTATGATGAAAAGCAGAAGGTGGCTTTCATTGCTGCTTGCGGCAGTGATCACTACTGTGAATTGCATTCCAGCCCTTGCCAGTTGGGAAGATGGCTTTGTGATCCCAGGGCAGGAAAGCGGCGGAGGCAGTTCGTCCTATGACGATTTTTTCTGGGGCAGTGACTATGCGGATCAAGTCACGATTGGCAACGGCTCGACACAGGACATTGAGTTTGATGCACAAGACAATAGGGAAGAAGATGATGATGGCATAGACAGTGAAAAAGAAGATGTGGTCTTTGAACAGCCTGCAATACTCAGCACACAGCAGTTTACAACAAGCAGTACAGGAACTGTAGTGCTTTCCGAAAACTATGCGGAAATCTACGGCACAGACTCGCTGCCAAAGGCTCGTTCCGACACAGGCTCAGATCCATATGCTTACTTGCAGGCAAATGATGGATATGTGACCATTACAGCAGACAGACCGCTGAATAATATCCTGCACTATGATGGCGCTATCGTGGACAATATCCATATCGCTAAATGGGTAGCAGACGACCCTGCCGCACTGGAATATCCGGCATACTGCAAAAATCCAGGCTGGAAAGGTACTGCCCAGCATCAGGATGGTCAGTATCAGGTAGATCCTTTGCCGAGTATTGGCGCAGAGGAAAAGAAAATCCTTGGCGTTGCCCGTGCGGGATATCCCTATAAAACACCACAGGAATTAGGCTGTCAGAGCGTAGACGAGGCGTACTATGCAACACACGCAGCGATCCATACAGCCATTGTCAATGGTTCTTTAGATAAATGGTCCATTCAGTCGGGAGATACTGCAAGAAATACCAGAGTATTAAATGCATTGAAAAAAATCTATAACGAAGGTATCGCAAATCCATATACCCCTCCGGAATTTACTGTAAAACTTTCGCCAGTCAGCGGTTCTGAAGAAGCCACAGAAGATGGAGAATGGGTAACCAACACCTATCAGTTCACCAGCAGTATGGATCGTGATTACTGGAAATTCCGTATCTTGGGCGATGACCTGAATCAGATGGTGGAAAGCGGAAGTATCGAAGTTTATGCCGGTGGAACCAAACTTTCCTTACAGACCAATGTCAGCGGTGCATGGGATGACCAAAAGGCGTTTAAAGTGCCTATGGGACAGGATGTCACTGTAAAAGTCAAGAAAGACCTTGCAGACAGCACAGGCATCAACTACCAGTTCTATGGAACGACTGTAGGCGGTACCTTTGACAGCAGTGTCAGCTATTTGGGAAATCCTGTGGGCTTATCCGGTAATTGGCAGGGATATATCTATAACTTCCGTCCGCAGGCGACAGATACAGCCATGATGACATACGATGCATCACCTACTATTCCCGATGAGCCGGATGAGCCTTCCGACGGCAGTCTTTTAGTGGAAAAACTGGACTATAACACAAAGGAAACCATACCAGATGCAGTATTCCATATCCGTGGAGTATCTAAAAGCTGTAGTCATATCAATATCACAGTTAAGGCATCTGATAGTGCCACAGAACCGATCTTAGGTGACGGCGGCAAGGTAGAGCTTTCTGATGGCGTAGTGCGTATGACTGGTATTCCAGCAGGGACTTATGAAGTGACCGAAGTTTCTGCACCACCGCATTATAGTGTGGCAGTTGGTCAGAACTCCCAAAGTGTGGAAGTTGTGAATGATGCAGAAGTCCATCCGAAAGTAACTTTTGAGAATAAACCTTATGGTTCTTTGACCATTCGTAAGATCGATGCGGATACACAGGAGGAGCTGGCAGGTTTTTATTTCAAGGTAGTCAATCATACAACAGGTTTTGAACAGACCGTTGTGACAGACAGCAATGGAGAAGTCACCATTGAAGACCTTCCAGAAGGCAGTTATGAAGTAACAGAGATTGCTGCTAGGTTTGATTATATCTTAAACGATACGCCGCAGATCGGAGAAGTCGATTGGGGCGAAGAAACGGTTGTTGTTATGGAAAACCATGCAAAACCGTCTGTTGAGATCACAAAAATCGATGCGGAAACATCAGAACCTATTTCTGGGGTGTATTTTGAAATCACACATAAAAATACACAGCAGACCTATACAGGTGTGACAGATGAGGACGGCAAAATTACGCTGGAAGGTGTGGACGAAGGCTGGTTTGCCATCAAGGAAGTGACACCGGCAGATGGCTATATTGCTTCTGATGAGATTTATGAGGTATATGCCGAAAGTGGTCATCCGGGAGAAATCACAATCAAGAATACAAAGAAATCTGGTATTTTGATCCGTAAAGTGGATGTAGATGGTAACGGTATCGAAGGTGTTTCCTTCAATATCTTCCGATTTGGCGAGGATACACCATTGCCAAATTCACCTGTTACAACGGGGGATGACGGTACTGCACGCTTAGACGGCTTGGAGCCGGGGCATTATCAGGTGCAGGAGGTACAGGCGAAGCCAGGGTATTTGTTAAACAGCAAAAAGTATGACTTGGTTGTAGAAGAAGGTGTGGAAAAGACAACCATTGTAGAAGTGGTGAATCATAGACAGCCAGACCTTACGATCCGAAAAGTAGATAAGAAAGATCCTGATAAAGGGTTAGCAGGAGCAGTATTTGAAGTCAAAGAAGTAGACGGTCAGGCACTTCCGGGAAGTCCATATACCACAGGACCAGACGGCAGCTTTACCATTGAGGATATTGACATTGAAAACGGCGTATCCAAAAAACTGGTGATCACAGAAATCCAGCCGCCAGATGGATATGAGCTTTCTTCTCCAAATGTGCAGTATGCCACCATGGAGCCAGACCAAGATGTGACATTGACATTTATCAATGATGAGTCACCTGACCTTACAATTTTGAAGGTAGACAAACAGACCGGTGCACCACTGGCAGGTGCTATGTTTACCGTAGAAAAACTGGAAGAACCAGAAAAAGGATTCATCACAGGCAGTCCTTTTACCACAGATGCGGAAGGTAAAATCGTTTTGCCGAATATGGCGCCAGGCAGTTATCGCATCGTAGAAACAAAGGCGCCACAAAACTATGTCATCGATACAGCAGAACGCATCATCAACTTGGTAGAAGGAGAAGACTTTACTGCGAAGTTTGAGGATACCAAGAAACCAACACTTACTGTACATAAAGTGGATTCTATTACAAAAGACCCGTTGAAAAACGCACAGTTTGAAGTATATCGTGCGGTCAACGGCTCTTTAGACGGTGAAACTGTGATGGTAGGCAGTTTTACATCCGATGCCTCCGGTATTTTTAAGCTGGAAAATGCAGAGCCGGGTTGGTATCGCATCGTTGAAAAGCAGGCGCCATCTGGTTATGAGCGTAAAACAGAGTCCATTGATGTATTTTTGAAAGCAGGTGAAGACAAAGAAATCACTTTTGAAAATGCACCGATGTCAGCGATTATCATCAAAAAAGTAGACGCAGAGACTGGAGAAGCACTGGAAGGTATCAAATTTGAAGTGCGTTATTTAAGTGGTGCTACCGGAACAGAAGGAACTGTGATCGGTACTTATACCACATCTAAGAATGGTACCATTACCATTGCTGGATTGAAAAAAGGTGTATATTCCATTGCAGAAGTATCCAGTGATAGTGATCATATCTTAGACGAAACGATTCAGACAGTCACACTGGCAGATGATAATTCTGTTGTGACAGTAGAGTTTACCAATGCACCTTTGGGCGGGCTTTTGATTAAGAAAATGGATGCTGTCACAAAAGAGCCATTAAGTGATGTTACGTTTAAAGTGACAGATATCAAAGGTGCTGTTGTAGGTGAGTCCAATGGCGAATATCGTACAGACGAAACAGGTACCATTTACATCCCTCAGCTGGTAGGTGGTTTTATTGTCCAGGAAATCAAGACGAAGGACGGATATATCTTGGATAATACCGCAAAAACTATTTATATCGAAAAGGGCAGAGTATATTCCATGGAATTCTTTAACCAGCCAGAGAATAGCTTTGTGATCCAGAAACTTGACGGTGAAACAAAAGCACCTCTTGCAGATGTTACTATTAAAGTAACAACAGTAGATGATCAGTTCATTGGGCAGTATACCACAGATGAAAGCGGTATCATCACCATTGTTGGCTTGAAGCCTGGCACTTATAAAGTACAGGAGCTGAAAGCACCTGAAGGCTACAATTTGGATAATACCGTGAAATTGGTACATTTGAAACAGAATGAGCCTCAAAAACTGGAACTGTATAACTATAAGAAAGCAGCGCTTATCATTTATAAAGTGGATAAGAACACGCAGGAGCCTTTGGAAGGAGCTAAGTTTAAGGTAACAGAAATCGACGGCACTTATGTGGGGGACTATATCACCGGTACAGACGGCAGAATTACAGTTCCTACACTTGAGCCGGGCTGGTATGTAGTAACGGAGACAGCAGCACCGAAGGGTTATAACATCGATGAGGTACCGAGCAAAAATGTACAGGTAAAGAGCGGTTCTCCTGTGACTGTGAAGTTTGAAAATGACAAAAACGCTACATTGCGTATTGAAAAAACGGATATCGTTACTGGTGAGCCAATGGAAAACGTGGAATTCAGTATCGTGCGTGATGACGGTAAGACCTATGGCAAGTATTACACCGACAAACGTGGCGAAATCAATCTGGAATATATGTTCCCGGCTGGTACCTACCTGATCCGTGAAACCAATACAAGAAAAGGATATGCGCTGGATACGAATGTCAGAAAAGTAACCCTTGACTGGGGTGATGATAAGCTCATTGAATGGGAAAACTATCCGTTGGCATCTATCCGTATTGAGAAAATCGATAAGGAAAATGACGAGCCAATGGCAAATGTCACATTTGAATTGTTCGATCCAAACAAGAAATCTTTGGGTACTTATAAAACAGACGCCAAAGGAAGAATCTAGCTGAATGATATGTTCCTTGGCGGTACAACATATTACCTGAAGGAAGAAACACCAGAAGGTTATCTGCCACAGGAAGGTTATTTAGCAGTAGAAACAAGATGGGACAAAACAACCTATGTGGATATTGAAAACGAGCCGATCATGGGCAAGGTACAGATCCATAAAACAGCTGCGGATAATAATCCGATCACAGGTACCTTAAAAGGCGATGGACTGAAAGGTGCGAAGTTTACCATTTATGATGCTGATGGTAAAAAAGTAGATGTATTGACAACGGACAGCAAAGGATATGCGGAATCCGATTGGCTCAGATATGGTGAATATACCATGAAGGAAACCACAAGTCCGCTGTATTTCCTGTTGAGTGATGAAACCATTCATTTTGAAATCGTAAATGACGGTGAAACGGTTGAAATCGAGAGAACCAATCAGAGTACATTGCTGAAGACCAATGTAGAGAAAAGTGGGTATAAAGAAACCATGGGTGGAAGTGTGATTAGATATGATATCTATAACATCCAGAATCAATCCATGGTACCGCTGGAAAACTTCTATCTCCATGAAAGCCTTCCGGCAGATCCTGCGTATATCACAAGATTGTTCACAGGTACGTTTAACCAGAATTTGAATTACACCATTTATTATAAGACCAATAAAACTGGTACATTCAGAGTACTGAAAGATAATCTCTTTACAGACCGTGTGTATGAGATTGACTGCACAAAAGGCTTGATGGCTGGGGAATATATCACAGATATCAAGTTTGATTTTGGTACGGTTGATGTTGGTTTCAGAGAAGTGGAAAGACCGTTCCTGTACTGCAAGACATACGATAATCTGCCAAATGGCTATCAGTTCACGAACAGAGCTGAGGTTGGTGGTACTTATGAAATGCAGAAGGTAACAGCGGAAGACACCTTTACTACTAAGATTTATGTACCACCAACAGTAGATAGAGGAAAACTTCCAAAAACAGGATATTAAATTTAGTTTGGGGTGGTCTGCGGATCACCCCTTTTTTTATTGTGATGAAAAACGTTTTTTTGGAGGTGGAGATATGATTTTGATGGTCTATGCAGGTGTTTTTTTATTAGCCTATGGCATTTATCACTTGGTTGCACATTTGGCATATTTTCCTTCAGGGAAATCAGGGAGAAGTATAAGTGGTTTTTGGAGAGCCATGTGTCTGGAGCTGGCTGGATATGCTATGAAAAGGTTTTCTTTGACAAGCGCTTCTTCCGGAAAATTAAAAAGTCTTTTGCAAATCAATCAAGAGAAAAAAGATGAAACCGTTTGGCTTTTGGAAAAGTGTATCGGTAGTTTTGGTGTATTCTGTCTTTGTAGTCCGTTACTGCTGGTTCAGCCGAAAGTATTTTTGTTGTGTTTGGGAGCAGGGCTCTTTGTGGTGTGGTATGAGTTGTTATTATACTGTGTAAAAAGCATGGGCGATAAAAGAATATTACAGAGAGAACTCCCGTTCTTTCTCCTGCTGCGCTGGAAGTATTCTTTGGAGGAAAGAAATGAGTCAGATTATGTAGCGGCGTGTCAAATGTTTGTGGCAGAGGATATTCCGAAAGAAAGGTGGGGACTTCTGGTAAAGGAATACATAGCAGAGTATAAGATTTTCACAGAGAAGAAAAATGAATGGACTGCAATGCTTTCTAATGTTGCGGTAGATGATTTGGAGAAGTGGTATAAAACGAAGTATGAGTTCTTTCAAAGAACAAGGAATCGTAAAAGTATGAAAAAGCTGAAATTCTGGCTGTTTTTGAAGCAAATAGTATCTATTTTATTAATTGTTCTTTATTTTGTTTTTTCATGTGATTGGATTTTTGATAAGCTATAAACAATTATTAATGAAAGGATAAATGCATCAGAGGTAATTTGATAAATTAAATGATTTGGCTTATGATTGTAAGATTATCTATTTGGAGGAGGAGCAATGGGAAATGTATATGGTTATATTCGTGTTAGCACTAAGGATCAGAACGAAGATAGACAGTTTATTGCACTGAGAGAAATGTCTGTTCCTGAGAAAAATATCTTTTTGGACAAACAATCAGGTAAAGATTTCAAACGCCCTATGTACATACGTATGCTTAAAAGAATGAAAAAAGATGATTTGCTTTATGTGAAGAGCATTGATCGTTTGGGAAGAAATTATGATGAAATTTTAGAACAATGGAGAATTCTCACGAAAGAAAAGGGAGTTGATATCGTAGTATTGGATATGCCTCTTTTGGATACAAGACGTGGAAAAGATTTAATGGGAACTTTTTTAAGTGATATTGTTTTGCAGGTACTATCTTTTGTAGCTGAAAATGAACGAACCAATATAAGGCAAAGACAGGCGGAAGGCATTGCTGCGGCAAAAAAAAGAGGTATTCGTTTTGGAAGACCTCCAAAACCATTACCGAAAAATTTTCATGAAATATATCAACAGTGGAAAAATGGTAAAATTACTGGTTTAGAAGCAGCCAAAGCATGTGGAATGCCGATGTCTACATTTCGCTATCGAGCTGAAATTTACAGAAAAAGCACCTTATTGTAAATGAAAGTTTTTACAATAAGGTGTACTTTTTTGTAAAAATTTACCTTTATGTATTTTGCTTTATTATAGTACAGAAAAAGAAAATAGTCCAGTAATATTGCCGAAAATTGATATGATATCAACATTAAAACTGTTTATGCGATAGGTTACAGAAAAGTACACATTTATGTATTAAATTATTTAGGGGAATGCTAAGTGTTCCTGTAAAAAATAGAATTTCTCCCAATATTGACAATCGTTGTTCTGCAAATTTATGAAATGATAAGGGGGCGTATTTTAAGTACACAATATGAACTATAAGCAGTATTCATAGTGTAACGATTTGTGTTATTTTGTCTTTTTTGAATAAGAAAGATATGCGATTTATTGTTTCAACTTTTTTACGAATGAGAGAAGAAAAAGAGTTTTCATAATAATATTTAATTTCCTAATGAATTTATCGATATTTATTTATATCAGGACAGAATATGGATTCTGTATAAAAGGAGGAGGATACTTGTTTTGGAAATTTTTATGCAGGACAGAACTTCAAAATCCGTTGAGATAATGTTTCATTGATTACAAACAGTCGATTGCATTGGCTGGCATTACATATTGCAATAAGCAAAAGTCAGACGGCTGTATGAAAGAACTGTCCGTAGTGCCAGAGGATATTTAAAAACAAATATAAAGAAGTTTTGTCTGTATAGAAATTGCCAATGATAAAAATTAAGTATAAAAAATGCTCTAGAGGAAGGGGGTATAAAGTAGTTATGATGGTGGAACAGTCGTTATTAGATTTAATAGCCATCCAGATGAAATGCGAATATTTATCTGATTTGCGGTTTTTATCAATGGAGCAACGTCGGTATCTGGCACAAAAGCTGAATCAATTGACACCGAGAAAAGAAGATATGCAAGACTGGAACGATGCTCTAAACTACCTTACAGGTGCACCAATGGAGGCTACAGCAAAAGCTGCAAAAGAACGACTTGTTTATCTGTTATCCCAGTCTGGTGACACAGGATTGGAAAATAAGACTAAAAAGGAGGAGAGAGAATGAAACGACGAATATTAGCGATTTTTTTAAGTTTATGTATGCTCGTAGGTCTGTTGCCTGTCGTAGCGCTGGCATCAGACGGAGAATCAGGAACTGTGTCATCCGCAGCATGTTCCTGTGAGACTCTTTGTACAGAAGAAGCAGTAAATGCAAATTGCCCTGTCTGTGTGGAGGACTATTCCCTTTGTGCCTATGTAGCCCCAGACAATGAAGAGGAACTTGTTTCCTGTACGAAAATGGAAGGCTGTACTTTAGAGGACGGTCATGAGGGCGAGTGTATGACTTCTCAGGATGAAACATCATGCATCTGTGAAACTGTTTGCATGGAAGAAACAGTAAATGAAAACTGTCCTGTTTGCATGGAAGATCATGTTCATTGTGCATATGTAGCTCCAGACGATGAAGAGGAACCTGTTTCCTGTACGAAAATAGAGGGCTGTACTTTAGAGGACGGTCATGAGGGCAAGTGTATGACTTCTCAGGATGGTCCAGTTTGTGCAATGCTGGATGGATGCGGTAATGATATCCATGCTGTAGGATGTCCTCAGTATGTTGAACCTGCGGATGACACTCTGCAAGAACAGGCACAGGAGGAGCCTGCTACACAACCTGTTACATCAACGGAAAGCACTTCAGATTTGTTGAGTGGAACTGCGTCCAGTAGTACATCTCAGAATTTAGAAGGAGCAGAAGGTAGTGTTCTTACTTGGAAGCTGACAGAAGGTGTACTCACCATTTCCGGTACTGGTGCTATGAAAGATTATGGGTATAGTGGTCGCACAGAAGTTCCTTGGTATGACCAGAGAAGCACTATCACAAAGGTTATCTTTGGAGATGGCGTGACCCACATCGGCAGTTTTGCCTTTTTTCAGCACACAAATCTAACAAGTTTTGAAATGACAAACAGCATGGTCAGTTTTGGACAAGGTGCATTCCAGGGGTGCAGTGCACTAACCACCATTCCAAAACTCCATGAAAATTTTCAGGATTTCAGTACAGAAGTTTTTGTAGATACACAAATCGAAGCCTATGAAGTAGAATCAGCAAACCCATACTATATCGTAAAAGATGGCATTCTGTACAGCAAAGACGGGACGACCCTTGTCAACTGCCCGCCGGGCAAAGTGGATGTATTTGACCCGAATTGGCTCAATGGCGTGACCACCATTGCTCCTTATGCGTTCCGTACTTGCAGAAGTCTGACTGGTACGTTGCAGATTCCTGCACATATTACTAGCATTGGACGGCAGGCGTTCCAAAATTGTTCCAGTCTTACAGGTGATCTGACGGTTCCCAACACTGTGACAGATCTTGATGGTTATTATACCTTTGCAGGAATGACTAGTATGACAGGAAAACTCACGCTGGAGAGCAATATCACAGAAATTCCTGGTGGTATGTTCAACGGCAGTGGCTTTACTTCCATGGAGTGGCAAGGCAAGGTGACTTCCGTCGACAATAACGCTTTCACCGGCTGCAAATTTACTGGTTTTGCTCTGCCTGAATCCGTTACGACGGTTGGGGATAGGGCATTCCAGAACTGTGCTGCCAACGGCAGTGCGTTTGGCTCACTGGAGCATTTGTCTAGCATTGGAACCTATGCATTTGGCGGCTGCGACTTAGGCTCAATTTTCATTTCGAAAGATGCTGAAGTAGCGACCAATGCATTTAATGGCGCAACAATCACATCGGTTACATATAATGCTCCAACTCTGACCAAACAAGTGTTTAATGGTGCAACGGTCAACACATTTACCCTGATGGACAATGTGACCTATATTGGCGCTGGTAATTTCACGAAAGCTGGAAGTGTTTCTGCATCTCTCCGTTCGGTGCAGACAATAGAAGCGAGTGCATTTAAGGGCGCTACCCTTACCACGGATATATCTATTCCGGCCGGTGCTACAGTTGGCAGCAATGCCTTTGAGAATGCAACGTTAAAGAATGTCTCTTACAATGCAGAAACCGCGTCTTATGCTGTATTCAAAGGTGCGACAATGAACTCCCTTACTCTGGGAGACAATACAACAGAAATCGCCGCAAATGCATTCCAAAAAAGCCATATTGGCGGCGATGCGCTGAAACTTGGAAAAGTGAAAACCATTGAAAAATATGCCTTTTCGGAGGCACAGCTTCCTGCTACCGTTATCATTCCAGAGACGGCAACAGATTACAATAACCATGTGTTCTATGGAACAGAGGGAGGGAAAACGCTGCTTATATATGGCTCTTATAATATGGTGCCAACTGCCTTGACCCATGATTCTGAGTTTGAGACTGTGGTGATTACCGCTGATATTGAAAATAATGACGAAGTTACTTATGGTGATAATCAGAAGGCACATAACCGTCTTACATCTATGACTGACGGTCATATCATTTATATGACCAACGATACATCCAGACAAAATGCAGAGGTTCCAAATAGTAATGGTGCAGTTGGTGTGACCAATGGCGGTACCTTTGCGGAGGATACCAAATTTGATTCTGGGACTCTTGCTCATCCCATCAAAGATGGATTCATTTTTGACGGTTGGTATACAGAGGATGGCACAAACGACATCTGGGGTGAAAAAGTATCAGATATTACACTTAGTGAAACCTACTACGCTAAGTGGACAGAAAGTGGGTACAACATTTCTCCCACTTCCCTTGACTTTGGTTCTGTAAGCTACGGTTCTGCTGTAGGAGCCCAGAAAATTACAGTAGAAGGTACTGGTGGCACTGGCGAACTTACTGCCGAAAGCAGCAATGATAATATCTTTACAGCTGAAGCAACTGACGGTAGTGTGAATGTAACACCTGTAGAAACCCTTATTGTTGGGACATACAGTGAGGTCATTACCATCACAACTCCTGACGGTGCAACTTTCTCTGTGCCTGTAATCATCAGCGTAAATGCAGCAGACTCTCCTCTGTCTATCACTCCTTCTGTCACATCTCTTGTTGGTGGCGGTACTGTGACCCTGACAGTTGATAAGAGCAAGCTGCCTGAAGGAGCAGTGGTAACAGTAACCGGAAATAACGGTGTTACTATCACTGAGAACAACGGTACTTACACCGTGAACCTGCCTAATACAAATGCAACCTACACCTTCATTGCAAGCTATGCGGGTGATGCAAACCATGCTGCTGCAAGTGCTAGCTGTATCGTGTCTGTAACTCGGCGTTCTAGTGGCGGTGGTTCTAGCAGCAGCTCCGGCGGTTCTCATACCACAAGCTCTAGTGACGATGTAAGTATTACTGTAAGTGATGACAATGTGACCACTTCCCAGATGGAGAGTGCGGTAAACAAAGCGGATGAGGGCTCTACCATTACTGTCAAGGCGACTAGTTCCAAAAATATCACTTTGCCTGTAGACGGTTTGCGAGATGTAGTGGATAATGATAATGATGTACTGGTACAATTCCGTTATGGTGAAATTACTTTGTCTACGCGTGCCATTGAAGGCATGATTGATGGAACTTCATCTAATGAAAAAATTAAAGTTTCTATTACGAAAAACGATGATAGTACAGATGAAATCATATCTGAACTACAGAATAAAGATATAGTAGCATTCGATGTTTCTGTGAACGTGGAGGATAAGAACATCCATTCCTTCGATGGTAGTCTGACACTTACATTTACAGTTCCTGATCTATCTGAGATCAGTGATCCGCATATTCTGCATATCTTGAACGATGGTACGAAAGAATATTATGTACCTGATCGTATCAGTGGTAATACTATCACTGTAAAAGGTATCTACAATTTGTCCACTTTTGCGGTTATCCCGGGAAGCAGTGTACCGACGAACCCTGTTAACCCCTTCGTGGATGTTTATGAAAGTGATTACTATTACGATGCTGTTCTGTGGGCAGTAAACAATGATGTGACCAGTGGCACCAGTGCAACCACCTTTGGTCCTAATGCAGTAGTTACTCGTGCACAGATGGTGACTTTCTTGTGGAGAGCTCATGGCGCTCCAAAGACTGTTGGTTCCAATCCTTTCACTGACGTGAGCGAAAGTGATTACTATTATGATGCTGTTCTGTGGGCAGTGACCAATGGCGTGACCAGCGGCACTAGTGCAACTACATTCAGTCCTGATATGGAAGTTACCCGTGCACAGGCTGTTACTTTCCAGTGGAGAGCTGCAGATTCTCCTATGGTATCTGGTAATAAATTTGGTGACGTGGTTGACAATGCTTATTATGTCAATGCAGTGGCATGGGCAGTTGCCAACGAAATTACCAGCGGCACTAGTGCAACCACATTCAGTCCTGATATGGTTGTTACCCGCGCACAGGCTGTTACTTTCCTGTATCGAGAATTGGCATAAAAAAACAGCTAATTTAATGTAATAAAAAAGAGGTGGAATCGGAATTTTCTGATTCCATCTCTTTTTTGTTGGATGCTTTAGCTTAACAAAACCCTTAGTTCTACTACGGGTAAATAAAATACCTTGGTATACAAAACCTCCTGATGATAATTTTAGAATGAAGATTTGGTGACTGCATTACTAAAACAAATCAGGATGTTTTTGACATGAAAAATGAAATAAAAAATACAGTACATTCTAAATACAGATGCCAATATGCAATATTTACACCTAAATTATAGAAGAAAAATAATATACAAAGAATTAGGAACACTATAGGACAAATAATCAGGAAAGTGTACGAAGAAAAAAGTTGATATTTTTGAAGCACAAGCCTGTTCAGAGCATAAGCTAAATTTGTTTCTTTTGTTTGCAAAAAATTGGTATAAATTTAAGACATTGATTTTTCAGATTTGTAAGTTTTTTATTTCCCTGCAATTTTAGTAAGAACAATTTACGAGTAAGAAGAGAAAAAAGAATCATATTATCCTCAAAGGTACAAATCTGGAACATGTAAAGTTATCAGCATATTCGTTGATGAAGGAGATATTTTGCTATGTTTCAATAACCTCTGTTTTGAAGCCTAGCTAACTCACATGGTGTCAAAAATTCTCGTTGGGAAATCCCACTGTTGATCGCCGTCTCATTGGTCAGGTCATACTAGAAGGTACGCTCATATTCGTCCAGTGAAATAGGGGATTCGAAGGTTGGAATCGAAGACAGCACTTCTGCACACTGTCTGGAACTGGCAAAGCAGACGCTTTTTGTTAAAACAAATATGAGTTTAAGGTTTCTCATTTTCATTGTGCCTCTCTCAATTTTTTATATAAACATTATTGTACATAGCCCCATTAAGTACAATCCAACGAATACAAAAGTAAATAGTGTCCATTGGTCCGTGGTAGCTCCGCAGACTTCGAACAATTGTGAAAATGCCCACTGCCATTCATATTGGCAGTGGGCATTTTTCACGGTTATGCAGTTATTCCAACGTTTCAACGCTGTCATCACTGATGGCAAGCTTAACATAGGTCATGTCATCATTTTCATAAACACTGTAAATACCCAAGAAAGGGGTATCCGGCGCAATCTCCTGTTTGCTGTAAACAGTACCGTTAAAGGTTACATCGGAACCTTCCGTTACCACACCAATGGCAGATTCCGTCTCCACTGTGACATCTTCGCAGGAGACAAATACTTTGACGAAGTTATCATCCATGGTAGTTTCCTTAGCAGCTCCGGGTGTAACTTCTTTACAGGTTACAACAGACCCATCTCCAAAAGAACAGCCAGCGCCTAAGCTGACCATAGCGTGATAGTCGCCCAGGATCGTAAGCCTGCCATTGAAGGTGCAGTTGTCAAAAAAGATACCGCTACGCAAATCAATGGAACCATCCCGCGTGCTGGCAGGATCGACGGTTACTGTGACCATCTGATTAAAGGTTACATCATAAACTTCTGTTGTTTCTCCCGCTTTCAGCTGGTAATCGTACTGCACTTCGGCAGTCTCACTCTGTTCAGGAGCGGAGTTGTCAGTGGAGGCAGAGGTATCTGTGCCCGCACATGCTGGTAGGGTCAGCAGCATAGCCGCCACAAAGAAAATAAATAGTTTTTTCATGATCAAAACCCCTTTCATTTTTATATTTCCTGCCATATGTATTCAGCAGGAGTTTTTAGAATGATATTTATGTTGCTTATGCCTCGCCATACAGGAACCTAGTCAACAGCCGAATGTTATACTAGTCACGACAGTACTGTCAATAACTACAGCTGTTTAGCGTCACGTATGGTCTCTCTAGACTTCTAAGACTGTGAAATATGTTCCGAGAACCAAATTCACTCCAACTGAGCTCCGCTCAGCCATGAAGCAACGGTCTCTTGGTTAAACTGCTCCTCAGGTGCAGTAAGGTAGATGCCACCAAATGACTCCTCTCCCTGAAGCAATACATAGTAGCACAGCTGACCATCTTCCTGCGTAAACTGGGCAGCATAATTTCCATATGCGTCGTAGTCGAACACAGTACCTTCAGGTACGGAGTTCTGGACACCACTACGGGTGGAGTAATCTTCTAAGTCAGTAGGAAGCGCTACGCCTGCCATTTCATAGGCGTCTGTGCCAAAGCGGTTAGCCTGAATGTAATAGTCATCCTTCTGGAAAGTAGCATAGCGGGTAGGCAGAGGTTCGGTGATTTCCCCGGAATCCATAGTAAAGCCCTCAGGCAATTGAAAGGTACCCAGCCCCTCCACGGTATATTCCACTAAGGTCTCCTGTTCCTGCTGAGAGGAGCCAGCAGCGCTATTACCGTCACTGCTGTCGGAACTGTCGTCTGAGCCGTTCTGGCTGGCGCAGGCACTCAGTGCCAGAGCCAAGCATCCTGCAAGGCAGAGAATAATCCATTTGTTTCGTTTCATATTGCATTCCTCCTTCCTGTTCAGGCAAAGCTGATATTTACTTCAGCATACCATGTCTAAAGGAAAAAGTGGTGCACAAACTGCATACTTTATAACTACTGAAATGAGATTTCAAAGGTTGCCTGTTCCAACTGTTCTCGCGCTAAGGGCTGATGCTGAGGACTGAGAATCAGCAGCCTAAGCCAAGGACAGTCCAGCAGCGGAGTGAGGTCCATAATAGGATCATTACGCAAATCCACATCCGTCATAGCAGGCATTTTAGGCAAAAAAGATAAATCGTTTACGCCTGTTCCACCTAGGTTCAAAAAACGCAAGTTAGGCAAAAGGGTCAGCACCTCAGGGTGAAGAATTGTACAACCGTACAAATCCAGATCCTGAAGCTTTTGAAATACTGTAAAATGGGACAGATCCACCTCCTGCGTGGAGTACAGCCGCAGCTCCACAAGACCGGTAAGTCCTACCAGGGTTTCGACTGCTCCGCCGGGCAAATCTCCAATAATCAGGCGAGTGAGATTGGGACAGGACTCTAAAGAGGAAAAGTCCGTGACCCAAGTGCCGCGCACGTTAAGAAATTGGATGCCGCTTCCCTCAAAAGCCTTCAGCAAGGTGATGCCAGCAGCCTCCAATGTTACCTCCCGCAATGCAGTCAGCTGAGATAGCACTTCTATAGAGCGTACAGGGTTTTCTCCCAGATCCAGCACACGCAGCTCTGTCTGTCCGACCAGCGGGCTTAAATCCGAAATCTGATTTCCTGTCAGGCTGAGATACTCTAATGGTAGTTCTGCTAGGGGAGATATGTCAGAGATTTGCTGATAGTCCAGAATCAGTACCCGCAAGTTGGTACACTGTGCCAGAAGCTCTAGATCGCCATCGTCGATGTCTCCATGAGGAATCTGCATCGCATAGCGGTCATGAGTGAAGCCAACTTGATCCTCGTGCTCTTGAAGGGTACCCATCAGGTTCTCTCCACACACCAAAAGTTGTTCTACTTCTCCTAGCCGCTCTACAGGAATAGGTTCTCCTGCCTCCAGTTGCAGCTCCTGCCGTAGTGCGTCCTCCAACAGGGAGGGTTGAACCTGCATTTCTCCAGATGGTGTCCATAGCAGCAGAAGGAGAATGGCTGCACACAGTACTCCTCCAACAACTCCAGTCATAAGACCCAGCCGAGGATATTTTAGTGCCTGATACACCGCGCGAGCAGAGGCATAGCGATTTTTGGGGTCAAAGGCAGTACACTGCCGAATCACACGGCATAGATAGTTAGGACCGATGTCCTGATTTGATGGTTCAAAGCTGCCAGTGAGTAAAAAGCGCATGAGCATACCCAAACTATAAAGATCGGAGCGTTGATCAGTCTGCTGATAGCCGAACTGCTCCGGTGGGGCAGTGATCTGCGTTCCAAGAAACACCGTATCCCCCTGTTGTTCTGGTCGGTAGTGCCGGGCAGCCCCCAGATCAATAAGATGACATCTTCCGGTAGGGTCCATAATCACATTCTGTGGCTTGACATCTCGGCAGATGATTGGCGGATTTTGGCTGTGCAGATAGCTTAGCACCTGACACAAGGACAGTGCTACCGTCCGTACTTTTTCGGGAGAAAGGGGTCCTTGGGCTGTTACCTGTTCATAGAGACTGACACCTTCCACATACTCACGGATCAGATACTCTTTTCCTTTCCATTCCAGATATGCCATGGGCTGGGGGAGTTGAGGGTGTCGCAGACCTCGCAGAAGATCGTATTCCTGCCGCAGCGTATCCTCGCGCCCCGTAGGCTGAAGTTTCAGTACTGCTGTCCAGCCAGCCTGATCTTGAACCAAGTACACCTGCCGTTCTCCATCCTTCAGGCAAGCCTGAGGGCTGTATTGTTCTCTCATACCGGGAGGTAGCGTTAGCTTGTCCAGTACTTGCGCCTGATACTCTCGTAAAAACCGTTCATGCGTATCCATATTAGTTCTCCTTGCCGTAGAGGCTTCGTTCAGGCAAGGAAGCCAGCAGATCTTCCGTTTCCAATAAAGTCATTTTTTGGTTCAGAGCAAAGATGACAGCAGCATCCCGGCGTATTTTGGGGTAAAGCGCTCCGCAGCCTCCCACCGTCAACAATCGTTGAGTTTCTTTTAGCCCAAGGGGAAGGGTCAACGCCGTTCGCAGGAGAATGTCACGTCCCGGAATACGTTCTCCCCGTAGGACTTGATACCCGTAGGACTTACTGATGTCGGCGGCAGCAATCCATTCAGGAATGGATAATCCAGCCTGTTCTAACAGATCTCGCAGTAATTGAGCACAAGTTGGCTCAGTTCGTTCCTGCTGCAAAAGGGCTTTACCGCTTTCGCGTCCACGCAGTCTGTGGAATAATTTACTTGTTGTTTCGTACATTTCCTTTCCCTCCTCTCAATCATGACCTGAAACCTGCCTTAACTAATCAGGCTGAAAAGGCAATTTTCTGATCCATTCTGCTGTTCAGCGAAAAAGGTGGCAATGGACACCACCAAATGAAATAATATTTAACAGAAGAAATTTTTTTTGGATTTCTGGATGGGCTTTTTACTTTAGCGTAAGTCTGTCCTGCTTTTTTATTTCTTATTTTATCGCAAAAAAATCATTACGCCATAGGAAGAAAATATCTCTAAACAATTTTGAATGGGAAAAGTTCTACGATTACATTCGTCCGGTACGCATATATAAAGTACAAATACAGGAACAGAAAATCTTGGTGCAGAGGGGTTATGTTGATACAGTTAGGAAGAATATAAAAATACGCAAATATATTAATAATTAACTGGAAGAAAATTAGACATCGGCTCAAATCCGTTTGATCTGTTTATGGGTGAAAAATAAGAAAACTGCTAAGGTCGGCAGTTGAAGAAGCAGAGGGTTTATAAATGTAGTTGATAATACCTCATTCTTATGGCAAAGCAAACCATTGACTAAGCTGATGTCATGAAATACTTAACTTTTCTTTTCGACAGGTAAACAAATGATATTCAATAAAAAGTTTACTGTTCGCTATGTTTCGGTCTTATAAGCTATGATGCTCAATCTTATACGGTTGATCTCAGATGATGTTTCATACAGGTTGTTTTTCGTGGTATTTTCAACACTTTGAAGAAAGTCCATCAGTATGGTGAGTAAACTCCCAATGATAGCGATTACTCCTGTTTTCAATCTATCGAATTTCTTATCTAAAGTATTCCGAAATTTTATAATTCTTTTTTTCACCCACAGTTATCCGTTTTGGTACAATTATGTATTTTCTATTTCAAATGTTCCCTCATGCAATTCTTACATAAGGGAGTTTTTTGTCATTGTCCGTTTTTACTGGTCCAGTTCAAGAACCAATGACTCTTTTTTTATTGCGTTAAAATGTTTATGATAAAAACAAATAATTAAAAATTGGAGGATTTAATATGATTCAAAGTATCTCAACTAAAGAAATTGAAAGATATCTCATTCATTTAAAAGAACAGGAAAGAAGCAAAGAAACCATTGAAAAGTACAAAAGAGAATTGTATGCTCTGTTGCGTTTTTTATCTACTATGGATGTAACAAAAGAAGCTTTGATTCTATGGAAATCGATGTTGCAAGAAACTTACAGTCCATCAGGTGTGAATGGAAAGTTAGTGGCTGCTAATGGATTTTTTTCGTTCTTAGGAAGACATGATCTGCGCATGAAACTGCTCAAAATTCAGCGAGAAATTTTTAGCAAAGAGGAGAAGGAACTTACAAAACAAGAATATGTTCGATTGGTAGAGACTGCCAAAAAGAAAGGAAATACGCGCCTTTCATTGGTTCTTCAAACTATTTGTGCTACCGGAATCCGGGTATCAGAACTGCAATATATTACTGTAGAAGCAGTAAGAAAAGGGCGTGCGGAAGTAAATTGTAAGGGAAAACATAGAATCATTTTTTTACCGGATAAACTTCAGAAAATCTTACAGCGATATGCTAAGAAAAATAAAATACTGAAAGGGGTGTTATTTGTTACAAAAAAAGGAAATCCTTTGAATCGAAGTAATATTTGGGCAGACATGAAAAACCTGTGCAAGGAAGCACAGGTATCTCCAGAAAAGGTTTTTCCTCATAATCTTAGACATTTATTTGCCAGAGTGTTTTACAGTGTACAAAAAGATATTGCAAAACTAGCAGATATTTTGGGACATAGCAGCATAGAAACTACAAGAATTTATATTATGGAAAGCGGAAAGGAACATCGGAGAAAATTAAATCAAATGAAACTTGTATTGTAACAGAATTTCCATTCCGTAATGTAATTGTTAATAAACACCATCAAAAATACTTTTGTTTTTTTTTTACAATAACATTTTTTTACAATTATGACAAGATAAAAACTGTAGAAATAAAACCGATTGTTGCGCTAGAATCGGTTTTATTTCTATGTTTTTAATTTATACATAGTGCTTATGGAAATAAAGAAATATTTGTAAAATACTTTTCTGTTTAAAAAATATCATAGGTACTACGGAATGGAAATTCTGTTGGAAATGAGTGGTCTATATGAAAACTATTCCTATCGACATTGAACAAATCAATGCTTTTTTGAAGATGAAAGGAGAAATAGGTCTTAAAAAAGAAACCATTGTAGAATATCGTAGAGTTCTTATGCGTTTTAGAGAAAATCTTTTTCCGGAATTTGAACTGAAACCAGATACACTACAGTATTGGAAAGAAAGAATGATAAGTGAAAAGAAGTTTTCTGTCAGCAGTATCAATCGTAGTTTGACGATTATCAATCAGTTTCTAGATTTTATGGGGGAGCGAAATTGGCAGACAACATGTATTCCAGCTCAAAAGAAAAATGTGGATTTTTTGAAGAGAAAAGAATATATCAGATTGCTTCAGGCTGCCAAATGCCAAAATCAAGAACAGATATACTTCATTATGAAAACTATTTGTATACTGGGTGTTTCTGTCAGAGAACTTCCTCAGATTACGGTGGCTCTTGTACAAGCAGGGGGTGGAATGATTTCAACAGATTCCAAAAGCAGAAAAACCATTGTTCCAGCTCCATTGCAAAGTGAATTGTTGGATTACTGCAGCAGAGAAGGGATAAAAGAAGGTCATATCTTTTTTTCCCAGAGAAATAAAGATATACATAGAACAGTAATCATTTCAAAGATGAAACAACTGTGTGTATTTGCTGATGTGAAACCGGAAAAAGCAAATCCGAGGAATCTTCTGAAATTATATGAACAAATGCAAGAGGAATTGCAGGAAAAAGTGATGCATTTTATGCGGCAGTATTATGAAAAACTATTGGAAGCAGAGGATCTTTTGATTCTGGGACAGACTGATGAGGATTGGTTGTAAAAGGAAGAATTTTTAGATTACCGACGGAATCTATTAATCAATCATTGGATCTCTTTTGTACAGTTTCTATTGTCATGAATTTTAGGACTAGGAAGAAGCTATGAATAAACAAAAGAATTATAGAAAGGCGTGTATGAGCCCTCTAGTTTTCTACGGAAAAACCTTTGATGATAAAAAATTTGAAGCTGCGGATACAAGGACTGGTGCTTTATGAAATATCAAATAAAGTAGCGTTAGAAAATGATAAATAGGAACAGCAAATACCAAAGTCGTAAAAATACATGCTGCACTTCGGAAATTACATATGATGCTGATACATCGGTTATTCTAATGTACCATTGCTTTTTTATTGTGTGAAACATCAGATGTTATTCATTAAATGAAAATTACGTGCCGGATATTTTTTTATATTTGATCATTTATTACGATTTGATTCTTGCAACATAAAAAGGGAAGTGATAGTTGCCATTTGTAAAATAAGCTTGTAAATTTAGGAGGAAAAAATGAAGCACCACAAAAGATTGTTTAGGTTCTCCATTTTGTTTTGTACCATAGGTGCGATTTTTAGTGCTGGGATGTTTGTGTTTCAATGGCGAGAATATCGTATGGGCGAAAAAGCTTATGAGCGTCTGCAGGAAAATGTGCTTTTGGGACAACAGCAGGATATTCCTTCTTCCAAAGAAGAAATGCAGATTTTATTGCCCCAAGTGGATTTTCATGAGCTGACAGGTATAAATCCTGATGTAAAAGGGTGGCTCTACTGCCCTGATACGCCCATTTCTTACCCTATCTGTCAGGGGCAGGACAATTTGTATTATTTGAATCATTTGTTGGATGGTACACAAAACAGTGCTGGCTGTCTGTTTTTAGATAGTGCTTGCGAGGGGTTCATGGAAAGAAATAGCGTGATTTATGGACATCACATGAAAAATGGTACCATGTTTGCATCTTTGACGAAATATGAGGATCAGGGGTATTACGACGCCCATCCTGATTTGTTTTTGTTGACGCCAGATGGGACATACCGAATCCGGCTGTTTTCCGCTTATGTGGCAGGAATGGAGGACAATTCTTGGCAAATGGATTTTGCATCAGAAGCAGACTATGAAGCATGGCTGGCAGAGATACAGACACGTTCCTGTTTTAAAAGTCAAGGTTTGCCGGAAATTACAGATAGGGTAGTCACATTATCCACCTGTGATTATACTTTTAAAAATGCTAGATTTGTGTGCCATGGTTGGATAGAAAATCAGTCATAGAAAAACATTGACTATAGGGCAATTTCATATAGATTAGATGAGCAAGGAGGGGGATATATGAAAACCAAGATTAGATGGAAAGCGCGTTTTGGTAGCATCGTCATTGCGCTGCTGATGATTTTTAACTGTATTCCTTTTTCCAGCGTTGCATTGGCATCTGGAGGAGAGGAAACGGTTTCAGTAACATTGAAAAAGTCAAACGAGGAAGCGGACAGTGTAACAGTTGAGCTGGAAGCTATTCTAAGCCAAAACGCAGGAGAATCTGCCGCGGCTATGATTGAGATTTCGCTAGATGAAACGGCAGCAAAGGTCTTACAATGGTCGGGTAGGTCTATTTCAGAGAGTGAGATCGGTTCTGGAGAAACGCAAGAAACACCAGAAGAACCGCAAGAGCCAGAAGTTGGGGAATCCGATGGTAACACAGAATCCGACGACAGTGCAGAAACTGGCGACAGTACAGAAACTGGAGACGGCACAGAAACCGGCGATGGTACGGAAACTGGCGATGGTACGGAAACTGGCGATGGTACGGAAACTGGCGATGGTACAGAAACCGGCGATGGTACAGAAACTGGCGATGGTACAGAAACCGGTGATGGTACAGAAACCGGCGATGGTACAGAAACTGGTGATGGTACAGAAACCGGTGATGCCACAGAAGGCGGCAGCACAGGCAGCTCCGAAGGTGGCAGTACGGGCAGTTCCGAGGGTGGCAGCACTGAAGATAGCAGCACAGGCAGTTCCGAAGGTGGCAGCAGTGACTCTGGAAGCCCTACGGTTACAACACAATCCGTTGCCAGTGGACCTATGGAATACCTTGGAGATCCTGTTAATGACCCTGCTGTATTGATCCGAAAGGATGATGGCAGTGCGGTACTGCGTATTTTGCTGACAGGAGAACAGTTGGATTATCAGAATACATTGACATTTTTGAAAAGTTACACAACTGCGGAGGTAACACCTACGATTTTGTATCGAACATATCTGAACGACAAGACAGATCCCATTCCAGATTTAATGACAGCTCCTTTGCTGACCGGTGGCACTTCAATTTCGGCTGATTCATTCACAATCCCTGCAATGATTCCAGAAGAAATTACAGTCAAAGCAGAACCGGATACAATTGATCTGGACATTACTGAGAATAAAACAGCTGCATATTCAGTGGAACTGCAGAAAAATATTGATACAGCTGAAGGCAAGACTTATACTTTCCAACTTGTTTTGCCCAAAGGGTTGTCTCTGCCAGCAGGAGAAATCAAGTATGAAAATGACGAGATTACCTGTGGAGAAACTATCATTGGCATATTGACAATTCCTGATGTTTTTACAAATGTTTCAATGGAATCCGCAGAGAATGGACTGCTGTTTTCTTTCTCCGTTCCATTTACGGGTACTGAGGGAACAGAAGAACCACCTGCAGATATGACTCCCTATTCGTTAAGCCTTACTGTAGATGTAGATAAGCTGGGACGTGCAGTGGAAGGGATAGCAGGAGACATGACCCTTTCAGTCAAAGGTGCGGGTGACCCTGTTTCTGATCAGGTAAGCATCACTGCCGTTTCTCAGGTTCCCGGTGAAGGCGGCTGGACGGTAGTTGGATCAGAATACCAAAAAGTAACAGAAAATATCTTCTGGGCAGATAATAACGACAACGCCCACAAACGTCCGACATGGAGTGAAACTTTGGGCGGTTCCGATGGTATTTCTCCGAAGCTGTATTATACGCTGAAAAAAGTAGATAAAGATGGAAATGTCGTCCAAACATTTGCATCAGAAGAATTGAGCCAATCTAATTTGAAACTCGTTGGTCTGACAGAAATGCCGAAAATCAATGTCAACAATGGTGTGCTCAGCGTGGCAGCAACGAACGAAGGTCTGCCCACAAAATTGGTGGAACAGGACGGTAATGGTAATACAAAAGAAGAATACTACATAATAGATTGGTCTTTGGAGCCGCCTGATTCTATTGATGACTATACCATTCAAGATGTAGAAGATCCCAGTGTAACAGGTGGCACCATTAATAAAAAAGGCTGGTATTTTGTATTATTGGATGATTTCGTCATTAAGCTGGATGTGCAGCAGGGCGTTGGTAGAAAATTGACAGAACAAGAAGTTATAGATTTGCTGAAAGCTTTCTCCTTCCATTGGGATTATGACGGCATATCAGATGAGATTCCAAACAGTGATACCTTGGAAAATATGCTGGAAGGAAGATTGCATGCTGATTATGATGATGCAACTGGAGAACTAACCATCTCTGGCTTGTGGAAATACAGCGTCAACGGCAATCCTATCACCTACTATCTACAGGAAACAAGCGATACAACCGACGGTAAACTTTCCGATGGGGAACTGCCAGAAAGTATAATGACAGGTGATGATGCGCCTTTAGATGGTGATGACTGGTATACTATTCGGTATGACAATACAGGGATTCCAAATCATGGAGATAAAGATTCTGCTGTTTACGATGGCGGTACCTTGCGTTTGGTACGAGGAGGCAATACAGAGTATACTGCTACGAAAATCTGGCAGGATATTTATGATGATTCTGAAGAACGTCCTAACCCAACTTTTACTCTATATCGCTATAAGCGGACAGAAGGCATCCATACTGCTTCCATTTATAATGATAACGGCGTAAAGGTAAATTTGGTTGAAGTGTTAGATACGCCGGTACCACCTGATCCAGGTCCACCACCCACTTATCATTGGGAAATCCAGGCAGTGGATACAGCGGGTAATTTAGCGGTGCTGCCTCAGTACGATAACCAGAGCGGCGCTGAATGGATTTATGTAGTAAAGGAAAATATAAGCGGTTCATACAAACAGGTATTTGGCACAGTAACATGGGAAAACGGCGAGTGGAAAGAAAATGAGGATGACTTGCAGGAAGAATGGGGTATAGAGCGAACATCTGATAATGATTATTTGTACAATGGGGATACTCTGACCAATCTGCAAGAAGGTGTTGTTTCCGTAGGCGCCACAAAGGAATGGCAGTCTGCTACTTTCCAGTCTGGTTTTCAGGAGATTGTGGTGGAATTAACGCTGCAGAGTAGAGAGAAAGACAGTAACGACCCATGGAGCGATTATTCAGATGCACAAGGAACGAGAGTTCGGTATCTGTTTGACTTCACGGAAGTCAGTCTTACAGACAGCTTGAAAAATCCCCCGATGCTACCCCAATACCAGGGCGGTGATACCACGAAAGAACTGGAGTATCGCTGGCTGGAGACAGCTGTCTATGCCGGTATAGCCGCTGAAAGGGAAGATGAAGTAAAAGAGGCAATTGAAAGCGGCTCTTCCGAAATTAAGAAGTATAACATCAGTTATATTGTAAATGGTGTTAATACCAGCTCCACTGAGAACCCCCAGGGTTGTTATCAAATTACGGATACGACCCGCAGCTATGAGGTGGCTTATGATTTTGCAGATGGTGACACAAAAATTATCAACAAAGTACAAGACAAGTTAAATTATGAAGTCATCAAGGAATGGGCTGACGGAACAGCCCCTAAAGAGATCACTATGCAGATTTTCCGCACTCCTACAGGGCAACCTTTTGATTACAGCAAGCCTTATCTGGAATTTACCATGAACGGAACAGAAGAAAAAAGTGAAGTTGCAATTATAACAAATCCACGTCCTGCCGATGCAAAAGATGTAACTGTAACATGGGGAATTGATGATTATACAGCAGATTATAAACTTATGGCAGCATGGCCAGCTGTTGTGGAAGGGCTCCCTACTTATGACCACCAGGGGGGTACTTATGAATACATCCTGCTGGAAAAAGTTGACGGGAACAGCGTGCCTGTTTATCGAAATGAAGAAACAAATACCGCGGCTTACCGCACTGTTGTAACAAACGGAAATGGGGGCGGTGGTTTCAATCTCCTCATCGAAAAGCTGTGGATGGACAATAGTGATGCTCTCCATCGCCCTGAAACGGTGACATTCACCCTCTATAACAAACATACTGATCAACCCATTAAGAAAAAGGATGGAACAAATTATACGTTAAAACTAGGCGAACATAATATCTGGAGTCAGGTGTTCTTCGTTGGGACTAGTGAACTTGACATTGATGAGAACGATGATAATGTTACGAGGTCTGATGGTACATTTGGTGCCGAGGATGTTTATGTGGTGGAAACAGCACTTAACAACTCAGGAGAAAGTTATAAAGTAAAACATCCTACCACTGCAGATGTTGAAACGGAAAACTGCAGCGATGAATATCTTTATGGAGAAAGAGCCGCAGGAGAACCCATCTTCGAAGTAACGACCAACCATCATCGTTATCAGGTGCTTTATAAAGAAAAAACAACAGAAACGGCAGGGCTTTCTGTAGCGGCAGCCTTTGCGGTGACTAACCGTCGTCTGGGAAATATTGATGCAACAGTGGAAAAGGTATGGGTAGATGGACAAACAAACCAGCCTCCTACAATGCCATTGGTCAATGACGAAAACCTTTCTCAGCAAATAGGGACAGAACTGCAGGAGATTCAGAGAGAGAAAGAGAAAAATCTTGCATTGGTATTCCGTCTGCAATTTGCCCAGACTCCTTCAGAAGACTGGAAAATTACACATAGTGGTCCGAATAATACAGATACCGTTTATATCGGTGGTGAAACCACGCAGATTTATAGTGGGCGTGACGCAACAACCAACCAATATATCACTCCCACATCTTCAGATCAGGTCATCATTGGTTTGAATGAAGAAGGAAACATCGTTTCTAACAATACATTCCATTTCTTTGGGCTTCCAAAGTACGACGGCACCGGTACTTCTGTGGCTTATACCGTAGAAGAGGTATGGCTGGATACCGATACGCTAAAAGTAATAACGTCAGAGGAAATGGAAAAGGCGTATCCAGATCTTTATAAACTCTGGAGCAACTACGCTACACCAGTCATTTCATGGGAATATAACAATAATGTAGGCAACGACCATCACAAATTGGATACACAGGAAGCGACAGTCGTTAACAAACGCAGCAAAACCAAAACCGTCACATGGACAAAGGAATGGCAGGACGCTTATACCAATGAAAGTGATCTGCGTCCCGACTTATATCTGGATATTTATCGGGTAGTTCATGTGAAAAATGAAGATGGTATCTATGAACGTCGTATCGAGTATGTAAAGAGCAGTGGTGACTGGAAGAAAGATAGTGACAAAACGTGGACATTGTCTTTAGGAAATGTGGAAGCCTTCGATGACGCTGGCTTTACCATTTATTACTATGCAGTTGAGCGTACCACACAGCCAGCGGCAAAGTATGACTATCAGCCTGGGAAATATTCTTTAGAAGATACTTCCCTTGGTACCCGGGATGAGCCTGTCAGTGCTGCGGAAATTCTTTCAAGCAGAAACAATACACCAGGTGATCAGCGTTATGACCTGCTGGTATTGGGTACACGGGCAGATGAAGAGGATTCAGAAGAAAGTATCCCTTGGAATAATACAAAACCTGCGGATGTTGATAACATAGGCACTTTCGGTGAAGAAAAGGATTATCCGAAATATGCCCTTGTCGAAAATGGTACTTTTACCAATACCTTGGCGGAAGTTTATACCATAGAGGGCATGAAGTATTGGACCAATCTGCCTGTTGGATGGGATACAGAAAACCGTTTGCCAGGTGTACAGTTCTTGGTATATCGATATGTAGCAAGTGATGTAACTGGTACCACTACGATTAATCCTTCTGTAAGACAGTCTGGAGCTTCTGACTGGCTGGAACAGAAAATCAAGAATGACGACGGAACCTACGCAACAACAGGTAATCCATATTATGCAGCACAACTGACGATTGAAGCTGATGAGTGGAAAGATTTGAAAGTCGGCAATGGCTATCAGTATTTGATTCAGTACAACGGCAAGAATACACTGACAAAGAAGGAAGATGGTAAGCTGGTTTGTACGGGAGAAACAGGTGCATTGCCTTTGGAACGCTATAACGCAGAAGGCAAGCTGTATATCTATGAGATGCGGGAAGTGGTCAAGTGGCCAGATGGTGAAACTGTATCGACAGAAGAGGTATTTACCGTCAGCAAGGCAGCCAATGGATTCTATTTCACCAATAACTATAATCCTGAAAAAGGGAGCATAGAGGTGAAAAAATTCCTGTATCTGCCAAAAGATAAAGACGGTAATCTCGTTTTTCCTGCTGTGACTTTCCATCTGGAGCGGTATTATGAAAAAACTGATGGCACGATCAATATTGATAGTAAGAATTATGCTCTAGACTCTTCCTTTGCAAAACAGACAATAACTTTGACGTCAGATCAGGTCAAGGCAATTTGGCAAGATGCAACATCGTTGCCAGCTGGGGAGAAAATCATTGCTTACGGCAGCGATAGCAGCAATGAATACATCTGGGCAACCTTACAGTTTGACAATTTGCCGTTGTATGCACCGGATGGTACAGAATATCGGTATGGCATTTCTGAGAACAAAACGGCACTGAATGACTTTACAACTTGGGCTAAAAAAGGAGATGCAACTGTTCCGACAGAGATACAGCAATATGCAAATCTCCAAGAAACGCAATCGAATAAATTCACAGAACCCATCCAGGGTCTTCAGCCGGTACATACGGATACTCCTATAGTGGATGCCACTTTCGTGAACCAGCGGACAGAACCCCTTCAAGAGCATAACCAATTCCAAGCCATCAAAATCTGGGAAGACAATGATGATCCAAGTTTCCGTCCAACAATGGAAGAATTTAAAGATTTGTTGACTCTCAAACGTACGGCAAATAAACAAAGTGGTACAGGCGGTGCAGCGGCACTGGAAGAAACGTTGCAGTCGGGGGTCGATTACAATATGGTAATTGAGGCAGATAACACAAACGACAGCAAATGGATCATTACCATCACGCCTGCAGATGAAAAAAAATTTGAGAAATACGCACCCAACGGCATGACGTGGCAGTATACCCTAAGTGAAAATGTGAAGAATGGACGTTTGCAGATTGATGGAGGCAATGAAGGTTCTGATGCCAACAAAGTTTATACGCCTTCCACACCAAACAACAAAATAGATGGTAAGTGGGAAATCACGATTACGGATAAAACAAGCCCGATGGATGCAAGTGCTGCGATAAAAACTTATTCTTTCGGTTCTCTGACGAACAGTACGCTGACAAGGGCGCAGTTCCAGAAGAAATGGACAGACAGCGAGGGAAATCCCATCCAAAAGGATTATCTGGGCTTTGACCTGACGGTGGATTTCCAGCTGCAGGTACGTCCAATGGATAGCAGCGACCAATGGATGGATGCAGCGGATTGGACCTATGATAATGGTAAGAAACTAATGTTACCCGACGGTGACACCACATATCTGACAGGACGGGTTGTTGGCGCACCTCATAACTGGACGGGAATGTTTAGTGGATTGCCCAGCGTTGTGAAAAATAGCAGTGGTCAATATATTTTCCTGGAATATCGGGTAATAGAAACCAAGGTATCCTGGGGAGAGGGCGACGATAAGAAACAGACCATCAGTATGTCTGGTGAGAGCACTTATACAGTAGCCGGAACTGGTCCTGTAACAGATGCCACTTTTGAACGCGCTTCCAATACAAGCATCAGCAAAAACCAGCTGAATACCATGGAAGTATCCGTAACAAAGGTTTGGAGCGATACAGACAATCAGTATGGTACACGTCCCGGAAGTGAAGCACCTTGGTCATGGAGCTCCTGGTTTGTTCTTCAGCGGAAAACCGACGGAACTGCATGGGAGAATGTAGCACTATTCCAGAAGCTGTATGGAAACAATTCTTCTGATAAAGATGCCGAAAATGTACAAGGAAAATGGGAAGATACCATCACCGGCTTGCCGACGATGGACTATAGAACAGGCAATACTTATACCTATCAGGTACGGGAGCTGCAGCCAAAGGCTGGAGGATATGCAACTATAGGCAATGTGTCACAGGGGGATTTGGTAGCACCCAATGGCACATATAATCCCAGTGGTACCAATTACACCACAACCTACAATGAGGAACCAGACAAATATTGGACGGTTACCAACGCCATGAATACCTCTACGGAAGAAGTTCCTAAGGATGTAATGGTAGTGAAAAACTGGGTTGGCGATGATAAAAACGGCAGTATCCAATCTGTGATTTTCCAGCTGCAGTATACGACAGCTCCTGGAGGAGATAGTGCATGGGAAGATGCGGATTTCCTGTCGAATAATCAATCTCAAAAAACAGCTGACGCATCTAATAACTGGACAGTAAGCTGGAAGGAACTTCCGGATTCCGATGATACAGGTACAGACATCACTGGATATCAAGTTTTGGAAAAAATAGGTGATGGCTGGGTTCAGTTAGCAGAACCAACAGTGACCGAGGAGGGTACCACTTATACCTTTACTTTCAAAAATGCTGTCACCACAGAATATAGTGTAGAAAAGGAATGGAATCCAGTTGGAACAACAACCCATTCTGTGACTATGGGACTGTACCGTACCACAGATTCAGGAAAAATCGGTGAAACCAGCGGAGAAGCGGTGCCGGTGGATGAACTGGACGTAAACAAAGGTGTGCGTACCGTAAAATTGGATGGAACGGAAACAACACAATGGCAGGCTACATTCACCAATTTGCCGAAGTATGACGAAAACGGGCAGCCATACCATTATTACGCTCTGGAAATGAACGGAAATACACCTGTGGCAAACCATGGCAACATCGTGTTAGACAAGACCTATTATGAAGTTTCTTATGATTGGACCACAAATAATACAAAAACAACCGTTACGAACACTACATCGAACGGTCTGATAGGTTCAAAGACATGGCTGGATGATAACAATGCTTACCAGACAAGACCTGAAGGATTGACGTTGATTCTTGAACGGAAAGTAAACACAGGTGTTAATTGGACGGATGTTTCTGATCTTTATGCACCTGTCTGGGCACAGGTATTGATAGATAATCCGAATACTTGGACATTTGCCTATACAGGATTGCCTAACTATGACGCAAATGGAAATCAGTATACATACCGCGTTCGGGAAGTTGTTCCGGAAGGATACACACTGCAGAATCCGAAAGCAGATGGAGAACCCGGAGAAGTAGAAAAAACGGGTGATATGTACCATTTCATCAATGTGCTTACTGAAAAAGTACAGATTTCCGGACAGAAAGTCTGGAAAGGCGGTGTAGGAACAACAGAACTGACTCTGAAGCTGGAACGTCGCCTGTATAACCGGACACCAGAAGATACTTGGACAGAAGTAACAGGTGCTACACCCACATGGACGAAACCGGAAGACAGCGATACATGGACTTACACCTACAACGATTTAAGTAAGTACAACGAAAACGGCGTACTGTATGAATATCGTGTTCGGGAAGTTGTTCCGGATGGCTATGAGGCTGGCTATACCTCAGGACAAGTTACGGATACAATACCATCTATACCAGTGGATGGGCTGAAGATCACCAACTATAAAGATGGTTCTCTGACTGTCCGCAAGACCGTTTCCGGCAACCAAGGCGATCAAAACAAAGACTTTACCTTTACAGTACAGCTTACAGGAGAATCCTGGGCAGGTGCCACAGGAGAAAGCATAACCAAAGCATTCACAATTGTCAAAAAGGCTGTGGATGGTACAGAAACTACCGCCACACTTTCCTTTACAGCTGGTGTATCTGATGCTTTCAACCTGAAGCATGGAGAAAGCCTGACAATCTCAGGGCTTCCAGCAGGTATTGATTATCGCGTGACAGAAACCGAAGCAAATCAGGACGGCTATCGTACCAGTGGTACCGGATGGAATGGAGAAATTCCTGCAGGCGGTACAGCTAAGGCTGCTTTTGAAAACTATAACCATCACAGCGGTGGCGGCGGAGGCGAACCAGATCACATCGACATCACCGGAGACAAAATCTGGGTAGATGATGGCGAAAATGACGAAAATCGTCCCAAGGAGATTCAGCTGGAACTGTACCGAAAGATTGAAGGCGGAGAGGAAGAACGTGTTTATGCAGATGTTACCTGGACAAAGAACGGGAATGTATGGACATACACATTCTCTGGTCTGCCAAAGACAGATGAAGACGGAAATCCCTATATCTATCGGGTGCATGAGGTAGTACCTGATGGCTATGTATCCAGCCAGAACGGTTTTGATATCATCAACCGCAGTTTGGATACAGACCCCGGTTCTCTGCAGGTCAGCAAGTTTGTAACAGGTCTCTTAGGAGATTCTACCCGAGAATTTACCTTTACGGTTACCCTGAGCAATAAAGATCTGACAGGTACTTATGGTCAGATGACATTTGTGAATGGCGTGGCAACCTTTACCCTACGGGATGGAGAAACCATTTTGGCAGAAAATCTGCCTGATGGCACCACCTATACGGTAACAGAGGTAGAAGCCAATCAAGACGGCTACAGCACAACATTTACAGGTGATAAGGGAACGATTAAAGCCGATACAACAGCGGCGGCAGTCTTTATCAACGACTATTCTGACTCGGATATTCCTGATCCGGGGGATGATCCAGAATATCCAGATCCAATAGATACACCTGACACACCTGACGCACTTGACACACCGGAAACACCAACGCCGATTGTCACCGATACGCCAGTTTATACTGGCAATCCTGAGGGTGCGGAAGTGCCGACAGGCGATAAAGGTAATCTGATATTGTATGGTAGTTTAACGATTCTCTTTGTCACTGGGCTATTAGGACTTTTGTGTATCGGCAGAAAAAACAGAAGATAAATTAGAGAATGTAGAAAACATTGACAGATAAGATAATAATTTGAAAATTTGACCGATGTAAAAGAAAACATTCTCACCAATCAAGACCATCGGCTAAACCGATGGTCTTGAATTTTGTTGTACGCCGAACAGGTATGACAAAACCCCCAGTTCAACTGGGGGTAGGTAAAAA
>OLVT01000334.1_pt1 | contig 52319 bp, 48 predicted proteins | sample 1673241 | NCBI WGS metagenome assembly OLVT01 (sample SAMEA3178936, study PRJEB25190) | human gut metagenome | biome: human gut; feature: human-associated habitat; material: faeces | place: Austria | collected 2013
CGCGAGGATAGCTTGTAGATACTTGGCTCAGTAGAGCCATTGAGCAAGAAGCCCCCACTTCAAAATCAGAGATTTAAGTGGTGGGAGCATGTCACATTGACAGGCAGACACTCATCAATGCACAGAAGCATCTGGATGAATACCGTGATCTGATCGTACGGGTAGCTGGTTACAGCGATCATTTCAGAAATCTGGATAAAGCTTTGCAGGATGAGATCATTGAAAGAACAGAACAGAGCTTTTATTAAAAAAATGTCAGAGAAGGCAGCCGCAAGGCTGCTTTTTCTGTTATAATAACAAAATACGAGGAGATAGTGCTTATGAAAAAAGAATATCTGTATGCAGGAACTTCAGTTTTATGTTTTGGAACAGTGGCTACCGTTTCGAAACTTCTTATGAATCAATTGGATGCATTATATGTACTTGCTTTTTCATTTCTGTTTGCAACACTTTTTCTTGGCGTGTATAACTGGAAAAAGGGATTTTTGTGTGAAGTCAAAAAACTCACGGCAAGAATCTGGATCCGGATGATACTGATAGGATCGCTGGGCGTGTTTTTTTATAATTATTTTTTGCTTCTTGGAACAGCACGTCTCAAAGCACAGACAGCATTTGTGATAAATGAACTCTGGCCAGCACTGATCATCCTTCTTTCCTGCTGGATCCTGAAAGAAAAGATGAATCTGGGAAAAGCAGCTGCTGTTATTTTTTCTTTTCTTGGAATTCTGGTCGTTACAACAGACGGAAATCTGGCGGAATTTTCGCTGGGAGATTCCAGAGGTGTTTTTTATGCACTGATGGCGGCAGGGTGTTATGGCATGTACTGTACTTTAAATAAAAAAGAAATTTATGATAAGAATCTCAGTGTTATGATTTCCTATGCTGCAGGAACAATAACCGCATTTATACTTGTTCTCATACAGGGAAAGCTGACCATACCAACAGGAAGTCAGGTAGCGGGAATGCTCTGGAATGGAATTATATGTAATGCACTTCCATATCTTACATGGGCGTTGGCTCTTGATCTGGGAAATACAGCGGTGATTGCCAATCTGGCATATTTGACTCCGTTTGTGTCGCTGATTCTGACACATTTTGTTCTGGGAGAAAAGATTACCGTGTTTTCTGTTCTGGGTCTGGTACTGATCGTGACAGGCATTATTATACAGATGATAGTAAATAAAAAAATGGAGGCATCAGAGATATGATATATACGGTGACGTTTAATCCTTCTCTGGATTATATAGTAGGCGTTGATGAATTTAAAACAGGAAAAGTAAACAGAACAGCAGAGGAACTTATTTTGCCCGGAGGAAAGGGAATCAATGTGTCAATCGTACTTCAAAACCTGGGAATGGAAAGTATCCCACTTGGTTTTGCCGGTGGATTTACAGGAGAAGAGATTCACAGACTGCTGAAAGAGCGGAAGGTAGAAGAGCAGTTTGTGCGGGTAAAGAAAGGAATCTCAAGAATCAATGTAAAATTGCGTTCTCTGCAGGTGGGAGAGAATGGTGAAAAAACTGTATCAGAGGAATCTGAAATAAATGGTATGGGACCGGAAATCAGTGGAGAAGAACTGGAAATTTTTTATCAGCAGCTGGATGCTCTGCAAAAAGGGGACATCCTTGTTCTTGCCGGAAGTATTCCGACGGTTCTTCCATCTACGATCTACCGTGATATTATGAAACGTTTGCAGAAGCGAGAAGTTATGATCGTTGTGGATGCAACCAAAAATCTGCTGGTAAATGTACTGGAGTATCATCCGTTTCTGATCAAGCCAAATAATTATGAGCTTGGAGAAATTTTTGGTGTTACGTTGAGCACAAAAGAAGACGTTATTCTTTATGCAAAAAAACTGCAGGAAATGGGCGCTGCAAATGTACTGGTCTCTATGGCGGGAGATGGGGCAGTTCTTGTGGCGGAAGATGGATCCACTTACAAAAGTGAAGCACCGGAAGGTAAGGTAAAGAATTCTGTTGGTGCAGGAGATTCCATGGTAGCCGGATTTTTATATGGATATTTGAAGTCTGGTATATATGAAGATGCTTTTTATTATGGAGTCTGTACTGGAAGTGCAAGTGCTTTTTCAGAGAATCTTGCAACACGAGAAGAAGTGGATACACTGTTGAGGAATATAAAAAACAGAGCATAAATTAATTCAAGTCGAACAAAAAAAGAAATCTCCGTGTATGAAAAGGGAAAGAGAGGATTCATGCACGGAGATTCTTTTATCGAAACTCAGAAGTTAATTTAAAGATTAGTTACGGTTCAGACATTGTGACGATATTCATAAGGAAGAACTTTTGTCTGGTTAAAGCTCGGGCAGTCACGCACCCATTCCAGAGATTCTTTGATGATCGCTGTCTGCATTGGAATGTTGTTTGGTCAGCCATTATTTCTACAAATGTAGAATTAATGGTTGACTTTCTTTTTCTACAGATGTAGAATACAAATAACTTCTACAGATGTAGAAAATAAAAATCAGGGAGAATCCATTATGAAGACAAGAACAACAAAATTTATGACACTTATGACGGTAGCAACATTCGGAATTTTTTCAGCCGGAACGGTTATGGCAGCCGGAGATAATGACTTTTATACGCAGCCACCGGCGGGTTCTGCCTGGGAGAAGGCAGATACAGAAGGCACTTATGCCAGCTATACGAATGGAAGTGACTATGTAAATATTTATAAATATTCACTGGAGGATGTCAAAACAGGAATTGCCAAATGTAATGATACATATGAGGCCTGCTACCAGACAATTTATTCAGAGGGAAACAGTCTGTATATGGCAGTAGGATATGCAAAAGATGCAGATGACATCGGTGACGTCAGAAAATTTGTAGAGTATATTTCTTATCCGGGAAATCCGTCTCTTACGAGAGAGGCTGACGAAAATTCTGATAAATCAGAGCCCGGTACTTCTGGCCAGAAGTCTGGGGGAGAGACAAATTCCTCTGATTCTGATACAGAAAAAAACGCTTCTGTCAGTTCATCAGACAGCAGTGATGATTCAGATATCCGTACTACTTCACCGATGACATTAGTTGACAGTGATGGAAATACAATTGAGATCAATTATATTCTTCACAAAGATTATTCCTGTGAATATCGTGGAGATGACGGAATGGAATATACTGATAACGGAGATGAAACCTATACAGACGAAAATGGAAATACCTACGCAGCTCTGAATGATGACACACATCATCTGGGACATACGCTGGAACAGCATGATCTTCAGGATGCAGGCGGCAATACTGTGACGGTTACAGAGACTACAAATGGTGATTATTATTTCCGTGACGACAATGGTACCGGATTTACGGACAACGGAGACGGAACATGGAGCGATGAGAATGGCAGTAGTTATACCGAAATGAATTGATAGGTAACTGTTCACAGGTAATATTCCGCGAGGTGTTTTGCCATGAATATGGCAAAATCCCGAGACATACGGGGCAAAATCCTATCACCGAAGGTGATCTGGAATGGATTTTGACCAAGTTGCTGTGAACGGAGTGAACAGTAACATTGATAGCGACGAGCTTCTGTAAAATATGCAGAAGCTCTTGCCATTTTTTGACCCCGTGGTAAAATAAAATTATTCCTACATTTGTAGAAAATATATCAGATGTGAAACAGGAGGGTGGAAAAGAGTGAAAAAAACATATCAGAGATTACCTGAATCAGAATTGGATATCATGCTTGTTCTTTGGAACGGAACTCCTCCGATGACCAGGCCGGAAATTGAAAAAGTAATCAATACAAAGAAAAAACTTGCATCGACAACAATCCTTTCACTGCTGACAAGACTGGAGAGTAAAAATTTTGTGGAAGTGACGAAACAGGGAAAATTAAACCTGTATACTCCATTGGTTTCGCAGTCGGATTATCAGGCACATGAGAGTCAGAGTGTTCTTGAAAAATTGTATAGAAATTCATTAAAAAAATTTGTCACCTCACTTTATCAGGGGAAAAAAATCAGTTCTGAAGAAATTCATGAACTCAGTGATTTTCTCAAGGAGCTGGAGGACAGGGAGGAATAGCGAATTATGGAAGTTTTTGTTCTGCATATTCTGAAACTGAACATTATTGCAGCGGTCGTAATCTTACTGGTCAAACTGCTTGCGATTCTGTTTAAAGGTCAGGTATCAGCGAGATGGAAGTATATTATCTGGCTGCTGATTACGGTAAGTCTTTGTATTCCTGTGCGCCTTCCGGCAAATTTTACCCTGGTGGATTTTAAAGTACAGAGAAGCATTCAACAGAATGAACAAAATTCGAAGACAACGGATTACGCAGCAAGACTGGGAGAGAGACAGCAGAAAATGGAAATAATGTCTTCTGTGAACAATAATACGAAAAGTCAGTCTGAAGTTCCGGAACAAAAAGAGTTTGTCGTGCATACGGCTGGAAAATGGATGGAAACTATTGCTGTAATTTTTGCATCGGTCTGGCTGAGTGTGGCAGTGCTTAAACTGGCAGGAGAACTGCTGGCATATTACCTTTCCATGAAAAATATCAGGAGAATGAGCCTTCCAGTCAATGATCCGGTGAGTATTCAGATGTATAGAGATGTATGCCGGAAAAAGCGTGTGCGCAGAGCACCGGAGCTCAGACAGAATGCGGGTCTTACTACACCACTTCTGGCAGGACTCTTCCATACAAAGTTGTATCTTCCGGCAACAGGCTATTCCGCAGAGGAGCGAAAACTGGTATTTTACCATGAACTTACACATTATTGTCATCGGGACCTCTGGTATAAGATGCTTCTTCGAATCTGTGCATCAATATACTGGTTTAATCCGTTTCTTCTTATTATGCTGAAAGAAGCAGATAAGGATATCGAGAATCTGTGTGATACGGCAGTGATTAACTGTGTAAACAAAAAAGACCACAGGCTTTACAGACAGCTGCTTCTTCGTACAGTGGCGATGAATAATCAGATCCCATATGTGACAGCAAGTCTCAATGACAGCGGAATGGTGTTTAAGGACAGAATTTTGTATATGGTGAACATACGGAAGCTTCGCAGAGGAATCCTGCCGGGAATTCTTGTGACGGTGCTTCTTGCGGGCAGTAACCTCGTATTTAATGTTTCTGCCGGGACAGATACAGTCCCAACGCGAACAGAGAGAACCGGGCAGGAAAAAAATACAGATCCGGAAGAAAAGAATGCACCGGATTATGCACCATATTCTGAAATGATAGATATGCAGAAAATAGCAGGGACACAGAGTGAAGAGGGCATGACAGAGGATGCAGATGCAAAAGCTTCTGTAAATTCAGAGGAAAATGCAGATGCGGAAACAAATTCTGATTCTGCTGTGGAAAGCAACGAGCAGGAAAGTGAAACGACAGATAATGGAAGTGGTTCTGACAGCGATGGGTCAGGATCCTATTATGAGAGTCTTCCGGCAGGAGTGCCATACACCAGTGGCTTCAGTACTCCTTCCGGTGTGGCATCGATTGTAGCATCAGGTGAAGGTGATGAGGAATCCAGAGTCCTTTACGACAACGGAGATGGAACTTATTCTGACGATAACGGATTCCAATACAGCTATCAGGGAGACGGAAACTGGGCAGATGCCAATGGAAATTCTTATCGTACCTGGAATGACGAAGACTACAATTCGGGAACGAAGCTGGGACAGCATGAACTCCAGGGCAGCGGCGGAAGTGTCGATGTAAAAGAGACCACAAACGGAGATTATTATTATCGTGATGCAAATGGTGTTGGCTATACCGATAACGGCGATGGCACCTGGACCGATGAGAATGGGAATAGTTATACGGAGTAAAGTCTGCTATGCATGATAAAAAGATAGTATTTTACTTTTGAGGTGGAAACGGGTATCATATGGGTAACAACTTTTTCACCCAAGAAGGAGGATTATCATGAGCAAAGTAGTAGATATTACTGGAGCTTCTTCAAAGGAAGCCAGATTGAAAAGAATTATAGCTTCTCTGGAAGAAATAAAAGATACTCTTGTGGATGTGATTGATGCATATGAAGCAGAAGATGAGAGCAGTGACAAACTGGATCTTCTGATAGAGGCACTGGATGCACTGGAGGATGCGAATGACGCACTGAATGATGCATCCGATGAAGCCTGACACGGAGAGAAAAATATGGCATCAGAAAGAGCAGACGAGCTTTACAGAGCATTGATTGAAAGAAGATATCCGAAGGAACTATGTTCAGAAATTGCCTACAAGTATCTGAATACGGATTACACAGCAACGCGCATGCTGGGATATCTGTACAGGATGACAGAGCCACCCGCAGTTGAGGTAGTGGTGGATGAAATGATTGCAATTTTGAGTGACAGGGAGCAGCTTATAAAGAAAAAAGAATCAGAACATGCCCAGGCTGTGATCAGTAAGATGTACAGGGACGGGCTGTAGACATCATAAAATGAGCAAAAACATATATTGACACATTTTACGAAAATAGTTATAATCCTAAACGTTAGGATTATAACTATTTTGCGTTAAACATAAAAAGAAAGGAACGTGAGACGTGGACATATCATTGCATTACCTGACCATGGCGAATCATCTGTTAATTCAGAAGCGTATTCTGGAAAAAGTAAAGGAGTCAGGGCTTACACTGGGACAGCCGAAGGTGCTGGATTATCTTAAAAGTCATGATGGAGCAAGTCAGAAGGAAATTGCAGCGGGCTGTTTTATCGAGGCGGGATCACTGACTTCAATACTGAACCGTATGGAGGAAAAAGGGCTAATCGAGCGACGTATGCTCAATGGAAACAGAAGGACTTTTCACATTTTTATGACAGAATCCGGCAGGAAAAGCCAGAAGCTTGTCGAGGCTGCTTTTGTGGAAATTGAGGAGAATGCATGGAAAGATATTTCTTCAGAAGAAGCAGAGACATTTATGAAGATTTATCATAAAATTTACAGCAACCTGTCTGAGACAGGCTGTGATGAAACAAGGAAAGAAGGAAAGTAACAAATGAACAAATTAAAAAGATACGTAATATTTCTGATCGGTCTGTTTGTGAACTCACTGGGTGTCAGTCTGATCACGAAAGCAAGTCTGGGAACATCACCGATCTCATCTATTCCGTATGTGCTGAGTTTGAGTTTTCCATTTACACTTGGTAATTTTACAATTTTTTTCAGTGTATTTCTGATCTTACTGCAGTTACTGATTCTGCGTAAGAATTTTAAACTGGAACATGTTCTGCAGATACCGGTATCGATTGTTTTCGGATATTTCATCGACCTGACGATGCTCTTGTTTACATGGGTAAATCCGCAGAACTATGTCATGAAAATTGTGTATCTTCTGATCGGATGTCTGATCCTTGGAATTGGTGTGTATATGGAAGTTCTGGCAGATGTCGTCATGCTGCCAGGAGAATCTTTTGTCCGTGCAATCGTCCTTACATGGAAAACCAACTTTGGTACGACAAAGATTTTCTTTGATGTGTCTATGGCAGTTATCGCGGCAGTTCTGTCTTTTGGCTTTGCCGGACACCTCAATGGTGTTCGAGAAGGCACAGTCATTGCGGCACTTCTGGTCGGATTTATAGCCAGAGTTCTGGGCAAGAAACTTGTGTTTGTAAAATCTGACATTTAAGGCAGATTTTACACTCTGTTTTCTATAGCATTTCCCGATATTGTTCCGGGGTCATGCCGGTCTTTTTCTTAAATATCCGGAAGAAATATTTCGGATTATCATATCCAACCGCTTTGGAGACCTGATACATCTTGCGGTTGGAATCTTTTAATAATTCCTTGGATTTTTCTATCCGGACTTCATTCAGATAATCAATAAATTTCATCCCTGTTTTCCGTTTGAAAAGGGTACTCAGATAGCTGCGATTCAGATAAAAAAGAGAAGCAATAAAATCCTGAGTCAGATTTTTATGATAGTTGTGCTGCATGTAAGTCTGGATTTTTTCAACTACATCATCGCCGGAATAAATGCTTTCTGCCTTCAGAAGCTCTGTGATATTCATAAAGAACTGGTGGTAATAATCATTCAGCTCTTTCAGAGAAAAGATGTAATTGACTACATTCTGAATACTGTTGGAGGACTTTGGTGTTTCCTGCTTCAGGTAATAATTCAGGATATTGCGGCACTGTCCGGAAAGATAGTAGCAGTAGTATTTGGCATCTGCGAGCGAGAAGTCGGAAGTTTTGCGCATCAGTTCAAATAACCGTCCGGTCAGAGACTGGACTTCAGGAGTCATTCCTGCCTCCACACGAAAAAGAAATTCCTCTTCCTGCTCCCAGATAAAGGATCTGGGTTCTGCCGTCTCTCTGTAGTAGAAGATATTTTCTGAGTCACCATTCAACTTCTGGCGGTTCAGAGCAGCGGAAGTTTCCTCAAATGCTTCATGCAATTCACTGAGATCAGAGTGAGGCTGGCTGATACCAATGATCAAAGAATTTTGGAGATGCCGCACATATTCAGTAAGTGCAGAGGAAATTTGATCGACCAGTCGTCTGGAATGAATTACTTCTGTATTTGGCATAAAAAGCACTAAGAATCCCATCTGATTCGAAGCTGTATTTGGAAGATAAAGAGCAAGATCACCAAAGCCACCATCCTCCAGCCAGTGTTGGATATCAACTGCCTGTATCTGTGAAGGAGATTCAAAATAAAGAGTGAGCAGGACAAGCTGATGGGTATCATTGATAAAATTCAGGCGTTTTGAAGAGATGGAACCTTCTCCGACATGATAACCAAGGATCAGATTTGTCAGATGCTGGATATCATATTCGTAGTAGGCTGCTTCTTTTTCTTCATCACTATCGGTGACTCTTGAAAGAGTCTGGCTGTCTTCCAGGCGTTCGATCGCACGGGAAACACAGTTCTGGATAGCTTCTTTGCTGAATGGTTTTAAAATATAATCGATAGCTGCTGCAGAGATGGCCTGTTTGACATAATCAAAGTCACGGTATCCGCTAATGACGATCAGAGGCATTTCGGGATAATTTTCTGCCAGATAAGGAAGTAATTCTTTACCACCCATGATTGGCATCTGCATATCCAGTATGACGAAGTCTGGATGTACTTCCTGAATCAGTTCAATGCCTGCCTTTCCGTTATCGGCTTCACCGATACAGGAAATCAGATCTTCCATAGGCTGGAGTTTTTTGATGGTTCCCTTACGGATGAGAGATTCATCATCTATGACAATATAAGTATACATATTCTAATCCTCCTGATATTTCAGAATAGGAAGTCGGATCTGCACATTGGTCCATTCACTCTGCCTGCTGGTGACAGTAAGGCCATAGCCTTTGCCATAATAAAGTTCGATTCGACTGTGAATGTTTTTTAATCCGATACTTTGTTTATTGCGGTGTCCGAGTTCAGTAAAAGAAGCTTCTTCGCTGAGCGAACTTTGTAATTTGTTAAGTGTTTCAATATCCATTCCCTGTCCATTATCATGTACATCTATCATCAGACAGTTGTTTTCGGTATATGCATGGATGGTGATGGTATCGCCTGTAGTACAGTAATTCAGCCCGTGATATAGTGCGTTCTCAACCAGGGGTTGGAGAATCAGTTTCAGAACTTTGTTATCCAGATATTCAGATGGGATATCCAGATCCAGATGAAAACGATTGTCAAACCGGATCCGCTGAATGGTAACATAGTCATTTACATGACCGAGTTCATCCTGAACAGTCACCAGCTCGCTTTGCGTCTTCAGGGTATAGCGGAACATATTTCCAAGTGCAAGTGACATAGTGGCAATGGTTTCATTGTCTTCCAGTTCAGCAATACTGTTGATTGCTTCCAGTGTGTTGAACAGAAAATGGGAGTTGATTCTTGCCTCCAACGATTTCATCTGCGCATCGAGGAGAACCAGCTTGTCCTGATAATCCTGTTTGACTGCAGCATTCAGGGACTCAACCATGGCATTATACTCGTTGTACAATGTACCAATCTCATCTGTACGGTTCAGATATTGAGTGGACTGGCTCAGAATATGTCCGGATTGAGAGGACATTTTATGACTCAGATGTTCTACAGGGCGTACCATATAACGGGAAATAATATAAGCAAAAATAATATAACCAGTAATGCATACAGCGCAGATGATCACGATCAGCACAGCAGTGATATTGAGTTCTTTGGCCAGGTTTGTATAATCCATGGTCATAGTCAGGCGGAGAGGAGAAAGATTAAGCTCTGTCTGCTGTATAGTACTTCTGGTGTTAATGAAATCAGATGAAAGTTCGTTGTAGTTGCTATATAAAATATCATCGGTTTTTGTATTATCAACAGTAAGTAACGTGAATTCAGGCATAGTATTGACTGCACTTAAGTCTAACATTTGAGAATCACAGTCCAGCATCAGAATGCCGACAACCTCGTGGGTATAAATGTCTTTCAGACACTGTGCAAAAAAGATTGTCTGCTTATCTCCGGTAAAGCAGTCGTGAATGGCATTGCTGCTTATATAGAGTGCACCGTCCAGAGCAAGCGTATCCTGATACCAGTCAGTATTCTGGAAATCATAGTTGGATTGAAGTGTTCCGTTGTCATTGTTTGTACAGTTGAAAATATAGCCGGATGGAGTAAAGATATAGATGCCGTAGACGTCCTGATCAGAATAAAGAAGATTCTGGCAGGTGCGTTTGAAAGACTGTGACATCTTAAAATATTCATAGGTATCTGGCGGTGAATCTGGATCTTTGAACTTTTTCAGATCACTGATAATACTGGAACCATCATTGTAATAAAAGTTGAAAGTACCGGCTGTCTGACGAACTTTGTTTAAAGTATCATTTGCAGTTTTCTGTGCATTCTCAAACAGATGAGAAGAGATTACATCTATACGGTCATAAGTTGTCTCCGTATAACGTTTATAGCAGAATACAGTGAAAATCACCAGTGGAATGGTGGCCAGAACACTGAAGGTTAGAAAAATTCTTGTACGTAGTTTCATTTTTTTACCTCAAAATAAAATCTAAAAAAAGTATACCATCAAACCCAACAAAAGTGTACCATAGCTATGCTAGAATGTAAACATCAAATGAAAGACACGTAAATAATATGTGAAAACGTGAAAGGGAGGATTTAAATTATGAAATTCAAAAAAATGGCAGCAGTTGTTCTTGCAGGCGTTACCGCATGCGCTACCGTACCGGCAGCAGTCCCGGTATTTGCAGCAGATGGATACGATCATGAAGCAATCGAGAATGCAGGAGACATCACACTTACCATGATGATTTCCGGTGTGGCATCTGATAATGATTTTGAGACAGAACAGTTACCAAAACTGGTAAAGGAAAAATGGCCGAACGTGACACTTGAGGTAACCAAACTTCCGGATGATAACTACTACACCTCTCTGAAAACAAAACTTGCTTCCGGTGAATGCCCGGATATCATCCTGACACAGCCAATGTATGCCGGACAGAACTCCTGCTACGCACTGGCAGAAGCCGGATATCTTGCTTCCTTAAATGACCTTGATAATGTGCAGGGAAGAGAAGACAGCCTTTCTTCTGTTACTTATGACGGAGATATTGTAACAGATACAGCAGGAGTTGCTATTCTCGGAACATATTACAACAAAGATCTTTTCAAACAGGCTGGTATCGAAAGTGAACCTCAGACATGGGATGAATTCCTGGAAGACTGCAAGAAACTGAAAGATGCCGGAATCCAGCCAATCGTAATGGGCGATAAAGATCAGTATGTTCTTCAGTTTGGACTGTATCAGCTGGCAGCAGATGAAATCTATTCAAAGAATCCAGATTTTGATACACAGTTAAGAGATGGTGATGCAGAATTTACAGATGAAGGAACATGGGACAAGGTTCTTGAAATGTACAAAACTCTGTATGATGAAGGTTATATTGATGCTTCCAAATCTCTTGGATATGGCGCTTCTCAGGCAATCCAGGATTTCATTGACGGAAAAGCAGCGATGACTTTTGATGGATCTTTCAACGCAACAGCTCTTCTGGCAGAAGGTGCAGGCGGGGACTTTGAGAGAGGATACTTCCCGATTCCTGGAACAGACGGTGTTTACACAGCTACATGTCTTGCCGCAGGATACAGTATCTACAGCAAATCTGAGCATGTAGATGAATGTAAAGAACTTCTTGATTACTGGCTGGATGGTGAATCAGAGTTATGGGATGCATATATTTCAACAGGAAAAGTTATTGTTACCTATGGTAATGGTGCAGATGCTACACCAAACTATGATCTGTTCAAACCATTCGTTGATCTTCTGAATGATGGTAAAGGTTTCTACTGGAGCAACCAGGCATGGCCGGCAGGAACAGAGACAGAAATGGAATCTCTGTTCAGTGAAATGGTTGGCGGTCAGGGAACCGAGATCGAAGATATCACTGAAGGAATGCAGGATAAATTCGAGGATCTTCTGGACGAATAACAGGGTTTAACCATAATAGAAAAAGATGACTTATCACTGCCCTGGAACTTAAAATGAGCTTCAGGGCAGTTCCATCTTAAATGGAGGGAAAAGGAATGGCACAAACAAAAATGAAGAAAAAAGGTGCAAACACATCTCTGGTATTTACCAACAAGATGTACTTCTTCCTGATACCGGCGCTTGCATTTTTCCTGATCTTCTGGATCTACCCGGTACTGCAGCTTTTTTATTACAGTGTAACAAACTTCAACGGTGTCAATTATGATTTTGATTTCGTTGGAATGAAAAACTATATTAAGGTATTAAATAATGGTACGCTGACCAACTCTATGAAAAACACGCTGGTTTATGCAGTGATCACAGTCCTGCTCAGTAATGTGGTTGGTCTTGCTGTTGCAATGATCCTTAATACAAAGATCCGTCTTAAGGGTCTGTTCCGTACCTGTGCATATTTTCCGGCATTGTTCAGTGCTATCGTAATCGGTTTTATCTGGTCTTATGTTTATATGCCAGGTTCCGGTATGATCGCAAGTATTCTGTCAATGATCGGACTGGATGGTGCGGCGTTTAACCCGTTGGGAAATTATAAGACTGCACTTTATGCGATTGCGATCGTGGAAGCATGGAAAGCCTTTGGTACTACAATGATCATCTATCTGGCAGGTCTGCAGACAGTTGACGAAAGTCTTCTGGAAGCAGGACGTATTGATGGATGTACAGAATGGCAGCTGTTCCGCAAGATTAAACTGCCGCTGATCTCATCCACTGTTACGATCAATATTATTCTTTCTGTAATTTCCGGTCTGAAGGCATTTGACTATTCCTTCATTATGACAAACGGTGGTCCTGGTAAATCTACCAAGACACTGATGTTCCAGGTATATGAGACAGCCTTTACAGATATGAAGATGGGACGTGCAAGTGCATTCTCAGTACTCGCATTTGCATTCATTATCGTAATCACAGTATGTATGCTTCTTTATATGAATAAGAGGGAGGTGGAATTATAATGGCATTTGGAAAGAAAAAAGAATCTCGCGAGGTTGAAGGATATATGAAACTGACACCAAAGAGTGCACTTATCTATCTCGCGATTATTGTTTTCTGTATCATCGTAATTTCACCACTGGTTATTGTATTTTCCAGTTCCCTTCGTTCACCGGGGAATCAGGCATCCCCACTGATGCTTTTCTCAGAATTCACTCTGGCAAGTTACAAACAGGCATTCAGCAGCATGAACTATCCGATGGAACTGATCAACAGTATCCTGACAACCGGCGGTTCTGTGCTCTGCGTAGTAATTTTTGCTACCATGGCAGCATACCCGATCGGACGTATTAAAACCAAAACAGCAAAATTTCTGTATTACTTTTTTATTTCAGGTCTGATCATCCCATCTCAGATGGTTATCGTTCCGATTGCTCAGACTCTGAACAGACTGGGTATTCCGAATACCCGTTTTACACCGATGATCATGTTTATTACCTGTTCTCTTCCATTCTCCGTATTCCTGTTTTCAGGATTTATGAAAGGTGTTCCGGTTGAGATTGAAGAATCTGCATACATCGATGGTGCCAGCCTTCCGAAGCGTTTTGCTTCCGTAGTATTTCCGCTTCTTCAGCCGGCAATTGTATCCTGTGTTATCACACAGGGACTCTGGATCTGGAATGATTATTTCTATCCAATGGTATTTATTTCAAAGAAAGCACAGTATTCCCTTCCGGTAGGTATGCTTCAGTTCCTTGGTGACAAGGAAAACCCTGCCCAGTGGAATATACTGTTTGCAGCATGTGTACTCTGTGCACTGCCTCTGATCATTGTATTCCTTGCACTGCAGAAACAGTTTGTCAACGGAATCGCAGCAGGAGCAGTTAAAGGCTGATGCCTGATACAGAATTATATATGGGTCGGTATTTTATGCCGGCCCATTGATTTTATAACGCAAAAAACAATCTGCAGATAAAATGTAAAAGTAAATGAGAAAGGAAGTATTTCAGATGGATGAAAAAAAAGAAAAGAAGAGTATGAAGAATAATCTGGAGTACTTCTGGATGTATTATAAACTGCCGTTTATAGCAGGGATGATAGTCGTCATTCTGGCAATGTATTTTCTGATTACAACACTGACCACAAAAGATACAGCATTATCTGTAATGCTGATCGACTGTCACACGGAAATGAGCGGTGAAGAGATGGCAGAGGAGTATATGGATACAGCGGGGATCGATAAGAAAAAATATCAGGTACAGATACAGAACAACCTGATGTTTCAGGGTACAGATTCAGGCAGTTATTCTATGACAAGCCTTTCTAAATTTATGGCAGATATCGGAAGCAAACTTCTGGATGTATGCGGTATGCTGAAGGATGATTTTATAAAGTATGATGGCTCACAGACCTGGACAGATCTGCGCAAATATCTGACAGACAAGCAGATGGAAGAACTGAAAGACAGACTTCTGACAGCGGATGACGGAAGAGTGATCGGCATTCTGGCAGATGATCTTCCTGTCCTGCAGGCAGAGGAATGCTATACGAATAAAGAAACAGAAGCGGCAATCGGTATTATTTATAATGCACCGCACAAAGACGAAGCAGTAAAATATCTCCTGTATCTTGCAGGAGTCAAATAACAGGAGGTATAAAGTAATGGGAATTTTTTCACCGGATGGTGCGCTGGCAAGGCTTTTGAACACGCTTGGAAATCTGATCGTACTGAATATTTTGACGATCATCTGTTGTGTCCCGGTTTTTACAGCCGGAGCGGCAATGACGGCATTGTATACGATGGTAATGCGGATGGTACGTAAGGAAGACGGAAAGATTATTTCAGAATATTTCAAAGCATTCAAGGTTAATTTTAAACAGGCAACGATTCTCTGGCTGATTTTTGGCGGGCTGATTGCATTCATGACATTTGATATCTGGCTCCTTCGTTCCATTACAGGAACTTTTGGAATGGCGTACCGTGTAATACTTTTTGTGATCGTACTGGTTTTTGCGATGATACTGATCCATATTTTTGCAGTGCAGGCGCGTTTTGATAATACAATGAAAAATACAGCAAAGAATGCTCTGCTGTTCTGTGTGGGCAAGCTTCCACAGGCAGTTCTGATGCTGTTGCTGACACTGATTCCGGCGGTACTTCTGACTATATCTTATCGCTTCGTTTCGGTGGATTTTCTGATCGGATTATCCGGACCTGCATATCTGGCAGCAATTTATTTTGCGGATCTTTTTAAGAATTATGAAGATGTAGAGGAGGAAACAGTGAAATGAGAACCATTAAGACAAGACATTTTACTGGAACAACAGACAATACAGTAACCAAAAGAGAACTGGATAATCGTAAGGTTGCCAGAAGAGCGGCGGCAGAAGGCATGGTTCTTCTGAAAAATGAAGGAATTCTTCCTTTGAAAGAAGGAACAAAGATCGCACTCTATGGAGTTGGCGCTTCCAGGACAATCAAGGGTGGAACAGGTTCCGGTGATGTCAACGAGCGCGAGACAGTTAGCATTTATCAGGGAATGAAAAATGCCGGATTTGAGATTACGACAGAAGACTGGATCAAGGATTTCGATGAAAAATATCAGGCTGCCAGATATGCATGGCGTGATGAGATAGAGAACGAAGCAGCAAAACTGGAAGATCAGGTATCAGGATTTTTTAATGTTTACTCTACCACACCATTCAGAATGCCGGCAGGTGCGCCTGTTACTCAGACAGATGCAGAGGTTGCCATTTATATTCTCAGTCGTGTGGCAGGAGAGGGTGCAGATCGTTTTGATGAAGCAGGAGATTATTATCTGACAGAAGAGGAGAAGAAACAGCTCGCTGATATCTGCAGCATGTACAAGCATGTGATTGTTGCAGTAAATACCGGTGGACTGGCAGATCTCTCCTTTATGGATGAATATGTAAATATCGAAGCACTTCTCCAGATCGTACAGCCTGGTATGGAAGCCGGAAATGCTTTTGCTGACATCATCAGCGGCAGGGTGACTCCGTCCGGTAAAATGACTGACAGCTGGGCATTCAAATATGAAGATTATCCGAGCAGTAAAACCTTCTCTCATAATAATGGAAATGTGGATAAAGAATATTACATAGAAGGTCTGTATGTAGGTTATCGCTATTTTGATAGCTTTGATGTTCCGGTAAGATATGGATTTGGTTATGGACTTTCCTATACAACATTTGAAACGAAAGTACTTTCAACAGTACTCAAGGACAATAAGATTGTTGTAGAGACAGAGACAATCAACACAGGAGATACATACAGCGGAAAAGAAGTTGTGCAGTTGTATGCTACCTGTCCGGAAGGAAAACTGGAAAAAGAATACCGCCGCCTTGTGGCTTTTGACAAGACAGGTCTTCTTGCACCGGGACAGAGCGAAAAAATGACTCTTGAGATTGCTTTAGATAAACTTACCTCCTACAGTGAAGCAGAAGCTGCATGGGTTCTGGAAAAAGGTTCTTATGTAATCTGGACAGGAAATAGTCTGGAAAGTTCCTCACCATGCGCAGTTCTTGCACTGGATGCAGATGTGGTTCTTACTAAAACTCAGAATATCTGCCCACTGAAAGAAGAGCTGGAAGAGATGAAACAGTCTTCTGAGAAGATGACACAGAAACTTGCTGCACTTCTGAAATTTACAGAAGAAAAAGCGCTTCCGGTTATGGAATTAAAAGCAGCAGATGTGGAAACACGAGTGGTTGAATATCATTCCAACGCAGAATGTGTACCGGCAGAAGCGCGTGAATTTGTGGATACCTTAAGCACAGAGAAACTGGTGGCTCTGGCAAGTGGAGATCCGGGCAAGGGACAGGGAAGTAACCTTGGTTCAGCAGGAATTTCTGTACCGGGTTCAGCAGGTGAGACAAATGACTGTGCACTGGAAGACGGAATTCCGGGAATTGTTCTGTCTGACGGACCGGCAGGCCTTCGTCTGATGAAACATTATAATGTATATGAAGGCAAGATTGTTAACAAACCATTTAAGTTCAGCCTGGAAGGAGGACTCTTCTGTGAAGGTGAACCGGCTGATCCGGGAGAAACCAGGTATCAGTACTGTACAGCCATTCCTGTAGGAACTCTTCTTGCACAGACCTGGGATACTGCACTTATCGAAGAAATCGGTGAGATGATCGGTGGTGAGATGGAAGAATTTTCCACAACATTATGGCTGGCTCCGGGTATGAATATCCATCGTAATCCACTCTGCGGACGTAACTTTGAATATTATTCTGAAGATCCGCTTGTTGCAGGAAAAATTGCGGCAGCCATGACAAATGGTGTACAGAAGGTGCCAGGATGTGGAACAACCATAAAGCATTTTGCATGTAATAACCAGGAAGATAACCGTATGGGATCTGACAGTATCGTAAGTGAAAGAACTCTTCGCGAAATTTATCTGAAAGGATTTGAAATTGCGATCACAGAATCCCAGCCGATGTCTATTATGACCAGCTACAATCTGATTAATGGTGTTCATGCGGCAAACGATGAAGATACCTGTACAAAGGCTGCAAGATGCGAATGGGGATTCCAGGGCATGATCATGACAGACTGGACAACGACAGAACAGGGTGAAGACTGTACAGCATCCGGATGCATGAGAGCAGGAAATGATCTGGTAATGCCGGGAGCATTCAGTGACAGAGATAATCTGAACCAGGAGCTTGCAGATGGTACTCTTTCCATGGATGACCTTAAAGCATGCATCAGCCGCCTGGTAAATATTGTATGGCAGTCCAATCAGTTTGAGAATGCAGTTCCGTATAAAAAAGTAAAATAAAATCGAGGCAGAACTATGAGCGAGAAGAAATTTGAAATATATGGTCTGAAGGTTAATCAGATTACGGAAGCACTTGGTATGGATGTGGAAAAACCGGTATTTTCCTGGAAATTAAGAGCTGAAAAACAGAATACTATGCAGAAACAGGCTCAGATTCTGGTTGGAAAAACAGACGGCAGTGCAGGGGTCTGGGACAGCGGTGTAATGGATACTGATGAATCCGCAGGAATTGCTTACGCAGGTGAAGCACTGGAAGCAGAGACAAGATATTACGTAACAGTAAAAGTATGGGATCAGGACGGGGAAGAGGCAGAGACCTCTTCCTGGTTCGAAACCGGACTTATGAATGGTAGTATTTCTGCATGGGACGGTGCAAAGTGGATTGGTGCTCCGGAATTCAACGTGGCATCTGAAAAGCTTGGTGTGTTTGTACTGGAAAGTACATTCCGCATCAAAGAAGGCACAAAAGCAGGTGTTGTTTTTGGAGCAAATGATGCGCGTCTTATGGATATCAGCAAGAACGAACTGCAGGTTGAGGGAGAGAACGATATTCGTTTTGTTCTGAATATTGCAAAATCACCGGCGGTGATCGAAGTTTACAGAAGAGGATACTGTAAAGAAGATGTGGCAGATACTCCGCTGTATGAACTTGGAACAAAAGATCTGAAGACAGACAGAGAACTGATTACAGAAGAAAATAAGCATGATTTTCATAAACTGACTATCGAAGTAGAGGGAAATGGAGTCTATACGTATCTGGATGATTGCGTAGTGGATGAGGTATATGTTGATGGACCTTTTGGCGGACAAATGAGAACACCGAGGCAGCTGAATCCGCTTGGGTTATTTGACGTTACAACATTTCCGCGTCTCTGCGAGATGGGATATTATGTAGGTGCTGACAGTGAGGCAGAATATCAGGGAATTCGTGTACGGAATCTTCGAAAACCATGCGCAGAGATTCTTGCGGTTGATACCGAAAACGGAAAGACTCTTAAAGGAAAATGTCTGGAGATTTCCAACCCAAGTCGTTATTCTTTGCCAATGCTGCGTACAAACTTTACTGTAAATGGTAAAGTGGTAAGTGCAAGACTGTATGCAACTGCACGTGGAATCTATGAATGCAGCATGAATGGAAAACGTGTGACAGAAGAATATTTTGCACCGGGCGCAAGTCAGTATGACAGCCATCTGATGTATCAGACTTACGATGTGACAGATCTGGTGCAGGAAGGTGAGAATGGTCTGGGCTGTATTCTTGCATCCGGATGGTGGAGTGATTCATTCAGTTTCCGTCTGTACAATTATAACTACTGGGGCGACAGGCCATCCTTCCTTGGGAGACTGGTGATCACCTATGAAGACGGACATAAGGAAACAATTGTTACCGATGACAATACCTGGCAGTATTTTGGTGAGGGACCATATCGATACGCAGGATTTTTCAATGGTGAAACATATGATGCCCGACTGGAAGAAAACTATTTTAATTTTTCAAAATCGGATTTTAAGGCAGACGGTTTGAAGAAACCTGAAGTCATTACACCGGTTGTAATGGAAGAACAGGAAGGTATTTTTCCTGGCGCAGCATGCTGGCCGGCTATGAATGAGAAGGAGCCAGAGCTTGTCGGTAACTATCAGGCACCGGTTCATGAGGTAGAAACTTTTACTGCAAAATCCATGACTGAACCGTTACCAGGAACTTATATCTATGACCTGGAACAGGAAATAGCAGGAGTACCGGTTTTGAAACTGAGAGGAAAAGCCGGGCAGAAGATTACAATCCGTTATGGAGAAGTACTCTATCCGGATCTGCCGGAATATAAAGGTCTGGTTGGTCAGATGCTGCAGGCGAACCTGCGTGAGGCTTCCAATGAAGATACTTATTACTGTAAAGGCGAAAGTATAGAAATTTACAAACCGCGCTTCACATTCCATGGATTCCGTTACATTGAGATCAGTGGAGTTGATGAAGCACCGGCTCTGGAGGATGTGCAGGCAGTCCTTCTTTCCAGCGTGGATCAGATCACCGGTAAGTTCCATTGTGATAATGAACTGATCAACCGGTTTACACAGAATGTTAAATTCAGCCAGTACTGTAATTTTATCAGCATTCCGACCGACTGTCCGCAGAGAAATGAGCGTATGGGCTGGATGGGAGATACACATATTTTCTGTCGTACTGCAACCTATCAGAGCAACGTAAAGAATTTCTATCTGAGAAATCTGCAGGCAATGAAAGATATGCAGACAGAGGATGGAAGACTGCCGAGTATTGCTCCGGCAGGCGGTGGATTCGGCGGACAGACTTATGAGAGTGCCATGATCCTGATTGTATGGGAACTGTATCAGCAGTATGGTGATGCATCTCTGATTGAGGAATACTACGATTCTATGGATCACTGGATGGACAGCATGAAAGCATTTGGACTTCCAGGAACACCGTCACTTCATATAAATGAATGGCTTGGTGACTGGCTTGCACCGGTTCCGGCAGACGATTATCTGATCTTTAACGCATTTCATTATAGAAATGCAGTCCTTATGGAGAAATTTGCAACTCTTACCGAAAATGCAGAAGGCCAAAAGAAATATCACCAGATTGCGGAGGAAACAAAGAGATATTGGAATGATACCTTTACAGATAAAGAGACCGGTATCACAAAGAATGCAGATGGAAGTACCTGTGATGTACAGGGAAGCTATTCTATCGGACTGAACTGTGATGTATTTGCAGATGCAGTGAAAGAAAAGGCTTTTGCACATCTGGAACGTACCACAAGAGAAGGTAATTATACAATCCAGTCAGGATTCTTTGGAACAGGACCGATCAATCCGATGTTAAGTAAAGGTGGATATCCGGAAGCTGCACAGAAAACAATCACCCAGACTGCTTTCCCAAGTTGGCTTTATCCGGTTACACAGGGAGCAACGACAATCTGGGAAAGATGGAATAGCTTTACACGCGAGAACGGATTTGGTGGTAACAATTCCATGAACAGCTTTAATCATTATTCGTTGGGAAGTGTACTAAGCTGGCTGTATGAGAATACACTTGGAATCCAGAGAGATGAAGAGCAACCGGGTTACAAACATTTTACTCTGAAACCGGAGATGGGAACTTTTGAATTTGCTGAAGGTGGAATTGATACTCCTTATGGCAGAATTGAAAGTGCATGGAAAAAGACAGAAGAGGGATATTTTTATACCTGTCGAATACCGGAAAATACAACAGCGACTCTTGTTTCTGCTAATATGACAAAAGTGCTTGGAAGTGGAAAATATTCATTTTTATTGTGAAAAATTTTATTTTTGTGTAGGAACGGAGGATTTCTGCAATATCCACAGAGTAGTTTATTTTGTAATCAGTTATCTTCTGATATGTTTTGGAATCGCACTTTCCAACCGCTGTGGTCTGCCAATTATTCCGACAGATCTTTTCCCGAGAGAACTGGCAGATATCACAAAGATAAAATATTCCAAGATAAAGATTGGATTTGATGTCACCTGTCTGGCAATAACAGCACTGATGACCTGTATCATCCTTGGACATTTGGACGGACTCGGAATCGGTACGATTCTTGCTGCATTTACGATGGGAAAAGTGATTGGAATGATCGGAGACCAGATGGATCGTCATGTAAGATTTGAGTCATTTATGACAAAGAGATCGGCATAAAAGGAATAATAAAAAGAGTGTAAATCTTGTGGTGTCAGGATTTACACTCTTTTTTAGTGTTCTTATATCAATTGCGCAGTTTGGAAATAATAAAGCATACGATACCGAAAATGACCATGACCGGGATCAGAACACTCAGCACCGTACACAAAAGCACAATCACGATTGCAGCGATCAGGATAACGGCAAGCTTGCCATACCAGGTACTAAGATCGATGTGAAAACTACGGCTCTTTACTTTTTTACTGCCGGAGCTGCTGTTGTCATATTCATAAGAATTGTCTGTGTATGGTTCAGAATAGCTTCCTGTAGTCTGTGGATTACCGGAAGTGGTTGAATCAGTATCTAAAAGAGTACGTGCGATCAGCCTTGGATCACCAAGTTCATTTAAGACTTCTGCTTCCGTACGGCCCTGAGTCACTGCATCTTCAATATAATTGCGGTAATATTGCACATGGGCGGCAACATTTCCCTCCGGCATCTGCCCGGAAAGCTGTTCATATAAAATGTCAAGAAATTCTTTTTTGTTCATAACAAATCTCCATAAAAGCAAATTCATTGCCTCTGACAGAGGCTTAATTATCAGAATGGCAACATTTTACCATATATAATGAGGAAGGAATAGAGATTGAAATATTAAATTTTCATAAAGGGATGTAAAGTGTTTCTGAAATAAAATGTTGGTATTTTATTTTATGCACAGAAACAAAAACTTGTCTAAAAAAAATGAAACTGGTATAGTATACATTAGAACTTTTGCACAAATACGCGACAGAACAAATGGGGTGGAGAGATGTTAAAGATTTTTCTGGCAGAAGATGAGGTTGTAGTCCGTGAGACGATCAAACGAATGATCCCGTGGGAGGAACTTGGCTTTGAGCTGGTAGGAGAAGCGGCAGATGGTGAGATGGCATTGCCGTTGTTGATCAGACAGCAGCCGGACCTTTTGATCACGGATATCAAGATGCCATTTATGGATGGTCTAACGCTGGCACGTCTGGCCAAAAAGGAAATACCGGGGCTGAAGGTTGTAATCTTAAGTGGATATGATGACTTTAATTATGCAAAACAGGCGATAGGAATTGGGGTGGAGGATTATCTCCTGAAACCGATCACAAAGAATGCTTTGATTGAACGGCTTTCAGAAATCCGCAGCCGCTATGAACATGAAAAAACACAGAAAGAATATTACGAAAAATTCCAGAGAGAGATGCAGGCTTATGAGAAGAACAGCAGCCGCGATTTTTTTGAGGCATTGGTCGGCGGTTCCATGGACATGATGGAGGTCTATAAAAGAGCAGAAAAGCTTGGTCTGGATATTGTTGCAGAGGCTTACAATGTTCTGATCTTTACGATGAACTGTGATGAGGATTTTTCCGGACAGAGAGATGAATATTCTTCGTGGGAAGCAGAGTCACTGGAACTTCTGGAAAACTTTTTTGCCGGTCATTCATCGGCCATGCTGTTTCGAAGTAATGTTTTCTCCTATGGTGTACTTCTTAAGGGACAGAGAGAAACTATTGAAGAAAATACAAGAGCGTGTGTGGATGAGATCCGTAAGATTCTGAGCAGGCAGGATGGAAGAAGGGAATGGTTCCTTGCAGTTGGTCAGTCTGTGGAGCGTCTAAGTCAGATACAAAAGAGCTATCATACGGCATCAAGAGCCTTTTCGCAGAGATATCTGTATGATGAAAATATTCTTTACTATGATGAGATGGAAACTATGGAGCATCCTGGTGGACAGGCGGAGACTGAAGATAATGCCTATCTGCAGAAAGTGGATGTGAATGCCCTGAATCCGGCAATCCTTCAGAAATTTTTGAGCAATGGTCTTCAGGAAGAGACAGAAAACTTTGTAAAAGACTATTTTTATGCAATCGGTCAGGAGCCGATGGAATCACTGGTATTTCGAAATTATGTTATTCTGAATGTTCGGTTTTCTGTTATTTCATTCATTAAAGGGCTGGGATGTGATACGAATGAAATGGAATCTGCAGATACAGAAGAAGTACTTGCAGAGAGTGGAAAGAATATGGAAAGTGCAATTGCTTATGCGAAAAAAATGATCTCACAGGCAATCGAGATCCGTGACCAGAATTCCGGAAACAAAAACCGCAGTATTTTAAGAACCGCGGTGGACTTTATTGACAGCCATTATATGGATGAAGAGATTTCACTAAATACGGTTGCCAATGTTGCAAATGTCAGCTCTAACCATTTCAGCGCATTGTTCAGCCAGAATATGGGACAGACTTTTATTGAATATCTGACGACACTTCGCATGAATAAGGCAAAAGAGCTTCTGCGCTGCACGGGAATGCGTTCCAGTGAGATTGCGGGAGAGATCGGATATAAGGATGCACATTATTTCAGTTATCTGTTCAAAAAGACACAGGGCATGACGCCGAGCGATTATCGTAAAGTACGGGAGGATAAAGAATGAGAGGCGTAGTTCCTAAAGTAAAAAAGCAGATGGGGCTTGAGAAAAAAATGAACCGTTTGCTTTTTAGTACGATGATTCCGATGGCCTGCCTGCTGGTTATTTTGCTTCTGATCTTCTGGCAGTATGCCGGACAGTATAACAAGCTGTCAGAGAATCTGGCGGTCAGCAGTAAATTCAACCTGAGCTTCAAGGATGAACTGGATCTGGAAATGTATTATCTGGCAATCGGATCAAAAGAAGCCAGTGAACTGGATGACGTTGTGGGACAGGTAGAGGATGCACAGGAGATTATGGAAAAACTGCGCAAAAATACATACCATGCCAGTGGCGTCAAATGTCTGAACAGTCTGGATGCGTATCTGGATAATCTGAAAAAGAGAATGCTCCAGCTGATGGAGATCAAGGAATATGATAAACGAATGGAATTTATGGACAGTAATATTCGTATTATTACAGGTCTGATCATGCAGGAGATGCAGAATTATATTTATAATGAATCCATGTATCTTGTGAAGGTCGAGACGAATCTTACCCACAGAGTTAAGGTCCTGATATCGGGAATGGCGGTATTATTACTTGCAACGCTGGGAATTCTGATGCGCAGATCGTTCCGCCTGACAGGAGGAATCATCCGTCCGGTGACGGAGATGCTGGATAAGGTAAAGAAAGTCGGGCGCGGAAATTTTGATGTTCTTCCGGTAAGTGCAGAGATTGTGGAGATTGAGGAACTGGACCAGGGAATCAACAAGATGGCACACCGGATCAGCGGACTTCTGGAGAATGTCCGGCAGGAAAAGGAGATGCAGCATCTGACAGAACTGCAGCTGATCCAGGCACAGGTCAATCCGCATTTTTTATATAATACCCTGGATACGATCGTATGGCTGATCGAAGGTGGTATGACGGATGATGCAGTGGAGATGATTTCCAGTCTTTCTATTTTCTTCCGTACATCGCTTTCTAAAGGAAATGACATCATTCCTCTTTCAGAAGAGAAACGACACACTTTGAGCTATCTGGAGATTCAGCAGTTCCGCTATCGCGATATTCTGGAGTTTGAGTTATCCATACCAAAAGAACTTGATGGGGTACAGGTGCCGAAGCTTTCCATTCAGCCGCTTGCGGAGAATGCTCTTTATCATGGAATCAAGAACCGGCGTGGAAAAGGCAAGATCACAATCACCGGAAGGGAAGAAGAGGATGCAATCGTTCTTACTGTCAACGATAACGGTCAGGGAATGTCACAGGAGAGGCTTCATGAAGTGCAGGAAGCGATACGCACAGGAGAACGGGCCGGATTCGGGCTTGCGGCAGTTGCGGAACGTATTGCTTTGTACTACGGACCGGGCTACGGAATGACGATTTTTTCTAAAGAAGGAGAAGGTACAACGGTGGAATTACGGCTTGGGAAAAATATTCAACCGAAATCGTAAAAAATCCAACTTGTTAAAAATGAGACAGAAAGATAGATAAAAGACTAAACTTTTTTCCGAAAATAATCCATGGAGTTTTCGTAACAAATTGTTATAATAAAACCATCTTAAAAAACACGAAACAAATGTAAAGGGAGGATTACAAAATGAAGAAAAAAATGGTGACAGCACTCTTAGCAGTATCTATGTTGGCAGGACTTTCCGCAGTGAATGTTATGGCAGCGGACGATGACACAATTACAGTTGGTTTCTCACAGGTAGGTGCAGAATCTGACTGGCGTACTGCAAACACAGAATCCATGAAATCTACTTTCTCAGAGGATAACGGATATGAACTGATCTTTGACGATGCTCAGCAGAAACAGGAAAATCAGCTGACAGCAATCCGTAACTTCATCCAGCAGGAAGTTGACTATATCGTACTCGCACCTGTAACTGAGACAGGTTGGGATACAGTACTTCAGGAAGCAAAAGATGCAGGAATCCCGGTTATCATCGTTGACCGTATGGTAGATGTATCTGACGACAGCCTCTACACTGCATGGGTAGGATCCAACTTCAAACTTGAAGGTCAGAAAGCTATGGCATGGCTGGATGCATATCTCGAAGCAAAAGGCCGTGGCGATGAAGAAATCAACCTTGTTGATATTCAGGGAACCATCGGAGCATCTGCTCAGATCGGACGTACAGAAGGATTTGATGAAGCTGTAGAAGCTCATGACAACTGGACAACACTTGCTCAGCAGTCCGGTGAATTTACACAGGCTAAAGGACAGGAAGTTATGGAATCTATCCTGAAACAGAGCGGTGATGATATCGACGTTGTATACTGCGAGAATGATAACGAAGCATTTGGTGCAATCGATGCGATCAAAGCAGCAGGATATGAAGTTGGCGGCGAAGAAGGCCAGATTCTTGTAATGTCCTTCGATACAACAAACGCAGGTCTTACACAGACACTTTCCGGCGAAATTACATGTGATACAGAGTGTAACCCACTTCACGGACCACGTGTAGAAGAGATCATCCAGAAACTGGAAGCCGGCGAAGATGTTGATAAACAGGCATTTGTTGATGAAGTTGCATTTGCATCTGATGATACAGTAACTAAAGTAACAATTGATGGAACAGATTATGATATCACTCCAATTACTCAGGAAATCATCGACGGACGTGCATACTAATCTTTGAGACATAAAACTGCAAACTGAAAGAGATTTATAAGTAATGAGCCCGGGGCGTGGAACAGGATCCAGATGGTATGGATTTTATGGGCCACGCCCCTTTTGCGCTCAAAAAAGGGAAAATAAAGGAAAAAATGGAATAAAACAGGGAATGGAGGAAAGAAAATGGAACAAAACGTTGTTTTGGAAATGCGTGATATAAGTAAAAATTTCACCGGTGTCCGTGCCCTTTCCCATGTGGATTTTACACTTCGCAAAGGTGAGATCCATGCACTGATGGGAGAAAACGGAGCCGGAAAATCAACACTGATCAAAGTTCTGACCGGTGTACATGAATTCGAAAGCGGTTCCATTCATATGAATGGTGAAAATAAAGACATTATCAATCATTCTCCGCAGGAGGCACAGGCAAATGGAATCAGCACGGTTTACCAGGAAGTAAACCTCTGTCCGAACCTGACTGTTGCGGAAAACCTGTTTATTGGCCGTGAGCCGCGAAATAAGGTTGGAATGATCAACTGGAAAGAAATGAATGCACGTTCTGCAAAGCTTCTGGAAAGCCTGAACATTAATGTTCCGCCGACACAGATGCTGGATGAATGTTCTGTAGCGATCCAGCAGATGATCGCGATCGCACGTGCTGTGGATATGAAATGTAAGGTTCTGATCCTGGATGAGCCGACTTCCTCTCTGGATGATGAAGAAGTTGAGAAACTGTTTGTTCTGATGCGCAGACTTCGTGAGGAAGGTGTTGGAATCATCTTCGTAACACATTTCCTGGAGCAGGTATATGCAGTGTGTGATCGGATCACGGTTCTTCGAAATGGTGAGCTGGTTGGAGAATATGAGACCAAAGATCTTCCAAGAGTTATGCTGGTTGCCAAGATGATGGGTAAGGATTTTGATGATCTTGCAGACATTAAAGGCGATCACAAAGATAAAAAAGTATTCTCCGAAACTCCGGTCATTGAGGCTGAGGGTATTGGACATAAGGGAACGATCCGGCCATTTGATCTTAAGATTAATAAAGGAGAGGTTATCGGTCTTACCGGTCTTCTGGGATCCGGACGTTCTGAACTGGTACGTTCCATTTACGGAGCTGATAAAGCTGACAGTGGTACATTGAAGGTAAATGGAAAAGAAGTAAAGATCAACAGTCCACTGGATGCCATGAAGCTTGGTATGGCATATCTTCCGGAAGATCGTAAGGCAGAAGGTATCATTGCTGATCTTTCCGTAAGAGAAAACATTATCATTGCAATGCAGGCAAAGAAAGGCATGTTCCATCCGATGAGCCGTAAAGAGATGGAAGAGGCGGCAGATAAATATATTGATATGCTGCAGATCAAGACTGCAAGCCGTGAAACTCCGATTAAGAGTCTTTCCGGTGGTAACCAGCAGAAGGTTATCCTTGGCCGCTGGCTTCTGACAAATCCGGAATATCTGATTTTGGATGAGCCGACCAGAGGTATCGATATCGGTACCAAGACGGAGATCCAGAAGATTGTTCTTGATCTTGCAGATCAGGGAATGGCAGTAACCTTTATCTCTTCAGAGGTTGAAGAGATGCTTCGTACCTGCTCCAGAATGGCAGTCCTTCGTGATGGAGAAAAGGTAGGAGAACTGGAAGAGAGCGAGCTTTCACAGAGCAATATTATGAAAGCTATTGCAGGAGGTGACGATAAGAATGAATAAAGCTAAATTAAAAAAGATCACGAGTGCACGACTCTTTCTTCCTATCGTGTGTCTGATCGCGGTCCTTCTGATCAATGTGATCAAGACTCCGGACTTCTTTAATATTACAATTCGAAATGGTGTCCTTTATGGATATGTTATTGATGTTATCAATCGTGCATCTGAGCTGGTAATCCTTGCAGTCGGCATGACACTTGTCACAGCAGCATCCGGTGGGCAGGATATCAGTGTTGGTGCAGTTATGGCAGTTGCAGCAGCTGTATGCTGTCAGATCTTATCCGGCGGTGCAGCTTCTGTAACAGAATATCAGAACTCTCTGATCATTGCAGTTATTGCAGCACTTCTTGCAGCAGCACTCTGCGGAGCATTTAACGGATTTCTGGTAGCGAAGCTGAATATCCAGCCGATGGTTGCAACACTGATCCTTTATACGGCAGGACGTGGTATCGCTCAGCTTGTTACAAACGGACAGATCACCTATATACGTGTACCATCTTTCCAGATGGCTGGAGGATATATTGGAAAATCTCCGGTTCCGACACCGGTACTCTTTGCAATCGTTACGGTAGTCATCGTAGCACTTATTCTTAAGAAGACAGCTCTGGGTCTTTATATTGAGAGCGTTGGTATTAATGGCAAGGCAGCAAGACTGGTAGGTCTAAATTCTACTATGATCAAGTTCCTTACTTATGTGATCTGTGGTGTTCTTGCAGGAATCGCAGGTCTGGTGGCATCCAGCCGTATCTATTCCGCAGATGCGAACAACATTGGTCTGAACCTTGAGATGGATGCCATCCTGGCAGTTGCACTTGGCGGTAACTTCCTTGGCGGTGGTAAATTCAGCCTGATCGGTTCTGTAATCGGAGCTTATACAATCCAGGCACTGACAACAACTCTGTATGCAATGAATGTAAAAGCCGATCAGCTTCCTGTTTATAAGGCCATCGTTGTTATCATCATTGTAACCTTACAGAGTGATGTATTTAAGAAATTCGTTGCAAATCACAGAAGCAAAAAAGTTTCCGTTGCAGCAGAGGGAGGTCAGAAATAATGAAACAGAAAAAGAAAATGACAAGTACCGGATTTCTGCTGTTGATCACGATCGTTCTGTTCTTCGTTATGTATGCAGCAGGTATGGTGATCTTTGCAGATAAAGGTTTTGCCAAACCGCAGATGTTTCTGAATCTTTTTGTATCAAATGCAGGTCTTCTCGTTATTTCCTGTGGCCTGACGATCGTTATGATCACCGGTGGTATTGATATCTCCGTTGGTTCTGTAACAGCACTTGTCTGCATGGTAATGGCAGACCTTATGGAAAACAAAGGCGTGAGTGCATATGTGGCAGTTCTTGCAGCACTTCTGATCGGCCTTGCTTTTGGTATCGTACAGGGATTTCTGGTAACTTACATGGGAATCCAGCCATTTATCGTAACACTTGCCGGCATGTTCTTCGGACGTGGTATGACAGCAATCATCAGTACAGACATGATCTCCATCAAAAACGAAGTATTCCTGAAATGGGCAAACTACCGTTTCTACATGCCATTTGGTTCTACAAACAAAAAAGGTAAATTTATTCCGGCATACATTCCGCCGACAGTGGTGATCGCAATTATCGTAGTTCTCATTATTGCAGTGCTTCTGAAATATTTCAAATTCGGCCGTAAGCTGTATGCCATTGGTGGAAACAGACAGAGTGCCCTGATGATGGGTCTTGATGTCAAAAAGACAATGTTCCGTGCCTATGTACTGGATGGCTTTCTTGCAGGACTTGGCGGATTCCTTTTCTGCCTCAACAGCTGCGCCGGTTTCGTGGAGCAGGCAAAAGGTCTTGAGATGGATGCAATTTCTTCAGCCGTTATCGGTGGAACACTTCTTTCCGGTGGTGTTGGTACCCCGATCGGTTCCTTGTTTGGTGTGCTGATCAAAGGAACGATTTCCAGTCTGATCACAGCACAGGGTACTTTATCAAGCTGGTGGGTACGAATCGTACTTTCCGCACTGCTTTGCTTCTTCATCGTGATCCAGTCTGTACTGGCATCTGCAAAGAAGAAAAAATGATCAAAGAAAAATATATGGAGGTTTTTTGTTATGGTTACAGGTAGAAATTATAAGTTCTGGTTTTGCACAGGCTCACAGGATCTTTATGGAGATGAATGCTTAAGAAAAGTTGCAGAACACTCAAGAATTATTGTTGAGGAACTGAACAAATCAGGCGTTCTTCCTTTTGAACTGGTGTGGAAACCAACATTGATCACAAATGAGCTGATCCGTAAGACTTTTAATGAGGCTAATGCGGACGATGAATGTGCAGGTGTGATCACTTGGATGCATACATTTTCTCCTGCAAAATCCTGGATCCTTGGACTGAAGGAATACAGAAAACCATTGTGCCATCTGCATACACAGTTTAACCAGGAAATACCATATGACACAATTGATATGGATTTCATGAATGAAAACCAGTCTGCTCATGGTGGAAGAGAGTATGGTCATATCGTTACCCGCATGGGAATCGAGAGAAAAGTTATTGTCGGACACTGGGCTGATAAGAAGGTTCAGGAGAGACTGGCATCTTGGATGCGTACCGCAGTCGGCATCATGGAAAGCAGCCATATTCGTGTTTGCCGTGTTGCGGATAACATGAGAAATGTAGCTGTTACCGAGGGCGATAAAGTAGAGGCACAGATCAAATTCGGATGGGAAGTGGATGCTTATCCGGTCAATGAAGTATGCGATTATGTGAAGGATGTTTCAAAAGGAGATATTGATGTTTTAGTCGAAGAATATTATAATAAATATGACATTCTTTTTGAGGGCAGAGACCCGGAAGAATTCAAACGTCATGTAGCAGTACAGGCAGCAATTGAAATCGGATTTGAGAGATTCCTGGAGGAGAAAAACTACCAGGCAGTTGTTACTCATTTCGGTGATCTTGGTGGTTTACAGCAGCTTCCGGGACTGGCAATGCAGCGTCTGATGGAGAAGGGATATGGTTTCGGCGCTGAGGGTGACTGGAAGACAGCAGCAATGGTCCGTCTGATGAAGATTATGACTGCAGGGGTGAAGGATGCGAAGGGAACTTCTTTCATGGAGGATTATACATACAATCTTGCTCCGGGTAAGGAAGGCATTCTTCAGTCACATATGCTGGAAGTATGCCCGACGATCGCTGACGGTAAGATTGGCATCAAAGTATGCCCGCTTTCCATGGGTGACAGAGAAGATCCGGCAAGACTTGTATTTACATCCAAGACTGGTCCGGCAATCGCTACTTCTCTGGTAGATCTGGGAGATAGATTCCGTCTGATCATCAATGATGTTGAGTGTAAGAAAGTAGAGAAACCGATGCCGAAACTTCCGGTAGGGAGCGCGTTCTGGACTCCGCAGCCGGATCTGGCAACAGGAGCAGAGGCATGGATCCTTGCAGGTGGCGCTCATCATACGGCATTTTCCTATGATCTGACTGCTGAACAGATGGGTGACTGGGCAGCAGCAATGGGAATCGAAGCTGTCTACATTGACAAAGATACAACCATCCGCAATTTTAAGAATGAACTGAGATGGAATGAGGTCGCGTTCAGAAAATAAAAGGCGGATGTGGTAAACACAGAAGTCGGGAGGATTTACAATGAGTGTAAACGAAGCAAAGACAGCTATTTTAAACAACAAAACAGCACTTGGAATAGAGTTCGGATCTACCAGAATCAAAGCAGTTCTGGTAGATGACAAATATGATCCGATCGCATCCGGAAGTTATGAGTGGGAAAACCGTTACGAAAACGGTGTGTGGACTTACTCTCTGGATGACATTCATAAGGGATTACAGGGAAGTTACAGCGACCTGGTGAAGGACGTACAGGAGAAATACGGTGTGGAGCTTACCAGTGTCGGTGCGCTTGGAATCAGTGCCATGATGCATGGTTACATGCCATTTGATAAAGATGGAAAACTTCTGGTTCCGTTCCGTACCTGGAGAAATAATATTACAGGTGAAGCATCTGAGAAACTGATGGAACTTTTCCAGTATAACATTCCACAGAGATGGAGCATCGCACATCTGTATCAGGCAATCCTGAACGGAGAAGAGCATGTAAAAGATATTGATTATATGTGTACTCTGGAAGCTTATGTACATCGCATGCTGACAGGAAAGCGTGTTCTTGGTATCGGTGATGCAGCAGGAATGTTCCCTGTTGATTCGGAGAAAAAAGATTACAACCAGGAAATGGTTGAGAAATTTGATAAACTGGTAGAGTCATATGGTTTCCCATGGAAACTCCGTGACATTATGCCAGAGGTCATGGTTGCAGGACAGGATGCCGGCACTCTGACAGAAGAAGGTGCAAAATTCCTTGATCCTACTGGTAAACTTAAAGCAGGCATTCCGATGTGTCCGCCGGAAGGTGATGCAGGAACCGGTATGGTTGCAACCAACAGTGTGAAACAGCGTACAGGTAATGTTTCTGCAGGTACTTCTGTATTTGCAATGATCGTTCTTGAAAAAGCACTTTCCAAACCATACAAAGAGATTGATATGGTAACTACACCGGCTGGTGATGCAGTTGCCATGGCACACTCCAATAACTGTACTTCTGACCTGAATGCATGGGTAAATGTATTCAAAGAATTTGCAGAGGCTATGGGAATGGAAGTGGATATGAACAAGCTGTTTGGAACACTTTACAACAAAGCTATGGAAGGTGACCCGGATTGCGGCGGACTTCTGTCCTACTGCTATTTCTCCGGAGAGCATATGACAGGATTTGAAGAAGGTCGTCCGTTATTTGTTCGTTCCCCTGAGAGTAAATTTACACTTGCAAACTTTATGAGAACAAATCTCTACACCTGCCTTGGAGCAATGCGTGTAGGCCTGAATATCCTGATCGACCAGGAACATGTTAAGATTGACAGACTCTTAGGACATGGCGGTCTGTTTAAGACAAAAGGTGTCGGACAGCAGATTCTTGCAGATGCAGTGAATGCACCGGTATCTGTTATGTCAACCGCAGGAGAGGGCGGCGCATGGGGTATCGCGCTTCTGGCTGCTTATCTTGTCGACAAGAAAGACGGAGAGACTCTGGATGAATTCCTGGACAACCGTGTATTTGCCGGAAATGAAGGAAGTACTCTTGATCCGGAACCGGAAGGAGTTAAGGGATTCAACGAATTTATGGACAGATATCTTAAAGGACTGCCGATTGAAAGAGCAGCGGTGGAATCTAAGATCTGGTAAGAAATGATAGGACTGCAGGGTACTGTGTATGAAATGCACAGTGCCCTTGAGTTATATAAAAAGAACTGCGTAAAGGAGAAAAAGTATGCTTGAGAAATTAAAAGAAGAAGTATATAGGGCAAATATGGACCTGCCAAAATATGGGCTGGTAACATTTACCTGGGGAAATGTCAGCGGAATCGACCGTGAAAAAGGTCTTTTTGTTATTAAACCGAGTGGCGTGGAATATGATAAGCTGAAACCGGAAGATATGGTTGTTGTAGATCTTCAGGGAAATAAAGTAGAGGGAGAATACAATCCGTCTTCTGATACTCCGACGCATGTGGTTCTTTATAATGAGTTCCCGAATATCGGAGGAATCGTACATACGCATTCTGAATGGGCAACGAGCTGGGCACAGGCAGGAAGAGCTATCCCGTGTTATGGAACAACGCATGCGGATTATATTTATGGAGAAGTTCCATGTGTCCGAAATCTGACAAAAGAAGAGATTGAAGAGGCATATGAGAAAAATACGGGTGTTCTGATCGCAGATTATTTCCGCAAGCTTGATTATGAGGCTGTTCCGGCAGTCCTTTGCAAAAACCACGGACCGTTTACCTGGGGTAAAGATGCGCATGAGGCAGTGCACAATGCAGTTGTACTTGAGGAAGTGGCAAAGATGGCATGCCGCTGTGAACTGATCAATCCACAGGTGAAACCGGCACCACAGGAACTGCAGGATAAGCATTATTACCGGAAACATGGTGCAAATGCTTATTATGGACAGATTAAAAGATGATAAAGGATTCCCGGTGAGGAATTGTGAAAGAGTACTCCGGTGGAGTTAACTTGTGAATTATCCTCTGAATATGGTTCAATTCAAAAATTCTAAAGTATCAGGAAGTACAGGACTTTGCTAAAGGCGATACATAAAATGCTGAACTCGCATCAAAGATGCTCAGACAGCAGCATTTTATGCATCAACGCAAAAACCTGCACATTCCGATACTTGGACGAATTTTTTCAGGCGAACTCATTTCAGAGGATAATTACAGGTTTTCTCCGTCGGAGTTTTTTCAATACCGCACCGGACTTTATCTGGGACAGCGGCGACGCCGGAGGATACGTGGGGATATGACAGCGCGCAGCGCGACCAGGAGCCCACCAATTAAAACAAAAGAATCTCTGGAAATATAAAAGCTCCCTGTCGGGAAACCTCTGCAGGAATTTATAGAAACACTTAGAGGATTCTCTTTCTGTGTTATGGATTGAAAAGTGCATTGTCTGAGCCGTAAGGCGAGTTATACACTTTTTATCCATGGTTTTAACAGAAGGAGAATACTCCTAGTGTTTCTGAATTCCGAAGCTGTTTCCAGACGGGGAGTTTTATATAACAGAGAAATTCATTTTGTTTTAAAGCTCATTTAGTAATCTCTTCCGGTAAACACGGCCACGCTCCTCGGCCGCATCACGAAACTTCTGTCAATCCGGACTTCCTGTCCTTCCGGATAGCAGTAATGCCCGTTTCCATCTCCATACGTATTGACGCTCAAGTGCCATGCGCCTCTTCTGTGAAGATTTGGAAGCGTGATCGTGACATCTTCCCAGAAAGTATTGACTGCGACATAGATCAGGTCATCTTTTCCTTTTTCTTTATCGTATCCCGCAAAGCTCACACAGAAGGTACGTGCATCTCGTGGAATATCTGTTTCTTCTGCATTCAGATTATGTGTGTGGATAGGATCCATGCCGCAGACGGATGTGGGCAGCTGTTTGTGGATGACCGGATGCTTTTTGCGGAATGCGATCATAAATTTAAAGAATTCAAACAGATCTTTGTTCTTTTCGAGCATACGCCAGTCCAGCCAGGAAGTAATGTTGTCCTGGCAGTAGCTGTTGTTGTTTCCGAATTTGGTATTCCCAAATTCATCACCGGCAAGAAACATTGGTGTACCGCGGCTGCACATAAGGACAGCACAGGCATTCCGGATCATACGGCGGCGAAGTGAGAGGACTTCCGGATCATCGGTCTCACCTTCGGCACCACAGTTCCAGCTGCGGTTGTCATTGGCCCCGTCTGTGTTATTCCAGCCGTTTGCTTCGTTATGTTTGTCATTGTACGCATATAGATCGTACAGTGTAAAGCCGTCATGACAGGTCAGAAAATTCACGCAGGAATTGTAACCGGCATAGTTGCTGTGGGTATTGTCGTAATAGCCACCATAGAGATCACCGGAGCCGGAGATACTCCAGGCTGCATCCCATGCATTCCAGGAATCCCCTTTCAGATAACTGCGGAGAGAGTCACGGTATCTGCCGTTCCATTCTGCCCAGCGGCCGCTTGCAGGGAAGCTTCCTACCTGATAAAGACCGCCGGCATCCCATGCTTCAGCAATCAGTTTTACGTTGCTTAAGATTGAATCATCGGCAAGAGTACGGAGCAGAGGCGGATTATTCATAGGAGAGCCATCTTCATTTCGGCCAAGGATACTTGCCAGATCGAAGCGGAATCCGTCTACGCGGTAATTGATCGTCCAGTAGCGCAGACATTCGAGAATCAGCTGCTGAACGACAGGGTGATTACAGTTCAGGGTGTTTCCGCAGCCGCTGAAGTTGTAGTAATTGCCATCAGGAGTCAGCATATAGTAAATATTGTTGTCAAATCCTTTGAAACTGAATGTGTTTCCTTTTTCGTTTCCTTCGGCAGTGTGATTGAAAACAACATCCAGGATTACTTCAATCCCGTTGTCATGAAGTGCTTTGATCAGTGTTTTCAATTCCGTACCTTCCTGGTTATGTTCATTTGCAGCGGCATAGCTGCTGTTCGGAGCAAAAAATCCGACAGTGTTGTATCCCCAGCATTCGAGAAGTTGTTTGCCATCTACGGTACGGGAATTCATGGTCTCATCAAATTCGAAGATAGGCATCAGCTCCACTGCATTGATTCCCAGTTCTTTCAGATAAGGGATTTTTTCCATAAGTCCGGAAAAAGTTCCTCGATGCTGAACACCGGAAGAAGGATGATGAGTAAAATCACGTACATGCAGTTCGTAGATGATCAGGTCACAGAGCTCTTTTTTTGACTGTGGCATATCGCCCCAGTCGAAACGGTCTTTGACGACACGTGCATGATACGTATGGTCCCAGCGGATTCCCCAGGTACGCTGACCGGCAACTGCTTTGGCATATGGATCGAGCAGAATTTTATTTTTGTCAAAGAGCAGTCCTTTTTCCGGACAGTATGGTCCGTCTACACGGTAGGCATATTCAAATTCATCAATGTTCAGTCCATATACGATCATGGAATAAACATCACCGATCTTGTAAGCTTCCGGAAAAGGAAGTACAGCAAAAGGTTCTTCCTGTGCACGGTGGAACAGAAGCAGTTCACAGGAGGTTCCTCCGCATGTGTGAATGGTAAAATTAACACCATTCTGCAAAGGAGTAGCCCCGTTCAGATCGTAAATTCCCGGACGGACCGGAAAACCGGCGATTTCTGCCATAGGGGAAGATTCATAAGGATGGTCAGATACAAATTTCTGATGATAGGATTTCATTTTTTTCTCCATTTCTGAAGCTCCCGGCCTGATGTACAGACCGGGAGCTTGTTTTGTATAGATTCTTGTGTCGGAAAATTTTTATAAATCGTTTGTCAGATGCAGCTTATCAAGAATATAGAAGATAAGGCTTAAAGCCATGGCTACTACACAGGCAAGGACCATTCCGGTGAGTTTGACGTTGCCAAGATTCAGGGCGATTCCGGAAAGGCCTACGATAAAGACTACAGAAGTCAGGGCCAGGTTACGGGATTTGCTGTAATCCACCTGATTGTCTACGAGCATACGAAGACCGGAAGTTCCGATCATACCGTACAGCAGGAAGGAGATTCCACCGATAACCGGTCCCGGAATCGTGTTGATCAGGGCAGCAAGTTTGCCGAGGAAAGAGCAGCAGATAGAAAGAACTGCAGCACCACCAATGACCTGAACGCTGTAAACTTTTGTCATAGCCATAACACCGATGTTTTCACCATAAGTTGTAGTCGGCACAGAACCAAGACATCCGGATACGGTAGTTGAGAAGAAATCTGCAAAAAGGGAACGATGAAGTCCGGGATCTTTCAGCAGATCTTTGCCTACGATCTTACTTGTCACGATCTGATGGCCGATGTGCTCGGAAGTAACAAGAAGCAGTGCCGGAAGAATGGTCAGGATTGCCTCCAGATTAAATTTCGGTGCCTGAAAATTCGGAAGTGCAAAAAAAGCAGCTTCTTTTACAGCAGTAAAATCAAGAATTCCGCAGGCAGCTGCGGCTGCATATCCGGCAATGATCGCGATCAGGATTGGAATAACGGATAAAAATCCACGCAACAGGATCTGGCCAAATACAGCAACACCGAGTGTGAGCAGAAATACGATCACATTTTTCATATCGATCTGTTCGTCCAGAAGTCCGGCAGTGCTTGCTGCGCTTCCGGCAAGCTCCAGTCCGATCAGTGCAACTACCGGTCCCATGGCTGCGGTTGGAAGGACAATGTCAATCCAGTTAGTTCCACACTGACGGATGATCAGAGCAACGATCATACCGCAGATGCCGAGGACAACAAATCCGCCCAGAGCATACTGGAAACCAAATTTGGAGGCAACCAGGAGTCCAGGTGACAGGAATGCAAAACTGGAACCAAGATAGGCCGGTGCTTTACCTTTGGTGATCAGAATGAACAGAAGTGTTCCGATACCGTTCATCAGAAGAACGATGGCAGGGTTGATACCGAACATAAAAGGAACCAGAACAGAGGCACCGAACATGGCAAACATATGCTGGATGCTTAAAGGTATTAACAGATTAACAGGTACTTTGTCTTCTACTTGGATAATTTTTCTTTCCACGTTACCCTCTCTTTCTTATCTGCATGCGGCAGATAACATTTAACTAAGTGACCGTTTACAAACGGTTACGATTCTGAACAATTATACCATAGAGGAGCTTTCATTACTATTTAAAAATAAATGTGCAGAATGTAAAAATAATATGCAGGAATAAAAAGTGGATGTGAGTGGGGAAGGTGGTTATAATTTGGACAAAAATAGGGTGCATATTGGTGAAATGTTGTTGCTTTTTTCAATATTTTATATTATAATCTTGTTTGTAAAAAGAATTTACCCTTCAAAAATTTTTTTTACATAACCCCTTATTTAATTATTTATACTCCCCTTGAAATACCCGGTAGCTCCCCTATCGGGTATTTCTCTGTTTAAATATGGAAAATCATGGAAGTTTTCTGGCTGTTTTATAAAGAATCCAGGCAGTTATGAATAGTATCCTGTTCTTCTGGTCATAATAATGGATGTAATGAAATTGCTGCAAACAGTAATCTTACATTACAAAACGAACCAGGAGGAATGGACAAATGGCAAAAAATTACGAAAATGAAAACAAAGCAAAAAACTACAGCACAGATAAAACTTCAGACAAAAATGCGATGGACAGCCGAAACAGTTCCAAAAACAGCTCTAAAAATGCTTCCAGAAACAGTTATGGAAACAAAACATCCAATGCATATGACAAAGAGCAGAATGATTATTCTGGCAGATACTAAGGAAGAATAAAACAGGATTTTCCCTTCTCTTGCAAAGAGGCTGGCTATGTGCCGGCCTCTTTTGCTGCCTGCAGATAAGGATGGTATTGCTTGGGAAGATTGAAGAGGCAGATCGTGCACCGAAAAGAAAAGGGAACATATGATAAATAAAAAAGGAAGGTTTGTCATGTTTCCTATTGAAACGATCTCAGCCAGGATGCTTGATTATTATGTGGGGCGAAACGATGCTTTGATCATAGATCTGCGAGAAGAAAAAGCATATGCCGAAAGTCATGTGCGGGGAGCTGTAAATATTCCATATGAAACACTGGAGAACAGAAAAGATCTTCCAATGAATAAGATACTTGTTTTTTACTGTGACAGAGGCGGTGCAAGCATGGCAGCCGCAAGAGAATTTGTCAGACGGGGATACAGGACACGTTCGGTGATCGGTGGGTTTACAGCGTACCGAGGCAGAAATCTTGTGAGTGGAGACAGGTAATGAAATCTTGTAATTTCCCTGTAACCATGATAAGGTAAGAAAGAGAAAATGTTATTATTCAGAGGAGAATTAAGTATGAAATACATGTTTGCATCTGATGTGCACGGCTCGGCATACTATTGCCGGCTGATGCTGGAGAAATATAAAGAAGAGCAGGCAGAACGCCTGGTGCTGCTGGGCGATCTGCTTTATCACGGACCGAGAAATGACCTTCCGAAGGAATATGCACCGAAAGAGGTCATCAAAATGCTGAATGGCATGAAAAATGATATTTACGCAGTAAGAGGTAACTGTGAAGCGGAAGTGGACCAGATGGTTCTGGAATTCCCGGTAATGGCAGATTACTGTATTCTGGCAATTAACGGACTTACTTTTTATGCGACGCATGGACATGTCTATAATGAAAATAATCTTCCACCGTTCCACGAGGGAGACATTCTGATACATGGACATACACATGTGCTGAAAGCAGAACAAAAAGAAGGGTATATCCTTCTGAATCCAGGATCTGTATCTATTCCGAAAGAAGGAAATCCGCCTACATATGCTGTTCTGGAAGACAAAACATTTACGATTAAAGATTTTGATGGAAATATCATCAAGGAAATGAGGCTTGGATGAAATATATGGAATTGATCGCACCGTGTCACTTTGGCATGGAAGCGGTTCTGAAACGCGAGATTCTGGATCTTGGGTATGAGATCAGTAAGGTAGAAGATGGCAAAGTTACGTTTCTGGCAGATGCGGAAGGTATTGCACAGGCCAATATGTTCCTTCGTACGACAGAGAGGATTCTGCTGAAGACCGGAGAGTTTAAAGCAGTGACATTTGACGAACTTTTTGAAAAAACAAAGGCGATCCCGTGGGAAGAATATATTCCGAAGGATGGCAAGTTCTGGGTAGCAAAAGCCAATTCTGTAAAGAGTGCGCTGTTCAGTCCTTCTGATATTCAGTCCATCATGAAAAAAGCAATCGTAGAACGCCTGAAAAGTGTTTATGGAATTTCCTGGTTTCAGGAGGATGGTGCAAGCTTCCCGATTCGAGTAGCCTTTATGAAGGATGTGGCTACGATCGGGATTGATACATCCGGAGTTTCTCTTCATAAGAGAGGCTATCGTCAGATGACTGTCAAAGCTCCGATCACTGAGACGCTGGCCTCTGCACTGATCATGTTGACGCCATGGAATAAAGACCGCATTCTTGTGGATCCATTCTGCGGAAGTGGTACTTTCCCGATCGAGGCAGCTATGATTGCGGCAGATATGGCTCCTGGCATGAACCGTTCTTTTCTTGCGGAAGACTGGAAACATCTGGTTCCGCGCAAATGCTGGTATGATGCACTGGAGGAAGCGCAGGACCGTGTGAACCTGGATATAGATACAGATATTCAGGGATATGATATTGATCCGGAGGCACTGAAATCTGCCCGTGCTAATGCGAAGATGGCAGGAGTGGATAAGCTGATTCATTTTCAGCAGAGAGCAGTCAAAGATCTCAGTCATCCGAAACCATATGGATTTATCATCACGAACCCGCCATATGGAGAACGTCTGGAAGAAAAAGAAGCACTTCCACAGTTATACAGAGAGATTGGAGAGAGTTATAATCGTCTGGACAAGTGGTCTATGTATCTGATCACATCTTATGACCGTGCGGAAAATGATATTGGACGAAAAGCGGACAAGAATCGCAAGATTTATAATGGTATGTTAAAAACATATTATTATCAGTTCCTGGGTCCGAAACCACCAAGGAGGAAAAAAGATTGAAAAAAGTAATTTTTGCAACCGGTAATCAGGGAAAAATGAAAGAAATCCGTGAAATACTCGGAGATCTGGATATTGAACTTCTTTCCTTAAAAGATGCCGGAATTCATGCAGATATTGTAGAAGATGGAAAAACGTTTGAAGAAAATGCACAGATCAAGGCAAGGACCATCTGCAATCTGACAGGTGAGATCGTTCTGGCAGATGATTCAGGACTGGAAATCGATTACCTGAATAAAGAGCCGGGAATTTATTCCGCACGTTATATGGGAGAAGACACTTCTTACCATATTAAGAATGCAAAACTGATCGAGAGACTGGAAGGAGTTCCGGATGAGAAGAGGACTGCAAGGTTTGTGTGTGCGATCGCAGCGGCATTTCCGGATGGAACGATGAAGACTGTGAGAGCAGCGATGGAAGGCAGAATCGGATATAAAGAGAGCGGAGAAAATGGTTTTGGTTATGATCCGATCTTTTATCTTCCGGAATACGGCTGTACTTCTGCCGAACTTTCCATGGAAGAAAAAAATAAGATCAGCCACAGAGGGAAGGCTCTGCGTGCGATCAAGGATGAACTTCGATGAAGGTACTGATCGTCAGTGATACCCATGGGCACGATGAAAATCTGGAAAGAGCGGTGATGATGGAAACGCCGTTTGATATGCTGGTACATTGCGGAGATGTGGAGGGCCGTGAGATTTTTATCGAAGCTCTTGTGGACTGCCCCTGCTGTATTGTTGCCGGCAATAATGATTTTTTCTCAGACCTTCCGAGAGAAGAGGAGATAGAACTTGATGGAAATAAGGTTCTTGTCACGCATGGAAATTATTATGGTGTGTCCATGGATATTTCCGGTGTCGCAGAAGAAGCAAAGTCCAGAGACTGTGATGCTGTGTTCTTTGGACACACGCATAAGCCTGTAATTGAAGAAATAGACGGTGTTCTGGCCATTAACCCGGGAAGTCTGTCCTATCCACGCCAGCACGGCAGAAAGCCAAGCTATGTGATCCTTGAGACTGATAAAGACAGAAAGATGTCTGCCAAGATCAAATATCTGTAAAATGATTTAAACAAGTATGTATAGGGGACTCTAAATTGTTCGGGTTAAGATTCAGGGAAAACAAAATAATAGAATGTCAAAACAGCAGGAAATCTTCTCCATACGAGAGAGAAGTCTCCTGCTGTTATTCTATACATATCCTATTTGAAAAACGAAGAAGTCCTTTGCTTCTCAGCCAAGGGTGTGCAGAGGGAATGGTAAGTCCCTTTGCAATCCTTATGATTTAAATAAAATGCGGATGACAGGACTTGAACCTGCACGTCGTAGACACCAGAACCTAAATCTGGCGCGTCTGCCAATTCCGCCACATCCGCATAGAAACAATATATAGATAAACGGAATTGTCAGACGATCGATAAATCGATTAGCGTCTGTCCGATCTTGAACTGACGTTCAAGAACAAAGAATTCCGCCACATCCGCATATTGTTTGATATATTCGTGTGTAACATAAAAGATAAATAAAAACACTATCGAAATGATAGTGTTCTTAAAAATCAATGAGACATCGGGGATTCGAACCCGATTACACACTTGAAACCCTTGAAAAGAAAGGAGTTTTCCGTGTCGCTGATATAAGTGTAACAAAAAGTGTAACACATCAAGCAATCTCGAAAGAGCATTATCCACTATACTTGTCAAAAATATTTTACAGGAAATATACAAATAATGCAAGAACAGATTTGAAGTCTCTTTATATAAATAAGGAAACACTTTGCTGTTTACAGTTGAAGAATGATTTTGGTTGACCACTATAAACTGATAAGACTCGGGTTGTCAAATCCGAAGCCGCATTGCGGTGTGATAGCAGATTTTACAAGCAGAGTCGAAATCAGTACACTCAACCATAACAAAATCATCATAGATAGAAAAAGTCCTCCGATGATCTCTCACCAGAGGACTTCTTATTATTTCTTAATAGCTCCACAACTGCACTTGTAAACAACCTTTTCAGGAGTATCTACAACTGTCTCAGTATAGGCTTTCTTATCAACTACCCAAGTACGTTCACCTTCATAATGTCCCTCTTCCGGTACATCCTTGTAAGTAGCATCAATATGTTTCAGTTCGTAAGAAATACTATTGCTTTCTTTATGACTATTAAAGTCATCCTCAGACTCAAATACTTCACCGCAAGAACAAGTAACAACATACTGATCCTCAAGAACTTCATCCCAAGCTTCTACGGCTGGAGTATCAACTACTTTTACAGTTTCATAAACTGCATCATGATGTTCTGTATGACAAGAACCATGAATAGGACTTTCTAAATCAGCCTTAGCCTGAGCTTCTTCATCAGATAATCCTTCGTTTACGTACTTGTAATATAATTCATCATTTTTATTGACAAACTCTTTCTGATGTGATGCCATAATATCTGCATCAGGAGTAGAAAAATTACAAGTATTACAAACAACCCAATCCTGAGCAGGTGTTACAAGCTTCTGTTCTTCATGAGATACCTCAGGAACAGCATCATGATGGATAACCTTGTTTACCATAGAAATGAAGTTATGCTGAGCATTAACCTCGTCTACATGAGCCTTGGCAAGTTCCTCAGTTTCAAACTCAGTACCATCAGTACATACATAAGCATCATGTTCCGGTACGTCTACAACTGTAGTTGCTGGCTTGTCAACTACCCACTTAGGCTCTACCCAATGACCTTCTTCCTTATGTTCAACAGTATGAGTCTTAGCTGGAATAACAGTTTTCTTATAAGAATGTTTATGAGGTTTAGTAACCTTAACAGTTACAGTACGAGAAGCCTTATTGTAAGTACCATTACCCTTTGTATAAATAGTAATCTTGGCAGTTCCAACCTTCTTACCAACTACAACACCCCTAGAGTTTACTCTAGCAACTCTAGTATTAGAAGATTTAAACCTAAGACCTGTCTTAGCCTTAGCACCAAGAGAAGCAGACTTACCAACATTAACGGTGACGTTTCTAGCACTAACTTTCTGGTTTCTCTTTACGACCTTTACAGTTACGGTCTTAGCAACTTTTTTATAACCTTTCTTAGATACAGTCACACGGACTTTTCCGGTTCCAGCCTTTTTACCCTTTACATTTCCTTTTGAATCTGTAGAAACATAAGAATTTAGGGATTTATAGCTGATCTTTGAACCCTTAGGAGCTTTGACACTAATCTTTTTACTAGAGCCAACATACACTGAACCGCAAGATGCCTTTACCGACATATTTTTTGAAGCGGCTTCAACGGTCACAGTTGTTCCGATCGGTGCAACAGTAGCAGATGTTCCAGAAAATACCAGACCCAGTGAAAGCGTGACAACGGCAATTCCTTTCGTAATTTTTTTCTTCAACATGTTCTTCCTCCTTTTGCATATCGACATTTATATGTGATCTAATTATAAGCTTTATATTCGGGGGGGACAACCCCTGAACTGGAAAATTGCTTACCATTTTCCATAAGAAACAGTTGTTTCCTTTAATATAGAAGATTATAACGATCACTTGTTGACTGTATTAGCCATTTATGGCTAATTTTATTATAGCCCGTTTATGGGTATCATGCAAGTATAAGGAGCGAACTTGCATGATCTCATACGAACCATTCTGGAATACATTAAAATTAAAGAATATCAGCCAATATCAGTTGATTCATAAATACAATATCTCAGCCGGACAGCTTTCCCGGATGAGAAGTAACTCAAATATTTCGACCCATACAATTAACGCACTCTGCGAAATACTCGACTGTCAGGTACAAGACATCCTCACATATAAAAAACAAGCATAAAAGTCTTCCATCAGATTAATTTCAGGTGGAGGACTTTTTAATTTTTTGTATAACATTTTCCATCTCATATTTTTTCTTATAATATCTATTTACTGCTTTTTCTAAATTATCTTTGTATGCTCTTAAATACTGATAATTCAGCTTAATAACATTCCGATTTATAACAGGGCTTTCATTTTCATTATTTTTAGAGCATAAATTTTTAATTGTTCTGTAGTCAAGATTTGCTCTATAACTGGCTATTCCAAAGTAAATACAGATAGATCCTTGAATACCATTATTCAAATTGCTAATTAAAAAATCACCAAAGTTATCTGTAAGCATTTGAGATAAACATTCAATATAATCGTATGATGGTGGACTTTCTAAATAATTCTTTAATTCGGACATTGCCGAGTCTAGTGAAGATATTTGGAGTTTGTCAAAAGAAGTTCTTGTTGCTTCTGAGAATCTCCATTTTGAAAGACTTTCTCTGATTTTTCTTGAGTCTTCAAGAGGTAAATCACAAATAATTTTATAAAATTTAGAATATTGATCCTTGTCTAACTTCTCTTCTTTGCAAAATTTGACAAAATCTCCATATACTTCTCCGTATTCTTCCTTATATATTTCTCTCATTTTTAAGAGTGGAAAATATCTTCTTTTATAATCATCTTCATCTATTGACGCTAGATTATTTACTACATCCGTAAAAAAAACTTTTTTAATTTCTTTTTCTGTTCTATTTGTATGTAATTGTTCTTCTGTAAGAAAAATTTTCCACGCGAAATCCATATATTGCTTTTCCCAGAATGTGAGTTTCTTGAATTTAATGCTGTCTGTTTGTATTTCTGGATATGCATGTAGCACTTTATTAAATGGTTCCCCACGTAATTGGAGTAGTTTGTAGTATTGAAAAATCAAACTGAAAAAAGACGGAATGCCTGATATACATTTTCTTTCAAATTCTGAACAATTGTTTTCTTTGCTTCTTAGCAATTCATATATTTTGTAAAGCTTTTCTTTTTCCATAGTACCTCCATGATAGCGTCAACTCTTGTACCAATGCTTTCCAAAAAAGGAATTTTTTTTATGATATTCTATGCTTGTAACAAAAAAAGAGCACAAACAAAAGAGGTGAAATATATGAAGCGATGTCGTCCACCACCCAAAAAAATCACTTGAAGCTGAGCCGCTTCCTGCGGCAACAGAAAACGGCTCACGGGGATGAATCCCCTGCAACTTTATCAACAGTATCATTCTAGCATAGGAGGATAATTATGACTAGGTTAAAAATCAATTCATCAATCTGTCAGCGACCGCTGGATATTTTAAACAGCTCAAAGGTCAGCGACACAACGATGATGCTGGTAAGTGTACGGGCAATTCCAGTCTACGAGGAAGGAGTACGTACCGATAAAACAGAAGGATATTTTTACGATTGTGTCGATCTCTTTTCTTTCGCTCGAATCGCAATCAAAGTCGAAAATACTAAGCCATTGATTGACCCGGACGAACTTCTTGAACGTAGGGAAGCCGGTGAGAAAGTTTTTGTCAAGATCATTGGCGGAACTATTACTGCTTACTACAGTGAGCGGAGTAATTCAATCGAAGATAGCTTTAAAGCAAAATCTATCGAGCTTGCAACTGAACCTGATCTTTAATAAGAAAGGAGGAAGGGGAGCATTAGCTCCCCGACACTGAAATGTACGATGTTATTTTAACGATAATCATGTGTATTTGCTCAGCCTTTGGCATCCAGCTCATTGGCGGATACATTTTTTATCGTCTGGAAAATTTGAAGACGGTTGACGATGGAATGTATCGCTTTGACCTTTGGTGCATAACCGGAGCGAAGAAAATCGGTTCCGCTTTATTCTGGTGGTTCATGGAAAATACTACCGGAGAAGTGAAGCCCGAGAGAATCATCAATCAGGGCTTGTATTTGAAAAATGAAGATTTGAACGACTTGAAGCACCGACTCGGTAAAGAGCTTCTGAAAGTACCAGTTTTCGAAGGGTATTCACAATCGAACGATTGCATCTTTATCAGCTTTACAGCAGTTGGATTGAAAGAAAAATATCAGTCCGTCGAACCTGAACAGCTTCTTAAACTGATCGAGCACTGTGTCAAAGCGTATTATCAGGACACCCGACAGCAGAACGTTTTTGTAAAAGTCCTTGTCGCCAGCCCTACCCGGATTCAGTTTGCGATTCCGTTATCGGGTCTGGGATTTAAGTATCTGGATTCACAGGAGCAGATACAGGCATCATTGACAGACAATACAGCACCGGATGAAATCGAACCCTTAGAAGAGGAATTTCATATCTTCGATGATGAGGACAAGGAATGAAGCTCGGTTATCTGATGGAAGAGTATCAGAAAACGGGTATCAAGATTCCATTAAATATCAAGCTGGCAAAAAAGACCTCTTCTGTTCTGATTGCTGGGAAGTCCGGTTCAGGTAAGAGCCTGTCTGCCCGCTGGTACATAGGAAACTTGTTGACAACAGGAGAAAGTGCTGTATATATCGCCGACTACAAGGGTGGAGAGGAATATGAAGCATTTGAAGGTTCCTTATCTTATGCTTCTGGTAGTGATGCCGTCACAATGATTCAGGATTTCTACGATTTTTTTGTTTATGTCCGAGAAAATAAGCTTAAATTAGAACGCCATTACACTCTCTTTATTGAGGAATGGTTCGGCCTCCTGACCTATGCGGAAACGCAGTCAAAGAAGCTGAAAGCAGAATTGCAGGCGAAGATCGGAGAACTTCTTGCAGTCTCCCGTGGGCTGAATATGGGCGTATTCATCTGTGTCCAGCGAGCCGATGCACATCTCTTCGATTCTGGTTCAAGAGAACAATTCCAGTGTGTGCTTTCCTTTGGAAGATGCTCCGCTGAACAGTTTCGGATGCTGGGATTTTCCGGTGAACTGGAAGAAAACCCGACCAGTGGCAACAAGCCGGGACAGGCTCTTGTCCTGATTGATGGACAGGAAAGTGTACAGGAAATCATTGTGCCACAGATCAGTAACCCGGCTGTACTCGAGCGAGAAATTCGGAATCAATTAGATCGTCAGCCCGGACTTGCCGCTCTGATCTCTGGGACAGCCGAAGGCTGGAACAGAGGGCAGACGGTGAGGACGGAATGACCGTTCGCCGGGCGGTTAGTATTACCGCCCGGTGAACAAACAAGTAGAAAAAGTCAAAAAATCCAGTAAAATCAAGGGTTTCGAGACACAAAACTACTGTTCGCCACCAATAAACAAAGTGAACATACCCAGAAAGGAGTTAGAAAAATGGGTAGAGAAAAAGAATTTCCACCACTGGTGGAAGACAAAAAAGCAGAAGAAATTCAGATTTCTGCTATTGAAAATACAATAGAAAACAAACTGAACATTCAGCGAAATGCATATCAGCTTACCATCAACAATCCGCTTGCTGAGGGGCTTGACCATACAAAAATCAAAGAGATTTTGACTCTCAATTTTTCAACACTGGTATACTTCTGTCTTGCTGATGAGATCGCAGAAACAGGAACACCGCATACACATATTTATGTGATTTTCCGCTCAAGAGTGCGTTGGAGCACAATAAAAAGGCACTTCCCAACAGCACATATCGAGATTGCAAAAGGCACTGTCAAGAGTAACGTGGAATACATCCAGAAATCCGGCAAGTGGGAAGACACCAAAAAGGCAGAAACCAAAGTGCCGGGAAGTTTCGAGGAATGGGGTACACGCCCAAGGCAGAAAGGCAAGAACGTAGACATGGAGGAATTGTATAATATGGTATTCTCCGGCTACAGTAATGCAGAGATCCTTGCAACTAATCATGATTACATTCTGCACATTGACAAAATCGACAAGATTCGTATGACCATCCTTGCAGACCGATATAAAGGACATCGTAGGCTTGACCTGAAAGTAATCTATATTTTCGGAAAAACCGGGACAGGTAAAACCAGATATGTTCTGGACACCCACGGAGACGAAAATGTTTACAAGATTTCTGACTACAAGCATCCGTTTGACCTCTACTGTTATCAGCCTGTTATGTGCTTCGAAGAATATAGAAGCCAGTTGCCAATCGCAGATATGTTGCAGTATCTTGACATCTACCCGATTGACCTTCCGGCACGGTATTCGAACCGCTTTATGTGTGCAGAAAACATTTACATCCTGTCAAATGAACCTTTAGAAGAACAGTATGGAAATGTTCAGGTTGAACGACCAGAAACATGGGCGGCATTTCTCAGACGAATAACGGAAGTATGGATTTTCGGGGAAGATGGAAAAATCAAGAAGTACAATTCTGTATACGATTACTTGAACAGATCGGAAGATTTTCATGTACAGACAATAGAAGAAAGCAAAGAAAACCCATTTTAACGAAATATTGTAAATCGCTGGTCAGGTACTTCCTGACCAGTACAAAAAAGTCATGGAAAGGAACGATATTATTATGACTAGTATAAAATTAGAGCAGTTAAAAGAAGAATTTGAAAAGATCATCAAAGACACAACAAATTCTCTGGTAATGGTTTCAATCTTTGGGACAGCCATGCGGCTTAAAGCAAGTGACGACAGAATTGACTGTGTTTATAAACCGGGGCTTTTTAAAGATATTCCGGAGATTCCTGGTGAAATGGTAAAAATCATCTTCTCCACACCGAAAGGTGAAAATGTCAGCGTCAGAAGCAAAGAATTAAAAGATGGTCGGGAATCTTTTACTGTGGAAATGATGGATAACCTTGACGTGTGTTATTCAAATACCCTCTACAGATAAATAGATCAATAAAAGGTATTGTGTTGCACAGGTAAGGTGCTGTAAAGAGAGTTAAGTACAGTCTAGTGAAGTATAGTTCTGATATGTAATGAATGTGATGTTTTGTAACGACAATTAAATATAGAAAAATGAAATAATAAAGGAGGACACAATAATGTCTAATAAAGAGAAGATGGAGCAGTTAAGAACAGTTTTCGAGGAAAGTATTAAAGCCAATAAATACCCTCAGAGTATGAGAACTGTCATCAAGGCGGCAAGTGCGGCGAAAGAAGATAAGGATAAAGTTGACATCTGCCGCAGTCTGGACACTGGCAAAAAAGAGACAACAGAAGTGACACTTTCCACACCGGATGGTGAACGTATCAATGTCACCGCCACGAAAGAAGAAAACAGAACCGTGATTTATGATCTGGAAATCACAAGTAATCTCAAGCTCTGCTATGCTCAGACTTTTTACGAAGCATGAACAGGCGGTAAGTTAATAATTTAAACTAAATAAGGAGGATATTTTTGTCAACGCCTTGTGATGTATAGTGATGTATCGTAGATTGATAAAAATATCCTTTTTTGCGTTGAAAAAATGATAAGACATCATGGACAACGAAAACTTAAAAGTACTTGAACTGGCACTGAAAAATGATATACTGGATTCAAGCGACATGGAAAAAATAAAAGAAGCCATGAAGAAGAAAACGCTTGAAAAATTGAAAAATGAATTAAAACCTTTGCACCCGTACACCATCCGTCAAAATGAGAAAGATCAACGCTGGCGAACTCGTGTACCAGACAAAAGTTGTAAATCAGGTCTGCGGATGATTGTGAAGACCTCAGAACAAGACCTCTACACAGCTCTTGCAGACTACTATGGACTTGAATGGTACGATGATGAAGACAAAGTGACGCTGGAATCTTTTTACCCCAAATGGCTGAAATACAAGGCTCTGCACACCAATTCAGAAACGTATGTGAGCCGGATAGATTCAGATTGGAAAGCCTACTATGTAGGCACGAAGATCATCAAAGAGCCGCTTCGGAAACTGGACAAGGTGACACTGGATGTCTGGGCACATGAACTCATAAAGACGCATTCCATGACGAAAACGCAGTATTACAACTGTACGGTCATCATCCGCCAGGCTCTGGACTATGCGGCAGACTTAAAGCTCATCTTGGAGAATCCGTTTAAGTATGTAAAAATCGACGGAAAGCGTATGTTTCGGAAAGTCAAAAAGAAACCGGACGCAACGCAGGTCTATCTGACCGCAGAGGAACATGCAATAACAAGGCTGGCGTGGAAGGATTACCACACACATAAAGCAATGTATGATCTTGCACCGCTGGCAATTCCATTCCTGTTCCAGACAGGTTTGCGAATAGGTGAACTGTGTGCAGTACGGTATGAGGACATCGAAAGCCCGGATTACATCCATGTCCAGCGTATGTATAACAAAGACACGAAAAAGGTCATTGAGCATACAAAGACGGATTGCGGGGACAGACAGGTGATTCTTACCCAAAAGGCAAAAGAGATCATCAGGACAGCCCGATCAAGGCAGAAAGAAGTCGGAGCGGACAGTACCGGATATATCTTTTCGATGGATGGAAAACCAGTTCCCCAGTATGCAGTTGCATACCGTTTCAGGAAGTACTGCAAGGAATATGGCACGATGGTAAAGAGTTCCCATAAGGTAAGAAAAACCTACATATCTGCCTTGTTAGATGCTCATGTCAATATCAACACGGTGAGGGAACTGGTCGGACACTCGGACGAGAGGACAACCCTAAAGAATTACTGTTTTGACCGGAATACCGAAGCAGAGAAGCGGGAAAAGGTAGAAAAAGCACTCGCCTAAAGGGAGTGTAACACAAGTGTAACAGTAAATAGCCGAAAAAACACACTTTTGAACACACTTACAAAAAAACACAAAAGCCCGGAAAAGCCTGATTTTATGCGGGTTTCCGGGCATGAAAAAAACACTATCGAAATGATAGTGTTCTTAAAAATCAATGAGACATCGGGGATTC
>OLVT01000336.1_pt1 | contig 52154 bp, 52 predicted proteins | sample 1673241 | NCBI WGS metagenome assembly OLVT01 (sample SAMEA3178936, study PRJEB25190) | human gut metagenome | biome: human gut; feature: human-associated habitat; material: faeces | place: Austria | collected 2013
AGCTGACTGTTACTAATCGGTCGAGGGCATAACCAAGAAGGTAGGACAGGGTAAGAAAGAATGGATGGAGTAAAGATTTAAATTTGTATGTGGTTTTGAAGGTACATGAAGAAAGTAAGGGAGCTGTGAGCCGATGAGGTTTGCAGTTTTTTTATTGTCATGAAAACCTTAAACGGGAAGGAGATTTTGTTTATTTACCTTTTTAGAAAAATGTGGTAATATGCAAGAGAACGAGAGTAATCTAAGAGGCAGGAGAAAATGGGTTTTTTAAATCAGCTATTAAAGTACAAGAATGTATGTATTCAGTGCCATAACTGTCCGGATGCAGATGCACTGGCGGCGGCATATGGTGTGTATACATATTTAAAATTACATGATATTAAAGCATCGATTATTTACGGTGGAGAATGGGAGATACAGAAAAAAGATCTTTTGTATATGCTGAATATCTGTGAGATCCCGGCAGAATATGTAAAGGAGCTTCCAGATACAGAGCTTCTGTTGCTCGTTGATGGACAATACGGGCAGGGGAATGTATATCGCTTTGATGCAAAGAATATTGCAGTAATCGATCATCATATGCCTTTTATGAAAAGGACAAAGCAGACATTTATCGACAATTCTTATCAGAGCTGTTCTACAATTGTGTGGGAGCTTCTGAAAGAAGAAGGATATGATGTGAAGGCAAACAGAGCGCTAAGTATTGCATTTTTATACGGGTTATACACAGACACATCATCGTATGTGGATTTATATAAGAAGAATGATATTGCCATGCGTGATGAGTTACGGGATGATTATCCGGAGCTGGAGCGCCTGAAGAAATCCTGTATGAGTCTGGAGGATCTTATGATTGCCGGAGAAGCGCTCCATCATGCATATTTCGACCAGAATAAGCAGTATCTGCTGATCAGTGCCATGCATTGTGAACAGTCGGTACTTGGAATTATCGGCGATATGGCGATCAAAGTCGATGTAGCAAAGATCAGTATTGCGTATACGGATATTGACAGCGGTTATCAGATTTCGGTAAGAAGTGCAGACCGGGATTATCTGGCAAATGAAGTTGCAGCAAAGCTGTGTGATGGAATTGGAAACGGCGGAGGGCATATGGACAAAGCCGGTGGTGTGATTTCAAGGGATTGCATCAGTGAACTGTATGCAGGATGGGAAATTGCCGATATTATTAAAGAACGAATGGAAAAGATTATGGAATAAATGAGAAAAAGCGGTTTACTTTGAGGTAAATCGCTTTTTTCATATAGAAAGAATTACAAATCCCGTTTCTGATAGAATTTCACAGACAGATGCCAGGAAAGTCCATAGAGTATGATTACGATCAGAAGCACAAGTACGATCGGAGTACATGGAACTGCCATCTGTTTAATGCGGAGTGAAAGGTTATCCGTAACTTCCTGAAAGAAAGTCAGAACTACAAAAAAGAGAGCGAATCCTATATAGTAGGCGAAACGGCCTTTTTCACTGCCAAGCTTGAAGGTGAGTGGAAACATAAATGCCGGTGGTAAAAGTCCACAGGAAATGATTACTGCAAATGTTGAAAATAAACCAAAGAGTTGAAAATTATGGTTTATGATCATATTGCAAACCTGTGCAAAAATAATAAAGAGTGCGGACGCGCCGAGGACACATAAGGTCAAAATGTATTTGGATGACACAATATCTTTCCGGGTGTAAGGAAAAGTACAGGCATAGCTGCTCCAGTGTGATTTTTCATCATAGGAAAGCAGATTTACCGGAATAATGCTGGAAAGTATAATTGGATACAGCGCAAAAAAGACTTTATTATTTTTTATGCCGACAATTGTGAAGATAAATACGACCAGTAAAAAGACACGGCAGTATTTCATCATGAGATAACAGTCTTTGCGTAAGAGTCCTTTCATATCAGTGCGCCTCCTTTATCATGAATATAAACAGGTCTTCAATACTGACTGGCTGAACGGAAAAGCCTTCTGGAATCTGATCACGAAGGATAACAGCTTCGGCATTATAAGAAGTCTGTTTGACTCCGATAATTGCAGAAGGATTCAGTTCCTGTAACTGTTCTTTTGTACACTGGATAATTCCATATTCTTCCAGGAGTCGGTCTTTTTCTTCATAAAAAACCAGTTTCCCTTTGTGTAAAAAAGCGATATAGTCACAGATTTTTTCCAAGTCACTTACGATGTGGGAAGAAATCAGGATCGCATGCGATTCATCACGTGTGAAATCGTTAAAAATGTCGAGAATCTCATCCCGAACCACAGGGTCAAGTCCACTGGTTGCCTCATCGAGGATCAGAAGCTTTGGATGGTGGGAGAGGGCAACTGCGATCCCGAGCTTCATCTTCATTCCTTTGGAGAACTGTCCAAATTCTATTTTCTCCGGAAGATGAAAGGTCTGGAGATACTGGTTGTATAAAGAGGAATCCCAGTTGTGGAAAGAATCCTTCATAATCAGTCCAATCTGTGTCGGAGTCAGGCATTCTGGGAAACCGACTTCATCCATAACAACACCAATCTCTTCTTTTGGGATAGAAGTTTCGGTAGAGCAGTCGTTTCCAAGAATCCGTATGGTGCCGGAATCTTTCTTGATAATATCCAGAATCAGCTTGATTGCGGTCGTCTTTCCGGCACCATTTTCCCCGATCAGTCCAAGAATACAGCCGCTTGGAAGGGGAAGATTCAGATGATCCAGTGAAAATCCAGGATAGGATTTACACAGATCTTTTAGTTCTAATGCATTTGTTTCAAATGTGGTCATAAGTTATTCCTCCATCATGAAATGAAGCATCTCGGTAAGCTCCTGTTCACTGAGATTACAGGAAACCGCAAGATGTACTATTTTTTCCATATAGTCTTCAATTTTCTTTAGATTGGTTTCACGCAGAAGATCCGTGTTAAGCGGAGCAACAAAGCAGCCTTTCGCTGCAATCGTATAAATGAAGCCTTCTTTTTCCAGTTCATCGTAAGCACGTTTGGTCGTTACGACACTGATCCGGAGGTCTTTGGCAAGGCTTCGGATGGAAGGCAGGGATTCATCTTCTTGGAGTGTTCCGCTGATGATCTGAGATTTCAACTGCGTGTAAATCTGTTCATAGATGGGTGCACCACTTTTATTATCTATGAAAATATTCATGTCTTCACCTCATTTTTATATGTTTCAACTGTATAGGTACAGTATATACAGATAGTACAGATGTGTCAAGAGAAAAATGATGATGATTGACAGAAAAAGAGAGATGCTTATAATTGAAAGTAATGAAATATATTGGAGAGAACAGAGTATGAATAAACGGACAATCACAATTATTCAGAATTTATGTGAACCAAATAAAGAGAGGACAATTGCCTCACTTGCAGAAGAATTTCACGTGTCACAGAGGACAATCCGAAACGATCTGGGAGAGATTAATACTCTTTTGGTATCGAAAGTAACAAAGAGATGGAAGAGACATTCCCATATCCGTTCAGACTGCATATCAAATATACGTTGAGAGGAAGCCGGATCCGGATAGAATATATCGTAGAAAATACAGGAAAGAATGCCATTTCTTATTGGCGGTCATCCTGGATTTAACTGTCCGATGTTTGCTGGGGAAAAGTACAGTGATTACTGGATTGAATTTGAAAAAAAAGAGACGCTGGAAGTACCGGAACCGGTGACGGAGACAGGTCTGATCAATGTAGAGAACCGGACAAAGCTTCTTGATGGAGAAAATAAGATTCGATTGGATCACAAGCTTTTTGAAAAAGACGCGGTCATTCTTGACCAGTTAAAATCAAGAAGTCTCCGGCTTTATTCGGAAAAACACGGAAAAGAAATCCGAATGAAATTTAAAGATTTTCCATATCTGATCCTGTGGTCAAGTGCAAATGCAGGACCGTTTGTTGCAATCGAACCATGGCTGGGTCTTTCAACTTGTAGTGATGAAAGCGATGTGTTTGAAGAAAAGTGGAATATGCAGAGGGTAGAAGCAGGAGAAACGAAAAAGTATCATTTTGATATTATGATACTGGCATAGAAGCAGAAAAAGTAATAGCAAAAAATCTGGCAGACTGATAAAAAGACAGTATGCCAGATTTTTTATTGCCAGGCATACGAAAAAAGTTCAATGAATATTTTTTAGTTACAACTGAATGTAATAGGTATTTTAATAGGATAACTAACTATTAAAAACAATAAGTTATCTCACTTCCACAATTTCTTCATCTTCCCGCTGAAGTTCATCAAATTCAACATGTTTGTGAGATTCTTTGATGAAGATCTTACGGAAAAGTAGTCTTGCCAGAGGTCCGACAAGGAAAAGCTGAAGCGGCAGAGCCATTACAAAGTTCCGGCAGTAAGTCATCAGATAATCCGGCAGGAATTGAGCGGTAAATCCATAGCCTTTATAAGTTCCGAGGATGCTTGCAAGTGCAACCTGGGATACAACAGTAAAAATCTGGATTGCAAAGATAATAAAAATCGGACGGTCTCCAGGTTTTACAACGCGGAAAGCAAAATATTTTGCAACATGGGATGAGAGAAAGTAAGCACACAAAAAGATGATGACAAATTCAATCCACATGCTTTTTAACGCAATCAGGAATGTAAAATTTGTAAAGCTTCCAGTGTTCAGGACAATGTTGTAAAGTGTCATCACGTAGACCATCATCCAGGCGGTAATAAAAGTAAATACAAATGATTCAAATTTTGTTTTTGGCATAAATGTTTCCTCCTCGCGCAAAAAAAGAAGACAACAAATGTATCCCCGTCCGTCTGACAGTGGGCAGGTGACATTTATTGTCTTCTTGTATTGCAGTCTTTTATTTTTAATTTTTTCAACATCGGTTATTTTAGCAGATGAAAATTGAAAAAGCAAGTGGAAATAGACAAAAGTTATACGCAGATTCATGAATGGAATTAGATTACGCTCGGTTTCTGAGCTATGATGGTATCAGGGGGATTGTGTGAGCAGTGGATGCAAAGCCAATTCGTCTGTAACATAAATTTCAGAGACAGAGAGGAAATGAAGATGGCATTACACATTATTGATGAAGCAAACCGTTGTCTGAACTGTAAGAAACCGATGTGTCAACAGGGATGTCCTGTGCATACTCCGATTCCACATATTATCCAGATGTTCAAGGAAAACAGGCTGATGGAAGCCGGTGAGGAACTTTTTCAGAATAATCCGATGTCGATGATCTGTTCAATTGTCTGTAATCATGAACAGCAGTGTGAAGGACATTGCGTATTGGGAAGAAAAGGGAATCCGGTACATTTTTCCAGTATAGAGAACTATATTTCGGATATGTATCTGGAACGTATGAAAATCTTGCCGGTTGAAAAGAAAAGTCAGAAAGCGGCAGTAATCGGAGCCGGTCCTGCAGGAATAACGGTAGCGATCAAGCTTGCACAGCAGGGATATGGAGTGACGATTTTTGAATGGAAAGATAAGATCGGCGGGATCATGCAATATGGAATTCCTGAATTCAGGCTGCCGAAAAGTATTCTTGACCGTTATCAGATCCGTCTGCAGGAGCTGGATGTAAAGGTAAGACCGAATACAACGATCGGTGCGGTTTTGAAAATAGAAGATCTGCTTCGGGATGGTTATGCAAGCGTATTTATCGGAACCGGCGTATGGAAAGCACACAATCTCGGAATCGAAGGAGAATGTCTTGGAAATGTCTTCTTCGGAATTGATTATCTGGCAAATGCATCTGCATACAATCTGGGTGAAAAGGTTGCCGTGATCGGTATGGGAAATGCTGCGATGGATGTGGCAAGAACGGCGCTCAGGAATGGAGCGCGTCAGGTGACAATGTACGCCAGAGGAACGAGGGTAGCTGTAAGTTCTCATGAAGTAGCGTATACCAAACTGGACGGGGCAGAATTTGCCTTTGGTTACGCGATCCAGAGTATCAATGAAAAAGGTCCGGTATTCAAGAAATCAATTCTGGATGAAGAAGGCAAGGTGATCGGAACAGAGGATGAACTGATCCAGATAGAGGCAGATTCTACGATTATTTCCATCAGTCAGGGACCGAGAAGAAAGCTGATCCGTACCACTCTTGGACTGGAAGGTGGAGATAACGGACTTCTGATCGTAGATGAAAATTATATGACGACAAAAGAAGGTGTCTTTGCAGCTGGTGACGTCATCAGCGGATCGAAGACGGTCGTGCATGCGGTGGATGGTGCAAAAAAAGCAGCAGAAGCGATGATCAAATATATGGAAGAGAAAAATATAAATCAATAAGATTTGTTTTACAGATTTAAGAATCGTAAAGCGGATTGGAAATGTAGATGAAAGCAGCCACAGATCAGAAAATCTGTGGCTGTTCGATAATAGGAACTGGCATCGCTGTACAAGATGGTTTGTTTAGTTTGGGCAAAAGGATATGTAAATACAATGCCAGGATAGCAACAGTGAAATTTAGTGAGGTCTGACAGTCAGACGACGGATCTGACCATCTTCGGTAATCTGCTGAAGGTTAACCAGCGCCATCACACAGTAACCACCGAAGGAAGCAATGAATTCTGCCTGTGTATCACTTATGATATGCGATTCCATAACGGCATACTGACGGAACAGAAATTTATTTCGGAAAAACATAGAGATAGCTTCTTTTCCGTACAGATGATATTCGTGCTGACGTGTTCCGTTTGGACAGTAATCACAGTAATGACCGTCATCGGTAAAGAGATTGCCGAGTGCTGTAAAGTCTTTATTTTCAATGGCTTCGATGTATTTTTCAATTGGTTTCATAACAGATATCCTCCATTTTAATATACTTTTTCTGTGTTCAGAAGAGCGTCGGTTCCTCCGTCTACAAACATAACATTTCCATTTACTCCGCGTGCTTCGTCAGAAGAGAGGAATACGATAACAGAAGCGATTTCTTCCGGATCCATCAGAGTTTCCTGTCCGTATTTTGTTGGAATCGGAAGAGCGTTGAGTGCCATACGCGCGTTGGTGGCAAGCGTTGCTGTCATAGCAGTGTTGACATTTCCGGGAGCTACTGCATTGATTCGTACTCCATTTGCAGCGTAGGTTGCGGAATGGCGGCGAACCCAGCGGGCAAGAGCATATTTACTTGCTACATAGATACTGTTTCCGACACTTAAGTCAGATTCATCGAGTCTGGAAATAACATTTAAGATACGCTGTTCATCTTCATTGTTATTATTCAGAAGGTCTGCAATGTCCATACGCGCCGCGCCCTGTGAAATAGTGTTAGAAGAAGTGACAACACATGCGCCGTGTTTCTTTTTCAAAAGATCATAGGCACCTTTGATCAGGACAACTGTTCCGAAAAAGTTCAAAGATACGATCAGCTTCAGATTGCCACATGCACCAGATACACCTGCGTTACAGATCAGACCGTCGAGTCCGTCCGGGCAAAGTCTGTGAAGCTTATCAATGACATGGAGTCGTCCTTCCTGTTTTGAAAGGTCTGCTGTGATGTTGCCACCGCGAAGATCGATGTTGAGAACCTCATGTCCTTTCTGCTTTAATAATTCTACTGTTTTAGCGCCGATTCCGCTGGAACCACCGGTTACTGCATAAATTCCCATATCTTTTAAATCCTCCGTTTCTGTAAGTTGTTTGATGAGTCTTATTTTAACGGAAAAGCAGAAAAGAAAAAGTACCAGACAGATAGAAAAAAAGGAGACCAGATATGCTAAACTATCATCTTCAAAAAGTAAAAGGAAAATCACTGTATGAAAATCTGTATAAATGCCTGAAACAGGATATTCTGGAGGGGAGACTTGAAAGCGGAAGTCGTCTGCCTTCGAAAAGAGAAATGGCGCAAAGTCATGGAATCAGTGTACGGACGGTTATGAATGCATACGACCAGCTGCTGGCAGAGGGATATATCATTTCCAGAGAAAAGAGAGGATATTATGTAGCGAAGGTTTATGAAAAACATAGCCAGATGAAAAAAATATTTTTATCAAACGAAAAGGACAGAGAAAATTTACTGGTTAATTTTTCATCGAATCATCTGGTATATGACAGGTTTCCGTTTTCTATGTGGAAAAAGGTGATGCGGGAGGTTCTGACAGAATATGAGATAGAACTGATCGAGCGAGCCGATTGTTGTGGGGTGAGGCAGCTTCGGGAAGCAATCGCCTTTTATCTTGGCAGAGCGCGGGAAATGGATGTATCAGCAGAAAATATTGTAATAGGCTCAGGGGTAGAGTCCTTGTATGGAAGATTATTTAAAATTTTACCGAATGATGCCATTTATGCGGCAGAGACTCCGGGGTATCGGAAGATTCCCTGGATTTATGAGGATTTTAGACTAAAATGGCGCAGTATCGGGATGGATGGAGAGGGAATCTGTATGGAAGAGTTGAGAACAAGCAAAGCCTCTGTTATCCACGTATCGCCGGAGCATCATTACCCACTTGGTGTTCAGATGAGCGAAGCCAGAAAGAGAGATCTTCTTGAGTGGGAGGCTGAAAGTCCGAATCACTATATTCTGGAGGATGATTATGACTGTGAATTCCGTTATCGTTCACAAATGAATCAGACTTTGCAAAGCATGGACAGACATCACAGGGTGATCTATATGAATACCTTTGGAAAAACGCTTGCTCCGGGAATTCGTATCAGTTATATGGTTCTTCCGGAAAAACTGATGGAAAAATGCCGTACATCGGCAGAAAAATATGCAAATCCTGTATCAAGCTGTGAGCAGTATACAATGGCAAAATTTTTGAATGAAGGATATTTTGAACGACATCTTCGGAGAATGAAGAGCTACTGCAGGGAAAGCGGACAGCAGTTAATAGAGTTGCTTAAAAAATCTGCACTTCCGATTCAGAAAATATCAGGTGGAGATTGCGGAACACACCTGCTGGTGAAATTAGATACGGATCTTACTGATATGCAGATCCGATGGGCGGCAAAGCAGAGGGGAATCGGAGTGTCTTGTCTGTCGCAGTACTGTGCGGTTGCGGATAAAAGATATGATAATACATTGGTTATGACGTACTCAAATGTGGATCGGGATGTGCTTGAAGAAGCAGTGAGGCGATTGGAAGAGATATTTTAAGATGATATAGAAAAGGAAAAGACAGTATCATAAAGAGGCAAAATCTTTGTGGTACTGTTTTTGTATATCCGGGATTAAATATTGAATGCATCGCTCAAAATTGTTAAAATAGATTATAAATACATTTTGATAAAGCGGTGAGGTTTACGATATGCAGAATAATTTAGAGTTAGCACAAAAGCAAAGCCTGTCGCAAACACAGATCCAGTCGTTGGAAATCATGAATCTGTGTAATCAGGATCTGTATACTTTTCTGAATGAAGAATATATGGAGAATCCTTTGATGGATAAGACAGGAGAAAGTGCACCGGGGGAAGTACAGGAGTTTGATGAATGGTATTTGCATGGGCAGACATTCAACGAAGGATACGGATCGGAAGATAAAGAAGCAAAGGATCTGATCGAAACACTTCATGCAAATGGTTCTAAGACGGTTGTGATTACCAGTATGAAAATAGAAGGACAGTCCTGTACCCTTGTCCTTGATGGGGAAAGCGGAGAGATCACAAGCCTTCCTTATACAGAGATACCGGTGAGATTTGCAGGAACGGGAGATATTTTCTCTTCGGTTTTAATCGGAAAATATAAAAGTGGGACATCACTCATCGCAAGTGTACAGCATGCAATGGATACGGTAGAAAAACTGATCGCAAAAAATAAGGATAATGAAGACAAGTACAAAGGAATTCCGATTGAACAGTATTTGGAGGAGATTGTATAATGAGCAGAAGACCCAAAATAAAGATCACACTGATCGACAGGAAAGGACCAAATGGTTGTCATCGAGGACATAAAGTCGGAGACAGCTATGATTTTGATACACAGAGAGGAGAATTGTGTCCAATGGCGATGCATGTTGCTTTTCCTTATGTGGATATCCTGCGGTATGGAGGAAATATTCCGGGACAGGAACCGAAAACGGCAGTATTTTGCTGTCCGGATGTCGATACGATCAATGTGTTTAAGATTGAAGTGTGTGAAGATGAGTAAAAGAATGGAGTAGATAGCATGCGGACTTTTCTGAATACAGGAATAAAAACAAAAGTAATAGATGAGATCATTTCGTTTGCAGAAAAATATAATATTTGTCAGGTAATTCTTTTTGGATCCAGAGCAAGAGGAGATTTTAAAAGAACCAGTGATATTGATATTGCGGTAAGTGGTGGTGATTTTGAACGTTTTGCTTTGGATGTTGATGAGGAAACTTCTACGCTTCTGGAATTTGATATTGTAGATTTAGATAGAGAGATGCAGGAGGCGCTACGAGAATCTATCCAAAAAGAGGGGAGAATTCTTTATGAAAAAATATGAGGATTAACAGGTTTTGCAGAATGTTTTGTGATTTGAAAGAGGAAATTGATAAAAATTGGATTTAAAGAGGAATATGTAAGAAATGAAAAAAACAGAGGATAAAATCACAATTCGCCAGGCAACAGAAGCCGATGCGGAGGAGCTTCTGAAAATATATGCGCCCTATGTAACGGATACAGCAATTACATTTGAGTATGAGGTTCCGACTCTGGAAGAATTTACCGGCCGGATAAGGCATACGCTCCCCAAATATCCATATCTGGTAGCAGTTGAAGAAAATGAGATCATCGGTTATGCCTATGCCGGAGCTTTTTATGGACGTGCCGCATATGATTGGTCAGTGGAGACCAGTATTTATATAAAAAGAGGAAGGACGCATGGCGGTGTTGGTAAGTTGCTCTATCAGGCGCTCGAAGATGCTTTGAAGGCGCAGAATATCATCAATTTATATGCGTGTATCGCATATCCGGAGGTGGAGGATGAATATCTGACTAAAAACAGTGTAAGCTTCCATGAGCATCTGGGATACAGAATGATCGGAACATTCCAAAAATGTGGATATAAATTTGGACGATGGTATCACATGGTCTGGATGGAGAAGATGATCGGAGAGCATCTAGATAAGCCAGAGAAGGTGAAAAGATTTTTAGAAATAGAATAACGCAAAAAGCAGGAGGATGAAAATAAATGGATATCGACAGAGTGTCGGAAAAAGAAAGATATGATATGCTGGCAGAGATGGCAGATCTTTATTATAATCAGGGGAAAACGCAGTCGGAGATTGCAAGACATTTTGATACAAACCGCTTCCGGGTTGCGAAGCTTTTGCAGGATGCAAGGAATGAACAGATTGTTGAGATCCGTATCAATTATTCCAATGAGCGCAATTCGGTGCTGGAGACAGAGCTAAAAAAGAAACTGTCACTTCAGAAGGCAATCGTGGTGAATTCCCAGTATACGACGTATGTGGACAGTTTAACGCAGATGGGGAAGGTCGGGGCAGCTTATCTGACGAAGGTTTTAAAAAGTGGAGACGTAGCAGGAGTTACCTGGGGAAAAACGCTGTATAGTGTGATTTCACAGCTATCTACAGTAGTGGGAAATCAAATAAAGGTAGTTCAGCTTACCGGAAATTCTAAAATGAAGAATCCGTCTATTGATACGAGAGAACTGGTTCGACAGATGGCAGCCGCTTTCTATGGCGAGTATTATTATCTGGATATGCCGATTTATGTAAAAAATGAAGAAGTGCGAAACGGACTTTGTGCAGAACCACTTATCAAAGAGACACTGGATATGGCAAAAAATATGGATATGATCATCAGCGGAATCGGAGGCAAATCCAGTCTTCCACTTAAAAATCCGGCAATACGACCTTATTTGACAAAGCGAGATGAGGAGGAAGCAGAAACCTGCCTCGGCAGTCTGTATGGATTCGTATTGGACAAAAATGGAAGAGTTGCCGATATTGATCTGAACCGCAAGCTGGTCAGTGCACCTTTGGAGGATATGATGAAAACACCGCATCGATTAGTGGTGGCTTATGGACGACATAAGACGGAAATACTGCAAAAGACAGCAAAGAATGGATTGTATAATGAGCTGCTCACAGACAGTGAGACGGCGATTCATTTGTTGGAAGAATGATGGAAAATGATAAGACGGTAATACATTTGTCAGGTGAGAGGTATAACTAAAATGAAACATGAGAACTCATGAAGAATGAAGTTTAGACTTATTCTTTGTGAGTTTTTTTATTACATAGGAAAATGCATTCCCTATGTAATAAAAAGTCTCCGGCAGGATGCGCTAAAGCACATTCTTTGTTCTTTCCATGCATACGACAAAAGTGTCCAGTGGAGCTTTTTTTGTCAATATTGTCATAAAAAAGACATTCTTCTTTGTGTAAATTACAACAAAAAATATACACAAGAGATGTATTTGTGCAATAGCACCAAAAAATAAAAATGATAATTTAACAAATGTGATATTGAAAAACAAATGAGAAAATGATATATTATTATCAACAAATGTTACGGAAAATAACAAATGTTGGAAAGAGGTAGAGAGATGGTAGAACGATTAAAGGGAATCATTGACATGCACATTCATTCTGCACCGGATATCCGGGAGAGAAAGCTGAATGATTTGGAGTTGATGGAAGCAGCTGTAGAACGGGAAGTAAGAGCGATCGTGATCAAGTCACATTTTGTCCCGACAGCAGACAGAGCGTATCTGGTTAATCAGATCAAAAAAGAAAAATATCCGAATTCTGATTTTGAAATGTTTGGAGGAATTGCTTTAAACCAGTCTGTCGGAGGAATCAATCCCAAAGCAGTAGAAGCGGCACTTAAGCTCGGAGCAAAAGTGGTATGGCTACCGACCAGTACAGCATCCAACCATTTCAAGAAGAACGGAAAAGAAGGCGGCGTGGAAGTTGTAAGAGACGGAAAAGTCGTACCGGAGATGAAGGATGTATTTGAACTGGTAAAAGAGTACGACGCAGTACTGGCAACCGGTCACATTTCACCGGAGGAATGCTTCCGGGTAACAGAAGCAGCGAGAAATGCAGATGTTAAGAAGATTGTCATCACACATCCGGAATTTCACATTGTAGGAATGTCTATGGAAGACCGTGAAAAGATTGTGAAAGACTACGGAGTCTGTCTTGAGGTTGTATATGCACAGCCGATCGGGGGCGGCGTATACAAGAAGAACCTTCCGGAAAATGTGGAGACGATCAGACGGGTTGGAGCAGATCACATTATTGTTTCAACGGACAGCGGACAGCTTCAGAATCCGGAATGGTACAAATCTATTGAAGAATATGCAGATTACCTGTATGATGCCGGATTTACGGGAGATGAGATTGATACCATGATGAGAAAGAATCCGGCTAAGATGCTCGGAATCTGCTAAAGAAAAGGAGAAAGTAAATGGAAAAACTGAAACAAATCAAAGTGTATGGAATGGAACTGCCGGTATTTATCTTTTTTACAGCGATCATCTGCATCTGTATCGTATGCGGAATCGTACCGACACAGATGGTTGGGGCAATCGCAGTTCTCTTCCTGATTGGAATTATCTTAGGGGAAGTCGGAGACCATCTTCCAATCTGGAACAGTTATTGCGGCGGCGGAGCGATGCTCGCATTTATCGGAGCCGGTCTTCTGAAATATTTTGATGTTCTTCCGGAATGTGTAACAGCAAATGCAGACGGATGGATCAACGGATACAGCTTCCTGAATGTATTTATCGCATTCCTGATCGTAGGAAGTCTGATTGGAATGGACCGGAAAGTCCTGATCAAATCCGGAAGCTTATTTATCCCGACAATCCTTGCATCCGTTGCAGGTGCAGCAATCCTCGGAATTCTCGGCGGGCTTGTTTTCGGAAAGACACCAGTCGAAATGCTGACAGCTTATGTATTCCCGATCATGGGAGGCGGTGCAGGAGCCGGAGCAATTCCGATGGCACAGGTTTATTCAGACGTGACAGGAACAGATTCTGCAAGTTATCTTTCCTTCGCTCTTGCAATTCTTGCACTTGGTAACATCGTAGCAATCCTGATGGCAGTTGTGCTTGACCTTGTCGGACGAGCATTTCCAAAGCTTACAGGTGGAAATGAACTTCTGAGAAGCGGAAAGCAGATCGAACAAGAAAGTGACAAGAAAGATCCGGTTACAGTAGACGATATTGCAGCAGGTATTTACATTACAGCAGGATTTTTCATGCTTGGCCAGTTAATGGCAAGCAAGATATTACCGACAATCTTCGGAGTGTCCATTCCGAGCTTTGCATACATGATTCTTTTTGCAGCCCTTGCAAATATTTTCGGTCTGATTCCGGAACATTTACGACAGGGTGTGACACAGTGCCAGAAATTCTGTGCTGGTAAGCTTGTATGGATTCAGATGGCAGGTATGGGAATTGCAGCAATTGATTTCCACACAATGCTCAGCGTATTGAGTCTGTCAAACCTGATAATAGTTATTCTGATCGTTGTTGGAGCAGTTCTTGGTTCCGCACTTTTCGGATGGATCGTAGGGTTCTACCCGATTGAAAGTGGTATCACAGCAGGACTTTGCATGGCAAACATGGGCGGTGCAGGAGACCTTGCGGTACTTGGTGCAGCAAAACGTATGGGACTTATGGGATATGCACAGATTTCTTCCCGTATTGGTGGAGCGATCATTCTTCTGATCGCGAGTGTGGCGTTCTCATTTGTTAAATAATGGAAAGGTTGAGTTAAAATATGAGAAAATTTAAAACAGTATTTATGCGTGGTGGTACAAGTAAAGGATGTATGTTTCTGAAAGAAGATCTTCCGGAAAATCGGGAAGAATGGGATTCTATCTTCCTTCAGACTATGGGAAGCCCGGATCCGAAGCAGATCGATGGAATGGGAGGAACCGTTTCTTCCAACAATAAGATTGTAATTGTATGGAAAAGTGAAGAACCGGGAGTTGATGTAGAGTATCTGGTAGGACAGGTAATCGTTGGAAAAGAACAGGTAGATTACAAATCAAACTGTGGAAATATGACAGCAGCGGTTGGTCCGTTTGCTGTAGAAGCAGGATTGGTTCCGGTTGTTGAGCCGATCACTACCGTTCATCTTTTAAACCGTAACACAGATAAGTACATCGATGTAACAGTACCGTGCGAAAACGGAACCTTTGCACAGGACGGTGACTGCCATATCGCAGGTGTAGATGGAACCGCAGCAGAGCTGAAGGTCAAATTCTTAAACCCGGCAGGAGCAAAGACTGGAAAATTACTTCCGACAGGAAATGTACTGGATGTGCTTGATATTCCGGGATTTGGCAAGATCGAAGCAACCATCCTTGACGTATCAAACCCGATGGTTCTGGTTCGCGCAGAGGATGTCAATGCAACAGGAATGGAACTTCCGGAAGAAGTAAACAGTAATGCCGAGCTTTGCGAAGTGCTTGAAAAAGTTCGTGGAACAGCAGCCTGCATGATGGGATTTGCAAAAGACTTAAAGGACGCAACAGAGAACAGCCCGGCGGTACCGAAGGTTGGATTTATCACAAGCCCGAAATCCTACACAGAGATCGGCGGCACTCAGGTAAATGCAGAGGATATGGACATCTGTGCAAGAGTTATTTCCGTATTCAAATGTCACAAGGCATGCCCGCTGACTTCTGCAAGCTCAATCGCAGTCGCAGCAGCACTTGACGGAACGATGGTGAAGAAAATCATGGGCGACGGCGTGGATACAGAAAATGTCAGAATCGGTCATCCAAGCGGAATCATGACCATGTGTCCGGAAGTTGTCGTAAAAGACGGCGAGGCAGAGGTTCCGGCAGTTGCAGTACAGAGAACTGCAAGAAGAATTATGGACGGAAATGTTTACGTGAGAAACTAGAAAGAAACAGATTTTCGATTTGATGATTATTTGATTAGAGAGGAAAGAGGTATGGTTAAATTATATGATGAAGGTGCTTACCTGGTAAATGGAACAACACTTGTAAAAGAATCAGAGAGTGCAAAAGTTGAAGCGCTTACAGGAAAGAAAGCAGTAAAAGAAGAAGCAGTAAAAGGTACAATCGCATACGGAATTATGGAGAAACATAATGCTTCCGGCAACATGGATCAGCTGAAGATCAAATTTGACTGTATGGCATCCCATGACATTACATTTGTCGGAATCATTCAGACAGCAAAGGCATCCGGAATGGAAAAGTTCCCGATTCCATATGTACTTACAAACTGCCACAACTCCCTCTGTGCAGTAGGTGGAACAATCAACGAAGATGACCACTTATTCGGACTTTCCGCAGCACAGAAATACGGAGGGATCTATGTACCACCGCACATTGCAGTGATCCATCAGTACATGCGTGAACGTATGGCTGGATGCGGAAAGATGATCCTTGGATCTGACTCCCATACCCGTTACGGAGCACTTGGAACCATGGCAATCGGAGAAGGTGGCGGAGAGCTTGTAAAACAGCTTCTCTGCGACACATACGATGTGGCACGTCCGGAAGTTATTGCAATCTATCTTGACGGAAAACCGAATCCATGGGTTGGACCACAGGACGTAGCACTTGCAATCATTGGTGCAGTATTTAAAAATGGATATGTAAAGAATAAAGTAATGGAATTCGTTGGACCTGGTGTATCTGAGATGACCACAGATTACCGTAACGGAATCGATGTTATGACAACAGAGACAACCTGCCTGAGCTCAATCTGGAGAACAGACGAAGATACCAGGAACTTCCTGACTATCCATGGAAGAGGAGATGCTTATCAGGAACTGAATCCTGCAGATGTTGCTTATTATGATGGAGTCGTTTATGTAGATCTTTCGACTGTAAAACCGATGATCGCACTTCCATTCCATCCAAGCAACACTTATGAAATCGATGAATTAAATGCAAACCTGGAAGATATCCTTCACAGTGTAGAAGTGGAAGCACAGAAGGTATCACAGGGTAACGCTCCATTTACACTGACAGATAAGATCACAGACAAAGGACTTCAGGTACAGCAGGCAATTATCGCAGGATGTGCCGGAGGTAACTATACAAACGTGGTAGAAGCATCTCATGCACTGAAGGGAAAGACAACCGGAGACGGAGAATTCAGCCTTGCAGTTTATCCATCTTCACAGCCTGTATTTATCAACCTGACAAGACAGGGCGTGATCGCAGATCTGATGGAAGCAGGCGCAATCATCCGTACTGCATTCTGCGGACCATGCTTTGGTGCCGGAGATACCCCTTGCCATAATGGACTGAGTATCCGTCATACAACCAGAAATTTCCCGAACCGTGAAGGTTCCAAACCAGGAAAAGGACAGATGTCAGCCGTTGCGCTTATGGATGCACGGTCAATCGCTGCAACTGCTGCAAATGGAGGAATCCTTACATCTGCTGAAACACTGGATTGCTGGGGAGATGTTCCGGAATATACATTTGATGGTACTGTTTATGAAAAGAGAGTGTATAATGGATATGATAAAGGTGATGAAGAAAAGAGCCTGATTTACGGGCCAAACATCAAAGACTGGCCGGAGATGAGCCCACTTGCAGAAAATATCCTTCTGAAAGTAAGCTCAAAGATCATGGATCCTGTAACAACAACAGATGAACTGATTCCATCAGGAGAGACTTCATCGTTCCGCTCAAATCCACTCGGACTTGCTGAATTTACACTCTCAAGACGTGATCCGGAATATGTAGGACGTTCTAAGAAAGTTGATGCACTTGAAAAAGCAAGAGTAGCAGGAAAAGATGTCCTTGCAGAAGAACCGGAACTGAAAGAAGTATTTGAAAAGATCAAAGGTATTGCAGGGCAGGCAGGAGTAAATCCACAGGAAACAGAAATCGGAAGCATGGTTTATGCGGTAAAACCAGGCGACGGATCAGCCAGAGAACAGGCTGCAAGCTGCCAGAGAGTTATTGGCGGACTTGCAAATATCTGTCAGGAATACGCAACCAAACGTTACCGCTCCAATGTTATGAACTGGGGAATGATTCCGTTCCAGATGAAGGAAGAACCGGAATTTGAAGTTGATGATTATATTTATATTCCTGGAATCCGCAAGATGATGCAGGAAAATAAACTGGAAGATGTAAAAGCATACGCGATTGGCAAAGATGGCGTAAAAGAAATCAATCTTTACACTTCTCCGATGACAGACGAAGAACGCAAAATTGTTGAAGCAGGAAGCCTGATCAATTATAATAGAAATAAGAAATAATTCGGGAATTGCAGGAATTGCGTAGCAATGGAGCAATCCGGTTATATCACTATATGTAATTGAGAAACGGAGATAAGTAAATTATGAAAGATTCTGACTGGGAGATTCTTGCCGAGCTGTATAAAAATCCAAACCTGACCAAGGTTGCAGGTATCCTGTCCATGACGCAGCCATCTATTTCAAAGAGGCTGAAGGTGATGGAGAAGGAGTATGGGACTGAGATTGTGAGCAGAACCCGGACCGGGCTTGAGCTTACGAGGGAAGGAGAGTATCTGGCGAAGAGAGCGCAGATGTATCTGGAGTTTCAAAAGGAAACGAAGGAAGAGATTGGACGAATGCAGGTCGAGAGGCAGGAGCTTCTGGTCGGATCAGCATACACCTACAGTAAATTTGCACTGGTTGGCGTGTTGGCGGATTATCTGGAGACGCATCCTGGATCCGGAATCCAGATCGTTACGGAAAAGAGCAATGTGCTTTTTCGGCAGCTTCTGGAAAATAAGCTGGATATCAGTTTTATCAGAGGCGATTATGAAGGTCCGGTGGAACGGATCCTGGTGGATCAGGATGAAGGGTATCTGGTTACGAAGGAAAAGATTTCTTTTGAAGAGCTGTCCGGGATGACGATGATCGGATATAAAAGCAGCGATAAGACGATGGGACTTCTGAAACGGTGGTGGAAGGAGCAGTTTGACCGGGAAATGAAAGAAAAGATGTATGCAGAGAATCTGGAACTTGCCTGGAATATGGTAAGAGATGGCATGGGATATGTGTGTTGTTTCATGCCGAGGGGATATGAAAAGGAGACGGATCTGTGTCTGACACCGTTGAAGTTTAAGGATGGGACACCGGTTCTTCGGAATACCTGGTGTATGTATCCGAAAGAGCGGAAGATGACGGGAGAATTTGGAGAGTTTCTGAATTATATCCATGAGAAGGTAGCACACAAAGATGTAAAATAATTGAGTGAATTACTGTTAGCAGATTTAGTTCTGCGTGTTTTCTATATTTCTATAAACAGGGAGGATGTGGCTTTTGAAGCTGTGTTCTCTTTGTGCATTTACAAGGAAAAAGATCTGCGGTATAGCCGTTCCATGTATTATGAAACGGTTATACCGCAGGTCTTTTTATAAAAAACGGTATTATCTTAAGTTATGACAACATCTCTTCAATCTTCGCTTGCATCTCAGCAACGGTATGTTTCCGCGACCTGGCACATTCCTGTGCCTGGCAGCCGCAGAACAGGCATTTACGGTAGACACCGCGGGAGAGCTTTTCCCCGTCAGTTCCGATCACATCCATATCAAAAAGTCGTCCAAACGGATGCGTTTCTTCAATTTCTGTAGTCAGTTTTTTGATTTTATCTGCAGGATAGTCAACTGCAAGAATGATTTCATTTCCGGTCTTATCATCAAATTCAATCTGTGAGAGAACCAGAATGTTCTCTTTTTGTAATGCATCAAACAGAGCTTCTTTTCCGGAAAGGAATGCTTTTTTGATCTTGTCATTTGTCTTTATTGGCCCCGGGATATTCATGCAGAATGAAATCACCGGGCAATGGTATTTCTGAATATATGCGTTTTGTGTATTGACGCGGCGCTCTCGGCAGGCGAGCATGTCGGTTAATACAACTTCCTGTCCTTCCATTTTGATTCCTCCTGGTTTATCTGAGACTGAAAGGCAGAGACGGTCTGTTAGTAAAGTGCGCAGGTCTTTGCCTTTTTGTTTGCTTTTAATAATGAATTACATTTTGTTGTTTTTTGATCCGCTCGATCACAGGCGCGGCTTCCGGACTTCTGAAGTAATCCAGTGTGGTCTGTGGAACCAGCTTTGCAAGTGCATCGAAATGATCATTTTGCAGGGCAAGGCGTACATTGGAAGCACTGATCGGTGTGTCCTCGCAGGTCTTTCGGGGTACGATGATACATTCAATTCCCTGCTCCGGCAGCTTCTCAGACATGATCTGGTTATAAATTCCGGTGACAAGGCTTGTCGGTTCTTCCCCCACATAGCGGCGTGTGATGCCAAGTGTCTTTGCAATCTGCGTAAATACAGTCAGATCCAGCATGGCATGACTTTCGATGACTGCATTTTCATCCTTCTGGAAATAGCTTGGGAAGGTGGCATTGCTGATGATATACGGACCGCTGTCGTGATAGCAGATGTTTTTCAAATGTGCAGTACCTTCCATGACGAGTCGTTTTCTTACCTGAAACGGAACCAGGCTTGCATCCTCACTGACGATGAAGAGATGAAGCAGGTCATTTTCAGCGGCAGTTTTTTCGACAAGGTACTGGTGACCGAGGGTGAACGGATTGGCGTTCATGACAAGGGCAGCAACTTTTTTTGGTAGATATGCATTAGTATCTGTTGCAGTCTCGTATAAATCAGGTGCATACTTTTCCGGGAGCGAATCTTTTGCAAGGCTGCTCAAGTAGTTTTGAAATCCGGTTTTGCGGTTTTCCATAAAAACAATCTGTCCTTCGATCCTGGCAATTTCGTAAAATCCGAGATCACCGAAAAATTTTGCCGAATTACATTTTGTATAGAGGAAAAGGTGAGTATTCCCTCTTGAAAACTGGAACTCGATCAGATGTGAGACGATGGAATTCATCAGTCCCTCACCCTGATGTTCATGGCTTACGGCAAAACATCGTAAGGTGTTGCCAAAGCAGCTTCCGGTTGCGATAATGTGCATCTCATCGTCATACATTCCACATGTGTAATCCAGGTTGGCATCCCTGCGGATCCCTTCTGAGATAAGGAGCGCATCGACTTCAGCGTTGGCGCGTTTGTCGGAAGGGTAGATTTGAGAAATATAATAATCTGACATAGATAGAATCCTTTCTGTCTGGCTGCAAAGCAGCCAAAAAGTATTTGCTGAAATTATTTTAACATGTGTACTGGAAATGTAAAGAGAATCACGGATTCCTAAAAAGCATCCAGGTATAATTTCCTGAAAAAAATACAAGATTAGCGTTATGTTTATTTGATATAGTTGCAATATAAATTATACAATTTACTAATTAATTGGACAAACCTATAATATAGTCGGATTAAACATAATCCTATGATTTGTAGTAAAGGAAGGATAGATATGGCAACGATTTTTCCAAGAGAAGAAAAGGCGGAGATGTTATTTGACAAGATTCTGGAAAATCCGGAGGCATGCAGACGCCTGAAAAGCACTTTTTATGATGCAATTGATTCCGGAGATGAATTTATGACAGAAAATCTTCCGGCAAAGCAGTTTACAAGTGCGCTGTTTGACGCATATGAAAATAAAGATCTGACGGCATTTCTGATGGCAGTGTGCCAGAACAGTATGTTTGATCTTTTGAGAAATGCTTTCCTTGTGCCGTTCAGGTTTAATGCGGACGGACAGAAAAATCCGTATTTTCTGACTGACGAGGACGGGAATCTGCTGGAAGATCTGCCGGTTCACGTTAAGGAAAAGGAATATGAAAAGTTCCGCAAAGTTTATCAGAAGCGTGATAAAGTGAAAATGTATCTGGCGCACGGATACAGAAAAAGACATTCTTATGATCCGGAGACGATGGAGACTCAGGAGTATAAGATGGGAGAACATAACGGAGTCCTTCTGATTTATGAGCTTCCGGATACGGTAAAAGAGAAAAAGACAGAAGCAGAAGCTTATGCAGCAGTGTGGGATATCATGATGGAGCTTCAGAAAGACCTGCCAAGATCGGTTGTGTATTATGGACAGGATTCACTGGAAGAGGACGGAAAGAAATATGATGAAATGGGAGTATTTCTTCCACTTGAACATTTTTCAGACAGGCTGGAAAGACATATAGAAAAGGCAGACCAGATTATATACAGTAAATAAAGCAGATAAAAATGGTGTATGAAAAATGACAAAACATTTTTCATACACCATTTTTTTATCGAAAACATTGTTTTACGTGCAATAACGGAAGGTCTTATCCGTCAGGATTCTTGCAAAGATCAGTCCAAGTGGTAAAGCAAGAATGATAAGCAGCGCAGCCGCAAACCATGAAGCGGAGGTCTGAAGTGACATGACGCCCAGGTTGTAGATTGCCCGGTACAGATAAAGTCCTGGTACCATGATGACGATGGATGGAACGGTCAGTGAAATCCTTGGATAACCGATCCGGCTTTTTAAGACTGAAGCCAGGACTCCGGCAGTCAGTGCGCCGATAAATGCGGCGGCAGCAGGCGGCAGGGATGCCAGGTCAACAAGTTCAAGTCGGAGAGTATTCGCAATTGCGCCGATGATGCCAGCGGTTGCAGCCAGTTCCCTCGGACTGTTGAACATAATTGAGAAACCAAAGACTCCACAGAAGCTGGTGAGCAACCGGAACAGAATATGCTGCCAGAGTGTGAGTGACAGTGGCGGAAAGTCGTTCGGTTTCAAATGAAGGATCAGTGCCATGATCCATGCGGTCATGGTTGCAACAAGAATAATGATCATTGCATAAGTCAACCGTTCCAGACCGGACCGCATATCCAGTTTTGCAAGGTCAATACCACTGGTGATGAATGGAAAGCCCGGTATGATGAAAAGCATGGAACAGATATAGCCGGCTTCATGGTCGAGTGAAATTCCAAACAGGACTTCTGTCAACTTCAGAAGCGCGGCATATACTATGCATGCAGCTGCTACAGAGGCTGTAATACCTAAAAATAAGGTAAAATGGTGTTTGGTCAGCTTGCATCTTACAAAGTTACCGATTCCGGCACCGCAGAAGGCGAGAAGCATTTCCACCGGACCGCCACCCAGAAGAAACGTAAATGCGCCACAGGCAAGTGCAGCGGCGAATCCGAGTGCAATCGGGGAATACAGACCGTGGATCCGTTCGATTTCATCCAGATAAGAGTGGAGCTGTTCTCCGGAAAGATATTTTTCTTTTGTTGGGAAATCATTGATAAAATTCTCTAAGCGGTTCAGTTTTGATGTGTTGACGCCTGTATTAGTCAGGCACAGCGACTGTGAAAAACAGTTTTCACCATCAAAACAGGTGTATTCAATGGACATCAGACCAATATCAGCGGTACAGGTGATCCCGAGTTCACGGGAAAGCGTATTCATAGAACTGCGGACACGCCATGCACCGGTACCACAGGAAAGAAGCATCATACCGGTTCTTCCTACAATGGAAGCTTTTTCGATAAGGCTGGCTTCTGTGATCGGAAGGGTATCCTCTTTATTCAGAGCATAATCATGCCAGAGAATATCCATATGATTTTTTTCTATAACGCCTTGCTGCATAGAATGCACTTCCTTTTTCTATGTCATAAATATATGTATGGTATATTAAATATGTATTTATGATATTGATTTATTATAATACAGTATAGTCGGTAAAAGATAAATGTCAAGAGATCATTTTAAAGGAAAAAATGATCTCTGCAATCGAAGTAATAAATGCTAATAAAAAATGCTAATAAGCCAGAAACCTTGTTTCTCTTGACACTCATTATGTTCGGTGTTACGGTTATCTAGGATGCAAGATATGGTGCAGATGCGGAGGATACGGTATCCAAAGTGCACCGCTTTTGAGAGTTTTTATAAAACTCAGTTTACAAGAAAATAAAACAATGAGGTGTAAGAACATGCAGGAATTAAAACCGATCAAAGAAGGTAAAGTACGTGAGATTTATGACAATGGCGACAGCCTGATCATGGTTGCAACAGACCGTATCAGCTGCTTTGACGTGATTCTGAATAATGAAGTAACTAAGAAAGGTACTGTTCTGACACAGATGTCAAAATTCTGGTTCGATATGACAGAAGATATTCTTCCGAACCATATGATCTCTGTAGATACAAAGGATATGCCGGAATTCTTCCAGCAGGAGAAATATGAAGGCAAATCCATGATGTGCAAGAAGCTGAACATGCTTCCAATTGAATGTATCGTTCGTGGCTATATCACAGGAAGTGGCTGGAAGAGCTATAAAGAGAATGGAACTGTATGCGGAATCAAACTTCCGGAAGGATTACAGGAATCAGACAAACTTCCTGAACCGATCTACACACCATCTACAAAAGCAGAGATCGGTGATCATGATGAGAATATCTCTTTTGAACAGAGTATCGATCATCTGGAAAAATATTTCCCGGGAAGAGGAAAAGAATTAGCAGAAAAGCTTCGTGACAACACGATTACTCTCTATAAAAAATGCGCAGAATATGCACTTAGTAAAGGAATCATCATTGCAGATACCAAGTTTGAATTTGGTCTTGATGAAGAAGGCAACATGGTGATCGGTGATGAGATGCTGACACCGGACAGTTCAAGATTCTGGCCGGCAGATGGTTATGAACCGGGACATGGACAGCCGTCATTTGACAAGCAGTTCGCACGTGACTGGCTCATAGCCAATCCGGATAATAACTGGACACTTCCACAGGAGATCGTGGATAAGACAATCGAAAAATACCTGCAGGCATATGAGATGCTCACAGGCGAAAAACTTGCATAATTACATCACATGCCATGAGAATAAAATATGACGAAAGGACCGACGGTTTTGAACTGCCGGTCCTTTCGTGCGTACATGTGATAGATAGTGTAAGGGGATAGTCTCGGGTTAGTCTCAACGTAGTCTCATTTTGCGGTGAGATTTTGAGACTGACTTGAGATTTAATAAAATTAAAGACGAAAGAAGAGCGTGTTTAAAAAGTCATATTATCTTGTTGGAATGATGGTATACCTAATTTAATTTCCGGAATTCCAGTGGAGTGACCCCGGTAATCTTGCGAAATACTGCAATAAAATGGCTGGAGTCCGTAAAGCCTGTCTGGCGTGCGATTTCCTGTACCTCACTTCGCGGAGAAGAAAGAAGCAGTTCCCGGGCTTTGGCAATCCGGTAACCGGTCAGATATTCATAAGCAGAGCATCCGAGAAAGCGGCGGAACAGGCGGGAAAGATATTGTGGTGTAACATAGACCATCCGGCTGAGTTCCTGAATCGTAAGCGGAGAATCATAATTTATTTCCATTTCATGAAGAACAGGAACCAGATATTGCTGATACAAAGGATCTGTGGCAGCCTGAACAGCAGTTCCACCGGCGAGGAGCAGGAGGAGCTGATAACAGGACAAGGACAGTGACAGAGGATCCAGAGGAGGATTCTGATACTGTGTGACAACCTTTCTTATAACCGATGAAATGGGAATTCCCTGTTCGCCGGATATGAGGAGAACAGGCTGGTTCCCGGTAATATCCCCGATTGAGCTTTCTAAGGATCCGGTAAAGGTTGCAAAGCATGTTTTCCAGGCTGGAGAGTCATGGACACTTTGATAGGAGTGCCGGATCGAGGGAGCGATGAGGATCCCTTCATTTTCTTTTAGCAGATATTCTTTTTCTTGTACTTTTACGCTTCCTTCTCCGGTTTCCGTCTGGAGGTAATGGTAAAAAGGATAGCCCCGCGGGCGGTTTACAGCCTCCTGAATACGGTCATTTCCAACAGAATCAAAGGTAAACGGTTCTGATGAGGGCAGATTTCTAAAAAAAATTGGCATAATATCACCTGTTTCAAAATGTTATATTATTAGTTTATCATGTTATACAAAGATCTGTCTACTTTTAGTATAATCAAGAAGAAACATACGAAAAGAAACATGACAGAACATGTGATAGACAGAAACAAAAGGAGATATTATGAAACGACCATTTAAGAGAATTTTATATGGCGGAGATTATAACCCGAATCAGTGGGGAAAAGAGATCTGGAAAGAAGATATGCGCATTTTCAAAGATGCCCGTATCAACAGTGCAACGATCAATGTATTTTCCTGGGCAAAGATCCAGCCGTCAGAGGAAACTTATAATTTTACAGAGCTGGATGAGATCATCGATATGCTGAGCCGCGAGAACTATGATATCGTGCTTGCAACTTCAACAGGTGCGCTTCCGGCATGGATGGTAAAACGTTATCCGGAAGTAGCAAGAACGGATTATGAAGGAAGACATCACAAATTCGGGCAGAGACATAATGCCTGCCCGAATTCACCGGTGTTTCAGAAGTTTGCATCCCGCCTTGCAGAGAAACTTGCTGAGCGTTACGGGGACAATCCGCATGTGACCTGCTGGCATATCAGCAATGAATACGGTGGAGAATGCTATTGTGAAAATTGTGAGAAAGCTTTCCGAGTCTGGCTGCGTGAAAAATATCAGACACTGGATGAACTGAACAAAGCATGGAATACCGAATTCTGGGGACATACGATTTATGACTGGGATGAAATAGTACTTCCAGATGCTCTTGGTGACGGGATTGAAGATGCGGCAGAACCGCATATGACAGCTTTTGCCGGACTATCGATTGATTATTGTCGCTTTAATTCAGACGGAATGCTGAATAACTTCAAGATGGAAAAAGAAGCAATCCGTAAATTTGACAAAGAGACACCGATCACTACAAATATGATGGGAACCTTTAAAGGACTTGATTATTTCAAATGGGCAAAGGAAATGGATGTGATCTCCTGGGATAATTATCCTTCTTATAATACACCATGGAGTCTGGTCGCAATGAAGCATGATTTGATGCGTGGACTCAAAGATCAGCCGTTTATGCTGATGGAACAGACACCGAGCCAACAGAACTGGCAGCCATATAACTCACTTAAACGTCCGGGTCAGATGCGCGCGCAGAGCTATCAGACCATGGCGCACGGTGCGGATACAATCCAGTTCTTTCAGTTGCGCCGAAGTGTAGGCGGATGTGAGAAGTTCCACGGAGCAGTCATTGCTCATGCTGGAACGGAAAATACAAGAGTGTTCCGCGAAGTGAAACAGTTAGGTGAAGAATTGGAAAAACTGAGTAATGTGATTCCGGGAACTGTTAATGAAGCAGAGGTCGGTGTAATCTTTGACTGGGATAACTATTGGGCATTGGAATACACAAGTGGACCATCCATCAGTCTCAAATATGTGGATCAGATCCATCGGTATTACCGCTATTTCTATGATCATAATATGGGGGTTACAATGATTCCGGTAGATGCAGATTTTTCTAAATATAAGATGATCGTAGCACCGGTTCTTTATATGGTAAAACCGGGGATGAAGGAAGCACTGGAGAAATATGTGAGAAATGGTGGAATTCTCGTGACAACCTACATGAGTGGTATTGTCGGAGAGTCAGACAATGTATATCTGGGTGGATATCCGGGACCGTTAAAGGAGATGGCCGGTATCTGGGTAGAAGAAATCGATGCCCTTGCACCGGAACAGTATAATGTGGTGACTTTCAAAGATGGAAGCCAGAGCAAATGTAAGATCGTATGCGATCTGATGCATCTGGAAGGTGCGGAGTCACTTGGAGAATATGCGGAAGATTTCTATGCTGGTATGCCTGCGGCAACCCGAAATACCTATGGAAATGGAAAGCTGTATTATATTGGAAGCTGTATGGAAGATGCAGGTACTGATAAAGTGCTTGCGATGGCAGCGGGGGATGCCGGGGTAAATCCGGTTGCAGGAAAAGGAAACGGTCTGGAGATCGTAAAACGTAACGGAGAAGGAAAGAGTTTCTATTTTGTGATGAACTTCAAGGATGAAGAACTGGAAATTCCGGAAGAATTTACAGGAAAGAAAGATCTTTTAAGTGGAAATGCAGTAGAAAAGGGAGAAAAGCTTCCTAAGTTTGGTGTGAAGATTGTAATAGAATAAAAAATTAAAAGAAACATAAAAGGAAACAGGAATTTCAGGCAGATGTAAAAGCAGAGCTGCTCGGGATTTCTGTTTCTTTTTATTTAACAGGAAAAATGCCAGCAGAGCTGCTGTGCAGATTGTACGAAAATAAAAACATAGTTTTCCTATGAATTTATTTATTTGTAAACCGTACCGTACTTACACTGGATCCGAACAAACAGGGAATAGAGACTTACTATCAGTCACTTAAGGATTCTGGATTCTTTGAGGATGACGAAGAGGTAGAATATGAAAAGAGATGATTTTTCATACGACAGATAAATGTCATAAGAAAAATCATCTCCTTTTTTATTCTTCGATTACCTGAATTTCCAGAAAATCAAAATCAATGGAATCCACAAAACTGTCCTGGTAGAATCTTGCTTTGGAATGTCGCTTGAATTCGTTGATATTCACATCCAGCCAGATCGGTTTGCTGAGATCAAATTCATAGCAGATCTCATCCAGAGCGTTGAAAATCTTGTGTGTTCTTGTATCGTCGCTGTCATCACAGATGGTGGTGTCTTTGATCATACGGTTGTCTTTAAATTCTTTTCCCCATAAGCGGAACATGGCAAAATCCTCCTTATAATAAATATGAAAAATGCCGGTCAGGCGAAGAATGTTTTTGTATCAAGTGATTTTCAGTATAGCGGATTTAGGGGAGAAAGTAAAGGAGACAGATTTTATTCTATGATTCTCTGATATGATGTGCTATATTGATACTAAAGTTTATGAAAGAAAGAGAATCATTTTCAATAACATGGAATAGGATAGAGAAAAAAGACAGGGAATCAGAAAAATGTCTGGAATAAAACGAGAAACTATAATCCGGGTTATACTGGGAATCTGTATGATATTTGTATCGATTGGTATGATATATGGTAAGTCCAAAGCCGGGAACGCAGATGAAAAAGGCAGAACCTATATAGAAGAATCAGAAAAAACTGCAAAGCAGAAGAACACAGAGAAAAGCAAGAAAGACAGCACGGAATCAACAAAGGCAGACAGCACAATTAAAGCCCAGATGGCAGAAGCGCAGCAGCTATCAGACACCGAAGCAAAAGGCATTGCCGAGGCAGAAGCTATCGAGGCATCCATCCAGCCGGGACAGTATCCGGTGATGGGGATCAGCAGTATCCGCGCCTGGCAATTGGTAAATTATTTTAAAGCGCATGGAAGCACTTATCCGGCAGAAGTTTTGACGCAGGGAGGTGCACCGGATATTGAGACATTTGCACAGATGTATTATGAAGAAGCCACGGCAGAAGGCGTCCGTCCGGAGGTTGCATTTGCACAGGCGATGAAGGAGACAGGCTGGCTGCAGTATGGTGGGGATATGCAGATCACCCAGTATAATTTTGCCGGGATCGGGACGACGGGAGGGGGCGTACCGGGGAATTCCTACCCGGATGTCAGAACCGGGATCCGGGCACAGATCCAGCATCTGAAAGCTTATGCGACAGACGAAGCACTTGCCGGGGAATGTGTAGATGACCGTTACTCTTACGTGACAAAGGGGAGCGCACCGTATGTAGAGTGGCTGGGGCAGAAAGAGAATCCGGAAGGGTATGGCTGGGCAACGGGTGAACGTTATGGATACGACATTGTGGAAATGATTCATGCAATGCGAAAATAAAAGAAAAGAGGTACATTATGAAAAAACTTTTAGTGGTAGTGGACATGCAAAATGATTTTGTGGATGGAAGTCTGGGAACAGAGGAAGCACAGGATATCGTAAGTGGTGTGGTTGAAAAAGTGCAGGATGCAAGAGAAGAAGAGACAGATATTATTTTTACAAGAGATACCCATCAGGCAGATTATTTGCAGACCCAGGAAGGGAAAAAGCTTCCGATAGAACATTGTATACAGGGTACACATGGATGGGAAATTATTGATGCGTTAAAGCCGTATGTATTAAAGAAGATTGACAAGCCAACGTTTGGAAGTACGGAGCTGGCGGAGATTGTAAAAAAGATGAGATATACAGACATTGAACTTGTCGGACTTTGTACAGATATCTGTGTGGTGTCGAATGCGTTACTGTTAAAGGCGGTACTTCCGGAAGCAAGGATCCAGGTGGATGCATCCTGCTGCGCAGGTGTGACACCGGCGACTCATCAGGCGGCATTAGAAACCATGAAAATGTGTCAGATTGAGATTATCTAATTTATTAAAATACTATGAAGCTTGCCCAGGCTGTATAGATTTCAAAGAGAAAAAATGGTATACTGATTTTACTTTCGGGACGAAAAAGGGAGATAGATTCCGGAGGGAAGTATACTTAAAAAGGGGAGATTACATGCAGTCAGCAATGAAGTATTACGATGACGTAGACAGCTGGAAGACCGTCATGTTTCTTTACAATTCTGCATTGAAAGAAGTAGGGACGAAGCTGGAGATACTGAACGATGAATTTCAACATGTACACAGATATAATCCGATCGAGCATATCAAGACCAGGATCAAATCCGCAGAAAGTATTGTGAAGAAGCTGAAGCGGTACGGATATGAGACGAGTATTGAGAACATGGTACGCTATGTCAATGATATCGCAGGAGTCCGTCTGATCTGTTCGTTTACATCCGATATTTACCGGCTTGCGGAGATGATCGGGAATCAGAGCGACTTAAAGGTTCTGTCGATCAAAGACTATATCAAGAATCCGAAGGAAAGTGGCTACAAGAGCTACCACATGCTGGTGTCCGTTCCGATCTTTCTGTCGGACAGTGTGGTGGATACGAAGGTTGAGATCCAGATCCGGACAATTGCGATGGATTTCTGGGCGAGTCTGGAGCATAAGATTTATTACAAGTTTGAAGGACAGGCACCGGAGTATATCAGCCGGGAACTAAAAGAATGTGCGGATATGGTATCGGCACTGGATGACAAGATGCTGTCACTGAATGAAGCAATTCTGGAATGTCTGAAAGAAGGCGGTGAGAAGCCGGTTCCGGAGAAAACAGAAGAAGTGGATGCGGAGATCATTGAGAATCCTATGATCCGATAAAGAAACACAAGAAAGTAATTATAAGAAAGCAGGAGCAGTCAATTGATTGTTGAGGAGTATACTCAACGTTAATTGACTGCTCCTGCTTTTTTGATCCCGAACAGAAAAAAATCATATTTAACAAAAACTTTACACAGCCAGGATTTCAGATTTTACAACCATTTTATATGATAGAGACCGTGAAGAAAAGAAAAAACAAAAACACATAAAACGGAGGATTTTAGTATTATGAAATTCAGAAAATTAATGGCAGTAGCACTTGTAGCAGCAATGGCAGCAACGATGGCAGTTGGATGCGGAGGATCATCATCTGACAAGAGCGCAGAGGGCAGTGCAGATGGCGGAAGTGATTTTGATACATCAAATGATATCACAATCGTATCCCGTGAAGATGGATCCGGTACAAGAGGAGCTTTCATTGAGCTGTTCGGAATAGAAGAAAAACAGTCAGACGGAACGAAAGTAGATATGACAACAACAGATGCGCAGATTACAAATAATACATCGGTAATGCTTACAACTGTAGCAGGTGACGAATATGCAATCGGTTATGTATCACTCGGATCTTTAAATGACAGCGTAAAGGCTCTGAAGATTGACGGAGCAGAAGCCACAGCAGACAATATCGAAAATGGTTCTTACAAAGTGTCAAGACCTTTCAATATTGCAGTGAAGAAAGATCTTGATAATGAAGTTGCAAAAGATTTTATGGCATATATTATGAGTACAGAAGGACAGGAAATCGTATCAAATGAAAAATACATTCCGGTATCGGATGTAGAAGCTTATGCAGGATCAAAACCATCTGGAAAATGTGTAGTAGGTGGATCTTCTTCTGTATCACCGCTGATGGAAAAGCTGATTGAAGCATATAAGAAAGTAAACCCAAATGCAGACATTGAGCTTCAGACTTCAGATTCTACAACAGGTATGACATCTACGATCGAAGGAAGCTATGACATCGGTATGGCATCCAGAGAACTGAAAGATGACGAAGCTTCAGAACTTGAAGCAACAGTAATCGCAACAGATGGTATTGCAGTGATCGTAAATAAAGCTAACACGGCAGATGAGCTTTCAGCAGATCAGGTAAAATCAATCTATGTTGGGGATGTTACAACATGGGATGAAGTTTCCAAATAAATAAAAGAGGAAATTAAAGAATGAAATCAAAAGCATGGACTGAAAAAGTCATGCAGGGAGTGTTCTTCATTGCCGCCTGCACTTCGGTGCTGGCGGTAGCTCTCATTTGCATCTTCTTGTTTGCAAATGGAATCCCTGCAATCAGACAGATAGGATTTGTAAAATTTATAACCGGTGATATCTGGCGTCCGGGAAATGAACTTTTTGGTATTTTTCCGATGATCATCGGAAGTATTTATGTGACGGCAGGAGCAATTATATTTGGTGTGCCGATCGGAATCCTGACTTCGGTATTTATGGCTATGTATTGCCCGAAGAAAATTTACAGACCGTTAAAAGCAGCAACTGAACTGCTTGCGGGAATTCCGTCAGTTGTATATGGTTTCTTCGGCATGGTGATCGTAGTTCCGATCATTCGGGACTTCGGAAGAACTTTAAAGATGATGGGACTGGTTGAAAAATCCGGAGATGGAAAAGGAATCCTGACTACATCAATTGTACTTGGTATGATGATCCTTCCAACGATCATCGGGACAACAGAAAGTGCAATGCGTGCAGTGCCACCACAGTACTATGAAGGCTCGCTGGCACTTGGCGCAACCCAGGAAAGAAGTATTTTCAAAGTTGTGATTCCGGCGGCAAAGTCTGGTGTGATCACAGGAATCGTACTTGGAATCGGACGTGCGATCGGTGAGACCATGGCAGTTATTATGATCGCAGGAAACCAGCCTAGACTGGTCAATAATATTCTGCGCGGTGTCCGTACTCTGACTGGTAATATTGTAATTGAGATGGGATATGCGACCGGACTTCACAGGGAAGCGCTGATTGCTACAGGAGTTGTACTTTTTGTATTTATCCTGATCATCAATTTTAGTGTTGCGCTGCTTAAGAGGAGGGGTGAACATGAGTGATCAGACGAAAAAACCTGTTTATATCAACCGGGAAAATTTTACAGATAAGATAAAAAGCTATCTGAGACATCCGGGATCCATGATTTTGATGTTTCTTGTGATGCTTGCGACATTTATCACGTTTGCATTGCTCCTGTTCCTGATTTTTTATATTTTGATCAATGGAATTCCGTATATTAAACCGTCATTATTTTCATTACATTATACATCGGACAATGCATCTGTTATACCGGCATTGATCAATACGGTTGTTATGACACTGCTTTCGCTTTTGATCGCAGTACCATTTGGTATTTTTTCAGCAATCTTTCTTGTGGAATACGCAGGAAAGGGGAATAAATTTATCGAAGTGATCCGCCTGACGACGGAGACTCTTTCGGGCATTCCGTCTATCGTATATGGTCTGTTTGGTATGCTGTTCTTTGTAAATACGCTGAAATGGGGATTTTCCGTTCTGGCAGGTGCATTTACTTTATCAATCATGATTCTTCCGCTGATCATGCGCCAGACAGAAGAAGCACTTAAAGCAGTTCCGGATTCTTACAGAGAAGGAAGCTTTGGACTTGGAGCCGGAAAGCTCCGTACTGTATTCCGTATCGTGCTTCCATCGGCAGTTCCTGGAATCCTTGCGGGTGTGATCCTTGCCATCGGACGTATCGTAGGAGAGACGGCAGCACTGATTTATACAGCAGGAACGGTTGCACAGGTGCCAAAGAATGTACTTGGTTCCGGTCGGACACTGGCAATCCATATGTATATGCTGTCAAGCGAAGGGCTGTATATGAACCAGGCGTATGCGACAGCTGTTATTTTGCTTGTACTGGTTGTTGCGATCAACACCCTTTCCGGTGTGGTTGCGAAGAAACTGACGAAAGCATAGAGAGGAAAAGAAAATGTCAAAGATAAGTGTAAAAAATCTTGATTTATATTATGGCGATTTCAAGGCACTGAAAAACATTAACCTTGAGATCGAGCCAAATAAGATCACTGCGTTTATCGGACCGAGTGGTTGTGGTAAATCCACACTTCTCAAGTCGATCAACCGTATGAATGATCTGGTAGAAGGATGCCGGATTGACGGCGAAATCCTTCTGGACGGACAGAATATTTTTAAAGGAATGGACGTAAATGTCCTGAGAAAAAGAGTCGGAATGGTATTCCAGAAACCAAATCCATTCCCGATGAGCATTTATGATAATATTGCTTACGGACCGAGAACGCATGGAATCCGTTCAAAGGCAAAACTGGATGATATTGTAGAAAAATCACTGCGCAATGCAGCTATCTGGGACGAGTGTAAGGACCGTCTGAAAAAGAGTGCACTTGGCATGTCCGGTGGACAGCAGCAGAGACTTTGCATTGCACGTGCACTGGCAGTAGAACCGGAAGTACTTCTGATGGATGAACCGACTTCCGCACTGGATCCAATCTCAACGTCCAAGATAGAAGACCTTGCGATGGAACTGAAAAAAGATTATACTATCGTTATGGTAACACATAATATGCAGCAGGCAGTCCGAGTGTCGGACAATACCGCATTTTTCCTTCTTGGAGAAGTTGTAGAATATAATGATACTGAAAAATTATTTTCGATCCCGTCCGATAAGAGGACAGAAGATTATATTACAGGGAGGTTTGGTTAAATGCGGAACAGATTTGACAGACAGCTGGAAGAACTTAATGAGATGCTTATTCATATGGGAGAACTTTGCGAGACGGCAATTGAGGAAGCAACAGGAGCCCTGGAAGGGCATGATATTGCCAGAGCAAAGGCTGTCATTACAGCAGACAGCGAGATCGATCAGATGGAAAAAGAAATTGAAAATCTCTGCCTGAAGCTTTTACTTCAGCAGCAGCCGGTAGCGCGGGATCTGCGAAGAATCTCGGCATCACTTAAGATGATCACGGATATGGAACGTATCGGAGATCAGACTGCGGATATCGCAGATATTGTGATCGCAACAAAATCAACAGAGGAAAAGAATCTGAAGGATATTAACCGGATGGCAGAGGCGACTGTAAAGATGGTAAGAGACAGTGTATCTGCCTATGTACAGAAAGATCTGGAGCTTGCAAGAAGAGTCATGGCAGCAGATGATGAGGTAGATGATCTTTTTGATCTGGTAAAAGGAGATCTGGTAAAATTTATTTCCGATCACAAAGGAAGTGCCGGAGATGAGGCAATCGACCTGATCATGATCGCGAAATATCTGGAGAGGATCGGAGATCATGCAACAAATATTGCAGAGTGGGTTGAATTTTCAATTACAGGTATTCATGCAGGCGGAACTGCAATCTAAAAGAAATTAAAGGAGAACGAGAATGATTTTTTGTGTGGAGGATGAAGCGAACATCCGGGAATTAGTAGTATATACACTTGAAACTACGGGATTTGAGGCCCGTGGATTTGAAGAAGGCACATCATTCTTTGAAGCTCTGGCAGAGAAACTGCCAGAGCTGATTTTGCTTGATATCATGCTCCCGGGAGAAGATGGAATGGAGATACTGAAGAAGCTGAAGACTTCCGGGAGAACCAAAGATATTCCGGTCATCATGGTTACGGCAAAGGGTGCAGAATACGACAAGGTCATGGGATTGGATGCGGGAGCAGATGATTATGTGACCAAACCATTTGGAATGATGGAACTGGTATCCAGAATCCGTGCAGTACTCAGACGGACATCGAAAAAAGAAGAGGATGATACCTATGTGCTGGGTGAGATCCGCATGGACCGTAAAAAGCATGAAGTAACGGTAGCGGAAGAACCGGTAGCATTAACATTGAAAGAATATGAGCTGTTGAGAAAACTTATGGAGAATCAGAATATTGTTCTGACAAGAGATAAATTACTGGAAGAAATCTGGGGATATGATTTTGACGGTGAGACCAGAACGGTAGATGTCCATGTAAGAACCCTGCGCCAGAAGCTGGGACAGGCAGGAGAATATATTGAGACTGTCCGGGGGGTTGGATACCGTATAGGAGAGATCGATGCGAAATAGAATCCAGAAAAGTATGATTTTTGTGGTTACGATGTCACTACTGATCTCGTATATTCTGGTTACTCTGGTTATTTACCGGCAGGCGCTGGATATCCGGCGCAGTGAACTGGTTCAGGAGGCAGAATATATCCGGGCGGCAATAGATATATCCGGAGAAGAATATTTTGGCACCATGGATAAGGTCAGTAAGCGCACCAGGGTAACATGGATCGATAAAGACGGAAAAGTACTTTATGATACCGGAAATGATCAGGAAACGCTGGCAAACCACAAATCAAGAAAAGAATTCAAAGAGGCATTGGCAAATGGCAGTGGACAGGATATCCGTATGTCAGACAGCAAAGGACAGGAGATGTACTATTATGCGCTGAAGATGGATGATAGCTCTGTCCTGCGTGTGTCAAGAGGCATGGATACGGTCTGGAATACAGCATTTATGATCTTACCGTATATGATTGCAATCGGGGTCATGATGGCATGTGTTGCATGGTTTATGACAAGGCATCAGGTGAAAAGGCTGATTGCACCGATTAACAATCTGGATCTGGAAGAACCGCTGGAAAATGATGTATATGAAGAGTTGCATCCGCTGCTTGAAAGAATTGACAGGCAGAATAAAGAAAAAGCAGCAATTGAACAGATGAGGAGAGAATTCTCTGCAAATGTTTCCCATGAGCTGAAGACTCCTCTGACCTCGATTTCAGGATATGCAGAAATTATGATGAATGGTCTTGTAAAATCGGAAGATATGCAGGGATTCAGTGAACGGATCTATAAAGAGGCGAGCAGGATGATCACCCTGGTCGGTGATATTATCAAGCTGTCAAAACTGGATGAGGGCAGTGTGGAGCTTGAAAAAGAGAATGTGGATCTGTATCAGATGACAAGGGAGATCGTGAGCCGTCTGGCGCTTCAGGCAGAAAAACACAAAATACAGGTTGAAGTGGTAGGAGAACATGTGGAATGTTTTGGAATCCGTCAGATCCTGGATGAGATGATCTACAACATCTGTGAAAATGCCATCAAATACAATAAAGAAAATGGAAAAGTAAATATCTGGGTTGGAAATACACTGAACGGGAAAAAGGTCATTGTCCAGGATACCGGAATCGGAATTTCAAAAGAGCATCAGGATCGTATTTTTGAGCGTTTTTACCGGGTGGATAAGAGCCATTCCAGAGAGACCGGCGGAACAGGTCTGGGTCTTTCAATTGTAAAGCATGGAGCACTTTTGCATAACGCAGAAATCCATGTGGAAAGTGAAGAAGGAAAAGGTACAAAAATGGAGCTTATTTTTCATTGTTAAAAAACTGTTTACAATTGGGAAATTAAAGGTATAATGTATAGAAAAAAGCTATGAAATATTATAGCTTTTTTCTATTTTATATCAAAAACAGAATCATGTATAATAAAAGTAATATGACTAAAATTAAAAAATGGTTGAATTCGGTATGGAAGAGTGCCGGATACAATCTGTGTAGAGATTCACATGGAAAATGAGAGGCAACTATGGAAGAACAGAAGCAGAGTACGAGCAGCAATTATTTTAAAGGATTATCCAGAAGGGATTATATCCAGAAAGCACATGAGATCATTCAGCAAGAAGGGATTCAGGCAGTATCTATCCGCAGGATTGCTAAGGAGATGGGGTGTTCATCAGCAAGTCTGTACAGGTACTTTGATAATGTGTCAGAACTTTTATACTATGCAGAACTCAGAATTTTAACCGGTTACATAGACAGGCTGAATGAGGCTGAGAAATCCTGGAAGAATATGTGGCAGGTATATGTAGGTGTGTGGGATTGCTATGCAACGGAGGCATTTCATAATCCGGAAGCATATAATCTGTTATTTTTTGAGTATAACAATGTAAAACTCAAAGAAGCAATGCGGGAATATTACGAAATGTTTCCGGAGGACATTGTAAATGTTAACCGTTTTTTCTACAATATGCTTCAGACACCAAGCTTTCTGGCACGTGATTTTGAGATGTGCAAGCGGTGTATCAATGTCGGTGGTATTACATATGACAATGCAGTAAAATTAAACCGTATGGTGTGCATGCTCTTTGAAGGCTATTTCAAGGATGTATATGAAAAAGGGATAGAGGAAGAGCAGATTCCGGAACGTGTAAAACTGATGGTAGATGATGTGGATACGATCGTTATGGCTCTTGCCAACAATCTGAAAGGCTATAAAGGATACCGTAAATAAGGAAAAAACGCCGGTTTTTGGTTATTTTTAAATACAATCCTTGTTAAAAATTTAATTAAATTGCAATCCAAAAAAAACGTGGTAAAGTATATGTGAAAGTATCGAACACACGAAATAAGGAGGCAATTTAATGGACAATATGAAAGGCTTCGGCATGATGATTCATGAGCTGAAGAAAAATCCAAAAACGATCGTTTTAACAGAAGGAACAGATGAGAGAATTCTTGAGGCAGCTTCCCGTCTTTTAGCAGGAAACTTCCTTACACCAATTCTTGTTGGAAATAAAGAAGCAGTATTAGAAGCAGCTGAAAAGTATGGATACAACATCCGTGGCGGAGAGATCATTGATCCGGATGATTATGAGAGATTTGACGAGATGGTAGAACTGTTCTGCGAACTTCGTAAGAGCAAAGGTGTTACACCGGAGCAGGCAGCAAAGACACTTAAGAGCAACAACTATTTTGGAACCATGCTGGTTAAGATGGGAGTTGCAGATGCACTTCTTGGAGGAGCTACTTACTCTACAGCAGATACCGTACGTCCGGCACTTCAGCTGATCAAGACCAAACCGGGATCAAGCTGTGTATCTTCCTGCTTCATTTTGGTTCGTCCGTCAGCTACAGGTGAGAACGAAGTTCTTGCTATGGGTGACTGCGCGATTAATCTCAAACCAACAGAGGAGCAGCTTGCAGAAATCGCATGGGAAGTTGCAGAATGTGGTAAACACTTTGGTATCGATCCAAAGGTTGCATTCTTGAGCTACTCTACACTTGGATCTGGAAAGGGTGAAGATGTAGATAAGATGCGTAATGCAGCAGCAAAAGCAAAAGAACTGTATCCTTCACTTCCGATCGAAGGAGAGCTTCAGTTTGATGCAGCTGTATCTCCGCGTGTTGCAAGAACAAAATGCCCGAACAGTGAAGTAGCAGGTCAGGCAAATACATTTATCTTCCCGGATATCAACGCAGGTAACATCGGATATAAGATCGCACAGAGACTTGGTAACTTTGATGCATACGGACCGATCCTTCTTGGTCTTAATGCACCGATCAACGACCTGTCCCGTGGATGCAATGCAGAAGAAGTTTATTCTATGGCAATCATCACAGCAGCACTCGTAGAAGACTAAGAGTATTGACAAATATTCAGACGAAAATTATAATATAACAAACAAGGGCGTTTTCAAAATGGATTGAGAACGCCCTTTTTGTATCATCAGAGTATCATAGGTCTTTAATATATGAGACTTTTTGATATTTCATTTATGAGTAGTAAAAACAGGAGGATTTGTATGAGTATGAAAAATTATACGAGAGAAGATATCCTGAATCTTGTCGAGGAAGAAGACGTGGGATTTATCAGGCTGCAGTTCACCGATATTTTCGGAACAATGAAGAATGTAGCGATTACAGTAAGCCAGCTTAAGAGAGCACTGGATAACAAATGTATGTTTGATGGATCTTCGATAGAAGGATTTGCCAGAATCGAAGAATCGGATATGTATCTGCACCCGGATCTGAATACATTTGAAATTTTCCCGTGGCGACCGCAGCAGGGAAAGGTTGCAAGATTTATCTGCGATATTTACAGACCGGATGGAACAGCTTACGAAAGCGATCCGAGACATGTTCTTAAGAAGGTACTTTCCGAGACAAAAGAGATGGGATATGACTTTAACGTAGGACCGGAATGCGAATTTTTCCTGTTTGAGACGGATGATGCGGGAAATCCGACGACGATTTCCAATGAACGTGCAGGATATTTTGATCTGGGACCTTTGGATCAGGGAGAGAATGCAAGACGTGATATTGTTCTTACAATGGAAGATATGGGGTATGGTGTGGAGGCATCTCATCACGAGATGGCACCGGCACAGCATGAGATCGATCTGGAATATACAGAGGCGCTGGATGCAGCAGACAATATCATGACATTTAAGCTTGTTACCAAAACAATCGCAAAAAGACACGGGCTTCATGCTACATTTATGCCAAAGCCAAAGGATGGTATCCATGGCTCGGGAATGCATCTGAATATGTCTCTGTCAAGAGATGGAAAGAATGTTTTTACAGATGAAAAAGATCCGAATGGTCTGAGCAAGGAGGCTTACTATTTTATCGGCGGACTTATGAAACATATCAAAGCGATCAGCTTTATCACAAATCCGATCGTGAATTCCTATAAGAGACTGGTTCCCGGATATGAGGCACCGGTATATATTGCCTGGTCAGCGAATAACCGAACTCCTCTGATCCGTATTCCACGGGTATCAGGGGAAAGCACAAGAGTCGAACTCAGAAGTCCGGATGGGGCAGCAAATCCATATCTGGCACTTGCCGTATGTCTGGCTGCCGGAATGGAAGGAATTAAAAACAAGATCCTGCCGCCGGAGAGTGTAGATGAGAATATTTACGAAATGACAGATGTGGTGAAAAATGCACTTGGAATTGAGGAACTTCCGGCAAGCTTAAGAGAAGCAATCACAGAATTCCAGAAAGATCAGTTTATGCAGGAAGTACTGGGAGAAGAACTGTCACAGAAGCTGATCGAGTCAAAGCGTGCAGAATACAGAGAATACCGCACTCAGGTTACAGAATGGGAAATTAATGAGTACTTACAGAAATTCTAAAGAAACTTTCCAATTCTAAAGGCAGGAGGCTGGTATTATGAGCAGTATTATTGTTGTATTTCCCAAAAAGGAGATTGCAACCAATATTCGCAATATACTGGTACGAAATGGATTTGACGTGATCGGTGTGGTGGTAACAGGAGCACAGGCGGTTCAATTGGCAGATAATCTGGATGATGGAATTGTAGTTTGTGGTTATAAAATGACAGATATGTTATATAATGAATTGAGAGATTATCTGCCGGGTACGATTGAGATGCTTTTGATCGCATCGCCGGAGAAATGCAGTGACAGGACGCCGGGAGTGATCAGCCTGTCGATGCCATTTAAGGTATTTGATCTGATGAACACGATCGAGATGATGGCACAATCGATTGGCAGGCGGAGAAAGAAAAGAAGAGCAGAGCTTAAGAACCGGAATCCGGAGCAGCAGGTACTTGTAAAAGAGGCAAAGAGTCTTCTGATGGAACGTAATAATATGACGGAGGAAGAAGCGCATCGCTATCTGCAGAAATGTAGTATGGAGAGCGGTGTCAATATGGTGGAGACAGCTCAGATGGTACTTAGTATTATGGCAGAATAAAGGAGATTAAAGAGGCAGGATATATGATCTTTACAAAAATGCATGGTCTTGGAAATGATTATGTGTGTATAAACTGCTTCAGAGAAAGGATGGAAGATCCATCTGGATTTGCAAGAACACTTTGTAACAGGCATTACGGGATCGGAGCGGATGGTCTGATTCTGATATGTCCGTCAAAGGTGTCTGATTTTAAAATGGAGATATACAATTCGGATGGATCTGTTGCCGGGATGTGCGGCAATGGCATCCGATGCCTGGGAAAATATGTATATGATTACAGACTTACCGGAAAGGAAACTCTCAGTATCGAGACGAAATCCGGAATTCGTAACATGCACCTTCATATTCAGGATGGGAAAGTCTGTGGTGCTATGGTAGATATGGGTGTTCCAAGACTGAACGCACACAGCATTCCAATCCTGAGTGAAAAGGATCTGGTGATCAATGATCCGATTGAGGTACAGAAGAAGAACTACCGCATGACCGGGATTTCGATGGGAAATCCGCATGCGGTAATCTTTTCAGAAGAGATAAACGGGATTTCTCTGGAAGAGACAGGAAGGGAGTTAGAATTTCATCCGAGATTTCCGGAGAGAGCAAATATCGAGTTTTGTCATGTGACTGCGAGGAACCGGATGGAGATCCGTGTGTGGGAGCGGGGGGTTGGTGAAACGCTTGCCTGCGGAACCGGAGCATGTGCAGCAGTTGTGGCTTCTGTGCTGAATGACTTGACAGATGAGGAAGTAATCGTTAAATTATTAGGTGGAGAGTTATCTGTCAGATGGGACCGTAAGGTGAATCATGTATTTTTGGAGGGACCTGCGGTTAAAGTATTTGATGGTGTACTATAAAGATCAAATCACAAAGGAGACGACATATGTACAGTGTAAATGAAAACTACTTAAAGTTACCGGGAAGCTATCTGTTTTCCAATATTGCCAAAAAAGTTGCAGCGTTCTCAGCAGCGAATCCGGATGCACCGATCATCCGTTTGGGAATCGGTGATGTAACACAGCCGCTTGCACCTGCGATCATCGAAGCGCTTCACAGTGCAGTTGATGAGATGGCACACGCAGAGACATTCCACGGATATGCACCGGATCTTGGATATGAATTCTTAAGAAGCGCGATCGCAAAGAATGATTTCCAGGCAAGAGGATGTGATATTGCTGCAGATGAGATCTTTATCTCAGACGGAGCAAAGAGTGATTCTGGAAATATCCAGGAAATCTTTGGACCTGACTGCAGAATCGCAGTGGGAGACCCGGTATATCCTGTATACGTGGATACAAACGTAATGGCAGGACGTACCGGAACTTACGATCCAAAGACAGAAACATGGAGCAATGTAATCTACATGCCTTGTACAGCAGAAAATGGATTTGTACCGGAACTGCCAAAAGAAGTACCGGATATGATCTATTTATGCTTCCCGAACAATCCGACCGGAGCGGCTATCACAAAAGATGAACTCCAGAAATGGGTAGATTATGCAAATAAAAACGGGGCAGTGATCATTTATGATGCTGCATATGAAGCATATATCACAGAGGAAGATGTACCACACAGTATTTTTGAATGTGAAGGAGCAAGAACCTGTGCAATCGAACTTAGAAGTTTTTCTAAGAATGCCGGATTTACAGGAGTACGTCTTGGCGCAACGATCATTCCGAAAGACCTTAAGTGTGGAGATGTGATGCTTCATTCGCTGTGGGCAAGACGTCACGGAACAAAATACAATGGAGCACCTTATATTGTACAGAAAGCCGGAGCTGCTGTTTATACAGAGGCCGGAAAAGCACAGATCAAAGAGCAGATCGCATACTATCAGAAGAATGCAAGAACGATTTATGAAGGTCTGAAGAATGCCGGATACACGGTATCCGGAGCAGTGAACTCACCATATGTATGGTTAAAGACGCCGGATAACATGACTTCATGGGAATTCTTTGATTTCCTTCTTGAAAAAGCAAATGTAGTCGGAACTCCGGGATCAGGATTTGGACCGAGCGGGGAAGGATACTTCCGCCTGACAGCATTTGGAAGTTACGAGAATACGCTGGAAGCGATCAAGAGAATTGAGAATATTTAAATGAAAATTTGGCTGCAGGGACGGGCGTCGGATCACGGTGTGGATTTGGCGGTGGACTCTGGCGTGAACAGCCTGTAACATGAAAAGAAAGAGAAAAGTGTGATACCAGACTCATTCGACGGAAAATCTGATGATTTTCCATCTCAGGAGTCTTCGGAGTTTCGTACTTGGGGTACGAAATCCGATCACACTTTTCTCTTTTTTCCATTAACAGGCTGTAACACGCCGCCATATACCGCCAAATCCACACCGTGATCCGACGCCCTGGGCGCTGCAGACAATTTAAAATGATACCTGGCTTTAAGCTTTATTCAACCGTTATGTGTGTCTATACCAAAACAAAATCACTCATAACATATAAGTCAGAACAAAAGTAAATATAATAAGAATGGATTTCAATTCTGAACAAACAATCCTTCCATCCACAGCGAGGCGCATCTATGATGCGCCAATGCGGAAGCTTTGAATAACGTAAGGGTGAAGTGGGGACGAGGTGACGGTTTCACGCCATTCGTAAGAGCCGTGCAGTCTGTTAATTTAATCGGGACGGAAATTGTGACCAGATTTCGTACTACAAGTACGGAATCTGAGGACTGCCTGAGATGGAAAATCATCAGATTTTCCGTCGAATCAGTCCGGTGTCGCAACTTCCGTCCCAATTAAATTTTACAGAATGCAGGCGATGAAGACCGGAGTGAAACCGTCACCTCGTCCCCACTTCGCCCGTAACCTTATTCCAAACTTCCACTCACTGGGATGAGACTCCGCTCCAGTACGCCCTTCAGGTGAGCGATGGCGGTTCCGTAGTTCGTGATCGGTACGCCCTGATCTTCGGCGCATTTGAGGCGATACTGCATTTCGCGTTCGTTCAGGGTGCAGCCACCACAGTGAATAATGAGTTTATAAGGTGAGAGATCTACCGGGAATTCGGTCCCGCTTGTGAATTCAAAGTGCAGGTCTTTATTTCCGGTATGCTGGCGGATCCAGCGAGGAAGCTTCACTGTTCCAATGTCATCACATTGCCTGTGGTGGGTGCAGCCTTCACAGACGAGGATTTTGTCACCATCTTCCAACTTGTCCAGCATCTGTGCGCCTTCGACCTGAAGCTTCAGATTCCCTTTGTATCTGGAAAGCAGGATGGAAAAAGAGGTCAGTGGAATATCTTCCGGTGTATCGGCAGACACTTTGGCAAATGCCTGGCTGTCGGTGATGACAAGGCGTGGCTTTTTGCCAAGAGACGAAAGTGTTTCCTTCAATTCTGTGTCACGGGTTACAATAGAGATTGCACCAGCCTCCAGTACATCGCGGATGGTCTGCTGCTGCGGGAGGATCAGACGTCCTTTTGGGGCGGCAGAGTCGATCGGGACGACCAGAACGACAAAATCATTTGGATTTAAAAGATCGCGGACGAGATATTTATCCTGATCTTCTTCCGGAGCCTGGCTTGCAATCAGTTCTTTTAATTCATGAACATGGTATCCGGTTACTGTGCTGACTTCGATACTGTTGGAAGCATCTATATGAAAAGAAGCATCCGACATAGAATCCAGATTCGGACAGACTGCGCCATTTTCAGCAGAAGAGCAGAGGTCAGATTTATTTTTTACCACAACGTAAGGGATCTTCTTATCCTGTATTTTCTTTAAGATGGATAAATCTTCTGGTGTCATGCCAAGAGAGGCATCGATTACCAGAACAGCGATATCTGTTTTGTTTAAAATCTGGTAGGCTTTTTTGACACGCAGTTCACCGAGTTCTCCGATGTCGTCAAGCCCCGGGGTGTCAATGATCACGACAGGTCCGAGGGGAAGAAGTTCCATTGCCTTTGGAACCGGATCGGTAGTTGTTCCGAGAACATCAGATACAATGGCAAGATTCTGTCCGGTGATAGCGTTGATGATGCTGGATTTTCCGGCATTTCTGCGACCGAAGATACCGATATGTACACGATCTGCAGAAGGGGTGCTGTTAAGACTCATAGTTTTTGTAATCTCCTTTTTTGTATTCTTTTTGCGCAGGAATTCCTTTGCAGTCAGTTTGGATCTGGAAATAGTGTATCACATATACTGTAGAAAATCAATTTTGTGAAAATTTACTTAAAAAAAACGGATAAAACTGTCAATTTTGGATAAAAGTTTCGTTGACTAAAGTGTGAAAGTGCGGTAGAATAATCACAAGTTCATAAAGAACCGAACAGACGAGGATGTCGCATCAGATGAGGCGTCTTTTTTGTATTTCAGAAAAGAAAGTAATCAGAAGTGCAAAGTAATTTCTCAAACAATCCCGGGAACGAGAGAGTGTCTGCGGACGGAAATGCAAGGGCGCATTACAAAAGAATTTGTGATGCGCCCTTACGTTTTCACTACACAGTTAAGGAGGATTATTATTATGAAAAAAAGATTAATAGCAGTTTTAATGTGTGCAGCAATGGTAACAGTACTTGGAGCAGGATGTGGAAGTAAAAAAGAAGATACAAAGGAAACCTCTGATACAAAGAAAGAATATACAGAAGACGAGCTGAAGGACAGCATGAAAGGTGTCAAACTGAAAGTCGGAACAACCGGACTTTTTGGACCATTTACATACTATGATGAGGACGGAAAGACGCTGATCGGATATGATGTTGATCTGTTAAATGATCTGCAGGAGCTTCTGGGATTCGAAATCGATGGTGGTCTCCAGGCAATGGATTATTCGGCGCTTACTACTTCACTTGCTGAAAATAAACTGGACATCGGAGCAGCAGCACTTTGTGCAACAGATGAAAGAAAAGAAGTTATGGACTTCAGTGATATCTATTGTGATTCCGGTCAGGTCGTTATGGTAAATAAAAATGACGATAAAGGAATTAAGAGTGTTGATGATCTGAAGGATAAAAAAATAGCCGTTGAAAAGGGAACCGCATCTCATACTTATGCAAGCAAGAATCTTACAAGTGCAACACTTGAAGTACATGACACGATTACAACTGCATATGAATCTTTGGAGCAGGGAAAAGTAGATGCCGTTATTCAGGATGGACCTGGAGCATATTTCTATATTAAGACAACACCGGAAAGCAACTTGGAGGTAGTCGGGGATGAGTTTAATCAGGGCCAGGCACCGTATTGCGTAGCAATTTCTAAAGAATGCAAATATTATGATAAAATCAATGCAGCTGTAAAGGTACTGATTGATAATGGCACAACTGATGAACTTTATGCGAAATGGTGTGAATAATCAAAGAACAGACAGCAACTAAAAAGAAGATAGGATGAGATAGTATATGGATATGACTTTTTTGAATGTTTTACTTCCAATGATGTTTGAGGGATTAAAACTTACGATTTTAATTGCTGTTGTCGGTATCACAATTGGCTTCCTGATCGGAAGCCTCTGCGGATACCTGCTTCAGTCGAAATATAAAATAGGAAAGGCAGTCGCAGAAGTTTACATTTGGATCATCAGGGCAACACCACTTATGGTGCAGGCTTTATACGGATATTTTGTAATTCCGAAGCTTTTGGGTGTCGATATTGGAAGCACTGCAGTGGGAATTGGCGTTATCGCACTGAATTCTGGTGCATTTATTTCAGAAATTGTAAAAGGTGCGTTGATGAGCATTGATCCGGGACAGAAAGAAGCAGGTGCATCACTTGGACTTACAAGTGCACAGACGATGATCCATCTGGTTATCCCACCGGCATTTAAAGCGGCACTTCCGGCATTATTTAACCAGTTTATCATTTCTGTTAAGGATACCGCACTTTTATCTGCGATTGCGGTTAATGAGATCACGCATCAGGCACAGGCGTATGCAGCGTTGAGCTTTAAGGCAATTCCTACATACACAGCACTGGCAGCGTTTTATCTGGTGATACTTTCGGTACTGATAATTGTTCAGAAACAGATAGAAAATGAGGTGATTGGTATGATTAAAGTAAATCATTTGTCGAAGAAATTTGGGAACCTGGAGGTATTAAAGGATATCAATCTTGATATCAATGAAGGTGAAGTGGTCTGTATCATCGGACCTTCCGGATCGGGAAAGAGTACTTTCTTAAGATGCATCAATCAGCTTGAAAGACCGACAGGCGGAACCGTACAGTATGAGGGAAAGAATCTTCTTGATAAGAATTGTGACATTCGCAAATTCCGTGAGGAAGTCGGAATGGTTTTTCAGAAATTCAATCACTTGATGTTATGAAATCTCTTGCGAAAGAAGGAATGACGATGATTGTTGTAACACATGAAATGGGCTTTGCACGTGATGTGGCAGACCGGATGCAATTTTTACAGCACCAAGAGAGAGAAGGACGCAGTCATTCTTATCCCGTGTTCTTCCGGCAACTGCATAAATAAGACGTTTTGTAAAAATTATTGATATACTACTCATAAAGGGGCAGGTGAGAGCCTGCCCCAGTGTAAAAAAGATCAAGAAAATGAGTAAAATACTTCCATTGACTTTCCTATATCCGATTGTTAAAATGAGAAGGAAGCTAAAGAAGGGACCTTCGCCATACGGCGGAGGTGTTTTTGGCTTATAGGAAAATATAATTTCTATATTATGATGTAAGTGTCAAAAGTATCAATTGCGTTTGTGCTCGCACAAATAAGCAATTGATACTTATTGACACGCCGAACACCAAAAACGGAATAAAATGGTGTGAATACGCCATTTTATGGGAGTTTGAGGTGTTCGAGGATTGCGGGAATTGCATAGCAATGGAGCAATCCGGTTACATCAGTGAGTGGCAAAATTTACTTTTGACACTCACATCATATTATTAAAAAGCTGGAGATGGTGTGTACGGAGGCACCACTGCAAAAGGAGTGTAGAAAAGATGGAAAAGAAGAGGAGTAATTTTACCGGCTCGATCGGATTCGTGTTGGCGGCTGCGGGAAGTGCAGTCGGGCTGGGGAACATCTGGAGATTCCCGTATCTGGCAGCAAAAGGTGGAGGCGGAGTGTTTATTCTGTGCTATGTGGTACTGGCACTTACCTTTGGGTTTACGTTGCTGACAACAGAGATCGCGATCGGACGTAAGACAGGACAGAGTCCGCTTACTGCATATGAACAGATGCATAAAGGATGGGGAGGAATCGGTGTGCTTGCATGTGCAGTACCGGTTATCATTCTTCCGTATTATTGCTCGATTGGTGGATGGGTACTCAAATATTTGTCGGCATTTCTCACTGGTCATGGGGCGCAGGCAGCAGAAGACGGATATTTTACAGGCTATATTACACAGGTCGGACAGCCGATCATATGGATGCTGATCTATGTGCTTATTACGGCAATTGTTGTTTATAAAGGAGTAAATAAAGGAATTGAAAAATACAGTAAGATTCTGATGCCGATCCTGTTTGTACTGATTGCGGGAATTTCTGTATTTTCCCTTACCCTGAAACATACAAATGCAGATGGAGTGACAAGAACCGGTATGCAGGGACTGGCGATTTACCTGATCCCGAATTTTAGAGGGATGACGGTTAAAAGTTTCCTTTCGGTTGTGATGGATGCATTGGGACAGCTTTTCTTCTCGATCAGCGTGGCGATGGGAATTATGGTTACTTACGGATCCTATGCGAAGAAAGAGACCAATCTGATGAAGTCGATCAACCAGATTGAGTTTTTTGATACGCTTGTAGCGCTTCTGGCAGGACTTATGATCATTCCGGCTGTTTATACTTTTATGGGAACCGAAGGAATGTCTGCAGGACCGGGACTGATGTTTGTATCTCTGCCAAAAGTATTTAACGCAATGGGGGCAGCAGGAGTGTTGGTAGGAATTGTATTCTTTCTGATGGTATCTTTTGCAGCGGTTACTTCTTCTGTATCTGTTATGGAGGCAATCGTATCAAGCATGATGGATAAATTCCATGTATCCAGAAAAAAAGGAACGATCCTGACTACTTTATATGGAATGATCGTTGGTGTGATTGTATGTCTTGGATACAACAAGCTTTATTTCGAACTTAAACTTCCGAACGGCACGGTAGCGCAGATTCTGGACGTGATGGATTATATCAGCAATAACTGTCTGATGCCGATGGTGGCACTGCTTACCTGTATTCTGATCGGATGGGTTGTAAAACCAAAAGTGATCATCGATGAAGTGACACTTGGCGGATACAGGTTTGGCAGAGAAAAGCTTTATGTTGCAATGATCAAGGTAATTGCACCGTTGATGCTTCTGATTCTTTTAGTGCAGTCCGTAGGATTATAAAAAGAAAATTTCAGAAAAGGCTTGACATTTAGTGGAAAATAAATTATTGTAAATTACAGATTTTGGTGTGTAACTGTACGGCAGGCATTAACCATACATAGATATTATTTTGATATTTGTGTGGGGTTAGTGCCTTTTTTGCGTCAAAAATTCGGATAAAAGGCTTCCACGAAAGAAAATAATATCATTGGCATAAGCCAGGTAATTAAAATTTCTTGAGGAAAAGGAGTACATGCAATGAAAGACAAAATTTTTGGCGTATTGCAGCGAGTTGGAAGATCCTTCATGCTTCCAATCGCAATTCTTCCGGTAGCGGGTCTGCTGCTGGGATTCGGTAGCTCGTTTACCAATGCTACCACAATCCAGACTTATGGCCTGGAAAAAATTTTAGGAGACGGAACCATCCTGAATTCGTTACTCATTATCATGAACAAAGTAGGAAGTGCTGTATTTGACAACCTGCCACTGATTTTCGCGGTTGGAGTTGCAATCGGTATGGCAAAGAAAGAAAAAGAAGTAGCGGCACTTTCTGCATTGATCGCATTCTTTGTTATGAATGTTGCAATCAATGCGATGCTTGTGATCACAGGAGAGATTACCGCAGATGGAACGATCGCTTCGAATGTACTGGAAGGAACCATCACTTCTGTTTGCGGAATCCAGTCCTTACAGATGGGTGTGTTTGGTGGTATTATTGTAGGACTTGGTGTTGCTGCTCTGCATAACCGTTTTCACAAAATCGTTCTTCCAAATGCGTTATCATTCTTCGGAGGGTCCAGATTTGTTCCGATCATTTCTACACTGGTGTACATGTTTGTTGGGATTGGAATGTATTTTGCCTGGCCGGTTGTACAGAATGGAATTTATGCACTTGGCGGACTGGTAACCGGAAGCGGATATCTGGGAACCCTGATTTTTGGTATTATTAAGAGAGCTTTGATTCCGTTCGGACTTCATCACGTATTTTACATGCCATTCTGGCAGACAGCAGTCGGTGGAACAATGGAAGTTGCGGGACAGATGGTACAGGGAGGACAGAACATCTTCTTTGCACAGCTTGCTGATTCTGCAAATATCGCACATTTCAGCGCAGATGCGACCAGATATTTCTCAGGTGAATTTATCTTTATGATCTTCGGACTTCCGGGAGCAGCACTTGCGATGTACCGCTGTGCAAAACCGGAAAAGAAAAAACAGGCAGGAGGACTTCTCCTTTCTGCAACACTTGCCTGCATGATGACGGGTATTACAGAGCCACTGGAATTCTCATTTCTTTTTGTTGCACCGGCACTTTTTGCTGTACAGGTAGTGCTTGCAGGTTCTGCTTACATGATCGCACATATCCTGAATATAGCAGTAGGACTTACCTTCTCCGGTGGTTTTCTGGATCTGTTCCTTTTCGGTATCCTGCAGGGAAATGCAAAGACAAGCTGGCTTCGGATCATTCCGGTTGGAGTTATTTATTTCTTCCTGTATTACTTTATCTTCAGTTTCCTGATCAAGAAGTTTAACTTCAAGACACCGGGACGTGAAGATGATGATACAGAGACAAAATTATATACAAAGGCAGATGTAAATGCCAGAAAAAAAGCAGGAAAAGAAACAGCGGGAAATACAGGGGCTGCAGATCCGGTAAGTGAGGCAATCACACAGGGACTTGGCGGAAAGAAAAATATCAGTGATGTGGATTGCTGTGCAACAAGACTTCGTATCACAGTTCATGACGCAGCCCGCGTAAATGATGAGATCATCAAGACAACAGGTTCCAGAGGAATCGTGAAAAAGGGACAGGGTGTCCAGATCATTTATGGTCCTCAGGTAACTGTGATTAAGTCTAAACTGGAAGATTATCTGGAAACAGCTCCGGATGAATATTATGAGAGCGCTGCAGTATCAGAAGAGAATTCAGCCGAAGAAAATACAGATACTGTAAATGAAAATAATGAAACCCAGGAAAAAGTGGTAAATACAATTGTTGTATCCAGTCCGATCACCGGTATGGCAGGCGATATTACAACCTGTCCGGATGAAGGATTTGCAGGAAAAATGATGGGTGACGGAGCTGTTGTTACACCGGAAGATGCTGTGATCTGCGCACCGGAAGATGGAGAAGTGCTTTTCGTATTTGAAACAAAGCATGCACTTGGGTTCCAGACAGAAAGCGGACTTGGCATGCTGCTTCACATCGGTATTGATACCGTATCTCTGAACGGTGAAGGATTTGAAGTATTTGTAGAAAATGGTCAGAAAGTGAAAAAAGGTGATCCGCTTATGAAGATCGATATTCCATTCCTGGCTTCACATGCACCGTCTCTTTGTTCGCCGGTACTTTGTACAGAACTGGAAGAGAATCAGAGAGTACGTCTCCTTGCAACGGGAGAAGTAAAAGCCGGCGATCCACTATTTGCCGTAGATACAGTAGAATAGAACAGCGAAAGCTGTTTTAATAATGACGGCGCTTTGAAAAGCAAAGCGCTGTCAAAAGATAAACTAAAATGAAAAAAGAAGAGGAGAATTTATCATGAAAGAATTTAAGTATGTAGTAACAGATGCACAGGGAATCCACGCAAGAC
>OLVT01000347.1_pt1 | contig 51379 bp, 48 predicted proteins | sample 1673241 | NCBI WGS metagenome assembly OLVT01 (sample SAMEA3178936, study PRJEB25190) | human gut metagenome | biome: human gut; feature: human-associated habitat; material: faeces | place: Austria | collected 2013
ACGGGTTTGTGTCCCGCGATTTGACGGTGTTTGCCGATCATGTGCTGGCCGACGGTGGCGGGGTTACTTCCGGGGATTTTATGAGGAAGCCCAACCCGCGGGCGGTGATGACCCTGGCGGACGGCACGCTGGCGCTGATGACTTATAATAGCATGCACCAGGTGCATGCCTGGCACCGTCACAGGACGGAGGGGCGGATGTCCAACGCCGTGGTGCTGCCCAATGGGACCGGGGAGGATTTGCTGTTTGTGTCCGTGGAGCGTGAGGATGGGCGGTTTGTGGAGGTGTTTGATCCGGACGGCCCGTTTGTGGATGCCGGCGCGTGGGATTTTACGTCCACGGTGGTGACGAATGCGCTGGATGTGGCGGAGTCCCTGGGCAGGGATAGACAGGCCGCGGCCGTGCGCGTGTTTTTTGCTTCCGATACGGCCCCGGCCGGTATTGAGGTGTCCAATGACGGGAGCGCTTGGGACCGGTTGAGCAAGACCAGGACGATGGAACGGGGATGGCATGAGGTGCTTCCGTCCGCCATGTGGAGGCGGGATGTGCGGTTTGGCATCCGGGTTTCCGGGGACCGCCCCCTTGAGTTTTTAGCTGTTGATACGCAATGATGGAGCCTGCGAAGACGAGACCGGATTGGAAGGAGCTGCTGGCCGACAGGTGGTGGCGCCTTAATCATTTGTATTGGATTGAGGATAAGGAGGGCCGGATGGTGCGCTTCCGCCCGAATTGGGCCCAGGAGGAGCTTTTTCACGGGCTTTGGTTCCGCAATACGATTTTGAAGGTGCGCCAGCTGGGGATTTCTACGTTTTGCGCCATTTATATGCTGGATCTTTGCCTGTTTGGGAGGAATCAGCATTGCGGGATTATTGATAAGACGCTGGAGGACGGGGAGGCCAAGCTGCGCAAGATTGCTTTTGCTTATGAGCATTTGGATTTTTTGCCGGAGAATCCGACGATGGAGGACCGGGCGCTGGCTGCTTTGGGGAGGATGGTTAAGGAGGGGTGCGCTGTGGTGGAGAAGAGGGCCACCCGCATGGCCTGGTCCACGAACGGGTCTGTTGATGTAGGGGTTAATTTGCGCGGGTCCACTCTCCAGTTTTTGCATATTTCCGAGTTTTCCTATACGGCGCTGCATGATCCGGCCAGGGCCAGGAAGATCCGCACGGGCGCGTTGAATACCGTTGGCAAGAGCTGCGTGGTGGTGATGGAGTCCACTCACGAGGGAGGGAAGGCCGGGCTGGCTTACCAGTTGATGGAGCAGGCTATGGAGATGGTGGGCAAGCCTCTTTCCAGCCTGGATTTCAGGTTTTTCTTTTTTTCCTGGATCCAGCATCGGGAGTATTGCCTGGAGGGGGTGGAGCCGAGGCTGGATGATTTTTTGCGGGATTATTTTTCCGATTTGAAGAGGCGTTACGGGATTGAGTTGTCCGAGGGGCAGAAGGCGTGGTACGCTACCCAGTACAGGATTAACGGGGCGGAGGTGAAGCAGGAGTTTCCCACCGTGCCGGAGGAGGCTTTGCAGACGTCCGTGGAGGGGGCTATTTACGGGAGGTGGATTTCTGCCCTGCGGGCCGAGGGGAGGATCGCCGCCGAGTTTGAAGTGGATGACGTGGCTCCGATTTATGCTTCCTGGGATTTGGGGTTGAGCGATTTTATGGCGATTTGGCTTTGGCAGGTGGTGGGCGGCAGGTATTACGCGCTGGATTATATTGCCGGGAATAATCAGGCGGTTGATTATTACGTGGGGCAGATCCGGATGAGGGAGAGGGAGTTCGGGCCTGTCGCCCTGCACCTGCTGCCGCACGATGCGGCCAGGAGGGATTTTTCCAAGACTTCTTTTGAGTCCGTGCTGCAGCGGGCCGGGTTCCGCACGGCGATTGTGCCGCGCACGTCCGATGTCTGGACCGGGATTAACGCGCTGCGGAATATGCTGCGTTTTTGCGTGTTTCATGAGCGCTGCAACCGGCGCCCGGAGATTGACGGGCAGAAGTATGTTTCCGGGGTGGGTTCCCTGGAGTATTACCGCAGTTTGCCGCCGGGGTCCAACGGGTGCGTGCGGGAGATGCCGCTTCATGACGCCTGTTCCCATGGCGCGGATGCCGCCCGGACGTTTGCCGAGGCGGTGAGCCGCGGCCTGGTGTCCGGTCATGCCGGGGAGCCGGAGAAGGTGAAGAGGCCTCACAGACGCCCCGACGCTCTGGAGGGGATGCTTTATTGAGCAGTTATTGTCTTTTTCTTTTGTTGCGAAAGATCTGTTTAGGCAAACTATTGGGATGACAGAAAAAACATTTACAGTACTTTCTGCTTGTGTAATGCCTTACTCCAGCTAACTCCGAACCAATACGGTCAATTCTTGGCAGTAACGGTCTTAGAAGAGCATCTTCATTATTTTCTGCGTAACGCTTTAACGCATAAGCGCACAAATCAGCGATCTGTACCATACCTGTAAGGGTACTGTCAACGAAAAGAGGTGTTTCAATGATGTGGTGAACTCCTGTAAGAAATGTACCTTTCTTATGATAAGAGTTCATTTTTTTTGTATGTTGTTGCGCTACGCTTGGGTTGTTGTCATGGATAATGAGACCTCGCCTTTTTCCTCTTCCTTTTCTATTGGAGATAACCTCCAAGTATTTTTCGATACGAATTACTATTTGCTCGAATGATTGGATTTCTGGATCGAGGGCAGGTTTCGGCGGATAATATTCTTCTTTATCAATGACTTCTGCAAATATTCTAGCGAATTCCCATGTTCCAACTAAACAGGATAATTCTTGAAGAAAACGCATTCTTTCATAGTGAGTAAGGTGTACGTAATCTTTTGTCTGGGCATAGTTCTTTTTATATTGCTTGCAGTCCTTTCCCTCCGATTTGCGTTTCTGAATAATTTTCTCACGCATGGTGGTGACAGCTTCTCTTCTTTCTGCTGGCGTCATTTTCTCAAAATTCTCTATATCCTCTTGCTCTTTATAGTGGCGCACCATCCACCCGACATGAATTTCAGCATCCGAAAGGCTGTAACTGGTCTTTAGTTGATTGATCTGCTTGTCACATCTTGTCCATTTATCCACCGGAATGCCGATGGCGGCCAATACAAAATGACCAGAGACTCCCGGAATTTCCGGTGTTCCGGATTCATCAACATAAAAGAGGAACATTGTTCTGAGAGATTTCTAATGACGATGATTTTGCAAAAAAAAAGCGACCAGGGTGGCCTGCCTAAGCAGGCGGCGAGTCGAACCGACTCTTCCCGGACGCACATTCATTTATACACACTAGTCATTTTTTGTCAACTATACTGCCCGAATGTATGACACGAGCATGATATGCCAGTGATATGTACGTGGATAAAAACATTGATTCTCGCCAACTTGAAGGAAGTCCGCCCTCATGCGATTGTTGGGGAATGGATAAGCTGACGTTTTTTTCACAGTGCCTTTCCCTGCTGGGGGATCAGGAGTTTGTGATGGATTCCCCGGCGGCCAGGGCTTGCGAGTTGTGGTTTCCTTCCGTGATGCTGGAGGCTGTTTCCTATGGCCCGTGGTCGTTTGCCACGAAGGAGGCCGTGCTGGCGTGCCCGGAGGGGAACGGCCGGTTTCCGCTGCCGGAGGATTGCCTGAAGTTGTTGAAGGTGGAGGCCAGGCGCTGGCGCATGGCCGGCCGCATGGTGGTTTGCGAGGAAACTCCTTCCCTGCTGCAGGTGCGGTTTTTGTCCAATGAGGCGGCTTTGGCGGAGATGCTGCCGGATCATGAGCCTTTGTTTGTGGAGGCCGTGAAGTGTTTGCTGGCTTCCAAGGTGGCGGCCACGGTGACGGGCAAGCCGCAGAATGTGGGCGTGTTTTTGGAGTTGTACAGGGGGTATGTTGCCGATGCCCTGTATCACGATGTGAGCCAGCGCGGGAGCAATGACCAGCATCCGCTGAAGGATATTTTGGAGCGTTCCATTTTGTAGGGTTATGGGCAGTATCGGTTCTTATGCGACGAACAGGGCCAACGCGAAGAGCGCGCTGGCACAGGGACGGGCGGCGCGGGATGCCGCGTATGTGAATGCGGCCAATACCGAGGCGGAGTCCGCTTCCGCTTTGCGTCTTGCCGCCGAGAATATGGCGACAGCCAGGCGCAATCAGACGGCCGCCACGGCTTCCGTGCGGGCTGGGAGGGGCGCTTCCGGGTTTACTTCCGAGGGGTCCGGCAGCCAGGCGGAGCTTGCCGCGGCCGAAGTGCTGGAGAAGCAGATTTCCGATTTGTCCCTGGGCGCGGCGATCAGCGACCAGAGCAAGCGCCATGAGGCGGCGATGCAGCGCTGGGAGGGGGATTCCGCGCTGGTGAGCGCGCAGAATCAGGCGGCGGCTTATAAGTCCGCCGCTTCCGGGGCCCTGGTGTCCACGGGGCTTCAGCTTGGCGGGGCTTTGATCGGCGGCATTGGCGCCGGAATGGGGGCTTTCGGTTCGACGACGGCCGCCCAGGGGGCTTTTGCCGGTTATAATTTAGGCGGTTTGGCCGGGAGCGTGTTTCCCGGGTCTACGGCGGATCCCCGCCAGGGGATGATGACGCTGGGGTCCTGGGCGGCGAGTCCGGAGAAGAGCGGGTTTTCTTTTTACGATTACTTGGGCGGCCAGAAGTGGAATCCTTACAGGAGCGTGTGGCGATGAATGCGTTTGATGCGACCGTGAGCGCTTATGCGGAGGTGGGCCGGGATTTGTGGACGGATGTGAAGGATTGCGCGTCCCTGGGGCTGGCGTTCGTTTCCCCGGAGGAGGTGTGCCTGGCTCTGCCCTCCGAGAGGCTGGGTGAGTTGTGTTTTCCTCCTGTGGGCATGCCGGATCTTCCGGAGAGGTGCTTGTTTGTGTGGTGGGCGGCCGGGGAGCCGCGTGAGCTGGCCCGGCTGGCCCGGCAGTTTTCCCGCAGAGGTTTTACGCATGTGGCCTGGCAGCGGTTTTTGCGCGGGCCGAAGGTGCATGTTTTTTCCATTGATCAACTTACCGGTTTTATATCACGATGAGCGAGTTTTCTTTATACGGCGGGCCGTCCCTGCAGACGGCCAAGGCTGATCCCGGCGTCGCGGCGCGGGCCGCCAATGGCGATCAGGGTCAGGTGCTGGGCGCGTCCGTCCAGAAGGCCGAAGAGGCGGTTCAGGGGAGCGCGGAGGCGTTTGCCAGGATTTCCGATTTCGGGGAGATGCAGCGGCAGGAGGTGGAGCTGCGACGCATCAGGGACGAGTCCGACGCGAAGTTTTCCAGGATGCTGGCTTTCGCGCCGGGCACGAAGGAGAGCGTTTTTGAGAAGGACGGTTCCATCCGGCAGGGGAAGCTGAAAGATTTGGCTTACGAGTTCGGCCAGAAGATTGACGCGCTGGGAGGCAGTTTTTTCCACCCGGAGAGCGCCATGAAGGCGGAGGCTGTCAGGGCTTCCGTGAGGTCAAGCCTGCCGGAACGTTATTGGGGGCTGGCTGCCAAATTAGGCATTCAGCGCACGAGGGAATACTTCCAGAACAACTATGACCTCGCCATTCGTAACGAAGACTACTCCGGAGCCGGATACGCCATCACGGACGCGCGTGACAACGGCATCATCACCGCAGAAAAAGCAGATATCATGCTTCTTGACCTTCGGGACACGGCTCTCATGGCCCGCGCCCGAAAACAGAGCGAAGAAGATCCTGTCGCCTTTTGGAATGAATTGGACGACGACGGCAGCCCTTACGCCGCACTCCCCTTCTCCAAGCGTATGCAGCTCCAACGCCTCGCCTCCCTCTCCATGCAGGGATTCAGCCGTTCTTTCGTCAAATCCGTGGAAACAGGCAACGCCAAAGCGAAGAAAATCCCCGGTTCCAAAACATCAACGACTTCCACGGGCAACGCGAAAAAAGAAAAGGAAATTTATAACCCGGCACCCTCCAACATCACCCGCAATTTGCATGCCCTCTGGCGCAGATACAACGGAGATTTCAAGGAAGGTCAGGGAAAGATAGACGCCATGCCTTTCCTTGCGGAACAGGGGCGCGCCATGATTACGTCGCCCCATGACGAAACGGAGGCGGAAATGGTCATTGCCCTTTACAAGCAATTCGGGCAGGGGGAAGATTATGCCAAAGCCATGGTCAAGCAATGGCAGGAAGACCTCGCGCGACCGAAGGGCCTTGATCCCAAAGTCACTTTATCCCATGCAGCCCAGGTGGGTTATTTCACCAGGGAGGAAGACGCGGCTATCCTTGCTCTTGAGCAGGAAAAAGCGCAGAAACAGGAAGACGATGAATGGACGCCGGAAGATGAAGCCCGGCTCAAGGCCGCCAAAGACCGGAGAAAAGCCGCTGCGGAAAATGCCCAATCTCTCCTTCTCGCCAATCTAGACATCTGGAAAAACGACCAGCAATACAACGGCGGAAAAGAAAGAAAGGAACTTACGGAACTCGAAGTTGCCAACCGTCTGTGGGACACCATTGCCAACTACACCCCAGGCAACAGGGATCAGGTTCAGCAAGACAGTTTCCGACACCAGGAGGCTATCAATATTACTGCGGCCAGTGACAATTACATTCGGAAGCAGGCCGCAGCTCAAAGCCGCAACCTTGATCTGAAAGCGGAATTGTCCGTTACCAACCGCCTCAATGAAGAAGAACGGAAAGCCGCAGAAAAAATGATCGCGGACATCAGGCGCAGGGAAGAAGAAGCCTACCGCCGTACGCAGCCTGTGGATTCCATCGTACCCGTCAGCCGGAATAAAGAACTTCCCTCCCAATGGGGGGACGATGGACAGGAATCCATTCTTTATGTCCCGGAAGGCTGGTATGCGGAAGGAATTACCGTGGGCGTCACTACCCCCAACCGCCGATATGCAGAAGCCCAAATCGTCTCCAAACCGGATTGTACTTCCCCCACCATGTCAAAAGCCCTCCGCCGCCAGCTTGGCACCATGAACATCAACTACGACCAGATTACCGTTACCGCAGCCGGCACCAAGGCCAACACCGCCGCCGGAAATACTGCCGCCCTTATCTTCAGCAATGAAGCCCGCCGTGACAAACAGGGCAATCTTTCCATTTACAGACTCCCAGCCGGAGACGGCGGAGGAACGCATGAGATTGCCGGAATTAACAACGGCAGCCACCCGGCGGAATACGCCAAACTGGAAACCCTCGTCAAAGCGGGCAAACACGCAGAGGCGGAACAGGAAGCCAAACGGTACATCATGCAATATACCCAACCCGTCGGAAATATTCTGCAAACCGCAGGCGTCACTTCCTCCGGCATAGACTACTTTCTCCGGGACATGTATTTCAACGGCGGCGAATATGGGGCCGTCCGCGTCATTCATCGCGCCCTCGGAGTGGAAGACTCCAAAAAGTTTAATGCGGACACCGTGGAAGCCATCAAAAATTACCTCAAGACCCACACGGAACAGCAGCTCTTGGAACGTCTTAAAAACGCGCGGGAACGCCTCTACAAATCTATCGCCGCCAATAACCCGGAGAAACGGCAATTCCTCTCCGGCTGGCTCAACCGGAACAACCGCGTTTACGGACAGGCCGCAGATATGGCTTAATTTTCACCCCTTTTTTCATGGACTACTTGCAGGAAAATACTTTCTTCATTCCGTCTCCCGCGCCGGCACCGGAATATCTCGCCTCCCCGGATTATGAGCAACAGCGGAAACAGGATATGGACTACCTCTCCAATTACCTCCTTTCCGATCAGTACCCGGAACACCGCGTCCTGGCGGAACAGGCCCACGGCCATGATCCCTATGCCCACGCGCCGGAAGATGAACGCAAGTGCTTCGTCGGGCGTAAAGCCTGCGGCGTTCTTCTCGGCAACGACCAGATTCCGGACATGTACTTCCGTCAACAAAACCTCCCCATCCCGGAGGGGGCGGACACGCGGGAAAAAATGTACATGGCCGTCTATGACCACCTTGGCGGCATCGTGAAGCAGGCCAAGCAGAAACAGGTGGAAGAACAGAAAGCCCTGGAACAATACGGTCAGCAGTTATTGGAACGCATCAACCGCGCCTGCAAGGGCAGCGGAGAACAATGGACGCCCAAAGATATAGATATGATGGGCCGCGCCGGAATCACACCGGATATTATTAACCGCGTCCGCACCGCCTATGCTCAGCTTCCCGTCGGCAGTTTCATTCTTGATGACTCCGATGCGGCAAATGTCATGAGGGCAGCTGGCCTCAACAAAGACGATCTCACGCCGGATGACAAAAAAGTGGAAGACATCCTTATGAGCCTGTGGGGCAAGGCAGTTTATGACAACTACGGCGCCAACATCGACAGACAATATGAAAATTCCGTAGCCCAATATGCCTACGAAAGCATCAAACCCATCCACAACCTTTACTATTCCACGCTTTCCGGCGCAATGGGCGTCCTGGAAAACCTCCGCAATGCAGACGCAGAAGTCCCCTCTTTTATGACGCCGGGGGATCGTATGGCATACGACCATATCCCCTTTGACAACAAAAAGTCTTTCCTCTCGGCGGAAGAAATGCGGCAGGATAAGGGACTCCTCCGCACCATCGACTTCCGGGCAAAAATGAAAAACGTCCGCAAGGCGGCCCAGCAGGCATATACCGAAGGGCGGCAAACCTGGGGGATCAACAAGTTCGCCGTCACCCTTGGCGACATAGTAGGTCAATCCGTCCCCAACGCCATACCCTATTTTGGCGTGTACAGCCTCCTCAAAGGATCCGGCACGCAACGCTATGAAGAAGGCGTTGCCCTTGGACTTTCCCGTGAAGAAAACGCCAAACGCGCATCCCTCTTCGGGGCGGCGGACACCCTGGAAGAAAAAATCGGCATGGGCGTCCTTGGCAAAGTTCCCGTGCTGGGACGTCTCCTGAACGCCGGCCTCAACAAAACGGGCCTTTCGTACAATTCCCTCCGCGCCAAATACCTCGCCAGTGAAACCGCCCAAATATGGGGCAACACCGCGGCGGGCGTGCTGGAAGAAGGCATTGCGGAACCCATCGTCGGAGGCGCTACCCGCGCCGTCATGAGCAATTTCCTTGACGATGAACGTGGCAAGGCCTCCCTCTCCGCCATCCCTGGAGACATTCTCCACAACTTTGAAGGCTACCATGGCCTCGCCCTTGCCTTCTACTCCCGCGGCTTCGTCAAAATCGCAGAACCCCAAATCCGGGAAAACGCCAAGCATTTTGCGGAATCCCTGGACGGATTTACCGCTCTCGGCGGTTCTGAATCCGGTTACCTTCGCGCCCTGGAAATCAAAGACACCGACGCCCGCAACGATTTTATTGCCGAACACCTCAAAACCGAATGGGCAAACAACCCGGAACAGGCAGCCCGCCGGGCGGAACAGGGAAACGCCGCCATCCTTGGTACACAGGAAATCGCCCAGCTCCGCGAATTCGAATCTTTCCGCGCCTTGCAGGAACGCGGCGTCATTCCCCGTTTTGAACCAGCGCAGGAAACGGGCAAATACCGTGTCTATCTTGACGCGGAAACAGCGGAAACCCGCCGGAAGGCCCAACCTTCGGAGGAAGGGACCTCCGAAGAATCCCCTGCGGCGGAGCAAACGCAGCAGGGGCAGGACTACGCCCTCATGACGGAAGACCAGCTCAATACCCTTCTCACCCTTTCCATCGGAGAACGTGAACGGGACACCATCCTGTGGGCGCAAAATCTTCTCGCGGCGGAAAACGTGGTAGATTACCTCGAACAACAGGGATGGAAAACGGAAGACATCGGACAGACGGAAACAACCGCTACTCTCCGCACCCTCGCCCGGCAGGCCACCGCCACCGTCCGCCTGCTGGAAGCCTCCGGCATCACCCGGCAGGAAGCCCTTGCCTCGGTCAACCCGGATATCTCGGAACACGCCAGCCTTCAAAGCATCATTACCGCCTATTCCGGTTCCAAAGGCAGGGCGGCCACCGCCCGCCGACGCGGGGAACAAACTTCCTTTGCCTCGAATGCCTATGTTATCCGCCAGCAGGATCCGGTCAACGGCGGCTTCCAACAAATACTGCGCTTCTCCCGCGGAGAGGCCACGGTGGAAAACCTGTGGGAGGAAACCATGGAACAGGCCGCCATCAACTGGTGCGCCCAAGAAAATCTTTCCCTGTCCACCTTCGGCAGCCAGCTACAGGACATGCAGCGCGCCGTCAACCAGCTCTACGGAGAAGAAGGGGGCATTCAGTTCATCGGCCTTGACACCGTTCCCACTCCCGGCGACGTCGTGGAAGCTCTCTCCCTTATCGGACGTTCCCGTCTTATGTACGACGTTGTCGCGGGCACCAGCAGCCTCCCTTCGTGGATTCAGAAACTTGTCCGCTTCATTTCCTCCTTCCTCGAACAGTTCCGGGGCAAGGCGGAACTCGGCCACGCCATCGCCAAACTGGAATCATCCGGCCAGCTCACCCCGGAAATGCAAAACCTCATCAACGCCATGACCGGGGCCGTGGATTCCATCCATGCGCAGGATATCCGGCAGGAAGCAGACATCGTCACCGCCATTGAAAGCTCCATCGCGGAACATGAAGCCGCCTTCACTCGTGCGGGCACCTCCCAAACGAAAACGCTGGAAGATATCCGGGCGGAACTTGACGACGTCGCCGCCCAGCAGGAACAGCAGCAGGAACAGGCGGAACCTCCAGCCACGGAAACCCAGCCGGATCCCGCCCAGCCGGAACCGGACGCCAATGCTTTCATCGCCCCTGACGGTACAGTTCTTGCCCCCGGACAGGACAGCCGGAAAGACGCTGCCACTGATAGCCCCTTCATCGGCGGCAACTACATCCAGATCGGGGAAGCCCGCCTTGGAGCCGTCCCCACGGCATCCATTCTGCACGCGGAAGACCTCGCTCAAACCAAACGCAATGCGGATTCCAGCGGCCTCACCAAGCCTCTCACCGGAAAATTCAAAAGGGAGACCACCCCCGTTTATCTCCTCCATCGAAACAATGGAGAGCTTCATATTTTTTCCGGCAGGCATAAACTCGCCCTGGCCAGAGAAAACGGCATCGACCGCATCGCCGCCTACGTCTATGAAGAAGACGCTGCCCACACCCCGGAATGGGCGCGGTATGAAGACATCCGCCTTAATATCCTTGATGAGCAAGCTACCATTACGGAAGTAGCCCTTTACGCCCGCCATCTTAAGGAAGCGAACCCGGAAGCGGATGTCGTCGCAGACATGACCCACGAGGGCCTGGTACGCATCCACCCCCAGCCGTGGCGGCGTACTCCCACCCAAATAGGCGCATTCATTGGAGCCAACGCCAGCCCTGACTTGCTCGACCGCCTCAAAAACCCGGATAATTCCCTCATGGATGAAAAGGCGGCCTACACTATTTGCCAGCTCACCACGGACGCGACCGTTCAGCAATGGGCCGGGGGCCAAATCCAGCAGTGGCAGTCCATTGACGATATTGTCGCAGGCATCCAGCAGCGTGACGCCGCCGTCTCCGGCGGTCAAATCGAATACGACATGTTCGGCAACGCCATCTTCAACAACGCCGAATTCGACCACGTCACCCGCTATGTCAACGCCTGCAAGGCAGAAATCTCCCGCGTAGAAGCTCTTCTCAAAAGTAAAAAACGCATCGCCAAAGACCAGGCGCTTGCCCGCCAACTCGGCCTCTCCATTGACCAGCACACGGATATTGCCTCCATCCGCAAGCAAATCGCGTCCCTCAAAATTGCCTACAACAACATCGGCGTCCACCCGGAAATCACCGCAGCGGGCCGCCTCTGGAAAGAAGGGGAACCTGTTTACCCACTCAAAGATATCCCCGAACTCCGTCTTGAAAACGTAGAGGAAACGGATCCGACAAGCATTCGGGAACCACGCCCGTTTGATGACGGTGAAATGCTTTTCTCCGCCAGCCTCACCCCCATCCGGGAATCCGCCGCAAACGTCCAGCCAGAAGGCAGCCGTGCCCCAAGAATTAACGTGTTTTGGCATGGTGTGGAGGAAAAAGACTACCGCGCTCTTCCTGTGGAAGAACAAGAACGCCTTGCCAACCGCGGCCTTGATGAACTTTACCCCATGGCCGAGGCCGTCATGCAGGATTTTGATTCCATCGTCCGTGGCATCGGGGAACGCCTAGGCCTGCGCGTCATGATGCGGCAAACCCTCAAAGGCCGGGCACGTGCCTTGCAGAAAACCGTGGGAGACAACAAAGGCGACGCAGGAAAACTCCTGGACGTCTTCGGGGGCACCCTCATTATGCCGGACAGTGCGGATTTCTCCCAAGTTATTTCAGAAGTCAGGGAATCAGGCATGACTATCGCCCGCATTAAAAATGGCTACAAGTCCTATGATCCCTACGGTTACGCGGACATCAAGCTCAACGTTCAAATGCCCAACGGATTCATCGGAGAAATCATCCTCATTGAAGAACATATGATGCGGATGAAAGAAGGACCCGGTCATAAAATTTACGAAGTGGGCCGCACTCTTCAAGACGAGCTGGAACGCAATGAAACGAATCCCGTTTATAGTAAAACCCGACGCCGGCTTGTCACAGGTTATGTAGAAACTCTACAAAAACTTTCCCGTGCCTATTACAGCAATCAGGGGCAGGAACTCATCAAGAATGCCGAACAGGAAGCGCAGGAAGCCTATTCAAAATTGCAGGGCTGGGCATTCTCCAATGCCTCTGCCAATGAAGAAAGCGGAATTGTTCCATTGGCAGGATTAGGAGAGGAAATGTACTCTGATTCAATCAGTCTGGCAGAACCATCTTTAGCTACAAGCACTTGGTACGTGTTTCCAGAGCTATCCTTAGCCCAAGAGGCGTCTCCGTCTCCCCTAGTCCAGAATTTAACCAGTTTCACGTCTGATGCTCTCAATAACATATCCGCGGGTAATGTAGCATCGTCCCTGTACAATGTCAAATCAGCCCTCGAACAAGCGGAGGAACGCGCATCCTCCCCATCCCCGGAACAAAACGGCCCCGGAGTCAGCTTCTCCCTTGCTCAAGCCTCCGTCATTTCAAGGCTTATTCTTGCACCCCGCGCCAACGAAGCCAAGGCCCGCTCCCTCATCCGCGGCATCGACGAAGCCATGAACCGCTGGAACATTGCTGCATCCGTGGACATCACCCATGACAGCGCGGCCCGCACCTTTGGGGAACTCAACTCCATCCTCGCGGAAATCCAGCGAGTCCTGCCGGACAACTACAAAATCAACATGCGCCCCTACCTCAACTTCGGAGCAGCCTACGCCCGCATGCTGGAAACCGGACGCATCCGCTCCTATGGCAAACTCTCCCCGGAACAAAGAAATACCCTTGCGGCGGAACTTCAAACCCTCATGGACTCGCCGGACATCCTCACCGCCATCCGCGGGGAAGTGGCTGATCAAATCTCCATTCGTCAGGAAACAACAGGAAGGGGAGGCCCGGAATACGCGCAGGCATACCGCACCCAACAGGAAGATATCGTCCGCCAGCTTGCCGAAGGAAGGCTTAATACCCTCCTTACCGCTATCATGACCGACGTTCGCGGGCAGCTTGAACAATACCTCAAGGACGAAAGCGTTGCCAAGGTACTTGACCGCATCGCCCGTCTCATGCCCAAAAAGAAAGACAACGGGAAATATGGTAAAGGATCCCTTCCGGCGGATGTCTACCGTACCCTTGGCCAATACCTTGCCATGCTCAATGCGGATGCTTCCGCCGTAGAAGCGGAAACAGCCAGACTGGAAGCGCTTATCCGGGACGCCTCCCTCAACCAGACGGAAGCGGCGGAAGGAGAAACCATTTCCATCCCCTACGAATATGCGGGAAGGAAAGAAACCCTTACCCTTGACCAGCTTGAAAGTAAACTGGCGGAGTGGCAAACTTTCGGAAACCTGGCGGACATGAACCTTGATGAAACCCGCTCGGCCATGGAAGCCATCATGACCTATATCCAGACTAACCGCACGGCATGGGGGCAGAAAAACCAGCAGGAAGCATGGCAGAATGAAAAACTCGCCTACGACATCTCCAACTCTATCCGGCAGTATATCCCCGTAGATGAACAAGCCGTCCGCGACGCCAACGAAAATGCGGCCAGCTCCCGCGTAGAATGGGCGCGCGCCTGGGTCTCCGGCCTTCAATCCTTTTCCCAGATGCTCGAAAGCCTCTCCGCCATCGACGGCATGAAGGAACTTTCCCAATACGGCATCTCGGAAATAGCCAAAGCCAATGTTTCCCTCAACACGCGGGAAAATAACCATGCCGCCGCCTTCACGCAAATCATCCGGGAATCTGCCGGATTGCAAACAAAACGCGACATAGAACGCTGGATCCTTGACTCCAAGCTCACCCGCGACACCGGGGCCGTCACCGCCCCTGTCAGGGAAAAAGCCGTCACCCTCGACATCCAGACCGCACAGGAATACATCGACCTCATCGAAGCCGACGACAGGGAAGGCTTTGAAGCCAAGCGGCAGCACATCATGGAAACCGCCCGCCGCCAGGGCATCCGCCCCGAACGCCTCGGCCTCATCTCGGAAATGGACATCCCCGCGCTCATGGACGAACTCGCCGCCCATCCCAGGGCCGGGAAAATCACCATCACCAGCCGCATCCCTGACAAAAAGGGAACAGGCCGCCCGCTGCGCCTCTCCAAAGCGCAGGCCATGTACCAAATCCTCCTCTACGAACAGGACAGGTACAAGCCCAACTTCGAGCGGCACGGCTACACCGCGCAAACCATGCAGGCCCTTTACCGTTACGTCGGACAGGATGGACTTGCTGTCGCCTACGGCCTCCGCGACTACATCAACCAATGCGGCATAGAACTCGCAGAGGTCTTTGAAAAACTTACCGGAGTCCCGTTCCCCAAAGAAGAAAAATACTTCCGCGCCAAATTCAACCACCATGAAGGCGATGCAAAAACCGCCGTCATCGGAGAAGGCAACAACATCATGGGGCATAAGTATTCCATGCTCATCACCCGCAAAAAACACAACCTCGGTCTTGACCTCTCCGCGGACGTCTTCACCGTCGCCAACGCCTCCCTGGCAGAAACGGACAACTACATCTGCACCAAACACATCACTTCCAAATTCCGCGGCGTCCTCTCCCATGGTTACGCAGCGGACGCCCTCAAGGTCAAAATGGGAGCGCAGCGATACCGCCAGCTCATCACGTGGCTTGACCTCATCGACGGAGCGGGCACCCTCGAAGCCGCCCAGCTCATGGCCCATTCCAAATTCGTAGGCCGCATGCAGGGAGCCAAGGCAAACGCCCTTCTTGCCTACAACCTCCTCACCTGCATCAAGCAGACCTCCGCCATCCTCCACCCGCTCGCCTCCGGTAAAATCGGCCTCGGAGAACTCATGAAAGAATATTCCCTCATGCTCTCCGGCAACAGCCACTTCACCTTCGCGGACATGATGCGGACAGACTCCTTCCAATCCCGTTTCAGAAAAGAACCCGTCATCCGGGAAATCCTCAACTACGGCGCAGACCAGCACTTCGGGTATGGTAAAAGGATCGCCATGGCCGGAATGGTCCCTCTGGAAAAAATGGACGTATGGAGCAACGCCGTTTCCCATACCGCCCTTGCAAACGCCGTCTTCCGCAAGCTGGAAAAGGAAAACGCCGCCCGCATTCGCAACGGGGAAGAGCCCATGAGCACCGCAGACATGGAGCAAATCGCCCTCGACGAAGTCCGCCAATCCCTTGAACTCGCAGCCCAGCCCACGCGCACCGCACAGAAATCACAGCTCCAGGCGATGGGCGGCACCTTCGTCCGCCTCTGGACATTCATGGGCAGCGAAGCCATTAACAAATTCGGCAATCTCGTCACCTTCGCCCAAAAAGGCCAGTGGGGTAAACTCGCTGCCGCATGGGCCAGCCTCTCCCTGTGGGAACAAACCATGGTAACACTCTGGATGCTCCTCATGAACCCGCCGGGGGATAAAGACAAGGACAAGGAAAAGTTCTGGAAAACGCAGGCTGTGGCTTTCCCCTCCGCCATGCTCGGATCCGTTCCTGTCGTGGGAGCAACGATTCAGACAACCCTTCAAACCTTCGGCCTTGCTCCCTACTACGGCAACTACGGATCCCAAATCATCCCCGCCGGAACAGCCGTCTCTAAAATCAAAAGGGCCACGAAGAAAAAAGCTACTTGGCAGGACACTTTTAACGCCTCCCTCGCCGTCCTCCAATGCCTCGCCATTGGCGGCGGCGTTTTCTCGGACTCCCGCTCCAAGCCAGTTGCGGAAACCGCCTCCGCCCTCATTGGACTATCCGCCGCGGCCAACATCCCCAAAGTCGTTGTCAGGGCAACCGAAGACCCCAAAAAGAAAAGGCGGTAAAAAGTATCGCCGCGGCTCCAGAGAACCGCGACGACCTTTGGACACTTGCCTGAAACGAGGCAAGGCATTCAGCATATCACCTCCTTTCATGTTCTCGGAAGAACTTCCTTGTGTCATACAAAAAAAGAAACAGAAGAAAAAGCTTGTTTTAGTGTCGTGGAGATACTAAATTGACCGTGTCGGGAGGAGATTGGACACCTCCTCCCGATGGGTTCCGGCCTCCGGGACTCAACGCCTGAAACGAAAAAACAATGAATACCGAAATCAAAAATGAAAACGTCATGGCTCTGCTTCATGCGGTAGCCGTTTCTTCCGGTCTTGTCAAAGGAGGCTTGCCATGGTGCAAGCGCGTAAAAGTCGCTCCCGGTTCGATCACCTTCAACATGTTCGGGCCTACGGAAGACGCCAATGCCTGGCAGGTCTCCTTTCATCTCTCCTCCCTTCGTTCCAGAAAGAAGGTAGATGAACTCCTGCACAACCTCGCCATTGCCGCCATGGACTTCAAACTCTGCGACGGCTACGAACTCCGCTTCTGCAAGGCGGACAAATACGTCAGCATCATTATCCCGGACAATGAAAAATATGCAGCCTGAACCGAACGCCAACCAAGGAAACAAAGCCATGAACGAATACATCAACGACATTTCCCAGCAAACCGCGGAACGCGCCTTCAACGGAACCAGCTTCTCCCCTGACAGACGCGGGGAAAGCCTGCGGCGTGAATACGCAAATGACCTCGCCTCCTTCCAATCCGTCTTGGAAAAATACATGAAGGGGGAAGACGAAGACAAAATCGACGAAGAATTCGAGCGTTTCCGCTCCGGCCTCAAGCAAAGATACCTTGCCTACTGCTCGTCACACTCCCGCTGCATGTCCGCCTTCATCGTCGGCCCGGCCCGATTTCCATCGGCACGCATGCAAAAATACTCCGGCTGGGCAGACAACAAAATGAGGGAAATCAGCTCCTTCATCGAACGGGCGGAAAAATCCGTCAAAAGGAGATACTTCAAAGACCCCAACGGCCCCATCAAATCCAGTGACCCGGATGCCGTGGAGCGGCTGGAAGCCAAGCTTTCTGCTTGCCGCAAAACGCAGGAGACCATGAAAGCCGCAAACGCCGTTATCCGCAAAGCCAAGGGAGACAAGGATAAGGCTATGGCCGGACTCATTGAAATGGGATTAAGTGAACAGAGCGTCGCCAAAATCCTCACGCCGGACTACTGCGGCAGAATCGGCTTCCAATCTTTCCGCCTCTCCAACAACAATGCAGAAATAAAAAGACTAGAAGTCCGCCTCCGTAAAATCAAAACTGCCAAAGAAACCACCCCGGAAAAAATAGAAACGCAAACCGGAATCCTCATTGAAAAATGCCCGGAAGAGAATAGAATAAGGCTCTACTTCCCGGACAAGCCGGACGAAACTGTCAGGGGTAGCCTCAAGGCAAACGGATTCCGCTGGTCGCCTCGCCTCAAGGCATGGCAGTCCTACATCAACTGGAAGACGGAACGCTACGTCCAGAAAGAAATTGTCGCATCACAAACTGGTGCGCTCATTGAGACATGACCACTCCTGAACAATTCATTGAATGGGTAAAACAAATACTCAACATCAGGAAAACCCCCGCCGTTGAAAAAGCGGCGGGGATACTTGGAGTTACGCGCCTCACCATCTTCCGCTGGCTCAACGGAACCATGCCGCCCAGCAAAACTGCATCCCTCCTCATGGACCGCATCATCAGGGACAACACGGACTGGCTCCCCGAACGTGCCGCCGCTTTCGCCCGGCGGGCCCATGAAGGCCAGACCCGAAAATTCACGGGCGCCCCCTACTACACCCACGTCGAAAGGGTGGCCGCTCTTGTCAGGGAACGCACGGACAGGACGGAACTCATCGCCGCCGCCTATCTCCACGACACAATGGAAGACTGCGGCGTCACCTATGAAACTCTCGCGCAGCACTTCGGCCATGCCGTCGCAAACATTGTCCATGCCCTCACCAATGACAATGCGCGGAAAAAGCAACAGGGAAAAGTGCGTTACATGATCGACAAGCTCACTGCCATGAACCCGGATGCCCTCCTAGTCAAACTCTGTGACATCCTCAACAATATCTCGGAAACCCATTCCGCCAATCAGGCTCGTAACTACATCCTCATCATGGATGGCCTCCTTTCCAAGCCCCCCCTTGCCTGGAATCATACTCACGCGGATCTTGTAGCGCAAATCCTCGCGGCCTACCGGCAAAACTGGTCATAGGAAACTTTCTTTATATGCAGTTCGGAGATTTGAGGATAAAATTATTAGCATAATAAAAATGGCAACAAAAAACGAGGATAAATTACCATCCGCATTTTTTACTGATGCAAAGAATTCTTTTTTTGACAGTAAAAAAGCCATGTTTGTTTTGAAAGAGTCTTCGATAGATCGAAGTAAACGACAGAAAGAGAATATAGAAAAGGTATTATCAGGAGAACAAATTAAGCGGCATCATAGTACGGTCTTTGAAAAAAAGAAAAACGTGTGTAGCGCTTCCATTCAGTGCTGTTTAATATGGGCCATTGTTGCGATAGCCGGAGGTTATGGAGTATTTCTTATTTCCAAGGATTCGTGGTTTCACTTTCCTATTGTCCTTTTATGGATCCTGTGGATCGGTATAGGCGAAATTGCATTTTTGACGGAACTTGAAAAGAAGCACGAAAAAATTGCCGTTTGGCTTTTTATCATCCAGATAGTAGCCCTTTTATTGTGGGGGATATTCTCCTGAAAATCAGGAGTGAAAACATGGATGGGAATTATCTATTAGCCCCGCCACAAATTTTGCAGTTGTTGCCGCTACCGGTATCACTCCAATACCCTTTACAGTTGTTGTAGTATCGGCAAGAAGAGTTATGCGTCTTCCCTGTTGAACTGATCCAGTATTTCTTTTGCGCAGCTTCTACTTTTACAGAGGGCTGAATTCTTTCTGCCAAAGGCATACCGGCAGAAATAAATGACAAAAAAACAATAGAACAGACACAGGCAAGTAGTTTGATCATAATCATTGTATGAATTTATTTTTGATATAGATTAAGACACAAAAATCAAAAATATAAATCTTAGAAAAATTATTTTTTCTTCACATAAATGCTTAAATGTGCATCGAACCAACTTTCTCCATAACCTATTCCATTTTTTATCAGATGAATATTTTTTTCTTCGAAAAAGATAAATTTTGAAGGACGAAAAAAACATTTTCTTTCAAGTGTTTTTTCTATTTTATTTTGTTCTTCACTATTTGAAATAATTCCCATAATTTGAAGAATCTCTAATTGTTGTGGAGGCGTAATAGAAAAAATAATTCCAATATACGAGTTCTTTTCTTCTTCAGTTAAAAAATCTGATTTTAATATATAGCCCATCATTCCATAAAAACCAATTACCCACGGGATCATATCAATGTAGCTATTCTCAAATGCGATCCAGCTTTTATTGTATTCTTCTTTATGGTGTATAAAATTTTCAAGAGGAAAATGCGTAGCTTTTCTTATATTTTGCACGCACTTTCTAAAATTTTTAATAATATCTGAGATTGCCTTATTTTCTGAATCATATTTAATGAATATATCTTTTCTTAAATAGTTGACATGCTCAATATACTTAAAAAAAAGATTTTCGAATTTCTGTATATCAAACAGTCTATTTTGAATTGAAAATTCATCAGATTGTCGTTTTAATTCCTTACGCTGTAACTCCAAGTCCTTTCTTTGTAAAAGAATAGTAGTAATAAGACCAACAAAGGCTAATCCTGTAAAAAAAGTGTTTAAGACACCATATTGATCTCCAAATCCACCAGCACATGTGGGTTGAGAATTACCTGTCAGATATGAGAGAATAGGACTGAAAAAAAATGTAAGTATAAAGACTATAAAAGAGATTCCAATGATCCACCAAATTTCAGATTTAGCTTTCATTTTTCCACTATTTAAGCATTCTCCCACCTGTCCAGGGTTTCCACATAGATGCCGGAGATTTTACCCTCCGCTATAGGTTCCACATCTTTATAAGCAGGGTTGATCGACTTGAGGACATATTCCATTTTCCCGGTTTCCGGGTTTTTACGCTTGGCAAGCTTTTTCAGGGTGTAGTCATTACCTTCGTTATAGACTACCAGGGATCCTAGTGCTGGGAACAGGTAGTCTTCATATTTTTTGATGATGACCAGGGATTCGTCCGGTATTTCGGGTTCCATTGATTTGCCGTTGACTCGTAAGACGAATTCGCCCCATTCAAGAGGACGATAAATACGGATGTCCTGCGGGACAGTCTCGCCAGACGAAGGTTTGCCGGCCGCCGTGTTGCCAGCTACTTGAGTGGTGTAATCCAAAGAAGCTGCGACTGCTGGAAATGTTTCTACTGGGGTAAACTTCTTACGGGTGGCCTCTTTTTCTTTAGCGGCATTTTGAAGGGCTATATCCGCAAAGTCTTTGAGCGCGTTACGAAAGGCGCTGTTGATAAACTCCATGAACGTTTGCTGGGTGGCGGTCATGGCTGCCCTTATCACCTCCCATTCCTCGTCCGTGAAATCAATCTCTACTTGGGGGGGAATGGGGGAAATCTTCTCCGTCATGAGACGCTGGATGATGAGAAGGGCTTTTGAAGGGACTGGACGCGCTGCACTTAACCAATTATCAAGTACCCTTTTACCAACTCCACATTGTTCTGCGAGCCATTCGCGGGATTTTCCGGAGTCCTTGAGCCATTTTTTAATGTCTTCCTTGGTCGGCGTCATACGTTGATAATACATCATTTGGGTGATATGTCAACGATTGATGAAAAATAATTGTCAACAAAAGGTGAGAATAAATCTTGCAAAATGTCAACCGATGATGCAAATTGTATTCATCAAACGCAACACGCCATGTACTCAATCATCAAATTCAGCGAAATGGAGGACGGCATCAAGAATTGCCTGCTGGCCTATGCCGAGCAAGGCATCCGGCCCAAAGAAGTGATGAAGTCTCTTCTTATCCGAGAAGCTCAAAGGCTTGGGTTTGTAATAACCACGGCCCGCGATCTTCCCCGCCCGAAGAACCCCAAGAAGCCGGCAGCATGAACTCACCTCTCACTCAAAAGCCCTCTATCAAAGAGGAAGCGTCTTCCTCTCGTAGTAATACGACAGCGGTAGATGCCAGCAGGGTTGTAGCCTCCAGAGATCAAGTCGGATTTTACGGCTTTGGCAATAACGATATCCGCGAATTCCGTGTTCCAGTTGAGGCTTTGCGCAACTTCCGATTTACTCCACGGTTCATGATTCAGAGCAAAAAGGAGGAGCTTCTCCTGCGCCTCTCCGAGCTGTTTTTCTTTCTGCGTCGCCTGGAGTTGTGTCTTGTTGATCTCTGCTTGAAGGATTCTGTTGACCTGAAGAAGCTTTCTGTTCTGGCGGATGAGGTTACGGAACTCAAGGGTGTGGCGCGGGAAGCACTGGCTTATTTTCATGAAGCGGCGCAGTCGATTGAACCTCCTTTTCAGCCAAGCGGCAATGATTTTCCTGAATCGGTAGAGGAGAGTCAAGGCGACTGTGGAGCCAACTGTGATGCAGATTCCTTCAATAATGTTGATCCAGTTAATTCCTCCGAACATGGAGGAGAATGTATCTGATAATTCTAAATCTTTCAAACCTAACAATGCTTATTGAATACGACAACGAAGACCGGTGCATCCGGGTGAATGGCGAATACGTCGCCATCCGGGAAGCGGAGGGCATCAAGGACGAGCTGGAATTAGCGATTGACCAGTGGGAAGTGGATCACGCCCCCCAGTGCGACAACCCCGACGGACACTACGACGACTGAACCATGGAAGAAGACCTGATCGAAGAATTGAAGCTGCTCGGCTGGCACGAGCTTTAACAATGAAAATATTATGACCTACCCTGAATCAGAGTTTTACGACTGCAAGACCCTGGCCCTGATGTACGATTCCGACCGGGATGTGATCAAGAGGACCGTCCATGAGTTGAAGGACAAGGGGCATGTGATCGAGATCCTGTACTGGGGCAAGCAGGGGAAGATGAAGGTGCACGGCAAGCAGTTCCGCCGGGCGTTGCTCCGAGAATATGGAGAAGGAGGAGTGAACAAATGAAGACATTTCTGGAAATGTTGTCGGCGGCTGCAAGTGGCTTGTTCATGGCGTTATCGCTTTGGCTGGCCATGGAGTTGGATAACGCCGAGTTGCAGGCCGGCAAGAGCCCGCATTCCGGATTTTGTCCGGAGTCTCCTACTCCCATGAAAGCTTTTGACGGCTTGGAAAAAACCGTCCCGCCCTCACGGCATGAGGAAACAATAACCATTAGAAAATACATAATACAATGATTACAAGCAATATTGATACTGCATCTAAACCTGTTCAGGCAAAGCCTTTTGATACGGGCGACAGGGTAATGTTAAATTCCCAGTTAATTATCACCATGCCTAACCGTGGAAGGACTTATCGTTTTTCTCCGGAAGATGAATTTGTCGTGGTGCGGCGCAAGGACGAGAGCAATTTCTACGTCGCCTTTATCAAGGCTCCCTGGCTGGGCGTCTTTGAATTGAATGACGAAGGCTTCTCCTTGTGCGACGAAGACTAACTATTTCTTCACGCCTCTGTCCGGGGCGCGTCGATTGAACCTGATTAAATAATAATAGTTAATTGATAATAAATAAGATTATGATCGCTATGAATACAACTACAGCACTACTGGTAAACGCAGAACCCCTCTCCCGCGGCAACGGGAAAGGGGCGGATGTTGTGAATAATGGCAAGACGGCTAATCCTATCATTGCTCACAAGCCAGTAAGTACGACAGACGGGAAGCCCTGTCAACCGGCAAAGGCTGCCAGAACGGCCAAGAAGCCTGCCGCCCCCAGGAAGAAGCGGTACGATGAAGAGGATTTGATAGCCTTCGGAGAGAATGCTTTCATGCTCCGGGGCGCTGCAGAAGCCATTTTGGACATGTTCCATGCCTTGTTCTATGCCGATGACGACCAGGAAGAGGTTGTCAATGGCGTGAAGGAAGCCTTCGATGAGGCCGCCATTCTTCTGCAAAATGCGGCGAATGCGTTTGAAGAGAAGATTCCTTTCAAGGTTTTGGACAAGAGGCGGAAGACTTTTTTTGCCCTGACGGAAATAGATGAAAAAGACAGCGATGTTCTTGCTGCGTTCACTGCCATCAATACCGGCGGCATCCGATGGGATGAAGGAAGAGTTTGCATGAAGCAGACGCGTTATCTCATGGCAACAGAACTCCTTGGGCGCGCATTGGAAAGCGCCAAGAAGTCCTTCTACCTTGCCGAAGACTCAACATCAAACCCCGCCCTTGCCGCAACGCTTGCTTCCATGAAAGGAGGGCACAGGTGATGAAGGTTGTTACTTTGATGGTTCCTCTCTGTGATAATTATTGGGATGTTGCGGAATTGACCAAGGAAGAACACGGCTGCTCTACTGAAGAAGAGTATTTGGCATACCTGGCATTGAGGGGTATTTGCGCTGATTTTCATGATGAAGACACAGCCAGTCAAATGAGCGACTATTTCAAGGAATTGGTACGCATGGTTTATACCAGGGATCTTGCCGGGGAAACCCGGCAAGCTTCCGAGGAAGACTCATGCGCGGGTTGTCTCTTTGAAAATGGAACTAGGGCGGATTGCTGTGAATGCAGGCGCCGCATGGCTGACATGTACACTCCCAAACAGGAAGGAGGGGCCGAGCATGACGCCTGAAGAAAGAGAGAGGAAGCGCCGAATCTGGAGAGATTACAGGCTCCGCAAAAAGGCGGGACTCACGAAGACCCAGGAGCAGGCCGAACGCGAGTCCATGGCGATTTTGCGCGCCAATCAGGCGGCCGAAGCTGCCAGAAAGCGGGACGAGGCCGCCAGGCAGAAGAGGGAGAAGGAGAAAAAGGCGGCTGAAGAGCTTGTTGCTCAAACCGAACTTGAAACCCTTAATCGTGTTTGCGGGACCAGTTTTTGTTATGGACAGTGTGTTCTGGTGACATGCGGCAGGAGAGCCCGTGTGAAGGGAGCTACCCCCAGCAGGTTGCTGGTGCATCTTTTCAGTGGGGAAGTTTTGTTGGTTTCCCCTCATGATGTATGGTCCATGGTGGAGTTGAGCAAGCAGGCCGTGTTCGAGTTTGAACAAGCCACGGAAAGGAGGACCGCATGACGCCTGAACAGAAAGCTTTTTTTGAGTACGGGGGCGCATGGGAAACAACTGTTGTTATCCATACCTTCATCCGTAGCCTTTTGAAAGATAAAGGCTATCAACTCTCCCCCGAATTGTTGCATCATTACCGTGACGAGAAGTCACATTATGGGGCAGTTTTGCGCGAAGCGTGGAAATGGCGGCGTAAATGCAGAGCGTGGACGATACCGAGCCAAGAGCGGATTTGTGAGAACTGCGATCACGGAGGAACGCATCCCTACGCTACGCCATGTAGTGAGTGTTTTCGCTGTCCCTTTGCACAAGCTTATGAAGGATTCAGTGACAACTGGGAGCCGAGAAAGGAGGGGGAATGAAATACCCTTACATTGACCAATCAGGCCGCGGCATCCGTGCTGGAGTTGAAAATGAAGCAGTTTGCTTTCCTATGGAAACACCAGAACAGGAAGAACGCCGCTGTATTCAGGAGCTTTGCCGCATTAAGGGGGAACTGGGGCGTACAGGGCGCTACGGCGTGTATTTTGACCTTACAGGCCCGGAAATAGAGTTTTGGGTAGAAGAGTTCGGCAAGCCGGGCTTTCTGATCTGCATCAAACACCAGGATGCCGGCGCGGTGCTGGATTACGTCCGCAAGAGGTGTGATGAACTGAACCTTTTAAGTACACCATAGAATTTATGCAACAAGGTGCATTGAAGTATTATTCTTCATTTGTCAACACACGATCCGCCATTGCAGAACATGGCGCGTTTCTCGTCGGCCAGTATTACTTGCTCTGCCTTTATTGCGCGGAACAGGTGAATGGGGGTGTTATTCGAGGCTGCAAATCCTGGACCAGGACCCAGTGGGTGTTTCGCATCGGTTTGGAAGATTGTCCGGAAGATGCCCCTGGCCTTTTTCATTGGGACGGAGATGATTTAATCGTCGAAGGCTACAATGTTGAAGCTGAAGAGAAAGCCTTGAGCAAACGCCGTGGCGGCAAGAAAGCGGCGGAAGCTCGCTGGGGAAGAAGAGAAGATGCTGACAACGCACCAAGTAATGCCGATTGTAATACAATGGGTAATGCAAAACGCATTACAGAATGCAATGCAGATAACAATGCCGATTGTAATACATCCGGCAATACAAAGGAGAGGAAAGGAAAGGAAAGGAAAGAAGAGGAGAGAAGAGAAGAGGAAGCTGCGCCTGACGGCTTGCTTGATTTTCCCCCACCCTCTCGACCTTCTCCCATGGTTCCATTGCCGGAATCCGTCGAGGAAGTGGAGGCACACATGCGTCAATGCTTTGTCCATCCCCTGGACCCGGATGCGTTGAGAAGTTCCGCAGAGAGGTTTTACGACCACTATGTGGAGCAAGGCAACTTCATCCGCAACTGGAAAAGCCGGGCCCAGATTTGGGCAAAGGACGACGCCTACAGGGAACAGGACAGGAAACGCCTGGAGAAACAGAAGTTTGGTTCCGACCCATTCCCGGATAGCGCCGACCTTGGAAAACAATTCTAATAACAAACATTCAATACTTTATGCAACTTACAGAAACACAACTCAATGCCGAGAAGACCGTTCTTGGCAACTGTATTGACGGCGCCGACAAGGTAGCCGCCCTGATCGAACAAGGTTTCACGAGATCTCACTTTACCCTTTCAGCCCATCAGAAGGTCTGGAGCGCCTTTGAGACTCTGGCAAGAACGCCGGAAAAGGTCAATATCACCGACCTGATCCAGCACCTGGAAGCCGCCGGCGAGCTTGAATCCGTAGGAGGTCACGCCGGGCTTGTCGAGCTTGCGACGAGTTTTGCCTATCATTTCCAGTTCGAGCCTTCCGTGAAGATTTTGACGGCATCCAAGAAAAAGCGGGATGTGGAAACCATGTTCATCTCCGGATTGGAAAAGCTTCAGGATTTGACCTCCACCGCGGAAGAATCTCTGGCGGAAGCCGAAAAGGTGATGTCCTCCTTGCGGGAAGCTTGCGGAATAAAAGCCGTGGTCAACATCAGCGACGGCATTCAGCAGGTGATTGAGAACATGGAATACCGCATCAAGCACCCCGGAAAGGTAAAGGGGATTCCCACCGGTTACCAGAAGTTGGATCGCGTTTTGGATGGCCTGCAAGATACCGCCATGATCGTCATCGGAGCCCGTCCCGCTGTGGGGAAGACGTCGTTCATGACCAACATCCTGCTTAACATTGCCAGTTCGGGAAGTCCTGTAGGCATGTTTTCCCTGGAGATGTCCAAGGTGCAGATTTTGGAGCGCATTATGTTTGGACAGTCTGGTATTGACCCTATGGCGTTGCGGCGGGGGCAGAAGCTGACCACCTACCAGCAGGGCGCCTTTACTGGCGCTGTTCGTCGGGTAAAGGGGATTCCCTTCTTCGTGGATGACAGGCCCGCCTTACGGATTGACCAGATCCAGGCGACCGCCCGGCGCATGGTGGCGGACCACGGCGTGAGGTGCATCGGCGTGGATTACCTGCAGCTTGCCAATCCTACCGGACGCCAGGCGTCCCGGGAACGGGAGGTGTCGGAGATTTCCGCCGGCCTCAAAGCCCTGGCCAAGGAACTGAATATTCCGGTGATCGTGCTGGCCCAGTTGAACCGGGAGGTGGAGAAGCGGGCAGGAAAAGATGCCGGGGTTCCCCGCGTGTCCGATTTGAGGGATTCCGGTTCCATTGAGCAGGATGCCGACCAGATTATGCTGCTCTACAGACCCTTTGCCAGTGATCGGGACGCCGATCCAAAGGAAGCGAAGGTTATTATCGGCAAGAACCGCTTTGGAAGCACCGGGCACATCAATCTGGAGTGGGATGCTGCCGCCACGACTTACAGGGAGGTTTGATATTATGAATAATAAATCGTCTGATAACAAGAATCTATTAAGGAACATTATACACCGGAAGGTGAGTCCGTCGCAGCTGCTTATTCTGATGGAAATCCGAGACCATCCGGGCAGGATGTCGCGGGAGATTGCCACCCGTTGCCATTTGGATCCCAGCAATGTGTCTCACCGGCTGGATTATCTGGTGCAGGCCGGCGACGTGATCAGAACCGGCACACGGCCTTGCGTGTTTTATATCAGCAGGCAGGGACGTGATTTTTTAGAGAGTCTTGAGGATTCAAAGCCAACAGGTTGATTGTTCCTGGCAAGAAGTATTGATTCTCACCAAATTGACGCACTGAAAATCAGGAGGGTAAAATATTGGTATGAGAAGGAAGGATAACAAGACCAAAGTGACCGAGAAGAAGAAGGAGTTTGCGAGGCTTCTGGTTGCGGAAAAGTTGTCCAAGGCGGACGCTTATCGTAAGGCCTACAATCGCAAGGATATGAGTAATGACGCAGCCAGCAAGGCGGCATCCCGTTTGTCCAAAGATGGCGAAGTTTTGCGAATGATTGACGAATTGAATAAGCAACTGGATAAGTCTGCTGTGCTGACCAGGCAGCAGCGCATGGAATGGTTGTCCCGCGTGGTGACAACTCCCATCGGCAATGTTGATAGCGCATCCGATCTCTGTCAGGAGGTTTCCATGGACGAAACCGGAGCGAAATTTAAGATGCCCTCAAAAATCGCCGCTATTGCCGAGCTTAACAAGATGGATGGCGCATACACTCCGCAGAAGATGGAAGTGGATGCAGGAGAGAATTTTATAACCCTGCTGTCCTCCCTGCCTTTTGAGCCTCCCGTGAAGCAGGGATAAAAACGTTGATTCTCGCCAACTTGCATTTCCCGTGTTTTGTGGCTCATGATTGAGCCATGTTAAATTTTCTGGGAATGACGCGCCATTTGTCCACGACGGCAGGCTATGCCAAGCGCATAGGCTGGCTTTTGTTCGAGGATGTGACGCAATCTCCGTTCCCGGTAACAGGAGTTTCTTTCACCGGTGTGGTGAAGACGGAACAGGGAGACTTGCCCGTTGTTATTGAACACGGCGAGCAAGAACATTGTTTGGAGCTTACTTTTCCTGCCCTGCCTGTTGGCCGCTGGCCGTATGCCATTCATGCACAGGATGAGTCCGGAGAGGATTTGAGGCTGTTTTCCGGTTATATTGGGGCCGTGGATTCTGTGGCTCCTGTTGAGTCGTCCACGGTGTACGATATTCCTGCAATGGGTATTACGATACCTGTTGAGGCAAGTAAGACGATCAAGGCCCAGTGGCTTTCCAACACGGCCTCCATTATCGCGGCCCAACAGGCGCAACAGAATGCCAACACATCCTCCACCAATGCGGAAACGGCGAGCCAGGCGGCCAAGACGGCAACGGACGCGGCAGCCACCGCTGCTGCACGGGCCGAAGAGGCGGAAGGCTATGCTGGTTCTGCCTGGGCCTCCAAAAGTGCTGCCGCCGATTCTGCGACCGCCGCCGGCACATCCGCAACTAACGCGGCTCGTGACGCCAAGAGCGCCAATGACGCTAAAACGGATGTGGAGTCGCTGGCCGCCACCTGGCCGGAAACGGTCAGCAACGGGGAGAAGAAGATTGTTGATGCCGGGAATGAGGCTGTTACTGCCATACAGGACAAGCAAGCCGATTCTGTTCTTGCCGTGGGACGTGCCTCACAGACCGCGCAGCAGAATATAGCCGGCGCACGAACGGATGCCGTTGCCGCCGTGCAAACGGCGCAGGAGAGAGCGGTGGGGGCAATTACGCCCCTTGTCCAGCGTGCCGAAACCGCTAAAGAGGCTATAGATCAGGCGGAGGGACGCATCAATACGGCCGCGACTAATGCCGCGACATCTGCCACCAGCGCGGCCAACTCCGCCACAGAAGCCCAGCAGGCCCTTGAGGCCATACCGCAGGTGGATGCATCCGGCAACATGACGCTGGCCGGAGGTCTGACGGCGGCGGGGGCCGTCAACGCCAACGGGGGCATCAACATCCCGCTTGCCGTGGGGGCGCCGACCGATACGTCAGCGGTCAACCGCCTGTACGCTGCGGGTATGGCCGGCGTGACGGGCATCCTGACCTCTAATGCTTTCCTCAATACGGATGCCATTACCGCGTCAGGATCTTCGACGGTGACCAAGACGGTTCCCTACCATTTGGCTGGCATTAAGATCCCCAAGGGTACTCATTCGACCATTCAGGCGAAATTTGAGGTGAGCAATCCTCAATGGAATTATTCCAGTTTCGCCGGGTTTTCTTTTCTTTGGCGCGCTACCAATGCCGCAAAGTTGTCTTTTGGTATCGGCCGCGGCACGAAGACGATTCGTCCCGACCTATCTATAGATTCTTACAGTATTATCCCAGCAAACGGTTTGGCTTACAATCACGGCGAAATTCTGGATATTACTTTTGATAATGTCAGGGACACACAACGAAACGGTTATGTGGTGCGGGTGCGTGAGATTTATGCGCTTAATAATACGGACAGCTGGCAGGTTAAGACTACAACCAGCTTTATTCCGGCCAGTCAGAACGAGCCTGTTCCGTGGACGATTGCCAAGGTTGTCTACCAGCAGAAATCTGTCGCCAGTATTGCCAGGTATGAAGATACGGGCGCGCTCTGGCTCATGCTCACCGGAGGTCAGGGGTATAATCTGTATCAAATTGCCACATGCCGCGGCGTCTCCAATTTTGAGACCGGCGTCGGCATTTCCAGTTGGGTTGCAGATGTTGTGAATAGTGCGGGTGGCGACGTTTCTGTTTATGCGGGAATCGGAGAGTACACTTATTACCAGCCCGGAGGTATTAACCCGGTTTTCTATAGTTTGGAAGCAATGGCCGTCAATGTCATTGAAACCGAGGAAACCGCTGATTTTGAAGATATTAACATACCTCTCTAATCATGAATAACGCAGAGATACAGATTCAGTTTCCGCAGCCCGGTAAATGGGATGAATTCATTTTGACGCCCATTTACCGGGACGCGGGCGGTTATAGACCTCCGGCCCGCTTTACGCAGGACGATATACCAGCGGAGCAGTCTCCGGCCATGCAGGCCGTCGTTGCTGCGCTGGTGGGATTGTCCGAGCCGTGGCAGGCCTCCCAGGTGTGGGCGCATCTAATGACGGCGACTGTCTATAATGAGGATGACCCGTATACCCCCATCGGGCGGAAGGATGAGGTTGCGCTGGATGTTGAGGCGGTTAATGAGCAAGGGGGGCGCCGGTTTTTCACCCCGTATCAATATCCGGAGTTCATCATTGATGACCCCGCCGCCGTGGACTTTTTCAAACACTTCACTACCCCCAATCAATAACAACCATAATCATATGACTACTAGTAATAAATGCAATCACGCCTTGGAAATTGCCGAGGATATGTATAACGCCTATGCCGACGGCAAGGACCGCTACAAGCACCAGCCGATGGTGAAATACGCCGACCTGCCGGACGACGATAAAGCCGGCTGGCTGAACGTAGCAGAACAGGCCCTCCCCATCATCGGCAAGCATGCTATGGAAGATGTTAAAAACTACCTCTCCGGGCAGGCCAAGACCTCCACCGGCTTGCGGAAGTGGCTCTACTTGGCCGGGGTGGGCATTGTCGGTGCTGTCCTTGGCGGCCTGGGAATGTCCCTCTCCGGCTGCGGTCATTCCGTGGATGTCACCCCGAACCGCACCGAAGTATGCAAGGACGGCTCCTGCCTGGTGCTGGAACCGGGGCATATTTCCTATTCCCAGGCCCAGCCGGAAACGGACGTTCCGCCCGTCGTGCAATCCCTGAAAAAGTAAGGCCATGTGCAAACCCCTCAAGGAATATCTGGGAGTGATCCGCGATTATACGCGTGAGATCGTCACTTTCGGCGGTTTTGTGATAGCCGTGTTCATCTACCTGGATTTCCGCGAGGTGGTGAAGGAGCAGGCTACCAACGCGGCCCATACGGCGGAGATCCTGCGAACGATGGATACCCGTCTCCAGCATTTGGAGAATTACCACCAGCAACAGCTTAAACAGCGAGATTAATTCCAACTGTAAAGTTTTTCTTACCAGTTCACTTTAGTTAATAATCAATAGTTTATAACTTAATTAACCATGCCGAAACGATACCTTTACTTACTCGTCATTGAAACTCCCGGACGCAAGCAGGAGATGCACATGCTGCACAGCCGGAAGCAGCGTACAGCCTACAAAGCCCAACACGCGGAATGGCATCTCAACAGCACCTACGTGGAGTATGACTTGCCGGAATATCTTATTAACCAACACCTGAACAAATGAATATCGCTTTAGACATCGGACACTCCAAGGGAACCGGAGCTCGTGGAAACGGGCTGGAAGAGCACGACGTGGCATGTGTGATAGCACGCCATCTTTTTGCGCAGTTGAAGGATATGGGACATACCGTCCATGTTCTTGACTTTCCGGACAAAGGCAATACGGAAGACCTGAACGCCACCATCAAGGTCGCCAATGCGGACGGATACGACTTCGGTATTTCCCTGCATTGCGATTGCGCTCATGACAGACAGAATGCCTGTGGCGCTCATGTATGCTTTTATCCTGGATCTGTTCAGGGAAGCCGTCTGGCCGCCTGTATCGCCGAACCTCTGGCAGACCTTCTGCCGGGACGAGCCAATACGATTCAAGCCCGGCCGGGGCTGGCCGTCCTCAAGCAGACGCGCATGCCATGGGTATTGTGCGAATGCGGGTTTATCAGTAACGCCGGGGATGCGGATATCATGAAGCATCATCCGGAGAGCATTGCCAACGCGATTGCCGAGGGCGTCCGGGATTTTACGGCGCAGGAGCTTGTTTAGTTGTTTTCATCATTAGTTGTTATGGGATCTATTTTCAAACCTAAAGTGACACAGGCTCCGGCTCCGCCGGTAGTAGAAGAGCCGCTGAATCCGACGGCTACGGAGAAGTCTGTTTCCGATGCTTCGGAGGATGTTCAGACCAAAAGTAAGCGCAGGTTGAAGCTGTCCGATACGGTGAATAATCCGAATCTGTCCGGCGGTTTGTCCACGTTGCGCAAAACCCTGGGATAGCAGCCATGGAGGTACGCGATTACATTTCCCTGGCAGATAATCTGCGCACGGAACGCGCCGCTTTTGAAGGCGGCTGGGATGAAATGCGCCGTATTATCATGCCCAGGGCTACGGGCAACGCTTATCCCGACCGCGTACCTGATCACAGCGGCGGATTGGAGCATAGCGACGTCGCCAATAACAGCCTGAAGAAGCTGGCATCCGCCCATTTGACTTATATTACGCCTTTGGACAGGCGCTGGTTTACCTTGCGCCCGGTAGGTTTTAATAAGGATGGGAATCAGGCTTTGAATGATTGGTACAGCAAGGTTACGGAGGTGATGGAGCGGGAACTTGCCGTTTCCAATTTTTATTCAGTGATTCATGAGGTTTACCTTGATCGCTGCCTGACGGGAACCGGTTGCATGTTTGCCGAGATGAATATTAACAGGCAGCTGATTTTCCGGCACATTCCCACGGGAACTTACGCTATCGCGGAGTCGGAGTCAGGGGATGTTGATACGCTGGTGCGCTGGTTCCGGCTGACGGCTCACCAGGCGGCGCAGAAGTGGAAGGAGGAGGCTCTGGGCCCAAAAGTGCGGAGAGCGCTCAAGGATGCCAGGAGACGCTATACGGATTCTTTCGAGTTTGTGCAATGCGTCCTGCCTAACCCGCAGGGCAAGCTGTTGTCCGACCATGTGCCGCCTGGCAAGAGAGCGTGGAAGGACGTCATTATTTCGTTGGACGATAAGAAGATTGTGTTTGAGAGCGGTTTTTTCGAATTTCCGTTTCTGGTGACGCGCTTTCTGCGCTGGGGAGACAGCCCCTACGGGGTGGGACCGGCATGGTTCGCGCGGCGCACGATCCGCATGGCTATCGACATGGAGAAGATTCTTTACACGCTGGGACAGACAAAGGCTTATCCGAGGCTTTTCCTGCTGGCAGAGCAGTATGGGGAGGTGGATTTGCGCGCCGGAGGCAGGACCGTCATTTCTCCGGAAGCGGCGGAACTTGGCTTGCCGCGCGAATGGGGCACACAAGGGCAGTATGATATCGGACTGGAATACCTGCGGGGCCTGTACGCCAAGATTGAAGAGGCTTTTTACGTTCCCATGCTGGAAACCGTTTCCCGCATCGACCGCCAGATGACGGCTACGGAGGTGGCGGCCCGGGAAGCCGAGAAGGTGCTTGGGTTTACGCCTTCTTTTACGTTGTTTGTGAGCGATTTCAGGATGATGTGCCAGCGTATTATGGCCCTGTTGTATCGCGCCGGGAAGCTTCCGGAGCCGGTTCAGGGCGTGTTTGAGGTCAACCGGCGGGGCGCTCCTACACGTCTGGCCGTCCCCCAGGTTCAGTTCATGGGCAAGATTGCCCAGGCGATTGCACGTACACAGACGGACGGCTTGATGACGGCTCTTGAGTCTATCGGCACTTTGTCGCAGATGACCGGCCGGCCAGAGCTGCTGGATATTGTGAATCTCAATAAGGCCGGGGAATTGATTTACGATTCCAAGGGTGCCCCGATGGAGTGCAAGGCGACAGAGGATGAGGTGAAGGAGAAGGAGACTGAAAGGAAGAATCAGCAGGAAGCGGCCATACAGGCAGCCATTGCCGAACAGTCCTCCGTGGCTAACAGGAATAATGCCCAGGCCCAGCAGGCTTTACAAACGACATGAAGACAGACCCCACCAATAAGTACGAACAGTACATGAAGCGCCGCAGAAGGATTTTCCGGGAAGCATTCAGGAATCCGGAAGTTCTAGAGGAGCTGAAGAGACATTTCCAGACCGATCTTCCCTGTTTCCAGGGGAAGGCCGGTTCTTACGACCCCCTTGACGCTATGCGTCGAGACGCCTACCGCGAGGTGGTTTTGTTCATCGAAGCGGTCATGGGCAATCATTACGAACCAGAAGAAGAGATATAGAAGAAGTACCATGATTTTATTTAAGTTGTACCATAACCGGTTTCTTTTTGAAGAGGCTCCGGAGAATGGAGGCGGTGGCGGAGGAGGTTCTGCCGCCCCTTCCGCTTCCGGACGTCCCAGCCTGGCTAATCCTGCACCGGAGCCGACTCCGGCGGATGATGAGCAGCCGAACCCTCCTCCCCCATCGGATCCGGGTTCTCCGCAGGGAGATCCGCCTTCCCAGGGGGATTACGTGTTGACGTTCGATGATACGTTTTCCGGAGACGAGACGCTGCAGCAGTTGCTGACCGAGACCGGCAAGGCCCACGGGCTTCCTGTCGAGGGGCTTTCCGCGTTTATCAAGGATATGGATGCGCGTCTGGCGGCCAAAGCGACCGAACAGAAGCAGGCGCAGGATGCCGCCATGGAAGAGGCCTGGAGACAGCTGGATGGAGAGTGGGGCCGGGACAGCGACGCACGCCAGATGCGCGCCGTTCAAATGGCCGGGAGGTTGTGCCGCATGGCCGGTATCGACCAGAGCGTGTTTAATGAGATGGGCATTGCCGATCATCCGGCCATGTACAGGATTCTGGATGCAGTAGGCCGGATTCTGGACGAGCCGGCTCTTCCGGCGCCCCCCGGACGGCAGGAACAGCAGGCCCGCGGCGAAGCCCGGCGCATGATGCACGATCCGGAACACCCGGATTATTCGGCATTCCACGATTGCGACCATCCGCGTTTTGCCGAGGTGAGGGCCAAGTATATGCGGCTGATGGGTGCGTAAGCAGATATTGCTTTTCCAGCAAGCCCTGTTTCCTTTTTGGGAGCAGGGCTTTTTTAAGGCAGAAGTTCCGGCAGGGATTCCGCAGCGGAGCGCAGCTGATCCGCGGAGGGGCGGATGTACACGCTATGCACGGCGGAAGAGTCATGCCCCACCAGCTCCATGGCCAGCCCCTGCGATACGCCTGATGCCTGCAACAACGTGGCCGCCGTGGCCCGAATGCTGTGGAAGGACTTGCTGTTCATCCTCCTTCTGCGGCCGCCGGCCGCTCCATGCACCACGCCGATGCCATGGGTACGCAACAGGAGGCCGAATTGATAGGACGCGCCATCCCCCAGGGCCAGCAGGGGCGCGTGAAGCAGTTCATCCGCCGGTTCCCCCGCTTCCTTCCAGCGGGCAAGCGCCCATTGGTAAAAGCCTTCTCTCATGGGCTGATCCATCCAGCGCCCCGTTTTGCCCGTGTCAAAGCGCACGATGCGGCGTTCCCAGTCAAACTGATTCCAGTTGAGGCGCAGAATATCCCCCAGCCGCTGGCCGTAGGTTTCAAACGAGCAGCGTACCGCGGAACTCCACAGGGGCGGAAAATGCTCAATCATGTAGCGGATCTCGTCGAGCGTGAAGGCTTCCTTGTGCAGCTTTTCCCCGGCACGGTCCGGGGGAATGGAAACGCCGGCGCACGGATTGCGGTCAATTACTTCTGAATCCACGGCATCCGCGAATGCCTGGGAAAGAACGGACATATCCTTGTACACAGTCTTTTGCCGCACCAGTTCGCGGCGAGCCGCCACAAAGCCTTTGATGTCCGCCTTGGTGATCAGGCGAAGCGGGGCGTTCGCCCGCGCCCCCAGATACTCGTAAAAATGCTTGCAGGCGGTTCTGGCATTGTAGGCCGTCTGTTCGGAGACAAGAGCCGCCTTGCGCCCAACAAATCCGTCACACCAGGCACGCACGGAAACATTGTTGTGCGCCTGGTATTCTTCCGCTTCCGCGCAGGCTATCTGCACGCCCCGCTGGTAGGCGATACGTTCCGCCAGTTTGGCCGTGATCCGGTCTCCTTCAAATTCTCCGCCATTCACGGGGACTTTCGTGGAACGGCGCTTCATCTTGCCGTCCGGCCCCTGAAATGTCACCATCCAGTAGGGCGAGGATTTTTCCTTGTTGATGGACAGACGCCCCTTGTAAAAAGGTTTGCTCATACCTGTAATATCTTCTGTAATGGTTTTGTAATAAGGTTCGCGTAAGAAAACCTACGCGAACCTTATTCATAATCCCCTACGTTATCAAGGTTTACGTAGGTTTTCTTACAGAAACTTTTGGCGGAGAGAGTGGGATTCGAACCCACGGTGGGTTTTAAAGCCCACGTTCGATTTCGAGTCGAGTGCCTTAGACCAGCTCAGCCATCTCTCCACTTGGAAACCGGAGGCGGTTGTATCCGGTTTGTCGGATACTGTAAAGAACAGAATCACCGTCCAGCGTCATTCGGATGCCGTTAACGTCTCGGCGAGGCCAACGGGCCGAGCGTTGCTTCCGCCTCAAATCTTTGGGTCTTATTATGAGGAAGCGCACTCTTTTCCGGACCGGGAGGCGGCTGCGGCACACGCTCCCTCTCCTGCGGTTCCATCAACCAGGAACAGGAAGAGACCAGAAGAATAGAAAAAGACACAAACAAAAAGGAGATTGCAAATCGTTTCATCATTTTCTTTTAAAAAGTTGAACCCCATTATGCCGGACGACACAACGGGGTTCAAGGAAAATACGTGGCAAACCTTTATTTGGCGGACTGACGGGGACGCAGGAGTTGTACTCTATCGCCGGGTTGAATACTCATACCAGACGGTACGCTGTCTTTAATAATGTCAGCTACCGTCTGATTTTTCTCCAGGGAAGTTACCTTTAATTTACCAATGCTGCGACCTTCACGGGTAACAAGAAGAACCGTATTTGGATCAATACTACTGCCCTGTCCGGCCCCAATCACAACAAAACCCCACTGCGGATCCACGGATAGAACGGGATACTCTTCCCCATTTTTGGCAAGAGCAGCTCGGTATTCAGCTTGCTCCTTCTGGCGGCTAGCCAGCTCAGAAGCTTGTTCTGCCCGTCTCTTGGAAGCCACTTCCGTAGCACTTTTAATCTGGTCAATATCTTCCTGGAGCTTCTTATTGGAAGCTTCCAAAGATTCCATCTTCTCCTGGATTTCCTGTACGCTGGAAACACCGAAATCTTGCAACTTGCTCTTTAATTCCTCAATCTGTTTATTGATTTTGGACAAGTCCGCATTCAACTGCACTTCTTCTTCCTTCAACTCCGCTTCCTTGGAAAGCTGTTCATCACGCTGCTGCGTCACGGAAGCCTTGTTGGAAATCAGACTAAGATTTTCTTCCGCTGCCAAGCCACGATTCTTAATCATGTCGTTGCGCAAGCTTGTCCAAGTACGTATTTCCTTGTCCAAGGTCTTACGATACGAAATCATTTCTTTAAAATCCTGGTACTGGCCATTAATACCGAAAAGGCCGCTAAGACCGGAGAACCAGGCGCCCGCCCCTGCTGCAAGAATCAATAAAACTACTAAGACAGTTTTCATTGTGTATGTATGTGAGAGTGTATGGAGTGTATTGAACCGGAAAAATGCTAGGGACGAACAGATACAACGACGTCTCCGGCTTCAACACGTTCGCCGGCGGTTACCGTACTTGGTAGAATAGTGGCCGTGGAAACACGGGATTCAACAGCGTTTACGTCAAGCTCGGCAATTTTGTTGCCGTCCCTCATGACGGCCAACTTGGAACCGGGCACCACGCCCAGATCGGCGGCTCCTCCGTCAATCACAACTACATTAAAATCATGAATCACCTGGGAAACCCTCGTTTTCAGGTTGGGCGGAGAAAGGCGGGCATCCTGGTCGGCCTTGAGCTGACGAAGAGCGGCATTATTCACAACAAGCTGTTCGGTTTCAGCAACGATGGCATCATGTTTTCCCTGTTCCGCCTGCTTAACCACTTCCAACTGCTTGGACTCTTCTTCCAGCCCCTTGATTCTGTCAGCAATGGCTTGGATACTTTCCATATCCTTGCTCTTGGATTGCAATTCCGCCAAAGCGGTTTGCTGCGTTTGAAGGTCAGATTTCTTGGCCTCATTGGCTGAGGCCAATTCCTGATTCTTTACTTCCAGTTCATCCTTTTCCTTGGTTAAAGCATTGATGTCATTCGTCAGAGCCTCATTCTTCACCAGGAAATCGACATATTTCGTCTTTTCTTCCGTAAATTCGCCACGAAGGCCGTTCAGGTTCTTGTAGCGGGAAGCACATTCCCTACGCTCCTTGGTTAGAGCTTCCTCGTTATCAAGATAATACATGGCTCCTCCGAGAAGAGCAATGACCAAGGCTGCTATTGATACTTTGACCCACATAGGAAATTATAGAGATGAGAAGGTTCCTGTTACTTTTGTGAGATTGGCATGAACATTTTCAGATTTCAATATCAAAATGACATCCTCATTGTTTTCTTGATATTTTTTTCAGGCAAGCTCCGTAACGGGAGTGTGCAAGAACCGTTTTATCAACATTTTAAAACAATTACTCTCTATTTTCTTTTCAAACGGGAACTCATCTTCTAGTCTTTCTGAACCGTGAGTTACCAGGTCTTTGCCAGAAAATACCGTCCTCTGACATTCGATGACGTCCTTGGACAGGATCATGTCGTCCGGACGTTGAAAAACGCCATTGAGCACAACCGTCTCGCCCATGCCTATCTCTTTGTAGGTCCCCGTGGAACGGGAAAGACATCAACCGCAAGAATTTTTGCGAAAGCTCTAAACTGCAGCGGTGGGCCCAAAGTGGATTTTGACCCGCATGAAGATATATGTGAAGAAATTGCGGAAGGGCGGAGCCTGGATGTTCTTGAAATAGACGGAGCATCCAACCGCGGCATTGATCACATCCGGGATCTCAGGGACAACGTACGGTTCGCTCCGAGCAGAGGAAATTTCCGTATCGTCTATATAGATGAAGTGCACATGCTCACTAAGGAATCCTTCAACGCCCTGCTCAAAACGCTGGAAGAACCGCCACCTCATGTCAAATTTATTTTCGCAACCACGGAACCCCACAAAATACTGCCAACCATTCTATCGCGATGCCAGCGCTTCGACCTGCGCCCCATCCCTTCTGAAATCATTGCAGAACACCTGCTCCATATCGCTTCTGCAGAGGGAGTAAGTTTGAGCAGGGAAGCAGCCTTTGCTGTCGCCAAAGTGGCGGATGGAGGTATGCGGGATGCACAATCCATGCTGGACCAGCTTGTTTCCTTCTGTGGAGATCATATTGAAGAACAGCAGGTACTCCACATTTTCGGCATTACTTCCCGGGAGACCGTGGCCCATGCTCTGGCGCTTATTTTGAACAAGGAACTTCCCTCTCTCCTGCATCTTCTGCATGAACAGGCGGAAGCAGGAAGAGACATGAGCCAGTTCCTTTCCGAAATTATCTCCGCCGTGCGTGAAATTCTGGTCTCTAAAGTAGATCCAGAAGCCAGCTTTGATTCTCTCCCGGAATCCTCCAAGGAGGAACTCGCCGAATTGGTCAAACGCACCCATACGGACAAAATCCTGCGTTTGGTGGAAGTTCTGGCGGAAACGGAAGATAAAATGCGCTGGTCCACCAATAAAAGGCTTCATCTGGAAATGGGCCTGATTAAAGCCGTTCATACTCTGGCTGAGGCCAGCATCAGCGATATTATCATGGCGTTGGAAGGTGCTCCGCTAGCCACCGCGGCACCGGCCTCTTCTTCAGATCTTGCTTCACAGCAGGAACCAAGTACATTTATTTCCTCCGCCACGGCACCCACTCCGGCCCCCCGGCAAAACATCCAGTCTCCTGTTGCTGCAACAAACCCAACCCCAGCTACGGAAGAACATTTGATGGATCCGATTCCAGATTTTTCTGTGTCCTCCCCTGCTTCATCTCCCGCAGTACAGAAAATTCAGAGCACTGACGCTCAAGCTTCTCCCCATCCTACGCAGGAAGCCGAACCACAACAGGAAACTCTTACACCCGCTGCCCCCCCCACCTCTCTTGCCGTTGCAGAGGAAGAATTTCCCTACTCCGCCACTAAATTGCGGACAAAAACCGTACCTGCCTCCGAAGAAATCACCCGGCATCCAGACTCCGATGCCTCCGATGTGTCGAAATTTCCTACGGATTCTCCAGAGCCTACTTTTATGGATCCAGAGGAAAATCTTCCTCTGGAAAGACGAACTAACAGTTTCTTTGACAATCTATTCGATACTCCAAGCACATCATCCCAAACCCAGGCACCCGTAGAAAAAGAGGAACCGGCAGTTCTGTCCCAACAATCAGGAAGAACAATCACGGAAGAAGACTGGAAAACGGTGTTGGAACAAATGTCCGCCAAATTCCCTCTTCAAGCGGACTTTCTAGCCAACAGCGTTTTTTCCGGTTATGATGGTGTAGCAGTCGCCATTTCTTTTCATCCTTCTGACCGTCAGGGGATGGACAGTCTTGGAACCGGCCCTCTGCGAACAGCTTTGGAAGCTGCTCTTTCCCAATATATTGGAACCTCTGTTACTATTTCTATCCGTCAGGATTTCTCCATTCCCGAACCCGTGCAGGAAGAACTGGCTCCTCTGCCTGCACCACCTCCTTCCGCATCCACCATTCCTGCACCTAAACCTCATACCCCGCAGAAAAAAACCGCAGAGCCTGTCCAGGAAGCTTCCAAAGAGGAAAATGAAGACAACTCTTACTACACGGATCCGCTGATTGATGCTGCTATGGAGATTTTCCGGGCTCGTATCATTTCCCAATAGTCAACTCATCCACCCAGACACAACGACCATGAACATAATGAAAATGATGAAACAGGTCCAGCAAATGCAGGCAGGGCTTGCGGCCGCTCAAGAAAAACTCGCCTCCCAAACCGTTACAACGGAAGGAGCTGGAGGAAAATTGAAAGTTACCGCCACCTGTGACGGCAACCTCACGGAACTGGTCATTGATCCTTCCATCATTGACCCGTCCGATTCAGAATTTCTCCAGGAGCTTCTCCTTCAAACCATCAATGCAGCTATTGCCAAGGGTAAGGAAACAGCCGCGGCGGAAATGAAAAAGCTGACAGGAGGCCTGGATCTCCCTCCAGGCATGGGCTTCTAATCTGTCACCACAGTGCATCGGCTCAGAAGACGCAAACATCTGGCAGAACCTCTGCCAACGCTATCCGGAGTCAACCACTTGGGAATAGCGCTGGGTGGCGTCTCTCTGTGCCTGTGGGTCATCGTCGTCACTATTTTCTGGACCGGTTCAGACACGATGGCTTTTGCAACGTCACTGCCCATATGGGCTTGCTGTCTCATTTTCTCCTTTCCGGCGCTCATTGCATGGCTGGTCTTCGGTTCCCGGATCGGTCTGCTTGGCATTATCGTCTGGGTTGCGTACGGCATCGTCATTACAGACTTTCTCCCGCCCATTGCCAGAACTGGAATGGAATACTACAAAATGCCGCCATCTCCGGATGCCAGGCAAATAAGGGTTCTTACCTTGTACGAGGGCTGCGAGGAATCCCCTCCCATTGAACAAATATCCAAACTCCGTGCAGATGTCATTTTCGTCCAAGGCTGCAGCAACTATAACCGAACACTCAAATTTGCCTACAGCATTTTCGGTAGAACCTCTTATATCAAGCAAATAGGAAGTTGCGCGATCATTGTAAGGCACGGTCAGATTGGTCCAGCCCAGAGCATCACGGACACAGCCGGTTTGATTGTAGACTGGATACCGGAAAATTCCTCCTTGGCGATTCGGCTCATCAACATCAGTCTGGAACCTTTTGAACATCGCTTCGACCTGTACTCCCCCGCCTGCTGGAAATATTTCCATACACTCCGCTTTATCCACCGTAAACAACTTCAATACCTGTTTGATACCCTGAGGGAAGTAGGAACCCAGCATGGAGAACTTCCCATTATCATGGCCGGGAACTTCAGCGCCGCCCCTCAATCCCCCATTTTCTCCAAACTCAGTTCCGACTTTCAGGATTGTTTCAAACTGAAAGGTGCCGGTTACGGAGCTACGCAACCTGTCAATTTCCCTCTATTACGCCTAGACCGAGTTTTTTGCACGCCGCCGCTCAAACCTGAAAGAGCCAGTACTGTGCTGATACCGGATACTATCCGCCGTTCTATCGTAGCAGACATTGCAATTCCCTGATCTATACCTTTTACTGCACGGCAACGCCGTTCCTCCTCAGGAAAAATTGTAAAAAGCAAAGATTTCCGGCATCTACAACGTCTTTAATGCACGGGAGATAGCAGGAAAAAGCTGTTTCTTTCGGCTTACCACATCAGTAGCGGAAAACAAATTAGGGCCAAGCCGCTCGTACTCGATATTTTCCAAAGCTTCTTCATCCCCGACGGCCAGCAACATGGAATCGTGAGTAACGATATCCGTAACCAAAAGGCAAGCAAGCTTCAGCCCCTCTTTCTCCACCAGATTCCGAAGTTCCCTCACTAAACCTTCCTGAACATCTTCCAAGCCAAACATACCAATTTCCTCAATCTGGGAAATACTGATCTTATGCCCGTACTCAGTAAAAGTCTTCCTGTCCGCCTGAATAATAACGGAAGGTTCAGTTTTGGAACGCAACAGAGAACCGGTAGCAAAAAACTCCTCTGTAAACTTCTTGGCATCTATTTTGGCAATACCTGTCAGCCATTCCAACATTTCCCTATCTGCCCGAACCGCCGTAGGAGATGTCAAATTCAGGGTATCTGAAAGAATCCCCGCGCACAGGCAGACCGCTACAGCCTGGGAGGGTTCCACATTACGATGGTAAAATCTGCGTGCCACCAAGGTGGATGTGGATCCTACGGGTTCATTCAGAAAACGGATTGGATCCCGTGTAGAAAGCTGGGTACCCAAACGGTGGTGATCCATCACCTCCACAATCTCCGCCTCCTCCACCCCCTTGACGGCCTGAGAAAATTCATTGTGATCCACTAAAGCCACACGTGTACGGGGCGGATCCACCAAATCCGTCTTACTCAGTACACCAATTATTTTGTTCGTCTTGATATTCATCACAGGGAACAATGCCTGCTTGCGCTTTACGGCAGCCTGCCTCAACTCGGGCAGCGGCATATTCTCCGGAAAAACGGTGTAATCCTTCTGAACCTGCTCCCTCACCTTCCGGGAACAACGGATCAACTGGCCAACACTGGCCGTATCCCAGGGAGTACTCAAAATACATGTTCCCGTCGTCTGGGCCGTCTCAATAATGTCCAAGGAAGGGAAAGCACCGGACGTGGTCACCAAAGCGCGTACGCCATGTTCTACTGCATATAGCTGCACATTCGGACGGTCCCCACAAATAACAATCAGATCCCGGACAATCCCTTTTCTCCTGTAATTTGCGAGCCTTGTTCGAACGCTGGGTTCACTGGAAGCACCCACCAGCAGAATATTCTGCGTTTCTTCTTCACTTAAGGATTCCCCAGTCAGACATTTTCCGTCAATGGTGGTGGCGATATTGCTCAGGCTGGAAAAGACGGAGCGCACATTCATCTCCGTCATATTCAGAGGCATGAGCAGGCTCAACAAATCAAAATAACGCAATAGGCCATGAAGGTTGTAATCAGCGTCAATAACCGGTATGGTTTGAAGGGAATTTTCCGTCATCCTTCGATACGCCGTCAGGAATGTATCGTCCGGACTTACGCTAATCACATCACGACGACAGATTGTCCCGGCGGTGGGCGTCACGTCATGAATCAGTATCGGCTCCGGCACTCCTGCCTTTTCCAATACCCAGGATGTTCTCAGCGTCATTTCCCCACATCTGGCGGCAACCGCGCCAGGTTCGCCATGAGTTCTTAAAAACTCCGCATTCCCTATGGCTGAACAAATAGCATCCGTATCCGGATTCTGGTGGCCGATCACATAAACGGGCCTATTCTCTGTCTTCTCCGGAAGCATCTTTATATTTCCTTGTACAGGTTAATCTATATTCAGCCTGACGGGCACCACCACCTTGGAAGCAATGGGCACACCGTCCTTTTCCGCCGGATAAAAAGTCCAATTCTCTCTCACCCAACGCATAAAAAGGCGGTCCAATTCCGCATTTCCCGTTGACTGAAGAAGATTGACGGATGAAGGTTCCCCATGGGAATTTACTCCAACCGCTACTTTCACCACGGCATTCACCCTCCCGACTTTAGAAGAATTGACGGAATTGGGCAAGGACGGAGCATATTTATAACGCACCTTTTTATCAGGAGAAATATTCTGATCCGGTTCCGGACGCCCCGACAGGGATACCGCCGGGCGCTTCACAGGCTGCCTGCGCTTTACTTCATTCATGGAAATCCGCATGACGGCGAGCTCCTCCGGCAAGAGTTCGGAAGGAGCTTCATCCAAAAGAAAATCCTTCATTTCGGAACAATCTTCATTTTCCGGCAACTTCATCGCCAATAAGTCTTCATCTGACGCAATCTCCGGAACAGGGCTGACTGTGGAAGGAGCTGCAACCGGAACAACAGATGTAGGCTGAACTTCTTCCATCTCCTGAGAAACTTCTTCGGACGGGGACACAAACGTCATTTCCACTTCCCCACCCTGGACGGAGGGAAACCACATATCCTGCAAATGTATGGCTACAAGCACAGCACACAAAGCCACCTGAACTCCCACCGTCACTGCCACCGCAATCAACATTGCGGATCTGGAAGTGGAATGGGGAGTGAATTTTACAATTCCGGGATTTTCATCCATAAAAAACGGGCAGGGAATGGGGATGCACCTGTTCAATATATCAGCCCCCTCCCTTTGACAAGCTCATGCACAGCCATAAGCAGGCCGTTATCATTTTGTTATTTGCAAAAAAATACATGAACATCAATAATTCAATGCCTCTCGAATGCGCTGAGCAAATCCGGCGGCCTTCTCAGCAAAACCCAATTCCGGATTCTGGTACATGATTCCTCGAGAGACATTAATCAGGGGAGGCGCCACGTGACCGGAACCACTCAGGCAGGAAAGATCACCGCCTTGAGCACCCAGGCCGGGAATGAGCAAAGGAGCATCCGGAATACGCTCCAGAATACTGGAATCTGCATTGGTCAAACCAACCACCATGCCTACGGAAGTTTTACAGCCTTCCCGCACAGAGCGGAGCACCATGTCTCCCACCAGTTCAAAAACCCTGCGGCCCCCTGCCAGTTCCTGCCGTTCCACATCCGCAGAACCGGGATTGGAAGTAACTGCCAGCAGATAAACACCTTTACCTTCATAATTCAGAAAAGGCTCCAGCGTATCATATCCCATAAAAGGACTCAACGTCACAGCGTCCACACCCAGGCGTTCAAAGTAAGCATGAGCGTAATACTTCTGAGTCTCTCCAATATCTCCACGCTTAGCATCCAGTACCACCGGAACATCCTTAGGCATATCCGGAAGCAAATCCTCAAGTATTTCCAGGCCGCGCACCCCCATAGCTTCAAAATAGGCAATATTCGGCTTAAACGCCGCCGCATATGGAGCGGTTTCCTCCACAACCTTCCGCAACAGCGCAGGAATCACCTCCAAATCATCCATGCCGGGGCGCGGATCCAATCCGACACACAAGGCGGAACCGGTCTCTTTAATGCGGGCGGCAAGTTTATCCGTAAAAGATTGGCTCATGCCGCCCATTAAACCACGGCCGTCACAAGCACGCAAGTCTCAAGCAGAAGGAACTCCGAAAGCAGAGAAAGACAGATACGACTTTTCCACCACGCCCGCAAATGCTATATTATGAACTGTATGGCATCTACGTCCCCCCAGTCTTCCAGCCCTCTCCCCTCCTGCTTGGAAAAACCGCTGCCTCTGGATGGATTCCAAGGCACTCCGGATGAAGTAGAACAGCAATGGTACGATCAAGTTTATCTGGGTTCCGGAGACAGAATGAAGCAACTTACCTGGAGAGCCGTCATCATAGGCATGCTCCTAGGCTCCATCCTTTCCCTCACTAATCTGTACGCCAACCTCAAAATGGGATGGTCCTTTGGGGTGGCTCTGACGGCAGGAATTATCTCTTTTGCCCTCTGGAACGCCTTTGTGCGCCTGGGCATTTCCAAATCCCCCATGACTATTCTGGAAAATACATGCATGCAGTCCGCTGCCAGTTCTGCAGGCTATTCTACAGGGGGAACCCTCACCTCCGCCGTAGCCGCCCTGCTCCTGCTGACAGGACAGCACATGCCTCTTGGCACTACCTTCGCCTGGATATTTTTCATTGCCGTACTGGGTGTCACCATGGCCATTCCGATGAAACGCCAGATGATCAACATTGAACAAATAAGGTTCCCAGACAGTATTGCTACGGCGGAAACCCTCAAAGTTCTCTATTCTGAAGGCAAAAAGGCGGCGGGACAGGCCAAAGCTCTTCTTTATTCTGCCCTTTTCGCCGCCGCTAATGCCATCGCCATGGCTGCAGGAGGAGAACGATGGCTTGGAACGGTCCAGCAACATATCCTCGGCAACTGGTACCAGCGTACTATCTTCTTCAAATGGGATCTCATGTTCGTGGGTGCGGGAGCTCTGGTAGGCATGAAAACATCCCTCAGTCTCTTCATCGGAGGAACCGTTTGCTGGGCTCTTTACGTTCCGTGGCTGGAAAGCCAGAAATTGCTTCCTGCGGGAGCAGGTTATCGGGAGAGCGTAAGCTGGACCCTGTGGGGAGGAACTGCCTGCATGGTCGTCGCCAGCATTGTGGCTTTCCTGTTCCAATGGAAAAGCATTGTTCGTTCCTTTTCTTCCCTGGGAGCCATGTTTTCCCTGAGTAAAAAACGAAAACTGACAGATGTGGAAAAAATAGAAACGCCCATGAGCTGGTTTCTGGCAGGCCAGCTTATCTCTTTGGGAGCTCTCGGCTATCTGGCTCATACCTCCTTTAACGTTCCGTACTGGATGAGCTGCATCGCGGTAGTCATATCCTTTTTCCTGGCGCTGGTCGTCTGCCGAATCACCGGAGAAGCCAATATTACACCCACCGGAGCCATGGGAAAAGTTACACAGCTCATCTTCGGAGGGATTGCACCCGGGCACGTAACAGCCAACCTGATGGCGGCCAATATCACTTCAGGAGCGTCCAGTTCCTCGGCAGACCTGCTCGTAGACCTCAAAGTAGGCTACCTGCTGGGAGCTAACCCCCGCAAACAATTCATCGCCCAGTTTTCCGGAATTTTTCTGGGAACCCTCGTCTCCGTGCTGGCCTTCCGCTCCATGGTTCCGGATGCGAACGCTCTCCAGGCTTTCAATGCTCCGGGAGCCAGAACATGGGCGGCCACGGCGGAAGCACTGGGCATGGGGTTCAGCCATTTGCACAGCATCAAGGTGCTTTCCATCATTGCAGGCGGTATTCTCGGACTCATTCTGGTGCTTATTCCCCGCTATATTCCCCGGACAGGAAAATGGCTCCCCACCCCCATCGGCTTCGGCCTGGCCTGGGCCATCCAGTGGAACGACTCCTTCCTTTTCTTTACAGGAGCTGTGCTCGGCTGGGCTGCGGACCATCTTTTCAAGGCCAAATCACGGGAATATAAAGTCCCCACCGCCTCCGGCATCATTGCAGGCGCAGCCCTCACGGGAATGGCCATTCTGATGTTCAGCATTTACCAGGCAGCCCTCTGAACGAAAAGGCTATATTCAAAAAAAAATCCATCTCTACAAAAGATCCTGTACAGCTCATCTTTTGGAACCGGAGCATAAATTGGGGCAGTACAATAAGAATATCGACAAACGGGTTGCGAATCCGAGGTCCATATTTACTTTTAAAAGAGAATAGCTTGTGTAGGCTGACCATTCCGCTTCGGGAAGCAGGAGTTTTCTGAGGACGGAATTTTGGCTATGTGCCGGAGTAAGGAAAATCTAGAACCGGTATTTACCGTTGGGTCATGATTTTTTTCTCGGATAATACCGATAATGAGACAAAAAAGACTATTACTAATCGTTTTCCATCTAAGATTTTAAATAAATTGAATATTTCTTTATAACATCAATATATTTCATGTTTTTCAAAAAATTAGAAATCCGATAGATTTTTCCGGTGCATACCAATGTATCAAGTTATATTTCCATCCCAAAAATGAAACCCATTATTTCTGTTATCTCCATTTTTTTATCGTTGGGAACCGCCCAAGCAGCCACCATATTCTCCACCACGAACACTAACACCGCCAACAACGCAGGTAACAACTACTTTGGTTCTGCGACCCAATCGTCCAATCGTCTTCTTCCGTCATGTCCGCCGCCACGAATAGGAAGGAAGCAACACTTCCCAAAACCGTTTATTTAAACAGCCTTTCTCTGGACATGCATAGCGGCTGCAGAACCGGCACCTATAAAAACAATATCCTGAACTCTTGGGAGGGCATGTATTTGTCGGCAGTAAACTTCTCCACAAGTAATGAAGTGGTTCCGGAACCGGCAACCGCTACGCGGGGTCTGTTCGGTCTTAGCGCTCTATTGTTACGCCACCGCCGATAAATTTTATCACCATGCCATCTTTCAAGGAAGAAAGGGGGAAATCCCCCTTCTTCCTTTTTTCGGCGAGGGAAACAAACTGATTCCGGAACAAATGGAAGAGCCTGCACGTATAACCGCCTTTTCTCCCATCCCTGCACAACTTCCTGTCCACTTCTCAATTCACCAGTTTTTTCAACACCATTTCTCCTTTGGAAGCGCCCTGAGAAACACCGCTTACTTCTGCCTTCAGGATATAGGAATCAAGGTTGGTTCTGTACTTCTTCAATTCCAGTCTGTAAATATTATCCTTATTTTCCACGCCAGTTCTGCCCTCATGAACATCGGAAGCCACCTCCCTGTTACCCTCGTATAATCTGACAGAATGGATTTTCAAGGCGCTGGGGCCATTCTTCCAATGGAAAGTAGCAGTATATGTGCCAGAAGCAGTCACCTGATCCGTCACATCAAACTGCAACGGAGAACCTTGTTGGAGTTCCCATGGACTGCCCGAGGAATGCTTTTCTTCCGCACTCAGGGCGTCCAACATTTCCCGGTGGGTATTCATCACACGATTAGCAACGGCCAAAGTATCCCCCGCCGGTTTGGCAGAATATATTTTCCCATTTCCGGCAAAGGCCAGTTCATCCCGAACCATCTTATCCATAAATGCGGCATGGGCGGCATCACGCGTCTTCTTTCCGGTCAGGACATCCATCTGAAATTCAAAAAAATTCTTCCACCGAGGCAAATAAAAATCGGAAACAAGCCCGGCCCACTGACGATTGGAATAATCATTCAGAGACCGGGGAACCTGATCAATCCACGTAGTGATAAGCATCTTCGCAGACTTGTCCATCAAGGCTTTTTCCTGCCGGGAATCACCCCAATCCAAAGCCCTTTTCTGCCAAGTTCCTAATAGGAACTGGCTATCCGTCGCCAAAAGGGCATCCATATCTGAAATCAGAGACAGGAAACGCTTTACCTGTTTCCTGTACGCAGCCAAATCTCCGGAATCAAAAGCACTCCTGACCTGTTGAAGCTGGTAAAAAGCAGCGTCCGCAAGAGCCTGACGCACAACATCCACCAAATCATAACGAAACGTCTCCTTTTTCACCAAATTCGGCTGATCATTCGCGGCCTTCAGATAACCGCGCGCCGCCTTTACAATATCGCCCAGGTGATAATATCGCTCCCCACTGGACCATGTGGATACCTTTCGAACATTCCAGGACGGGCGGGCGCAAATAATAGACTCCGTACACCCTTCCTGAGAACGAACGGGGTTATAGATGGAGGAAGACAGAACTTCCAACGCCTTCACGACAGCCTTTGGTGCGAAACCGTAACGCTGGCGCGCGTACTTTCCAAGCCACTCCCGGACAGAAATATCCTCCCTAGTCCACAAACGGTCGCTGAACAGGGCGTAATGCAGGGGGTTCGTCTCAAGCCCTTCGGACAAAGTTCCCATGCCCACCAGTCCCTTATCCTTATAGCCGGACAACTCACTTCCGAGCCGGGACAGAAGGGGAACCCCCCCGTACATTCCCGTATTGCCTCCAAAGTTCGCCAGTTCGCACCAGACCCACGGAATACCATTAAAAGTCCTTAAATTCTTTCCCCCGTTAGCCATATCCTTGGTAAGCTGCAATACAAGCGCACGCTCCGGGTCCAACCCGGACAACAACTCTCGAGTAGGATTTCCACCCCAGGCCTGAATCACCCAGAAAGCCCCCGGAGAAGCCTTTTGCATGGCTTTCTGCACTGCCTGTGCCGCTTGCGTTACGTCAATATCCCCCTTCCGCCCCCCCTCATGAAACAAATCCCCGCCAAACATCTTTCCGGGAATACCGTATACCTTGCGGAGAGCCTTGTACCAGTCCGCGGCCAGTTTGGGAAAAGCCTCGCAAGTGGGATCCACCACCCACGGCCTCCTGAAATTAACCCATTCCCCCTGAGGAATAAGCTTCAATCCGTCTATCCGGACATTTTCCTGAAAGTCAGAAGGAACAAATCCCACATACCCCTGAAGTACAGGTGTCATCCCCAACTGTTCCATACGGGAGACAATGCGCCTTCCCATCTGGGCCATTTTATTTATCTGTTGCTGGCTCAGCGGACCACCGTGGCCTTCCAGATTTCCCATATTCCACCACGCGGCAAATGCCGGATTAGGGATAAAACGAAGAGCTTTTTCCCGGGGATACCCCAAGCCTGTCAGAAAATCTTCCCATGTCTTTTCCAAACCCGCCGTTACCAGCGCATGCGTAAACCCATTCAACGCCAGAAAATCAATCTCCCGCTGCCATCTGTTCCAATCCCAAAAAGCCGCCGTATAAGAAAGGGTGCAGTAATTATAGGCAAAAACGATATTCCACGGGCTTTCTACCGTAACCGGACTGGCGGGAACCGGCAAAGGGGAAGGAAGCGTTATCCGATTTCCGTTCCACGAAAAATGGACCTTGGCTATATTCTTTAAATACCATCCATACCCCGCCACCAAGCGGCGCACATCTGACGCCTCCACCCGGATACCTCCGGCAATACCGGAAATAGTGATCTTGTTACCCTGATCCGGATTTAAGTGGAACAAGACAGAACCCTTTGCCGAGGGAGTTACACGCGCCACTACATCTTCAGCCGCCGCCACAGGCGATCTTTCTGCGGCAGATACGCAAACAAGCGGAGAAATGGCAGTTCCAAGAAGCGCCCCGGCGGCAAAAGCATGAGAAAACATAGTAACACTAATACATACAAGAAATACGACATCTTACAAGAAGGAAACTAACTAAGAGAATGTAGGGGGAGAAGAACGGG
>OLVT01000348.1_pt1 | contig 51312 bp, 46 predicted proteins | sample 1673241 | NCBI WGS metagenome assembly OLVT01 (sample SAMEA3178936, study PRJEB25190) | human gut metagenome | biome: human gut; feature: human-associated habitat; material: faeces | place: Austria | collected 2013
GCTCCGCTGTATTCAGTTCAAACCTTCTGTAAAAGGCACGTTTGCGAATAATTTTTTTTACTTCTGTAGTCTGCGGTAAGCCTAACATCACTGCTCACCTCGCACAACGAGGAAACAAATCAGTTCAAAATCATCCAGTCCTTTAATACTGTTATCAAAGAAGCTGATTTCCTCACCGCTCAGGAAGCTGTCAACATCGTCAGCGTCCTTCACGTTGATTATGGAAGCAATAGCATCCTCCAAAAGCTGGGAATAAACACCCATACTTCTGCCGTCATTCGTCGCCTTGTTGAATCCATTGCACAAATCCGTCATAGGCTTATCCTTGCCACGGCAGGTAAAGCGCAGCTTGTCCAACAGCTTCTTCGGCGCCAAATGGTTGCAGATAATTTCGCCATCCTCGCCAATATATACGGCGTAAAACGGATGCAGAAGATTTTTTCTGTCTATATTTATGTTATCCGTGCAGTTTTTCAGCACGTAAATTACACCCGGAGGACATTCCTCGCTTGCAGGTACAACGGCATGCAGGCCAAAGGGTGTTTTATCCAGCTCGCCATGCGTCTTGATATATTCCAGTAAATCCAGGCGGAATTCATTCAAGCCCAAATCCATTATGGAAATACCTGTACTCATATCCTCAATATCGACAACTTCCTTTTGTAGCTGCTGAAGCTGCTGCTTGCGATACTGCAAATCCAGCTTTTCATTATTGCTCAGCAGGTTGTCATCTGCCGTCGCTGTCAAATCCACCGCCTTCATACGGCTTTCGACACGACTTTTCAAATCTATGTATTCATCTAAATCGACATCAGGCCAAAAATTGACCAGTTGAATATAAGCATTCTTGCTGCCAATACGGTCAATACGCCCGAAGCGCTGAATAATACGCACCGGATTCCAATGAATATCATAGTTCACCAGATAATCGCAGTCCTGCAGGTTCTGGCCTTCGGAAATACAATCTGTCGCAATCAGAATATCTATTTCATTGTTATCTTCCGGAAACAACAGCGCTTTATCCTTCGCTAATGGTGCAAAACAGGTCAGTACGGTGTTAAAATCGCATCTCAATTTAGGAATTGTAGACCTGCCATCAACCGTACCGGTAATCATAGCAGTGTCTAAGCCGAATTTTTCTTTGGCATAAACACTGACATGCTCATAAAGATACTGCGCTGTATCGGCAAAAGCCGTAAAAATGATAATTTTCTTATTGCCTGCATTCAGAGGGTGCTGAATTTTATTGTCGATAAGCTCAAAAAGCTCATGCAGCTTATTATCCTGCTCAGGTGTGATTCCCTGCACCAGTGCAAGCAGCTCATCCAAGCGCTCCTTGTCACGCTGCAGGCTGTTGCCCCAACTGACAATATCCATATCAGCCAGCGAAATAGGCACCTTTTTGCCTACGTTGAAAATCTCCTCTTCCATATCGAAATCATTGCTGTCTATATCCGCACCTGTTTCAATCTGTGCATTTGCGAGCCTATGCTGCGTATAGCGATAGATTTTATCCAAAACCGCTGCAATACTTGCCCTTACTCTTGCAACCGTCAGCCTGAAGGAATACACCGAGCTTTCCATGCGCTTCAGAATATTTATCGCCATTAAGCGGCGAATACCGCGCTCACGGTTCGTCTGCGTAAAACCGGTATTAACCTTGTTATCATCAAAAAGTGCTGCGTACTTTTGCTGACGGCTGCTTAAGATAAACTCCGTAGGCGTGTACACCGAAAGCTCCAGCTCATCCAGCTTGGCAAAAATTTCACTGTAATTTACCGAGCCATCCGTAACCAACGCAGGACGGAAAGACAGCGGCGTTTTGCGCTCCGGGAAGTTACTGATATCCTTGGTATCGTAATACTTGGTAATATGCTTACGCGAGCGTGCAATCGTTACAGAATCCAAAAGCGTAAAGAAGTCATAGCTCAGATGCTCTAACAGCTTTTGCAAGGTACGCTCTTCCGGCAGCAGCTTTGACCAATGGTTATATGCAGCCTGCGCATTGCGGAAAATATCGTCAATCGAGCTTTTCGTATTCAGCTTATCGTTGATTTTGCTGCTATCTCCTTCATAGGCTAATTGCAGCTGATTTTTCAAATCGTTAAAGCGGTTGTTTACCGGTGTAGCCGAAAGCATCAGCACCTTTGTCTGCACACCCTCGCGAATAACCTTGTTCATGAGCACCGTATAGCGATTTTCTTTTTCATCATCACTAAAAGCCCCGCCGTTGCGGAAATTATGCGATTCATCTATAATAACCAAATCATAATTGCTCCAGTTAATCTTGCTTAAATCAATAGAACCGCTGAAGCCATGCTTACGCAGCAAATCCGTGTGGTACAAAACATCGTAGCCTAAACGGTCTGCAGCAATGGGATTGTTTTTGTAGTTGGCACGGTAGGTATTCCAGTTGTCTGCCAGCTTTTTCGGACACAGTACGAGCACACTTTTATTGCGTCCCTCGTAATATTTAATAACAGCCAAGGCCGTAAAGGTTTTACCCAAGCCTACACTGTCTGCCAAAATACAGCCATTGTATTTTTCCAGCTTGTTGATGATGCCAAGCGCTGCGTCACGTTGAAAATTAAAAAGCATACTCCAAATTTTACTGTTCTTAAAACCGGTGCGTTCGTTTGGCAGCTCATCCTCGCTGATATCATCGAGAAATTCATGGAAAATATTATATAACGTCACAAAATATATAAACTCCGGAGCATTTTCGTTATAAGCAGAGCTGATACTGCTGATTACCTTGTCAGTTACGTCCTTTAGCTCTTCATTATTCTGCCAGAGCTTTTCAAACTGCTCTAGCAGCGTCAGCGACATGGGGCTTGCAACCTTTGCAATGTTAGTTCCCATGTTGTTGCCCTGCTCGCAGCCTAAATCAACTGTTGTAAAGCCGTTAACGGGAAAATAAGCCTTATCATCCAGCAAAATAAACTTATCCGTAATATCCTTATTGCCTACATTAGATTTAAAAACAACCTTATTCTTAACCCATGCGGCACATTCCCTGGCTATAGCCTTCTGGTTCAGTTCGTTACGCAGCTTTACCTCAAAATCCGTACCGTAAATGCCACGCTCTCTATTTAATTTAGGAATATAAAACTCACGCTTCTCTTTTTTGCTGTTCTCCTTCTGGATAAATGTAGGATCAGTAAAAATAAAACGTAATTCGTCAATATTACTCAGCTCTTTGCGCAAAGCCTCAAAAGCATAGATAGAAAAATAGGCAGCAGCGATAGACAGCTTACTGCCCTTTTTCATTTCTGCAGCCATATCATCTCTTAATGTTTCATTAACATTATTAATAAACTTCATTTTCCCAAGTCAGCTCCGTTAATTGTTCATGTATCAATAATTTGTCAATAACTCATTATAATGATACACTGTTGTCCCCCCCAGTCAAGCAAAAGTACACATCGAGTGTGTTTTGCCTGACGTATTAGCAAGCTAATACCTTTCTATTCTGATTTTAGCGCAATTTGCGCTAAATAGCAAGTTAAAGTGCCTTCTCTTTCTATAATGTTATTGGGTGATAATAATGTATCAGCGCATTCGCGACTTACGTGAGGACAAGGATATGACGCAAACACAAATGCCTGAAATCCTTAACTGCTCGCAAAGAGTCTACAGCAACTATGAAAAAGGCGAACGGGATATACCGACAGATATACTCATTGCCTTGGCTAAATTTCATAACACATCCACGGATTACATTTTAGGCTTAACAAACAAAAAATAAGGATTCACTTCGCAAGTAAATCGGAAGTGAATCCTTATTTTTATTATAACGCTACTTTCTATTACGAACTTTTTCACCTAGTGCACTTTTCTCGTAATAGAATTATAAAAGCATGCTTTCAGGTTGAAGTAAAAACTGCTGCAACCCCAACACCAAAATTCCCTCTTCATTATACCAAGGCTTTATATCATCCTTAACCACAATAATCTTTTTGAACGAATCATTGATACGGACAAGCGAATTCTGCTCCTGCTCCATCTTCTCTCTATCAGGAATAGAAAAAGCAGACTGAATGTAAAAGCGCTGACTACCCTTATTACAAACAAAATCAACCTCTAAATTTATCTTTACCTGCTTTCCCTCAGCATTTTTCGTATGAAAATCTACAATACCAACATCAACATTAAAATCTCGCACCAGCAACTCATTATAAATAATGTTTTCCATAATATGATTCTCTTCCTGCTGTCGAAAATTCAGACGTGCATTGCGTAAGCCAATATCAGTAAAATAATATTTGAATGGCGAAGCAATATACTTCTTACCTTTAATATCATATCTTTCCGCTTTACTCAATAAAAAAGCATCCTGCAGATAATCAATATACGCCCCGATGGTTTTATCACTGACCTTAATACCCTTGCTGGCAAAAGTATTGGCTAACTTGGAAGGATTAGTCAAAGAACCAACGGACGAAGCCAAAATATTTACCAAAGTATCCATAACCACATCGCCACGCAAGCTATTACGCTCTACTATATCAGCCAAATACACCTTGCTGAACAAATCTCTCAAATATTTTGCTTTTAACTCATCCTTTTTGCGAGCTAAAATTTGTGGTAAACCACCATAAGTATAATAATTTTTCCATGCCTCTTCTTTGCTTCCTTCAAATGCTGAAACAAATTCTGCATAATTCAAGGGATAAACGCGTACTTCATCACCACGCCCGCGAAATTCTGTCAAAATGTCAGTAGACAAAAACTTAGAATTGCTTCCAGTAACATAAATATCCAAATTACTGTAACGATTTAAGCCATTCAATAGCTTTGCAAAGCCATCAACAAACTGCACCTCATCAAGAAAAATATAATTCATTTTCTCTGGGACTATCTTGCTTTTAATATACTCATTAAGCATTTGAATATTAAGCATATCTTCCCATTCAGGACTATCTAAAGCTATGCGTATAATGCAATCCTTATCCACTCCGTTTTGCAGCAGGTAATTGTAATACAAATTAAATAACAGATATGATTTGCCACATCTGCGAATACCGGTAATAACCTTAATCTCTCCGTTTTCTTTACGGTCTATAAGCTTTTGCAGATAAAGATCTCGTTTAATTTCTGTCATTTCACACACTCCTATTACGAGATTTTTCACCTAGTGCACTTTTCTCGTAATAAGTATAGCATTATTAAGCACCTTAAGCAAGCTTAAGCATACTTTCTATTACGAGTTTTATGCACTTTTTCCCTTTTCTCGTAATAGAATTGCCTTTTTACCGCTTCATCGCTACTTTCTATTACGAGATTTTTCACCTAATGCACTTTTCTCGTAATAGAATTGCCTGATTACAGAAAAAAGTTTAAACTATTTTCTTCATCTTTCTAGCTAAATACGCTGTTAAGCCTGCAAAAAACATCGAAATACATATAAAAATCACGCAAGCACAGTAAACTGCTTACGTGATTAATTCAAGATATTATAATTAAAGAGCTACTTTTCTAAGCAGGAAATCGATGAGATTATAATGGATAATACCATTTCTTGAAATGGTATGCTTATCCAAAGTTATAACATATTTGGGATAATTATCGGCAATTTTTTCATATGCCCCAAACTCTCGCTCTATTGTTTTTTCATCAGTTAAAAGATATGCTGCCTGAATATAGACAATCTTTCCATTCAATTCTGCGATAAAGTCAATCTCACCCTTCAAGGTTTTACCTACATAGACCTTGTAGCCACGCGAAATCAGCTCATTATAGCAAATTGTTTCAATAATATAGTTATACTCGTCCTTAATTCTGTTTTTTTTCAAATGCAGAAAGCCAAGGTCGCAAACATAATACTTCTCTTCAAATGCAAGCGCCTTCTTGCCACGAATATCATAACGCGAAACCTTATCACAAACACAGGCATCAACAATGCAGCGCAGATAATCGTACACAACAGGTGCAGAAACCTTATGCCCATTACTTGAAAGCGTACCGGCAATAGCATTACCGGAAACAGTCAGTGAAGAGTTACCTACAATATAATCAAGTACCTTTTCCAGCACCAGCGGCGCATTTATTTTGTTACGCATGACTATATCCTTCAGTACAACTGCATCATATATATTATTTAAAATAACCTCTTTGGTTTCCTTATTGGCAGCACCACATACCAAAGGCAAGCCACCATAAGTCATGTATTCCGCCAACAGACTTTCATAATCCGGTGTAGAGATATCTTTGTATTGACAGAACTCCATAAAATTGAACGGTAATACCCGCAAAGATACAGTCCTGCCACTTAAATGCGTAGCTAATTCTCCCGAAAGCAGTTTGGAATTAGAACCTGTAATAAAAATACTCACATTATGCGTTGCCCGAAAAGAATTTACCACAAGCTCAAAATTATTTACATTTTGAATTTCGTCGAAAAACAGATAATATTTACTTTCATCAATAATTTTTTGCTCAACATATTCATAAAAAGCATCTGCATCTGTCAGCTTATAATACTTGTAATCTTCAAAATTTATGTAAACGATATGCGAATCCTCGATACCATTTTCCTTTATTTCAGCAATAACCTGACGCAAAATAGTAGATTTACCGCAACGTCTGATGCCGGTAATAACCTTTACCAGCTCCGAATCATAAAATGGGCGCAAACGTTCCAGATACTGTGTTCTGATAACCATAACCTTGCTCCTTTCCGCTTTGTCAGCACTTTTTCCTTGATTATATTCTAACACAAACCACCATCACCCGCAACAGTGTTAATTATTTTTAACACTATCGCACATTTTGTCGATAGTATTAATTTATTTTAACACTATGAGTGATTTTCGTGTTAGTGTTAATTATTTTTAACACTTTCGCACGAGATGCTTATCTTTAACCTAAACGCAAGCACAAAAAAAGCCCGTCCTTGCGGACGGACTTTTCAGCATAAACCGGATTATTTACGGATACCCAGTTTAGCAATGATTGCACGATAGCGCTCGATGTCTTTGCTAGCCAGGTAGTTCAGCAGGCCACGACGTTTACCTACCAGTTTCAGCAGGCCACGACGGGAATGATGATCTTTTTTGTGCTCTTTCAGATGCTCGGTCAAATATTTAATGCGTTCGGTCAGAACTGCGATTTGTACCTCAGAAGAACCGGTGTCACCTTCATGACGTGCGTTTTCCAGAATTACTGCTTGTTTAGCTTCGCTAGTTAACATTGTTTGTTTCCTCCTAAAATTTCAAATTGCCATAAGCGTAGCAGCCGTTGGAGAATCGAACTGCCAGGCCTTGGTTCAAATACTATGATAGTATACCATATCTTGCCACCAGATAGCAAGTATTTTGTAAAGTTTTTTATAAAAACAGCTTTGATTTACCGCAATGCCGCTTCACAGTCGTTTTTATCCAGCGCCAGCTGCTGCTTTAGCTGCTCAATGCCGGCAAATTTTACTTCGCCGCGAATGCGCTGCACAAACTGCACATTGAGCTGCTTGCCATAAAGGTCACCGGTAAAATCAAAGATATTCGTTTCCAGACGCGGTTTGGCAACATCGCCAAAGGTCGGATTGTAACCAATATTGGCCATGCCATGATAGCTTTTGCCGTTGACAATTACCCGCACAGCATACACTCCCCCCAAAGGAACCGCAACATGAGCATTCTCCAGCTCAATATTGGCTGTAGGATATCCCAACAGTCTGCCACGCTCGTTGCCGTGCGCCACCGTGCCGCTGATGCTGTAACTGCGCCCCAGCATGTCGGCAGCCTCTGCTACCTTGCCTGCGGCAATCAGTTGACGGATAGCAGTGCTGCTGATCACAGTTGCACCCTCGCTTACCAGCTCGCGCACAATCAGCTCAAAGCCCATGGCCTTGGCGGAAGCAGCCAGAGTATAGACAGTTCCCTGTCCGCGGCAGCCATAGGTGAAGTTGGCACCGACTACCAGACATCTGTAATCAAGCTGCTGCAGTCGCTGCAGAAATTCCTGCGGCGAAAGGTCCGCCACCTGCTGATTAAAGGGAATATCCACCAGCACATCCACGCCAAGCTGCTGCAAAAGCTCCTGCTTTTGCACGCCAGTTATCAGCGCCGGCGGCACCATGCCCGGACGAATCCATTCAAAGGGGTGGTTGCTGAAGGTAAATACCGCCAGCTGCGAATTACATTCATGCGCCTTATCCCTTGCAGTTTCTATCACATCAAGATGACCGCGATGCAAACCGTCAAAGGTACCCAATGCTACCACACAGGGAGCGGAAAATTTATGCAGTTGTTCTAAAGAAGTAATAATCTCCATGCTTATTCCTCTGGCATCGGGTAATGCTCTAAGATTTTTTCTGCCTGCAGGCGCTCCTGCTCACAGCGGACGATGCCTAAGAATTCATCCCCCGGCCCCAGCAGGACGTATCTGCCGTCGGCAGTCTGCGCCACCGTGGTGCGCACACCGTTGGTGATGCGTGCCGCCTGACGCGCGTTTACCTTGAGCTTGGGCAGCTCGGCAACAGCAGTCAGCGGCTCTGCGGCACAGGCCTCGGGATTCTCCGCGATTTCCTGCAGCGTGCAGGCCTTGTCAATCGTGTAGGCTCCCACCTGCGTGCGCAGCAAAAAGCTCATCGTACCGCAGGTTCCCAGCGCCGTCGCCAGGTCCTCGCCCAGTACGCGGATATAGGTGCCCTTGGAGCAGGCCACGCGCACGGTAAAGCTGTTTGCCGTATAATGCAGAAGCTCCAGCTTATAGACCTCAATGGGACGTGCGGTGCGTTCCACCTCTACGCCCTGACGAGCCAGCTGATACAGCTTTTTGCCGTTGATTTTGATTGCCGAATACATCGGCGGCAGCTGCAGCTGCTTGCCGGTAAATTGCGCCAGCACCGCTTCCAGCTCCTGTTTGCCGAATGCAGGCACAGGCATTGTTTTGACAACCTCGCCGCTGTCATCGCCGGTAACTGTCTGCGCACCCAACGTAAATTCGGCAATATATTCCTTGCGGCCTTCTACGGCAAATTCCAACAGACGGGTTGCACTGCCCGCAAAAACAGGAAGAACTCCTGCCGCGTCAGGGTCAAGAGTTCCCCCATGTCCGATTTTCTTTGTGTTAAGCACGCGCCGCAAAAAGCCGATAACATCATGTGATGTCATCTGTGGTGGTTTTAATACATTAAAAATTGCGTCCATATTAAACCAATTTGCCCAATGCCTCCAGCAGCTGAGTGCGAGCCTCCTCTACCGGTGCATAAATCGTACAGCCTGCTGCCCGCAGATGACCGCCGCCGCCGAAGGCTACAGCCACAGCGGATACGTCAACGCTCTTGGAGCGCATGCTCACGCGCGTTACCGCCGGCTCTACGGCCTTGAACATAATAGCTACGTCAACGCCCTCAATATAGCGCGGGTAGGACACAAAGCTGTCGGTCTGGACATCCTTGTCATATAAATCGTTGGTAATTGTGAGATAAGCAATTTTGCCTTCATAAGCGAAGGTCAGCGAAGGCAGTACCTTGGCCAGCATCTCTACCGTATCACGGGAGCGCACGTCCAGTGCATCGCTGATTTCGTTAGGCTGCACGCCGTATTCCAGCAGCTTGGCAGCATTACGCATAGTTTTCGGCGTAGTGTTGGCATAGCGGAACGAGCCGCAGTCTGTGCTGATTGCTGTGTAAAAGCAGGTAGCAATTTCCTTATCAAAGGGCCATTGCATAGCCATGAACAGATCACACATTACCTCGCCTACGGCTGCTGCCTTGGCATCCAAGTAGAGATATTCGGCAAAGCGTTCGTTGGAAATGTGGTGGTCGATGTTCAGCAGTGTTTTTGCTTCCACAACCTCGGACACCAGACCTACACGATCAAAGGAGCTGGCATCAATAACTACCAGCAAATCCGTCTGCAGCTTGCTGCCCTCTACCGGGCGTTCACACAATTCAATACCGGGAAAAAAGCTAAAGCTTTTGTTGATAACGTCATCACAGAAAACAGTAACCTGCTTGCCCTGTGCCAGCAAAAAGCGTGCCAGTCCCAAAGTGGAGCCCAGGGTGTCACCATCCGGGCTTACATGAGTACACAGCACGATTTTTTCTGCCGCCAGCAGCATAGCGCCTGTTTCCTGCAGGCTAAGCTCCTTACTCATGCTCTATTTCCTCGGCTGCAGGCTTTTCTTCCTGCTTAATCTTATCTAAAATGCTCTGAATATGCGCACTGTATTCTGCGGAGGTATCCTTCTGCAGAATCAGGGTCGGTGCAAAGCGCAGGCGGATGCGTTTGGCAATTTCCGTACGCATAAAGCCTAATGCCTTGTTCAGAGCCTTCCAGGTTTCATCCTGTTTATCCTTGGGACCATACATGCTGATGAAAATCTTTGCATAGCTCATGTCATCTGTCAGCTCCACGCCGGTTACGGTAACAAACTGAATGCGCGGATCCTTTACATCATGCAGCAGCATTTTGCTGATTTCATGCTTGATGGCCTCCTGTACTTTTTCTACTCTAAGTCTTGCCATTTTCTTTTCCTCTATAATATAGATACAGACTGACGTACAGGCAGCAGCTGCGGGGAATGCGGCGTATACGGCCGGCATTCCTGCGCAATGTGCCTTATGCGGCAGACTATTCTACTGCGATTTCTTCCATGTCGTATACTTCAAAGATATCGCCCTCTTTAAGGTCGCTGAATTTCTCTAAAGTGATACCACATTCAAAGCCTTGGGCAACTTCCTTCACATCGTCCTTGAAGCGGCGCAGAGATTCGATAACGCCCTCGTGAACTACGATACCGTCACGGACAACACGAACCTTGGAGCTGTTGGTAACCTTGCCTTCAACTACATAGCAGCCGGCAATCTTCAGCTTGGAAATAGTAATCAGCTGACGGATTTCTACGCGGCCTTGGATAACCTCTTTGAATTTAGGAGCAAGCATACCCTTGATAGCAGCCTCAACGTCGTTGATTGCGTCGTAAATTACACGGTAGGTGCGTACGTCAACCTTCTCGGTTTCGGCAGCCTTGCGCGCGTTAGCGTCAGGACGAACGTTAAAGCCGATAATCAGTGCGTTGGCAGCGGATGCCAGCATTACGTCGGATTCGGTGATAGCGCCTACGCCTGCATGGACAACGGCAACCTTAACCTCATCGTTTTTGATTTTTTCCAGGGATGCCTTCAATGCTTCGATGGTACCCTGAACGTCAGCCTTAACAACGATGTTCAGCTCTTTGATTTCGCCTTCTTTAATGCGTTGGAACAGGTCATCCAGAGAAACCTTGGAGTTCAGCTTGATTTCCTCTTCCTTCTTCTTGGCGATACGTTTTTCGGCAACGCCGCGGGCAGTCTTTTCATCGGTGCTGTCGAGGATATCGCCAGCAGCCGGTACATCGTTCAGGCCCAGTACCTCTACAGGGGTAGAAGGCAGAGCCTTCTTAACCTTTTCGCCACGGTCATTGATCATTGCACGAACCTTACCATAGGAGGTGCCGGCAATAATGGTATCACCGATATGCAGAGTACCGCGTTGTACCAGTACGGTAGCAACCGGGCCGCGGCCCTTATCCAGCTGTGCCTCGATGATGGTGCCGTGAGCAGGCAGATTCGGGTTAGCCTTCAGCTCCTGCATTTCAGCAACCAGCAGAATCATTTCCAGCAGATCGCTGATACCGGTTTTCTGATGTGCGGAAACAGGAACCATAATGGTGTCGCCGCCCCAATCCTCAGGAATGAGCTCATGCTCTGCCAGCTGTTGTTTAACGTGATCCGGATTTGCGCCCGGACGGTCGATTTTATTGATAGCTACAATGATAGGTACCTTTGCAGCCTTAGCATGGTTGATAGCCTCGATGGTCTGCGGCATTACACCGTCATCTGCTGCTACAACCAAAATTGCAACGTCGGTTACCTGTGCGCCGCGGGCACGCATAGCGGTAAAAGCCTCATGACCCGGGGTATCCAGGAATACAATCTGCTTGCCCTGGTAGTTTACCTTATAAGCACCGATGTGCTGGGTAATACCGCCGGCCTCGCGGGAAGTAACGTTGGTTTTGCGGATAGCGTCCAGCAGGGAGGTTTTACCATGGTCAACGTGGCCCATAACGGTAATAACCGGCGGACGCGGAACGCGTTTTTCAGGCGGATCGTCAACCTCGGGAATCTCGGTCGGATCCTCTTCCGGAGCCTTTTGGCCAACCTCTACGCCGAAGTTGTCGCCGATAAGCTGTGCGGTATCGAAATCGATATCCTGGTTGATGGTAACCATTACGCCCAACATGAAGAGAGCCTTGATTACTTCATTAACCTCACGCTTAATGAGCTTGGAAAATTCCTGTACATTGATAGATTCGCCGATTTCAACGTAAGTCGGACGAACGATTTCTACCGGAGCCTGTTGTTGCTTCGGTGCGGGCTTCTTGCCGCCTCGGTTTACCGGCATCTGATGGCCGGCGCTGCGGTTCGGACGGCTTTCGCGGGTAGCGTAGCTGCCCTTAATCTGCGGCTTGTTGTCCTTACGGCTCTTGCCTGCGTTGCGACCGCCCTGACGGTTATCGCGACCGCTGCTGCGGCCTTCGCTGCGGCCACCGCTAACCTGTGCACGGCTTTCACCGTGTACGCTAGGGCCCTGCTGGCTCTTAGGACCTACAAAGATACCGCCCTGACGTTGCTGGCCATTGCGGTTACCCTGACGGTTGCCCTGACCGCCCTGCTGGCCGTTGCGGTTTTGCGGACGGCCTTCGTTACGGCCACCCTGGCCGCCTTGACGGTTGCCCTGCTGGCCACCGCGGTTCTGCTGCGGACGGCCTTCGTTGCGGCCACCCTGACGATTTTCGTTACGCCCTTGTTGAGCGTTGTTGTTATTGCGTTGATTTTGTTGCTGATTTTGTTGCATATTCCTCTGTCCGTTATTCCTATTCATATTGTTATCGTTTCTTTTAGCTGTATCCTGCGGACGCGCAGGAGCAGCCGGTTTGCTGACATCACGTTTTTCCGTCTTCGCCGGTTTGGGCGGTTCTGGTTTTTTATCGTATGCTTTACGGATAACAGACATAGCCTTGTCATCAGCTGCACTAAAATTAGTTTTTTCGATATTATTTTTCTTCAACAGGTCAATGACCTCATTTACCGGTTTGCCATAATCCTTGGCAACCTCATATATTCTTTTATTACCCATTCATCCACCTCCAGACCAGATAATAAGAAGCAGATTCATCTGCGGAGCTCGCGCAAGCTGCGCAGACAACTGTGATTTAACTTTATTATTTTTTCAGCAGCATATTGGCAAAGTTTGCATCAGTAATAGCCACAGCTATTCTCGGTCCTTTGCCGATTGCATAGCCCAGCTCATTGCGCGTCAACAGCTCAATGACCTGCACGCCTGCCATCTCTGCCAGGAAATAAATTTCCTTTTTTGAATTAGGGGCAGCATCTTGTGCCAAAACAAGTACTTTAACCTTGCCGCTTTTTAAGGCAGCACGCACAGCTACATCGCCGGAAGCGGTTTTGCCGGCCTTTTGCGCCAACCCTAAAGCAAAAGCAACATTATTGCCTGCCATGTTCGAAATCCTCCAGCAGCTGCTTAAGTACATCATCACCGATAGGCTTTTCCAAAGCGCGCTCCAGACGTTTCTCCTTTACGGCCTTGGTAATGCATTCCTTATCGGGGCAGACATATGCGCCGCGTCCGTTCTTCTTGCCGGTGAGGTCAAGGCTGACCTCGCCCTCAGGCGAACGTACAACGCGCAGCAGAGCCTTTTTATCCTTCATTTCATTGCAGCCTAAGCATTTACGCTGCGGTATTTTTTTTACCTTCATCATGCTTCTTCCACGGGAGCAGGCTCAGCAGCAGCCTCTTCGGCAGCCTGAGTTTCACTCTTAATATCAATTTTCCAGCCGGTCAGCTTAGCAGCCAGGCGGGCATTTTGGCCTTCCTTGCCGATAGCCAGGGACAGCTGGTAATCCGGTACGACAACGCGGCAGATTTTGTCTGCTTCGTTAACGGTTGTCTTGACAACCTTTGCCGGGCTAAGAGCATTGGCAACATATTGTGCCGGATCTTCACTGTATTTTACAATATCAATCTTTTCACCGCGCAGCTCGTTAACGATAGTCTGCACACGCATGCCCTTGTGGCCTACGCAGGCACCTACCGGATCAACATTGCTGTCAGCGGTATATACGGAAATCTTGGAGCGCATACCGGGCTCGCGGGCAACGGATTTGATTTCAACAACGCCGTCATGGATTTCCGGAACCTCCAGCTCAAACAGGCGCTTCAGCAGGCCGGGATGAGTGCGGGAAACCATAATCTGCGGTCCCTTGTTGGTGCGCTTAACCTCAACAATATAGGTTTTCATACGCTCATGGTATTGGTAGATTTCACCGGGAATCTGCTCATTCGGAGTCAGCACGGCTTCAACCTTGCCCAAATCGATATAAACGTTTTGGTTTTCCATGCGCTCGATAATACCGGTAACGATATCGTTGGCACGGCTTTGGAAGCGTTCATATACCTGTCCGCGCTCTGCCTCACGGATACGCTGTACAACAAACTGCTTAGCGTTTTGGGCAGCAATACGGCCAAAGTTTTTCGGTGTAACCTCAACCTCTACGATATCGCCTGCAAGATACTGCGGGTTGATTGCCTGAGCATCCTCCAGAGTCATTTCGTTAATGCCGTCAGCCTCGCCTTCAACTACAGTGCGCTGAGCATATACATGGATTTCACCGGTTTCTTTATTCATTTCAACACGGACATTCTGGTTTGTGCCGGTGTTCTTTTTGTAAGCAGCAACCAAAGCGTCATCAACAGCCTGGAACAAAAGCTCGGGGTCGATACCCTTTTCCTTTCCTAATTCCTGGATTGCTGAGATAAAATCTGCGTTCACTTAATAAGCCTCCTATTTCTTAAATTAAAAGTCTATATGCGGTCTGATATTCGCAATCAGCCTACGTTCAATGCGGTCAGGATTTTTGAATTCCTTACCTTTAATAATCTTTTTAACCTGTACAGTTTCGTCATCATGTGCTACCAGAATGCCGGTCAGATTTTTCATTCCCTCCCACGGAGTATAGAACATAATATCAACCTTGGTGCCGTAGGCAGCTTCAAAGTCCTTGTCCTTTTTCAGCGGACGGTCAATGCCCGGAGAAGAAACCTCCAAAAAGTATTTGTCGGGAATAGGATCCTCTGCATCCAGAATCTCCGTCAGCTTTTCGCTCACCATCTGGCAGTCATCAATTTCAACTCCACCAGGCTTATCGAGAAAAATCCGTAGGTACCAGTCCTTTTCACGCACATATTCTACATCAACCAGAGTAAGTCCGGTATCCTGCAGAAGGGGTTCTACCATTGCGGTAATCAGTGCTTCAACTTCTTTTGCCTGCATCATTTTCACCTCCATATTAAGTTTTTCTTTCTGTATTAACCTTGCGGCCAATACCTGCCTCTGCCGCAAATGCGTCAGAAACATCGTAATAAGCGGAAAGAGCGGGCTTTAAACCCACTCTTTCACAAGTCATACTTATTTTGGCTATCATTATTATAGCATCTGTTGACAAGTCTTGCAAGTAGCTTACGCTATATCTAGTTATTATATGTTAAATTTTATACAGAAAAATGCTAAATCTGCCACGTAAAATGTATACACTGCGCTTTCCCTTGTCAGTGGCAAAAATATCTGCTACAGTAATATAGTAAACAGATAGAGATTGTGGAAAAAGTGTCAGTTTGGACAAGGGCGCTTTATCGACAAGCTTTTTATGAAAGGTGGTATTTTTTATGTCCTATAATTTTGATGCTGCTGTTTCTCCCTTTATTAAAGCACTGCCTCCCTCCGGTCTGGCAAAGTTTCTTGATATTATGGCCGCTAACCCCAACATCGTACCTCTCAGCGTAGGCGAACCCGATTTTGATATTCCGCAGGCTGTCAAGGATGCCGAAATCAACAGCATCTGCGAAGGCAAAAGCTGTTACACTCCTACCCTCGGCCTTTTAGAGCTGCGCGAGGCAATTGCGGATGATATCCATAAAAACTACGGTGTTAAATACGACCCCAAAACCGAAATCATGGTAACCGTAGGCGTCAGCGAAGCACTGTACACCACTATTACTACCATTATGCATCCCGGTGACGAAATTATTCTTCCCGAGCCCTGTTACGTTGCCAACAAGGCCTGCGTTATTCTGGCAGGCGGCAAGCCTGTTTCCGTAGAAACTTATCAGGAAAACGGCTTCGTGCCTACTATCGAAGATTTGGAAAAGGCTGTTACGCCCAAAACCAAGGCTATTATGCTTGGCTACCCCAATAACCCGACCGGCGCTATTATGAGCAAGGAACAGATTAAGGCTATCGGTGACTGGGCTGTGAAGCATGACCTGATTGTCATCAGCGACGAGCTTTATGCTCATCTTACCTACGGCGGCAACACACACACCATGTTCACCTCCTTCCCGGAATTCCGCGACCGCACCATTATTTTCAACGGCTTCTCCAAGGCCTACGCTATGACCGGCCTGCGTCTTGGCTATATCATGGCACCGGCGGCAATCATCAACGCTATGAACATTCTGCATCAGTATGTTGTGCTCTGCCCCAACGTTACGGCACAGTACGGCGCTATTGCGGCACTGAAATACTGCCATCAGGACGTTGACAACATGGTTGCCGAATACAGCAGCCGCTGTCAGATTATGATTGATGGCTTCCACAAGATGGGGCTGCCACTGTATGAGCCCGAAGGCGCCTTCTATGTTTTCCCCTGCATCAAGGAAACCGGCCTTTCCAGCATGGAATTTGTTGAAAAGCTGCTGGAGGAGCAAGAGGTTCTCGTAATCCCCGGCAACATCTTCGGTGCTGGTGGCGAAGGCTATATCCGCTGCTCCTATGCTTACAGCGAAGAAACCCTGCATAAGGCGCTGGAGCGCATCGCCCTCTTCGTAACTAAATACAGAAATCTGAACAAAGCAAAATAACTGTTATGCTTATTAATTATTAGACACAGTTATCTTATTAGTATATAATATCAATTGTGGATTTGATATCTGCTTAAAAATTCTTTGTTTTGATTTCGCTATATCTCACTTTCCTTCCATGAGACATAGCACATAAGAAAAACACGGTGTTTATCAGCCGTGTTTTTTCTTTTTGAAAAAGCTTTTTGATTATTCTATTGCAGCAGCAGCGTAAGCTAAACAAAAAATCCGCATGAAAAAAACATCATCATATTCCCGCTAAAACAGTTAAAGCTGCCAGCCTCCGGTTTGAGACGGAGACGGCAGCTTTTTGCATAAAAGCATTTGCGTATAATTTTTATCTTAAGTTAAAGCTTACCGCACGTGTAACGCGACAGCGTGCGTTCTGGCCGTACTTGTCTTTGGCAGGACTGAAGCGCCATTTGTTGACTGCCGTCACAACGCTGTTATCCATAGCACCGTTGCCGGAGGAACCGACAACCGTTACATCCTCTACACTGCCGTCAGCACCCACCAGAATGCGTACCGTTACCACACCGGTAGCACCGCTGTTGCGTGCGGACGCAGGATATACAGGCGCAACCTCACGCAGCAGGCGTGGCGGCTTGACCGGCACACCACGGCCCTCGCCGCTGCCACTACCGCTGCCACTGCCGTTACCGCTGCCGCTGCCACTGCCTGTTCCGCTGCCCGTACCTGTGCCTGTACCATTACCAGCAGGATTACCGGCAGGAGCCTTCGGCCCGGGGGCTGCAGTTGCTTTTTTCTTAACAATCTTCTTCTGTGGCTTAGGCTTCAGCTTTTGGTCAATAATATCCTCCAGGCTTTGGATGATAGGCTCTTCCTGCTGCTCCTCCTGTTCGATTTCTTCCTCCTGAGCTTCAGCGCCGCCCCCACCGGCTTCCAGTGAAACCTCCAAAATTTCCGGAGGCGTATGCACAAAGCGGTAGCCAAAAATGCCAAGGCCGGCGGCAAGAACAAGATGCACAGCCAGAGCTACGGCAAAGCCCTTGCCAAATCGCTTTTGTTCATCCTTCATTTGCTCTCACCTGTATCCGTAGCCAAACCGAAGCGTGTGACACCTGCTCCCTTCATTTTATCCATCAGCTGGATAATAGTTTTATAGGGAGCTTCGTCCTCTGCTCTGATAATAACAGAGAAGGAGGAATCATGCTTGCTTTCAATCGCAGCATTCTGAACCAGCATATCCATCTCGATTTTATTTTCATCCAGATAAAGGCTACCATCCTTTTTAATCGTTACATTAAAGTTACTCTTGCTGACATTCTCCGAATGCCGGGCAACAGGCAGGCGAATAGGAATCGTCTTGACCTCGCTCATATACATAGTGCTGACAATGAAAAATACCAGCAGCAGGAAAATCATATCAATCATAGGACTAAGCATGATTTCCGGTGACTTCATCACTCTTTTACGACGTCTGCGCATTTTTCAACACCGCCCCTCATTTGCTCTGCTCGTTAGCTTTGAAAATATCAACCAACGTATCCGCTACTTCGTTGATATTCAGAGTTTCGGTTTTGATTTTGCTTGTAAGATAAGCATGGATACACATGCCCATAATGGCAATGCACAGGCCGAAAACAGTAGTAATCAGCGCTTCACCAATACCTGCGGTAACAGCCATCGGATTCTGTGTTCTTTCGTTCAAAGCATTAAAAGAAGAAATCATACCGGTAATCGTACCGAGCAGGCCGAGCATCGGCGAAAGACCGATAACAACACTCAGATAGTTGATATTTTTTTCCAGACTGTCGATAATACGGTCTGCTTTAGTATAGACAATAGTTTCCAGACGCTGGCCGAGGTCACCCTTAATATCCAGAATCTCCTTAGCCATGGCAGCAGCCTCGCCCTTGCTCTGCTCTGCCAATTCACTGGCGCCAACCAGATTAAAGTCATTCATCATGCGGCAGAAGCTGCTCGCGAACTTTTCTCCGGAAATAGCCTTCTTATAGAAAAGATATCGTTCCACACCAATAGCAATAGCGGCAAAGGAACACATCAGCAGCGGCCACATACAGGGACCACCCTTAACAAAATAATCAATAGCTCCGGCAAAAATACTCATACTTAAACCTTCTTTCAAAAAAATAACGCTGCAATTTTTTGCAGCAAATCGCAAGCTCATCATCCGCCTATACACAGCGGAAGGAAGTCGGCATAGCTCCCATATCTGATACTTGTTGCTATTTACTAGATGTTTATATTATAGCCTCTTTACTAATCTGCGTCAAGAAAACATAAACTATATAAACAAAGGCAGTACAGGAAAAAATCCCCGTACTGCCCGAAGCTTTATGTTATTTGAAATACTTGGCGAAGGCCTGCGCCGCCGCCAACTGTACCTCTGTATTGAAGGCTGTATACCGCTCGAGCAGCAAACGTCCCTCCGGCGTCAGCACACTGCTGCCACCGCTTTTGCCGCCTGCCGTACTGCTGACCAGCGCAAAGCCCAGGTCTGCCTCCGCACGCCGCAGAATCTTCCACGCCTTGCTGGCCGACATGCCCATAGCCTTGTAGGCAGCACTCAGCGAACCGGTAGCCTCAATGCGCTGCAGAAGCTCCGCCACACCCTTGCCGAAATCAATGCTTTCGTTATACACGCGCACCTTCACATGATAATGCTGCGGCTCTGCGTAGGTCATTTTACCACCCCTTGCCAAAACCGCAGGCAGGATAGGTGCAAACGGCACAGTTCAGGCACAGTCCTCCCTCGCCCAAGGCTGCCAGCTCGTCGGCAGTGACGATGTCACAGGCCAGCACACGCGGCAGCACCAAATCAAAAACAGTGCGCTTAGCGTACATTACACAGCCCGGCAAGCCCAGAACAGGCACCTGCTTTTCGCCGTAATAGGACAGCAAAAACATGGCCCCAGGAAGCACCGGTGCGCCATAGGAAACAATGCGTGCGCCGGTATTTTTGATTGCCAGCGGTGTGCGGTCATCCGGGTCAACGCTCATGCCGCCGGTGCAGAGCACCATTTCCGCGCCCTTTTCCTCAATCGCAGTTTTAATCGCAGCGGTAATCTGCTCCGGTTTGTCATCCAGCACCTGCTTATAAACTACCTCCACGTTGAACTCTGCCAGCTTTTCCTCCAGCACGGGTGTAAAAGTATCCTTAATGCGTCCGTGGAAAACCTCGCTGCCGGTTGCCAGTACGGCAGCCTTTTTGATTTTATACGGCAAAAGCTGCAGCAAAGGCTCTTCGCCGCACAGCTCGCGCACACGCTGCATTTTTTCCTTTTCGATAACTAGCGGAATGATGCGTGTACCGCAGAGCTTATCACCTTTTTTCACCGGCGTATTGCCGTGACGCGTCGCAATCATCATCTGCCCGAAGCTGTTCACCAGACGCAGACGCGCGCCGTCTACCTTGAACAGACCGTCAGCAGCGGCGGCCAGCTCAATCTTGCCCTCTTTCACAGGCGATTCATACATCATAGTGTTTTTGCAGATGTCGCACAAAATGCGTGCGGCATCATTTTCATGAAGCATACTTTCATCAGCTTCCCACACATATAAATGCTCCTTGCCGATGGAAAGCAGCACCGGAATATCCTCCGGCTGCACCACATGTCCCTTGCGGAACACGGCATCCTTGGTAACACCCTTGATAATCTGTGTCAGGTCATGGCAGAGAACACTGCCGACCGCATCCTCAGTACGAATTAATTTCATGTTTATCTACCTCTTATTTAGCCTGCGCAAAGCCGTAGGCGGCAAAAATCTTCATAGCCTCTTCTGTCTGCAGGAAGGCAGCAAAATCCTTGGCAGTCTCAGCCTGCGGAGCCTTCGCCAGCACGCCGATAGGATAAATTACCGGCTTCTTTAAGGAGCCTGCCGGAGCTTCGGCCACAACAGTTACCTTATCCTTCAAGAGTGCTGCATCGGTAGCGTAAACAAGACCTGCATCGGCACTGCCTTCAGCAACCCAGTTCAAAACCTGTGTTACATTGGTGCCAAGGCTTACCTTGCCTTGAATACCGTCCCATTGACCCAGCTTGGTCAGCGCTTCCTTGGCATATTGGCCTGCTGGAACGCTTGCCGGGTCACCGATAGCAGGATGCTTAGCCTTGCTGAAATCCTCAAAGCCTTTGATTTCGCTGCCGCTTTTAGGCACAATCAGCACCAGCTTGTTTTCCAGCAGCGGCTTTACCGTGCTTTTATCCATATAGCCCTTCTCGCTCAGCGCGTTCATCTGCTTGTTGGCCGCAGAAATAAACACATCCGCTGCCAGACCGCTTTCAATCTGTGCCTGCAGCTTGCCGCTGGCATCATATACGCCTTCGATTTTGATTTCCGGATGCTTTTGCTTATACATCGGAATGAGCTTTTGCGTAAATACCTTTTCCATGCTGGCAGCAGCAGCCAGACGCAGTGTTTTGCCTGCCTGCGGTGCAGCAGCCTGCTTAGCACTGCCGCCGCAGCCTGCAGCCATAACAGCTAACATTAAAGAAAATGCTAAGCATAAGAGTTTTTTCATTTTACTCCCCCTGTTGTTGTTTTGTTTTATATAAGTAAACATTAAGACCGATAACTACCAAAAGGCAGATGCCCACAATTACGGCCACATACCAGCCTGCAGCATCCCAATCGCCTGCCGCTACGGCAGAATAAACCGCGAGCGGCAGCGTGCGTGTGCGTCCTGCAATATTGCCGGCAATCATCGCCGTGGCGCCGAACTCACCAAGACCGCGGGCGAAGGCCAGCAGACCGCCGGCAATAATGCCCGGCAGTGCATTCGGCAGATGAATGCGCCAAAAGATACGCCATTCCGTCATTCCCAGCGAACGCGCCGCCTCCAGCATGCCCTTATCAACCTGCGACAAGGCTCCGCGCGCGCTGCGGTACATAAGCGGCAGCGAAATTACCGCTGCTGCCAGCACGGTTGCCAGCCAGCTGAAGGCTATTTTTATACCTGTCAGCTGATAAATAAGCTGGCCCAAAAAGCGGTTGTTGCCAAAGAAGTATAAGAGAAAGAAGCCTGCTACCGTAGGCGGCAGCACCATCGGCAGTGTTATTACAGCGTCGGCAAAAATCTTTAGGCTTTGGCTCTGCAGCCGTTCCACCCACCAGGCAATAATTACGCCGATAAAGAAAACTATGACGATTGTTGCTGCCGCAGTATGCAGCGAAATCCACAGCGGTGACCAGTCAATTGCGCTCATTTTCTCGCACAGTCATGGGCGCTGCCCTTCAGGATACGCAATCCATGCTCCAGCTGCGGCAAAATGATTGCCAACGCTTCCTCCACTGCTTTAGTGCTTCCGGGAAGATTCACAATCAGCGTCTGTCCGCGCACTACACTCACGCCGCGGCTCAGCATTGCCCGCCGCGTAATCTTGAGTGATTCCGCACGGATGGCCTCTGCGATACCGGGCACGTTGCGTGTAGCCACCGCCATTGTTGCCTCCGGTGTAACATCACGCAGCGAAAGTCCTGTGCCGCCTGTGGTGATAATCAGATCAACCTGTCTGCTGTCCGCCAGACGTATCAGCTCACGTTCAATTCTCTTCTGCGCATCGGGAAGCAAAACCTGCTCCACAATTTCGTAGCCTGCCTCCGCCAACAACTGTGCTGCCCGCGGGCCGCTGGTATCGACACGCTCACCCGCTGCACCCTTATCAGAAAGCGTCATTACCGCCGCACGCAAGGGTGCGTCGGCAGCAGGCAGCGTCACCTCCAGCTCCATACCGCTACGCAGAACGCCGCCATGCTCTACCGTCGCAAAAACGCCTTCACGTGGCATAATGCAGTCACCCACACGCGCATAAATCGTGCAATGGCTGTGGCATTCCTTGCCAATCTGCGTCAGCTTCATCACTACGTCACCGCTGCGCATGATGCTGCCTACCGGCAGCTTTTTGAAGTCGATACCGCTTACAAGAATATTTTCACCGAAGGCACCGATAGCGGCATCACCGCCGCGCGCATTGAACTCATCTACCTTTTCCGCACTTAGCAAACTCACCTGACGGTGCCATTTCCCAGCGTGGGCATCACCATCGATGCCATAATTTTCTTTAAGAACAATCTCATTAACAGGATGCTTTTCCGTACCCTTCTTTTCGCTGATACATACAGCCTTGATTGTACCCTTTATGCTTGCTTCCATACGAAATCACCGCTCTTTCCGCCTGCTTTGCTCAGCAGATGCACATCTGTAATCACCATTGCCTTGTCCACAGCCTTGCACATATCGTAAATCGTCAGCAAGGCAATCTGTACGCCTGTCAGTGCCTCCATCTCCACGCCTGTCTTGCCCGTAGTTTTTACCAGACATTGCGCCTGTACGGCATAGCTGCCATTTTCCGCCAACAGCTCAAAATCTACCGTGCATTTCGTCAGCTGCAGCAGATGGCATAGCGGAATCAGCTCACTGGTGCGCTTGGCTGCCATAATTCCGGCAACACGTGCTACGCCCAGCACATCACCCTTGGCCATACTGCCGGCAGCAATTTTTTCATATATTTCTCTGCTTACGCAGATTTTTCCCTGCGCCACGGCAACCCTCGCGGTGTCAGCCTTGTCGCTGACATCCACCATCAGAGCATTGCCGGCGGCGTCAAAATGTGTAAATTCACTCATTGTCTGCTCCTTCAAAGCCTGTATTTATCCGCCTATCTGGCTCATATTAAAGCGCGCTGCTTTTACATCAAAGCTGTGTCCCGCAGGCTTATCGTACATAATCTCCTGCATGGCCTGCAGCAAATCAGCATCACTTGCGCCGTCACGCAGCAAGCGCTTCAGATTCATGCCCTCGTTACAGTAAAGACAGGGCTTCAGCATGCCCACGGAGGTAAGGCGTACCCTGTTGCAGACAGCGCAGAATTTATTGTGCAGCGGTTCGATAAAGCCCACCGGCATTGCATAACCGCTGATGCGCCAATAACTTGCGGGACCGTTGCCGTAGCGCTGTGCGTCAGGCTGCAGTGCTAGGCCTGCCTGCTCCAGTTGACTACGGATTTCGCTGCCGCTCAATCCTTTTAGATCAGCGTTGCAGTCTAGCGGCATCAGCTCAATAAAGCGCAGCGGTGCATTATATTTGTCTGCTAGCTGCAGCAGCGCCATGATATCCGCAAAACCGTTCTCCGCCAAAGGCACGCAATTCAGCTTGAACGGAATCCCTGCAGACTGCAGCTCCTGCAGTGCCTGCAAAACGCTGCCCAGGCTGCCGCCGGTCAGCTCTGCGTAATACGCCGCATCCAACGTATCCAAACTAACGTTAATGCTGTCCACACCCGCTGCGATAAGCGCAGGCAGCTGCTGCGAAAGCAGTGTGCCGTTCGTCGTCAGCGTTACCTGCTCTACGCCTTCCATTTGCTTCAGTCCGGCGATAAAATCGCTGCAGCCCTTGCGCAGCAACGGCTCGCCGCCGGTAATTTTGAATTTGCGGATGCCAAGCTGCAGCGCAACGCGGCAAATGCGCAAAAGCTCCTCATAGCGCAATATTTCGTTATGCGGCACATGCTCACTCACCTCCGGCTGACAATAGCGGCAATGCAGATTGCAGCGGTCAGTAAGGGAGATGCGCAGGTAATCTATTTTGCGGTTGTATTGGTCATACATGATTATAGTCCTTCCATCGTGTCACTCTCACCCGAGAATAACGCCTGCCAAAACAAATGTGGTCTTGCAACCACATTTGTTTTCAGCTTATTAAAATCTTATTCTTCGTCAACGCCCATAGCAATTTTTTCCGGGGTAATCGGCAAAGTCATAAAGCGTTTGCCGGTTGCCTGATAAATTGCATCGGCAATCGCCGGAGCAGGTGTATTGATTACCAGCTCGCCCACGGATTTGGCACCGAAGGGACCGCTTTCCTCATAGCTGCTGGCAAAGTCAACATAGATATGACCGATATCCTCACGGCAGGGAACCTTATATTGCATGAAGGAGTTTTCGTAAATACGACCTTTAGGACTGTAGGTTACGTTTTCCATCAGCGCCATGCCGATGCCCTGCAGAATGCCGCCCTCGGTCTGCACCTTCGCCAGATGCGGGTTAACCGGAGTACCGCAGTCAACAGATGCGTAGAAGTTCACTACCTGTGCCTCGCCTGTCAGCAAATCGGTTTCTACCTCGGCCACACCAGCCATAAACGGCGGCGGGGACAGTACACTGTTCTGCTCCACGGTTTCTTCCAAAGCGATATCGTTATTCACCATAGAAGCGGTGGCGATATCAAAGAGGCTTACAGCCTTGTCGCTTACGGTATCACGCACCTCGCGTCCGTCAAAGACAACCTGGTCCGTGCCGCATTCCAGCAGACGTGCGCCTAATTGGCAAATTTTACCACGCAAACGCTGTGCGCAGATTTCTACGGCCTTGCCGGTAATATATGTTGTACTGGATGCGTAGGAACCGGAGTCATAAGGAGACGCGTCGGTATCCGCACCGAATACGGTAATGTTATCGTAATCACATTCCAAAACCTCTGCTGCCATCTGGGCCAGAACGGTATCGCAGCCGGTGCCCATATCGGCAGCACCGATCAGTAGTGTGTAATGTCCATCGTCGTTAATTTTGAGGGTAGCACCGCCGACGTCGCAGTAAGGAATGGAGCTTCCCTGCATCGCAATAGCCACGCCCATTGTGCGTACCTTGCCGTCAGGCAGCTGCTGCAGCGGAAACTTCTGCTCCCAGCCGCTCATCTCGCGTACCTGCTCCAGGCAGCGGTCCAACGCGCAGCTTGTATTGGGCGCACCATAATAAGCAGGCATAATATCGCCCTCGCGTGTAATATTCATCTCACGCAGCTTAATCGGGTCCATTTTCAGACGTGCTGCCAGCTCGTTCACAGCGGATTCAACTGCAAAAATGCCCTGAGGAGCGCCATAACCGCGGTAAGCGCCTGCAGCCTGCAGGTTGGTGTAAACTACGTCAAAGCCGAAGCGGAAGGCCTCGGTACGGTACAGAGGAATAGACTTGTGACCGGAAAGGCCGACGGTCGTGGGACCATGCTCGCCGTAAGCACCGGTATTGGAAAGAGTATATAAATCAATCGCGCGGATTTTGCCTTCTTTAGTAGCACCAAGACGCACGCGCACCTCCATCTCGTGGCGCGGGCTGGAAGCTATATGACATTCATAACGCGAGAAAATCATCTTACTCGGCTTTTTTGTTTTCCAGGTAACAAAGGCAGGATACATTTCGCTTACACAGCTCTGCTTAGCGCCGAAGCCGCCACCTACACGCGGTTTAACCACGCGCACCATGGTTTTGGGGATATGCAGCGCATTAGCAATAATGCGGCGGCAGTGGAAAACAATCTGCGTAGAGCTGAGGATGTTCAGACGGCCGTAGGTATCAATAGAACAGTAGGTTACAAACGGCTCCATCATATCCTGCTGTACAGCTTTGGTATGAGTAGTCTGGTCGATAACAACATCGCATTCCGCCAGAATCTTATCAACCTCGCCATCTTCGATAACCTCATGGGCACACAGGTTGCGCTTATTGTCGGCACCAACCGGGCAGTTCGCCTTCCAGGTATCCTCCGGATGCACGAGCACAGGGTTATCCAGCGCAGTGCGGAAGTCAAGCACTGCATCCAGCAGCTGGTATTTTACTTTAATCAAAGACAGCGCCTTGTCAACAGCCTTTTCCGTTTTGCCGGCAACAATCGCTACAATGTCACCCACAAAACGTACATGACGGTCCAGCAGCAGGCGGTCGTAGGGACTGGGCTCGGGATAGGTCTGGCCTGCGTAGGTGCAGCGCTCGCCGTCCTGGTCCATATCTTCCCAGGTATAAATTGCTTCGATGTCAGGCACCTTGGCTGCAATAGCGGTGTTGATGCTTTCAATAATTGCATTCGCATGCGGAGAACGCAGCACCTTGACAAGCAGGCAGTCGTTCGGCACCAGGTCATCGGTGTAGACAGGCTGTCCTGTCACCAGCTGCATTGCGTCCTTTTTGCGGTAGGATTGGTTAACTATTTTCATCTGCAGCTCCCCTCCTTATGCCTGCGCCTGAGCTTTTTTCCAGGCGATGAAATTCTGAATTCCGCGCAACTGTCCCTCATAGCCGGAGCAACGGCACAGGTTGCCTGCCAGAAATTCCTTGATTTCTGCTTCCGTAGGCTCGCTGTTTTCACGCAGCAGCGCGATAGCATTCATAATCATGCCGGGGTTGCAGAAGCCGCACTGCTCCGCGCCCTGGTCGGCAATAAAAGCACCGAACTGCGCTGCCTCCTGCTGCATTCCCTCCATCGTTACGATGCTGTGGCCTGCAGCTCTTGCTGCCAGGATAGCACAGGAAAGCACCGGCTTATCATCCATAAATACAGTGCACAAACCGCAGTTGGTAGTGTCACAGCCGCGCTTTACGCTGTAGCAGCCTTCCTTGCGCAGAAAATCGAGTAAAACTGTATCAGCCTCCACCATACGGGTCAGCTTTTTGCCATTTAAGGTTAAGGTTATCTCCATCAGGCCTTACCTCCCAATTCCGTTAAACATCTTGCCGTCAGCACCTTAATCAGGTGTGTACGGTACGCAGCACTGCCACGCGGATTGGTTTCCGTCGGCAGTAAGCCGGCAGCATATTCCGCAAAGGCCTGCGCCTTCTCGGCACTCATAGGCAAAGTTGCGAGCTGTTCTGCATCCTTCACCAGTGCAGCCTTCGCCGGGCGTGCGCCCACTGCAGCCTGCACCCCTTCCTGCGTCAGTGCTGCCGCGCAGGTCAGCACCGGAAAATCGGTTTTGCTGATGCGCACGGATTTATAACTGTAATGCGCTGCTGTCTTTTTAACGATAACGCGCACAAGAATATCTCTGTCATACGGCATATTTACAAAATCTGCCAGCGGCACAATACCGCCCTTGTATAATTCCACATAGCTGTCCATAACCAAAAGCAAGGTCAGCACATCCGAAAAGCCGAAGCGTCCGAACACACTGCCGCCTACGGTAGCAAGATTGCGGAACTGCACACCTACAATATGGCGCAGCGCCTCCTTATTTGCTCCCTCACTGTAAGCGGTAAAGCCTTCATGCAGCTCCAGCTGGCGCAAGCTCACCATCGCACCGATGCGGAATTCCGTTTCTGTTTCCTCTATTGTATCCAGGCCTAAAGCCGACAAATCAATCGCTGTCTGCACATTGCCCTTGCTCAGGCGCATCCACAGCATACCGCCAAGCACGCGGTTAGGACGCTTCTGGTTCAGTTGCCAGGCCTCCTCCAGGGTTGTTGCCTGCTTATATTCACGAATTGTCAACATATACTGCCCTCCTGTTCTTTTTTTATTGCATACCTATTCCATTATATTTTACCATATTTTTTCTATACTTGAAAAGATAAAAAATGCACATTGGCTCATAAGTTACATTCTTCTGCGACATAAGAAAAAATGGATGCCTCTCTGTAAAGCAAGAGAAGCATCCACACTTAAAGTTTTGTTATTCAGATTTAAAAGCCTGCTTATTTACCTTTTTTAGCACCCTGACGGCGGTTGCTGCCGGTTTTGGGAGCCTTGCGCTTATCAACAACGGAATTGCGTCCACGCTTAGGTCCTGCGGGCTTTTTCTTTTTGGCAGCCACAGCAACGCGACGTGCCACAACACCGCCCTCCAGGTTTTGGCGTTCCATCAGAATACCCAGCTTAGTTTCGATATTACGCAGCCATTTAACCTCATCGGCGGTATAAAGCGTAATTGCTTCGCCCTCATTGCCTGCACGTCCTGTACGGCCGATGCGGTGAACATACCAGTCGACATCATGCGGAATATCGTAGTTCACAACATGAGTTACACCCTCAACATCTAAACCGCGGGCAGCCAGATCGCTGGCAACAAGAATCTGAATCTTAGCATCACGGAAGGCCTTCATAACAGTTTTGCGCTTTGCGGGAGACATTTCACCATGCAGCACATCAACGTTGTAGCCCTGCATGCCCAGCCAGTCGCCCAGCTCCTTGGTGCGCTCCTTGCTCATGCAGAAAACAATCATCAGATAAGGGTTCAGGCGGTCAATGAGCGCTGCCACAGCCTTATTCTTATATTCGTCGGTTGTTTTCAGGCAAATCTGCTTGATTTTCTCCACGGTAGCCTGATCCGGGTTGATATCAATCAGCGCGCAGTTTTTCGTCAGCTTGCGTCCCAGCTTGCGCACTTCTTCCGACAGAGTTGCGGAGCAAAGCATCGTCTGATGCTCCGGTGCGGTCATAGCAATCAGCTCCAGCGCTTCATCCATAAAGCCCTGCTGCAGCATTTCGTCAACCTCGTCCAGTACCAGATAGCGCACACCGCCAAGGTCGGTGTTGCCCTTGCGGATGTGATCCAGCAGACGGCCGGGAGTACCAATCAGCACATGGCTGCGTCCCTCCAGCTTATATTTTTGCGTTTCGAAATCACGTCCGCCGGTAACAGCCAGCACCTTGATATCGCTTTCGCCCAGAATTTTTTTCATTTCGGTAGCAATCTGCTGTGCCAGCTCGCGCGTCGGCGTAATTACCAGTGCCTGCACGTAGCTTTTGGCAGTATCGATTTTTTCCGCCAACGGCACTAAGAACGCCAGTGTCTTGCCTGTACCTGTCTGCGCACGGGCGATTACGTCACGTCCGGCAAACAGCGCCGGGATAGCCTGCTCCTGTACTGGCATCGGCTTTTTGATGCCCATTTTCTGGAGCTGCTCTACAGTGTGCGCACAAACCTTTAAGGCTGCAAATCCATTTGTCATTTCACATTCCTCTTTTCCTCTAAAATTTATCTTCTGACCTTATGGTCGTTTTTCTCTATAACTTTAGTATTATATCATAGATTGGGCAGGAACGGAAAGATGCAGGCAAATTTTTCTGCTGCATATGATTGCTATAGCCTGAAAAGCATCTCTGATTTTATAATTAAGCATATAAAAATGCTTAGACAAGCAAATTGTACATGTGACAAAAGGCCCCTGCCGGCGATTGCTGACAGGAGCCTTGACTTATTCAATTTACTCAGCTTAGCAAGCTGACATTTGCTTTTACATTACGCCTCTGAAATAGTGGCCTCTTGTAGTACCCGGCAGATTTTCCGGTGCCTCCACCGCACCGCCAATAATCTTGCGGTACAGCGCCACAAGCTCGCCCAGACGCGCCGCATCGTAATCACGGCCGTCAATTCTCAGCGCAGCCACGCCTGCTTCCGCCATATGCTGCACATTGGCAGTCATAGAAAGCTCATGTGCGTTCAGAATATGCATGCGGCAGAATTGGTCCGTCACAATCGGGAAGCGTGCATCCTTGCGGTCACCCAGGAACAAAGGCTCTGCACAGTTAAACTTGCAGGCACCCTTATCCAATGCACCCAGGAAGCTGCCGCCTACGCAGTATTCGGAAACCATCATTTCCAAACGTCCCTGAATCATGCACTCCAACGGCAGCGGGCTGACGCTCACAAGATGCTCTACCTGCGCCATAGTCAGCTCGGGGCTGAGCACTGCGCCTGCAGCGCCCTGCTCCTGCCAGAACTGCAGTGTCTGGCTGTTGAAAATATTCAAAGACATGTCTGCTACCAAATTAAGCGCAGCATGCTTCTTCGCCAAGGGCCACAGGCCGTTGTTGTTGATGTAAACAAAATCAGGCTGCAGCTTCTCCCACAATTGGAAGAGCTTATCGAAATATGCCAGCTGTGCTTCCTTGATGATACGCGGAGTAGCAAAGGCCAGCTGACGGCCTGCCTTGCGCACCAACTTGGCAGCCTTGGCATAATCCGCCTCGGACGGCAGCTGATGATTGAAGCAGTCACCGCCAAAGAGAATGCGTTCAGCACCTGCCTGCAGCGCAGCATTGACCTTCTCAACGCTGTCGCAATGCACTACCAGAACGGATTCATGCTGTTTAGCCTTATGTGCCTGCGGCACTAATTGCTCGCTGAAGCTATGCACCGCTGTACGCGCCGGTGCGAAGGCATTCAGACGCGCTGCATCCAGTGCCTCGCATGCCATACGGCGTGCTTCGTTCATTTCGCTCATCGGCACCATAACATTTTCATCATGCTCAAAGCACAGGCTGTTCAGGAAATATTCGGTCGTACCGAGGCGGTCCAGCTGCTTGCGTACGCCGGCCTCATCCAGCGCACGCTTGCGTGCTGCCTCTACGATAAAATCGGTTTCGCCGTAGCCGACATTACCTTCATCATCCGTCAGCGTAACGGTCATAGGCTCGCCCAAACGTGCAGTAACAACGGCATCTACCGGAATGCGTTTTTTTGCGTCCGGACCGAAGAACTGCTGCGCATAGCTCATCAGTCGGCTGTCGAGAGTACGGAAAACGCGGTCATTCAAACGTACGCCGTTAGGCACGTCAATCGTTACCTGCTGTCCGGGGGCAGCGCTCTGCACACTATTGCCGCCGCACAGCATATCAGTAACGGTGGTGCCCACACGTCCGCCGACGCTTACCCAGAATTCCAGTCCGTCGCCCAGATGCAGCTCCTTATCCAGCTTAATAACTGCCTTATTGCGGTTTTTGTCCAGCTTAGCTACACGGCCGATAAGCACACCGCGGTTGTTGGGACGGCGGTCGCTCATCATCGTGCGTCCGGGACGGCGTTCCAAATAAGCGGTGGTGAAGTCACGGTTGAAGATTTGCTCGATATTCGCCAAATCCTCCTCCGGCACGTTGTAGTCACCGGCAAGATAGCTGTCAATCGCACGGCGGTAAGCATCTACTACTACCGCAACATATTCGGGGCGCTTCATGCGTCCTTCGATTTTGTAGGACACAACGCCTGCGTCAATCAGCTGCGGCAAAATACTCAAGGTATTCATATCCTTGGGGCTCAGCAGATACTGGCCTGCATCCTTGCCCTGCAGCATGTCCTCATCCTTCGCGTTGAGCAGCTTATACGGCAAACGGCAAGGCTGGGCACAGCGTCCACGGTTGCCGCTGCGGCCGCCGATAAGACTGCTCATCAGGCATTGACCGCTGTAGCATACGCACAAAGCGCCATGGATAAAGGTTTCGATTTCACTGCCTCGGTTGCAGGCTGCACCGATTTCCTTCAGGCTCAGCTCACGCGCCAATACGCTGCGCTCCATGCCTGCGCCCATAGCGAAGTCTACACCGCTGCTGTTGGTAATGCTCATCTGCGTGCTGGCATGCAACGGAAGCTCCGGCACAATTTTTTTCGCCAGGCGGATAACGCCCAAATCCTGCACAATGAGTCCGTCTACGCCTACGTTATTCAAAAACAGCAGGTAAGCGGATAAAGCCTCCAGCTCGCTGTCATCAACCAAAGTATTGACGGTAATATACAGGCGCACATGGTGCATATGCGCAAAATACACCGCCTTCGCCATTTCCTCTTCATCAAAATTGCTGGCATAGGCACGTGCGCCAAAGGCTTTACCGCCCATATATACAGCATCGGCGCCGGCGTTTACCGCTGCCTCCAATGCTTCCCAGCTGCCTGCGGGAGCAAGCAGTTCTATTGTTTTCTTTTCCATATGTTATCTACCTTTCACGCACTGCTGCCAGCAGTCTGTCATATCTGGCCTGCAGGCTTTGCAGCTCTTCTGCCAGCACAGCATTTCTTTGCTGCATTTCCTGCTCTAGCGCAGCATATTTTTCCTGCATTTTCTGTTCTGCTGCTGCGCACTTTTGCTGCAGTTCCTGCTCCATCGCAGCGCATTTTTCCTGCATTTTTTGCTCCGCTGCCACGGATTGCTGCTGCATTTCCTGTTTCAGAGCAACGCATTTTTCCTGCAGCTCCAGTCTGTCTGCAGCCAGGTCGAGCGCCGTCCAGATGGCGATTTTATCTGTCTGCAGCAGCTTTTTGCTTTCTGCCAGCTCCTGCATTCTTCTGTCTACCTCTGCTGCTATTTTCAGCACCTGTTCTTCGGAAGCAGAGGTCGTTAATGCATAGGTACTATTATATATTTTTACAGAAACTGATGCTTTTTCCATAAACACATCCTCTAGCTTATTCTGCGATAACGGTAAAGTTAAAGCTCTGCAGGCTCATTTTTTCCCAAGAGCGCTTGTAATCCATGCGGATATTATAGGTACCGGGCTTGGTAACTGCCAGCACCAGAATTTCAACGCCGGGCGCACCCATTCTTTCCTCGTCACCGCGCGGAATGGTAAACGAGCTGCCTACCTTGCTTACTGCCGGCGAGCTGCAGGCAAATTGCCAGCCGTAGCCGGTGGAAGGATTGCTGTCCAGCTTCAGCGCCATCAGTCCGCTTGCAGGCAGACGCAATGTTTTGCCTGCAGCCTTATCGGTAATTTTTGCCAATTGCAGCAAGCGTCCCGCTTCGCCGATACGCAGAGAGGTAACTACATCCCTGTAGGGCACAAAGCTGCTGTAGGCAGCATTTTTCTTGCTGCGCAAAAACAAGCCCTCTTCACCGAAGAGCACATTATCATAATTGCCCAAAGCTGCCTTTACGTTATCATTATCGACAAAGAAATCCGTAACCTCGAACTCCTTGCCGGTGGTCAAATCAAGATTCAGTCCGGCATATGCCTTGCGTCCGCCGTTGTCTGCCTCCAGCAGCAGGCTCACCAGACTCGGACGGTTCAGCATCACCTTATAGGTTACACTTCCCTGACCGCCTACCTCCTTGACCAGCTTAGCTGCAGCATCGCGCACCATAGCGTTGGCCTGTTTTTCCAGCTCAGCGGAATTACTGCCGTCGATATAAGGCAGCGTTGCCGTTGCCTTGCCGACAGAGGTCTGTTCGGTAAGCACCGTTGTCTGCTGGTCTGCCAGCACCGGCAGAGATAAACATAAGCACAATAATGTTGTCAACAGGATTTTCATAGCCTGCAGCTCCTTTCCAAAAACATTGCCCAAGCCTTGAACCTCTTGGTAAAAATTAAGCAGGAAGAAAAGCCCTCCTGCTTAATTAAAGCAATCGCGCTAAAACTAGCCGCCAATCGCTATTTTACAATCATAAACTTTTAATGAACTCAACAGCCTTTTCCAGACGTGCCAGAGTTCTTTCCTTACCCAGCAGAACCATAACGTCAAACATACCGGGGCTTACGGTGCGTCCGGTCAGAGCCAGACGAGTCGGATGGATAACCTTGCCCAGAGCCAGACCGTTATCGGCAGCAATCTTATTGTATGCTGCTTCGGTAGAAGCCAGGTCATATACATCATCAGCCTTAATTGCTGCAATGCACTGCTCCAGTACAGGAATATTTTCTGCCTTGAAGTGCTTAGCTACACCCTTTTCATCATATTCTTCAACATCCTTGAAGAAGTAAGTGGAAGCATCAGCAACCTCCTGCAGAGTTTTAACGCGTACACGTACAACATCTACGAGCTTTTCAAAGTATGCTTCGTTGGCAGCATCGTTGAACCATTCTTCGGTTACCAGGCCGTCTTTCACGAAGAAGGGCTTAGCATCCGGCAGAATTTTTTCCAGCGGCAGCTCGGACAGATATTGGCCGTTCATCCAGGTGAGCTTTTTGGTGTCATAAATAGCAGCCTTTTTGCTCATCTGCTCCAGCTCAAACAGCTTAACTGCTTCTTCCAGAGTGAAGATTTCGCGTTCATCGCCGGGGCCCCAGCCAAGCAGAGTCAGATAGTTGATGATAGCTTCCGGCAGGTAGCCTTGGCTGCGGAATTCTTCAACGGAGGTTGCGCCGTGGCGTTTGCTCAGCTTGGAACGGTCCATAGCCAGAATCATCGGCATATGACCGAACTTAGGCGGCTCCCAGCCCAGTGCTTCGTAAACCAGCAGCTGCTTCGGAGTGTTGGAAAGATGCTCCTCGGCGCGCAGTACGTGAGTCATGCCCATCAGATGGTCATCGACACAAACAGCGAAGTTATAGGTAGGAATACCGTTGGATTTTACAATTACGAAATCGTCGAACTGGTCCATGTTAAAGGTAACTTCGCCATGAATCAGGTCATGAACGGTGATGCTGCCCTCGGCAGGAATCTTGATACGAATGGAATACGGTTCGCCTGCATCGATACGTGCTTTAGCCTCCTCTGCCGGAATATCGCGGCAGGTACGTGCATAACGGAACGGTTGCTTAGCAGCGCGTTGTTTTTCGCGTTGTGCAGCCAGATCCTCGGTAGTGCAGAAGCAGTAGTATGCTTTGCCTTCGTCCAGCAGCTGCTGAGCATATTTTTTGTAAATATCAAAGCGCTCGGACTGATAATAAGGACCGTATTCGCCGCCGGCCTCCGGACCTTCATCCCAGTTGATGCCCAACCATTTCAGGCTGGTAAGGATTTGGCTTACGGAATCCTCTTTCAGGCGTTCAATATCGGTATCCTCAATACGCAAAATCAGCTTACCGCCCATTTTGCGGGCAAACAGCCAGTTAAACAGCGCAGTACGCGCACCACCAATATGTAAATACCCAGTAGGACTGGGAGCAAATCTTACTCTGACTTCAGACATTTCATCGTCTCCTTACATTTTAATTACAAATATAGATTGTCAACCAGATTAATTATACAGCTTTGCAGAAAAAAGTGCAAATATTAATCTGCGTTGCCGCCGTTTTTTATTTTTCTTCATGATTTAAAGAAAAAGCAAATCTGAAAGACTTCGTTCATAGAAAACTGCTTTTATTGCTATTATTTCGCATTTTTTCGTTTGTCTAACCGCCGTTTTCGTATTATAATATTGTAATAAAGTAAATAAAAGGAGGATGCTTATGTGCCAAACCCCAGATTGGTCCGTCGGTGACCGCTATCTGCGTGAAAACGTTCCAGAGCTCGCCCCGTTAGTTGACCGTTATTCGCCCTGTCCGTTAAAACCAAAATCCAAAGAGTCTTATTTTACTATATTACTGACCGGTATTATCGCCCAACAGTTGCCGCCTGATGTCAGCCAGCAGCTAATGAAAAAGCTCGAAGGCCTCACCGGCAATCCCATTACACCGCAGGCAGTGCTTGCTGCTTCCGCCGAGGACCTGCTCAGCATCGGTCTTGTTAAGCAAAAGGTGGATTACCTGCGCAGCTTTGCCGAAGCAGTGATCAACGGCAGCGTAACCATGGATAAGTTCGATGATATGACCGACAGCCAGATTACCAAGCAGCTGATGCAAATCCGCGGCCTCGGCCAATGGACCATCGAAATGTTTCTGCTGCTGGCCCTGTGCCGCACGGACGTTGTTCCCAGCGCTGACTTCATCTTCAAAAAAGAGCTGCAGAAAATGCTCAATCTTAGCGACATCCCCAAACGCGGCAAAATCAATACACTAACAGAAAGCTGGCGTCCCTGGCGCTCGCTCGCAGTGTGGTATATCTGGCAAAAAGCTAACGATAGCGAAAAAAAATAACACAAAAAGCAAAACAAAACCGTCCTTCCCAGTCTGCGATTTGCAGATAGCGGGAAAGGACGGTTTTTCTTATTCTCCGAACACTATTTACTGTTCACTAATCACTGAATACTATTTCAGGCTGGCAATAGCAGCAGCGGTATCCTCAGCGCCGTAAACATAGGAGCCTGCTACCAATACGTTGGCACCGGCAGCCTTCACCAGCTTGGAGGTTTCGGCGTTTACGCCGCCGTCAACCTGAATATCCACGTTCAGGCCACGCTCGGTAATCATTGCATGCAGGCGCTCAATCTTCGGCACTACGCCTTCAATAAAGCTTTGGCCGCCGAAGCCGGGGTTAACGGTCATCAGCAGTACCATGTCAACGTAAGGCAGAATTTCTTCTACCGTACTCAGGCTGGTAGCGGGGTTCAGTGCAACGCCAGCCTTCATGCCCTCAGCCTTGATCTGCTGGATGCAGCGGTGCAGATGCTTGGTGGTTTCTACATGCACAACAATCTGGTCGGCACCGGCAGCCTTGAAGTCGGCAATGTATTTTTCCGGATTTTCTACCATCAGATGGCAGTCGAAAAACAGGTCGGTAACCTTACGGATTTTTTTCACTACAGGAGCACCGAAGGTCAGGTTAGGTACAAACTGGCCGTCCATAACATCGATGTGTACCCAGTCAGCGCCGGCAGCTTCAATTTTTTTGATTTCATCAGCCAGATATGCAAAATCGGCAGATAAAATTGATGGAGCAACTTTAATCATCATTTTCTTCCCTCTTTCTCTTGCAGGAGTTTTACCTCTGCTAACATTGTCAAATATGATTCATAACGGCTGGCAGAAATCCTTCCTGCAGCCACAGCATCCTTTACACCGCAGACAGGCTCGTGCGTATGCGTACAGGGACAGAACCTGCAGCCTGCCTCATAATCGGCAAACTCACGGAAGGAGGCCAGCACCATTTCGGCGGTCAGTCCCTCCAGCAGCAGATTGCCGAAGCCCGGAGTGTCCGCAATATAGCCTTCATCAAACGGCAGCAGCTGTGCATAGCGTGTAGTATGCTTGCCACGGCCGATTTTTTCGCTAACCTCGCCCGTGCGCAGGTCCACGCTGCTGTCGATAGCGTTGATGGTAGACGATTTGCCTACGCCCGAAGGTCCGCCAAAGGCGCAGATTTTACCACGCAGACGCTCACGCAGAGCCTCCACGCCGGTGCCGTTCTGTGCCGACAGAGTATAAACCTCATAGCCGATAGGCTCATAAACAGCCTTCACCTGCTCAATCAGGCCCGCAGGAGCGTTATCCTCCTTGTTAAGCACCAAAATCGCAGGAATTTTCGCCAGCTCTGCCAACGCCAGCAGCTTATCTGCCAACAGAAAGCTGAAGTCCGGCGCAGCACAGGCAAAGGCTGCCACAAACAAATCCAGATTAGCCAGCGTAGGACGCGGCAGAAAATTTCTGCGCGGCAGCACGCCGGTAACCATCCCCTCGCGCTTTTCGCTGCTGCTTACCTCAAAGCCGGCGATATCGCCTGTTGCCAGCGAAAAACGGTTTTTCTTCATTTTTCCCTTTACCTTGCAGGTATAAGGCTCGCTTTCGCCTTCTACCTTAAGGTAATAATAGCCGTTATAATTTTTCAGGACTCTGCCCTGCAGCTCTGCCATGTTTACAGATTCCTTTCAGATATGAGCTTGCCGTCACAGATGAACTGAACCTTGGCATTGCCTGCATATTCCACCTTCTGACGCAGACGCACGCTGCCGTTTTGTGTACCGCTGTACAGTGTTGCCGTGCCGTTATCATCCGTCAGCACAATGCGTACGTTGGCAGGCTTGCCGCTCGGTACGACAAAGTCAACATAGGCGCTCTTCTTTTCGCCGCCGGCAGCTACAGTAATCGCTACAGCCGCGCCGTCGTTAAGGTTACTGCCTACACCCGGGTTGCAGGCCAAAACTACATTCTTCTTAGCGTTGGCATCCTGAACCTTTTTGATTTCACCAAGCTTCAGGCCTGCCTGCTCCAGCATACCCTTGGCTTCGTCAACAGATTTGCCGATAATATCCGGTACCGGCTTATCGCCTTCGTTAATTACCAAATCGATGGCAGTTCCTTTGGGAGCCTTGTCCAGGCCCTTCGGCGACTGGCTGAGTACAGCGCCGATTTTGCCACCGTCCACATGCTTGCGCGTCACCTTGCCGACCTTAAAGCCTGCATCCGCCAGCTGCTGCTCCGCCTTCGACAGCGACATACCCGTAACATCAGGCACAGCCTTCAGCTCCGCACCCTTACAGATGGTCAGGATAATAAGGCTGCCCTGCTTACGTTTTTCGCCGGCCTTCGGAGACTGCTCCATAACAGTACCGGGCTTAAACTTATCAGGATCGCCGTATTTTTCCTCCAGCTCTACCTTAAACTCCTTTTCCTCAAGCAGCTTCTGTGCTTCTACTACCGTCATATTGGTAACATTAGGCACTTCAATTTCCGCCAGGTTGCGGTTGAAGATAAAGTGCGCTACCAGTGAAATTGCTACTACCGCAGCAGTAATCATTACTATCAGTTTGGTATAATTCAGCTTTTTCTTAACCACCGGTTTTTCATCCCCTGTTTTTTCGGAAGGCATTGCTTCCTGCTTTTCCTGAATTTTTTCCGGCTCTTGTGTTACAGCCGGAGTTACCTGCTTTGGCGGCAGCTCACTGCGCACCGGCTTCATAATCACCGTAGCACCATCATCAGGGCTATCGACAACATTGCCGTTGGACTTCACCGCGCCCAGCTCCTGATGATAGTCCTCGCTGCTGAACGGGAAGAGCTTCATCTTCAGGTTCAGCAAATCGCGTCGCATCTGTCCGGCGTTAGCGTATCTGTCCTCACAGCGCTTCGCCAGCGCCTTGTTCATAATCTCCTGCATGCCCTCGGGAACATTATCCATGTAGTCCTTCAGCTGCGGCACAGGCTTTTCTACATGCATCATAGCAACAGAAACAGCCGTTGTACCAACGTAAGGAACCTCACCCGTAAGCATTTCGAAGAGCACTATGCCCAAGGAATAGACATCGCTGCTGGCAGTAATCTTACCGCCACAGGCCTGCTCCGGAGAAATATAATGCACAGAACCCATCACCGATTTGGAATAAACCATCGTCTGGTTCGTGACCATTTTGGCAATGCCGAAATCAGCGATTTTAGGATTCATATTTTTATCAATCAAAATATTCTGCGGCTTGATATCACAGTGAATAATGTTATGGCTGTGAGCATGCTGCAGTGCATCGGCAAGTCGCACAGCGATTTCCAGCACAGTATTCAGGCTCAGCTTGTGCTCCTTCATATACTCCTTTAGCGTAACACCGTCAACATATTCCATAACTATATACTGATTGCTGCCCTCCGACACAACATCATAGATATTGATGATATACGGATGCACCAGACGCGCTGCGGATTTTGCCTCCCTGCGGAACTGCTCCAGCAGCTCGTTGTCCTCGAGGAACTGGTCGCGCAGCATTTTCACGGCTACATTACGATCCAAAAGCTGGTCGTGGGCCAAAAAGACTTCGGCCATACCGCCATAGCCAATCGGACGAATAATCTCATAGCGTCCGTTCAAGATGGTCTTGCCATTTTTATCCATTACAGCTTTCCTCCCCCTGCGTAGTTAAATCAATCAGAATCAGGGACACGTTATCGCGTCCGCCGTTGTCCAGGCTCTGCTCCAGCAGCTTGTCCGCAGCCTGCTCCGGATCTGCACAGCCTATAATCCGGCTGATTTCAGCTGCACGCAGCATGTCGGACAGACCGTCGCTGCACAGCAGCAGCCTGTCACCCTCCTGCAGACTGAAGCTAAAGAAATCAGCATTGACTGTTTCCTCGACACCCAGGGCTTGCAGCAAAATATTGCGTTGCGGATGTACAAAGGCTTCCTCGTCCGTGATTTTTCCCTGTTCCTGTAAATCTGCTACCAGCGTATGGTCATGCGTCAGCTGCTCCAGCTTGTCGTTGCGGAACAGATACAGTCTGCTGTCGCCTACATGGCAGCAGTAGCCGTGCCCGTCCCCCGGCAGATAAAGTGCCGTCATCGTCGTTCCCATGCCGGAATAGCTTTCGTTGCTCACCGCCATTTTATAAACGTGCGTATTGGCCTTGTCAAAGGCCTCCAGCATAACCTTACGGATATTCTGTTCCTCCTGCTCATGGCGCAGGCTGTGTGTTGCAGCCTCAAAGGCTTTAATAGTAGACCTGCTAGCGATTTCGCCTGCCGCATAGCCTCCCATGCCGTCGGCAACGGCAAAAAGATAAGGCTCGCGTACCAACAGCGCATCTTCATTATTCTCTCTGACCAAGCCCACATGGGTTCTGCTGATTACCTGCATTATTTTTGCTCCTGTTCCTTGGCAAATTTAGCCCGCAGCTGACCGCAGGCCGCATCAATATCCTTGCCCATCTCCTTACGAACGGTAGCGTTAATCCTGTTTTTCTGCAGGATGCGCAAAAAGCGTTCTACTGCCGCCTTGGACGGACGCTCAAAGCCCTGCTCCGGTACCGGGTTGGCCGGTATCAGATTAACGGATGCCTGCTTATAGCGCAGATAATTGCTTAAAAGCTCCGCGTCCTGCGGACTGTCATTTTTTCCCTTTAACAGAATATATTCATATGTTATCTGCCTGCCGCTGGCCTTGCTGTAGCTTTCGGCAGCTGTCAGCACATCCACGAAAGGATAGCCCTTGTTGACAGGCATCAGTGCTGTACGCAGCTCGTTTTTGACGGCATGCAGTGAAATTGCCAGATTAATCGGCTTGCCCTGCTCCTCCAGGCGCTTGATGCCCGGAATAATGCCGCAGGTGGAAAGCGTCATGTTGCGGTAGCTCATGTTGCAGGTGTCCTCGCGGTGCAGAAAATCCAGCGCCTGCAAAACGCTGTCAAAGTTCAGCATCGGTTCACCGCTGCCCATCACCACCACTCTGCTCACCATCGCGCCCTGCTCACGCAGGCGCTCGTTGAACAGGTAAACCTGCGCCACGATTTCCGCAGCCGTCAGATTGCGTACAGCGCCCTTCAGGCCGCTGGCACAGAAGGCACAGTGCATATCGCAGCCGACCTGGCTGGAAACGCACACGCTGTAGCCGTAATCATGGTGCATCAGAACAGTTTCTACCGAATTGCCGTCCGGCAAGCCCAAGAGCAGCTTGCTCGTCATGCCGTCAGAGGAATTCTGCTCACGCAAAATTTTCAGACTGCGCGGCAGCACGGTAAATTTTTCCTGCAGCACGGTAATATCGGCCTTGCTCAGGTTGTGCATAGCGGCAAAATCAAAGACCGACTTTTGGTACAGCCATTGAAACACCTGCTTAGCGCGAAACTTTTTCAGACCTGCCGCCACAAATAATTCTTGTAATTCTTCTATTGGTAAAGCAAAAATATCTTGCATTCTCTTACCTCTATATTACTGCTTTTTCATCAGCTTACAGATATAAAAGCCGTCAATGCCGTCGTTCTGCGGCAGAAGCTGCAGCTCCTGTACCTGTTCACCCGTCAGCGGATGCGTAAATTCCACACGCTGCCATTCGGGATGCTGCGTTAAAAACTCTTCTACCAGATAATGGTTTTCGCTCTGCTCAATCGTGCAGGTGCTGTAAACCATGGTACCGCCGTCCTTCACGTACTGTGCGGCATTCTTTAAAATTGCCAGCTGCAGCGGCGGGAACAGCTTCAAGTCCTTACGCTGCTTGCGCCAGCGTGCTTCCGCACGGCGGCGCAGCACACCCAGACCGGAGCAGGGTGCGTCCACCAAAACTCTATCAAACGCGCCCAGCCATTCGCTGCGCAGCTGCAGAGCATCGTTCTGCAGTGCTTTGACGCTCTTCATGCCCAGACGGGCAGCATTTTCGGCAATCAGTTCCAGCTTGTGCTCGTGGATATCGCAGGCGATAACCTCGCCCTTATCCTGCATAAGCTGTGCCATGTGCGTTGCCTTGCCGCCGGGAGCGCTGCACATATCCAGCACGCGCATTCCGGGCTGCGGTGCCAACACCGGCGCTACCAGCATAGAGCTTTCGTCCTGAATGTAAAAATGCTGCGGCAGTGCCGCTAAAAGTGTATGCAGCGACGGCAGATGCTCTGCCACAATGCCGTAGGGACTCCATTCGGAAGCACGCACCTGCGCACCCATTTCCGTCAGATCAGCCAACAGCTTGTCGCGCGTAGTCACCAGCGTATTGGCACGCAGGCACACCGGCGCAGCCGTATTATCAAACGCCAGCAGGCGTTCGGTGCCGCCGCGTCCCCACGGTCCCAGCCAGCGCTTCACCAGCCAGCGCGGATGGTAATACTTTAGCGACAGATAATCGGCATCCTGCTTTTCGGCATCGGGCAGGACGAACGCACCTGCCTCCTGCTTGCGCAGCAGACCGCGCAGAACGCCGTTGACGAACTTGGCGCTGCCCTCATGGCTCACAGAGCGCGCCAGCTTCACAGCCTCGTTTACTGCCGCCGACGCAGGAATGCGCGTCATATACAGCAGCTGGTATGTGCTGATGCGCAGTATCGCCAGAATATCACCGGCAACCTTATCCAGCGGACGGCTGACGCACTGCTCCAAATACCAGTCAAGCGTACCGCTGGCCTTTACCGTGCCGTATACCAGCTCCGTTGCCAGCCTTCTGTCAAGGTCGCTCAGTCTGCTGCCACGCAGATACTGGTTCAGCGCGATATTCGTATAAGCGCCGTCCTCCAGCACCATACGCACCAAAAGCGCCGCTGCTCCGCGGGCGCTCTCAGGATAATTTGCTTTTTGTTCCTTCCGCATGCTTTGTTTCTTCCTCATCATCTTCCATAAATGCTAAAATTGCTGCTTCCAGCTTATCAATATCTACCCGCGTATTAAAGCAGGGACCAAAGGGACGCTCGTTTAAAACGCCCAGCACCGGCAGCGGGAACACGTCCTGAATGCCGCTGGTCAGATCACGCTCGCAGGCCACGGCCACAATAGCCTTCGGCCTTGCCTGCTTAACCATCTGCCTTGCCAGCGTACCGCCGGTAGCCACGGCAAAATGGCAGCCGTACTTGTGCGCCAGCCCCAGCATAGCACCTACGCTGCAGCGTCCGCACTGACGGCAGTTCTCTACGTTACGGGTTATCTTATGTACGCAGGTATCCAGCTGGATACAATGCGGTGTTAAAATCATAATTCGGTTGGCAGGCACCTTCACCTTATGCTGCAGCACCAGATTGTTGCTAACCTCAATAAAGGACTGCTCAATGCGGTCACGGGGAATGTTAAATAAGCGTCCCAGTACTACCGCAAAGGGGAAAAGAATATTAATCGCCTTCCACGCCCAAAAATACAAAATCTTGAGTACCGGTATTCCCAACAGCGCCATGACAATCCCCAGCACACCGCTGAGCATCGCCAGCACGATAAGTACGCCGAAAAAGCCGAAGACTATCGGCAGAAAACGGCTGATTTCATAAAGTCCCGGAAAGGTTACCTTCCAGACTACATAAAACATCAACGCACCTAAAATAGCGCTGATAGAAGTCAAAGCCATAAATATACGTTTTTTAGGCTTAAATACACTGTCTTCGTTCATTAAAAGATTACTCCTTCAAATCACAGCCTGCTTCAGGCAAGCAGGTCGCCCTCCTGTACGCCGCGGCCGTTCAGGAAAACCTGCGCCGGCATACGTTTCTTGGATTCGGGCTGTACCTCGGTGATTTCCAGTACGCCCTCACCGCAAGCAACAAAGAAGCTGTGCTTGCCGGTTACGATAACAGTACCGGCAGCAGCATTGCTGTTTTTATCAGTCATTTTGCTGCCCCAGATTTTCAAGCTCTTGCCGTTCGGCAGCTTGGTAAAGGTGCTGGGTGCAGGGTTAAAGCCACGGATAAGGTTGTGTACCTCCTGCGCCGTTTTGCTCCAGTCGATATGCTCCATGCTGCGGTCCAAAAGAGTCGCATAGGTAGCCTGCGCATCATCCTGCGGCTCCGCAACGGCAGTACCTGCCGCAATCTTGTCGATAACCTGCAGCAGCAGCGCCGCACCCTGCTCACGCAGAGCGTCATGCAGCTCGCCCATTGTAGTGTTTTCTTCGATAGGCACTATTACCTTGTCCAGCATTACGCCTGTATCCATACCGATATCCATCTGCATAATCGTTACGCCCGATTCCTTTTCGCCCTTGATGATGGCATACTGAATCGGCGCCGCACCGCGATACTTCGGCAGCAGCGAAGCGTGTACGTTGATGCAGCCGTATTTCGGCAGCTCCAGAATTTCTTTGCTCAAGAACTGGCCGAAGGCAGCTACTACAATCAGCTCCGGCTGCAGCTCGTGCAGCAGCTCAACAAATTCAGGGGTTTTTACCTTTTGCGGCTGGTAAACAGTCAATCCCTGCTCCAGCGCATATTCTTTAACCGGTGTTTGCAGCAGCTTGTTGCCGCGTCCCTTTGGACGGTCCGGCTGTGTTACTACCGCAAGAATTTCATGCTTGCCGCTTTCGCACAGCGCCTGCAGGCTGCCTACTGCGAAATCCGGTGTTCCCATAAATACTATACGCATTTGTTTTCCTCCGTATATCTTTTTTTCATATCCCGCTCAGGATTTATCTTACAGCATCCTCGGGATTTTCCTTCTGCTTAGGCGAAATGGTTTTAGCTTTGTCGATGAACAGAATGCCGTCCAGATGGTCCAGCTCATGCTGAATGCAAATAGCCAGCAGACCGCTTGCGGAAAGCAGCATGCGTTGACCGGTTTTGTCGGTGAATTCGCATTCTACATATTCGGAGCGCTCTACCTCGCCCTCATAATCAGGCACGGAAAGACAGCCTTCGCTGCCCAACACCTTGCCATCACGTTTAACAATCTCAGGGTTAATCAGCTCGTACAGGCCTTCACCTACGTCGATAACTACAACGCGCTTGCTTACACCCACCTGCGGTGCTGCCAGGCCTACGCCGTCGGCAGCATACATTGTTTCTGCCATATCACGCAGCAGACGCTGCAATTTTTTATCTATACGCTCTACCGGTTGAGCCACCTCACGCAGCACCGGAGCGCCGGCAACCACTATTTTTAACTTAGCCATTTTTGTTCCTCCTTGTAGCTATTCCAATAGTTCATTATAACACATTACTACAGAAAAAAACAAATTCTCTGCACAGGCTTCCTCATATATTTAAGCAAATACTGCAAAAGCCTTCTGGATCAGGCGGATGTCCCGTCAGAAGCAGAAGGCTCTTAAGCTTTTTTGTTATTTATTTTTTGTAATTGTTTTTATCTGCCATACGGATACCGGTATTTACCAGCTTCTGTGCAGGCTTGCTGCCATCTTTTGCTGCAGCAGCGGCAGCCATCACAGCCTCGTAGCCCATTTTGTACTGATTCTGTACGGCAACGGCAATACTATAGTTCTTGTCCTCCAAGCCCAGTAAAGTCTTTTTGCCAAGGTCAAAACCGGTAACGGCAACATCCTTGCGGCCTGCAGCCATTACAGCTTCCACGGTCGCATTAGTGGAGCCGTTGTTGCAGGCAATAATGCCTTTAACATTATGAGTATTTTTGATTTTTTCGGTAACCAGCTTAACTGCGCCCGCTTCATCACCGTAGTTAATAATATAATCATGTTCGATTTTCCAGCTTGCAGGAGCAAATTTCCCCCAGTTTGCCATAATGCTATTCAGACGGTCGGCAATCGTAGTGCTGGCCAAGGTGCTGACATGTACCAGAACTGTTGCCTCCTCGGATTCCTTCACACCGTTAGCCTTCATCTGCTCTACCATTTGCTGGCAAACCTCGGCGCCGGCTTCGAGATTGTTGGTAAGGAAGGCTGCATCATAATCATTGCTGCTCAATGCGGTATCAACCAGGAAAACCGGCAGCTTCTGCTCACGCAAAGTTTTCGCACTTGCCGTCATATTGGAGCTGTCCGCCGGAGCAAGAATAACTGCGTCCGCCTTTTTGCCGGGAAGCTCCTTGACCATATCGCGCTGCAGCTCCCAGTCGCCGTCCTTCATAACGCCGCCTACATAAACGTTAACGTCAGCCTTGGCTGCGCCGTCTTTAATACCGCGGATAACTTCTTCCCAGTAGTTACCCTTCATAACCTTGAGCACAGCATAGACGTTTTTGCGTCCTTCCTTAATTTCTGTTACAGGCTCAAAATCCTGCTTAGTTTTGGCGTTCATAACCTTTTGTGTTACCGCGCCCTGTTGCGCATTGTTGCCGCCGCAGCCTGCAACGCCTACAAGCAGTAAAGCCGAGAATAAAACTGCTAATAATTTCTTCATACCCATATTATCAACCTCCGCCTTCTTGCAAACACTTTGATGTTTGTTCATATATTGCAAGAATTATTATAGCACTTTCATACGAAAAATCAAGTAATTTGAAATCTTTATTCGTTTCAACCCGAAGTCTACTGAAACATTTACGCTAAAGATTAAAATGGTTAGCAAGCATCAACCTTAAACCAAAAACCTGTTATTTGCTTCTTTCAAAACAAAAATAAATATTATTTTTGTCCTCATTCAATTCACAATAGCTTGCATTACACCAGGATAACTTTACAAAAACATCTTTCTTGTCACCGAAATTTGTGCTATAATCTTTTATTAAGCAAGCAAAAACTGACAACAGTACAGCCCGCTTTATGATAATTTAGGGAGGATTTTTACATATGCTGAACCAGGTTTCTTTATTCACCGAAAACAATGAGGGTGGTTTGTTCAAAATCACTACCATTCTCGCTAAAGCCAATATCAATATTTACACCATGCTGGCCAATGACAGCGCGGAATTCGGCATCGTGCGCCTGATTGTGGACAAGGCAGAAACTGCTATCGAGGTGCTGAAGGCAGAAGGCTACCAATGCCGTCAGGACAAGGTTATTGCCGTAGAGATGAACGATACTCCGGGTTATCTGGACGGAATTCTTGCCGCTATTCACGGTGCCAACATCGACATTTCCTATCTGTATATTTCCTTTAACCGCGACAATGTTAAACCAGTAGTAGTTTTCAAAACCAACGAACCGGAAACTGCCACCTTCCTTATCGGTCGTGGCTACAAGCTGCTGGAAACATTTTAATAGCTGAGAAAGTTTAGAGGCCGCCTGCTAAAGCAGGCGGTTTTTTTGCATGCAAAAAAACTGCTGCAGCCTTCGCCGCAGCAGCTCATACTTATCAGTTTACAATTCTTCCGCCAGGTCAAGCAGCAATCTTTCCGTTTTTTCCCAGCCCAGGCAGGGGTCTGTAATAGATTTGCCGTAAATGCCGTCATGCACGCCCTGAGCACCGTCCTCGATATAGCTTTCAATCATCAGGCCCTTGACGATTCTGTTAATATCAGCGTTCAGCTTACGGGAATGCACGATATCCTTCGCAATGCGGATTTGCTCCAGATATTTTTTGCCGGAGTTAGCGTGGTTGGTATCCACAATAATTGCCGGGTTCTGCAGCTGACGTTCTGCATACATATCAATAACGATTTTCAGCACCTCATAATGGTAATTGGGGAAGCTGTTGCCGATGGGGTCAACATAGCCGCGCAGAATGGAATGCGCCAGCGGATTACCCTTGGTGCGTACCTCCCAGCCACGGAATAGGAATTCCTGCTCATGCTGCGCTGCCGCCACACTGTTGAGCATAACGGACAAATCGCCGCTGGTAGGATTCTTCATGCCTACGGGAATGCCTACGCCGCTGGCAATCATACGGTGGAGCTGGTCCTCGCTGGAGCGCGCGCCAACTGCGGCATAGCTCAGCAAATCGGACAGATAGCGGAAAACCTCGGGATAGAGAATTTCCTCCGCACCGGTCAGACCGGTTTCTTCTACCACGCGCACATTCATTTTGCGGATAGCGATAATACCGCCCAGCATATCCTCTTCACCCTCGGGAGAAGGCTGATGCAGCATGCCCTTGTAGCCTACGCCGATAGTACGCGGCTTGTTGGTGTACAGGCGCGGTACGATAAAAATTTTATCCTGCACCTTTTCCTGCAGCTTGGCCAGACGATAAACGTAGTCCAGCACAGCGTCCTCGTTATCGCTGGAGCAAGGACCGATGACCAGCAAAAAGCGGTCATCCTTGCCTGTAAAAATATTCTTTATAGCCTCGTCACGCTGCAGCTTCAGCAGCTTAGAAGCCTTACTTACCGGATAATCCTCCATTAAGGCCTGCGGTGAAGGCAGCACCTTGATAAATTCCATCTGCATGCTCATAAACAATTACTCCCATTAATCAATTTGCTGACACTGGCAGATTTTTTGCAACATTCTACCGGCATTAGCAGTGTTAAATCTTCTATATTGTAACACAAACTCCGTTTTTATACAATCATTTATCACTTTAAATTACACTTACAGGATCAACATTAAAGTATAAATTTGCTTTTTCCTTAAATTCGCTGTTCAGCAGCGCCTCCTTTGTTTCCCTCAAATCCCGCGCCTTCAGCAGCACATTGAAGCGATACAGGTCATAGGCCTTCGCCACCAGTGAGGGAAACGGTCCTGCAATCAGCAAATCCTCCAGCTTACCCTGCAGCTTCAAGCTCTGCAGATAAAAGACAACCTGCTGCGCCAATGCCAGGCCTGCGCCCTCATCCTTATCCACTATCTGCAGCTTAAGCATCTGGGCGAACGGAGGATAAAAATAGTTCTTACGTTCCTGCAGCTCGCGCTTGGCAAAGGTGTCATAATCCTGCGTCACCGCCAGCTGCAGAATCGGGTTATCCGGATCATAGGTCTGGAAGATTACATGTCCCGGCCTGTCACCACGTCCCGCGCGCCCCGCTGCCTGCGTCAGCAGCGAAAAAGCGCGCTCCGACGCTCTATAATCTGGCAGATGCAGTGTACTGTCCGCCGCCAGCACTCCCACCAGCGTTACATTGGGAATATCATGCCCCTTTGCCACCATCTGCGTGCCTATCAAAACATTGGCCGCGCCACCTGCAAAACGCCGCAAAATATCGGCATGCGCAAACTTCGCCACAGTCGAATCCTGATCCATACGCAAAACCCGCACCTCCGGCAGCTGCTGCAGCTGTTCTTCGGCCTTCTGCGTACCGCTGCCGAAATACTTAATACGGCAGCTATGGCAGTTCGGGCATTCCTGCGGCAGCGGCATCGTATTACCGCAGTAATGGCAGCGCAAATCCTCGTTTTTCTTATGGTAAACCATTGCTACGGCGCAATGCGGACAGGTAATCGTCTGACCGCAGTCACGGCACATCACAAAGGTAGAATAGCCACGACGATTCAAGAGGACAATCGCCTGCTCCCCCGCCGCCGCCGTCATCACCAACGCCTGCTGCAACGCGCGCGACAGCACGCTGAAATTGCGCGCCTCCAGCTCCTTGCGCATATCCACGATTTCAACCTTTGGCAAAGCAGCACCATTAGGACGTGACGTAAGATGCAAATGTGTACACTCGCCCTGCAGTGCCTTATAATACGTGCATAAATCCGGCGTAGCACTGCCAAGCACCAAAGCTGCGCCGGTCAGGCGGCAGCGGGTGCGGGCAACATCACGTGCATTGTAATGCGGACGGTGGTCCTCCTCCTTGTAGCTGCCCTCATGCTCCTCGTCGACAATCACCAGGCCAAGCTTTTCAAACGGAGCGAACACAGCACTGCGCACGCCAATCAGCACCCTTGCCTTGCCTGTGCGCATGCGGTACCACACATCGCCTCTTTCGTTCTGCGACAGCTTACTGTGCGCCACAGCAATCTCGCTGCCGAACCACGCCTGAAAGCGCTTCACCAGCTGCGCTGTGAGCGCAATCTCCGGCACCAGCATCAGCACCTGCCAGCCTGCATCCACAGCATGAGCCGCCGCGCGCAGATAAACCTCCGTCTTGCCGCTGCCGGTAATTCCCTGCAGCAAGAACGACTGCGCACGCTGCGCATCTATCGCCTGATTAATCTTTGCCGCAGCATCCTGCTGCTCCGCCGTCAGCTGCAGGCTTTCGCCACGCTCCTGCACAGTGTTGTAGCTGTTGCGCAGCACACGCTTCTGCACTGCGTCCGCCAAACCGTTTTGCGCTAATGCGCGCGCCACAGCGGAGCTCACACCCTGCTGCGCCAGCTCGCTCACGCTCAGCGCCCCTGCAGCCTGCGCCAGTACGCCCAACGCAGCATGCTGCCCCTTGGCGCGTTTGGCAAGTACTCCTTCGGCCAGCGCCTTCCTGCCTGTGGCATTGATGCGGTAGGCCAGCACTGTTTTTTCCTGCAAACGCTCATTATAAACATAATAAAGCAAACGTCCCTGCGCATCACGCACGGCACGCCGCTTAATGCTCGATTTTCCCGGCACGAAAAGGCGCATCGCCTCTGCCAGCGAACACATATAATAATCTGCCATCCATTTAGCAGTAGCCAGCATTTCCTCATCAAACCATGGAGTGTCCCCCAAGGCTGCCTCCACCGGCTTCAGCTTACTTCTCAGCACTTCATCACTAGGCAGCGGCACACGCTCTACCACAAAGCCTTCCACCTTCTGGCCGCTGAAAGGTACTACTACACGCCAGCCGCTGTCTATAAACTGCAGTGCTTCCGGCACACTGTAGGTAAACTGACGGAATAAATTTTTTACCGGTAAATTTATCGCAACATTAACAGCAAACATGGCAACCTCCTGCAAACATACTTGTAGTTTATTATAGCATAAATCAGGGAGAATGCGGAGAGCGTTTATATAAAAAGGCGTTCTACCAAAGTTTGGCAGAACGCCTTTTGCAGCTTTATGCTGTTTACTGTTATGCTGTCAGTTTGGACGCCAGCTCGCGTACCTCTGCTTCCGAAAGCTTGGAGTGACGCACGGTAAACTCAATGCTCATACCATCAGCCAAGAGTCCCTTGGCAAATTCAATTTTATTTTCTTTGGCAGTTGCTTCTGCTGCTTCTTTAGCTAATGCTTCTGCCTTTCTTGCAGCATATTCTTCAATTACGTCAGTCATTTTTTCTTCAACTGCCTCGTATAATATAGTCATAGCTTAGGTTGCTTTTAATAAAAATTTAAGCTATGCTGTTTTAGATACTGTGGATTAGTTTTCAACTCCTACCACTAGATGGTTTTTTGAAGGCTCTAACCATAGTCTCTTTGTTAATTTGTTAATCAGTTAGATACCGCATGACGGTTTATGTAGAA